>Ga0310695_10003222_pt1 | contig 32493 bp, 29 predicted proteins | sample RumenRJG_04DNA_FD_203882 | JGI IMG/M metagenome (GOLD analysis project Ga0310695, IMG submission 203882) | Bovine rumen microbial communities from Lethbridge, Alberta, Canada - RJG_04 (v2) (version 2) | ecosystem: Host-associated > Mammals > Digestive system > Stomach > Rumen | place: Canada...
AACCTTAACTGTGAAGCAGGAGACCTGATTGTGAAAGATTGAGTTACATTCTGGTGTCAGTTTCCCTTGTTCTTGCTATTGCTTCTTGACATGCTGAAACTGTAAGACAGACCAGAAAACAAATAATTTTTCTGTCATGGCAACATATTGGCAACAAAAAATCGGATAGCCTATATCCGATGGAGAATACAGATAATCAAAAGTTACATACTCGCTGAGCGTCTGGCAGCGTAAAAAATATAGTAAAACTAAGAGCCTTGTGCTATGACGAAACGTCACAGCATGAGGCTTTTTTTTCGGGATGAGTACGGCGGTGGCACCGATCGATATGCCGACATACAGTGCCAGAAAGCCGGCATGCCGTCCCATGACCTCCACCAGAGAGCATCTCTCGTGGGCCTGCATGGTGTCCCGCAGCCGGTCGATGCATTCGATGGCCGCGTTGCAGGCGGTGTCGAAGCCGATGGTATAGTTAGAACATCCGATATCATTGTCTATCGTGGCAGGAATGCCTGCTACAGGAACGCCAAGGCGGGACAGCTCCAGAGCGCCCCGGAAGGTGCCGTCCCCTCCGATTGCTACAACGGCATCCAGGCCCAGGAGTCTGGCTTATACGAGCCGGCTCCATTCTTTCGCGAATCGGACCATCTCTGTCAGCAGGGGCGATTCAGAGTCTTTCCGCCAGACGACGCCCACCTCTTTGATGATATCCTCCTGTATTCTCAGTTTTCGGACCCCGTCCAGCTGGCGGCCGCGGAATTCCTCTTCCGGAAACAGGGCAACGCCCATTCCGCCCTGCACCATGTAGATGGAATTGGTCGGCTCGCCCGAACGGCAGACAATGTTCGGCTCAAAGCCTGCATCTCTGCAGGCGGCCAGGACCAGCTCCGATGCAACCTGCCAAGGCTGGTGGAATATAAAACGTTCGTCCTTCAGCTCGCGCATGCTGACAACAGCCTCTGCTTCCCCGTCCTTCTCCGCAGCATCCGCTCTTGCCGCCAGCGGATGATCGTAGGAAACGGCCAGCGCGTAACGGTCTTCTCCGAGCTTTTCAAAAGAAAGCTGCGGAGGAAGATTCTGCAGAGGCAGGTTCAGGAAGGCAAGATCGATTTTGCGCTCTGTCAGCATATCCAGCAGCTGATAGGTGCCGAACTGCCGGATGCTGAAGCTGATATCCGGGTAAGTGTGCACAAAAGCGGCCAGCATGGAACCGAATTCGATACACTGAAGACTTGTAATCAGCCCGAGGGTGAGGGTACCTCTGCGAAATCCGGCGTAGGAAGCCATCGCTTCGGAGAGATCCTTTGCATTTACCAGGATTTCCCGGGCCCGCCGGACAAACTCCGCACCGGCCTCGGTGGGGACGGCGCCCCGGGGATTGCGGTAAAACAGACGGACGCCGAGTTCCTTCTCCAGCCGGGCGATCTGCTGGGACAGAGCTGGCTGACCCACATGACACGCTGCCGCCGCCAGGCTGAAATTACCGCTGTCAGCCACATTCACAACGTAATTCATAACCGTCAGATCCATATCGCTGGTCCTCCCGAAAACAAGATTAAAACTCATTTCATCATCCCGCATGGGGTTGTCACTCATATCAATACTATATCCAAAGAAGAGAAGCTTGGCAAGGAATGGCAACGTGTATCATCATTCTCTGCATGGTCGGTTCCTTTTCTCTCAGGAACAATGTTTTCGATGTCTGGACCGCGTTCGGTTTCGGTGTGGCGGGGTACCTGCTTCAGAAAGTAAAGCTGCCGGTGGCGCCGATTCTCCTGGCGCTGATTCTCGGACCGATGGCGGAGGAAAATATGAGAAGAATGCTGGTGGCAAATGACGGCAGCTATAAGGCGCTGACCAGCCCCATCTGCCTGGTTCTGTTCGCGCTTTCCGTTTTTATGGTGGTATCCTCCCTGCGGAAGCAGAGGCAGATGAAGGCGAAGGAAAAGGGAAACGAATAAGAGACCGGAAGACAGAAGTATCACTTTTTGTGATACCACGTGTCACAAGAGACAATTGGATTCCCCGGATTCTCATCGGTACAATAAAGTCACAGCAAAGAGATACAGACGCTGGGGCGGCCGGGACAGCCGCTTCGGCGCCCGCTTAAAAAAGAGGAGACGACATTATGGGAGCAAGTCGGTTCTACTTTACGGAGGATGACGTGAAACGCCTGGAAGAACAGGCCGTACAGACACGTCAGGACATTATTTCTATGATTACGAAGGCGGGGGCCGGACATCCCGGCGGCTCACTTTCCGCATCCGACATGATCACGGCGCTGTATTTTCACATCATGAACATTGACCCGGAGAATCCGGAATGGGAAGACAGGGACCGGTTCATTCTCTCCAAAGGTCATTCCTGTCCGGCATTGTACAGCTGTCTTGCCCGGCGCGGGTTCTTTGACACGGAGGAGCTGAATCATCTGAGAGAGTACGGCGCGATGCTCCAGGGACACCCGGACATGCACACAACGCCCGGAATTGATATCAGCACAGGCTCCCTCGGCAACGGACTGGCGGTGGCGGTTGGCACACAGCTCTCCGCGAAGGTTCATGGGAAGAACTACATGACCTACTGCATGCTGGGCGACGGAGAACTGCAGGAAGGCCTTGTGTGGGAAGCAGCGATGGCAGCGGGGCATCATGACCTGAATAATCTTGTCGCGATCGTGGACTGCAACGGCGTTCAGATCAACGGCTGGGTCAACGAAATCATGACCGTGGAACCAATCGGTGACAAGTGGAGGGCCTTCGGCTGGAAGGTTGTGGAGGTGAACGGCCACAACATGAAGGATATTCTCACAGCCCTTCATACGGCAAAAACCATGCGTCATCCGGTGGTGATACTCATGCGGACCGTCAAGGGCAGAGGCGTTGACTTTATGGAGGATGATTCCGGCTGGCACGGCAAGGCGCCCAGCGAGAAGGAGATGCAGACAGCTCTTTCCCAGATTGAAAAAGGAGGTGTGGTCTGATGGCAAAGACAATTGCGGACCGTCACGTTTTCGGCAATGAGCTCTGTGAAATCGGTAAGACCAGGAAGGATTTTCTGGTTCTGAACGCGGATACCAAGGCCTGCAACCTGGAGAAGTTCCAGGAGATGTTCCCTGACAGAGCATTTACCATGGGAATTGCGGAGCAGGATATGGTGGCGACGGCCGCCGGCATGGCGACCTGCGGCGACAAGGTATTTCTTTCCACCTTTGCCGTATTTGCCACGATGAGAGCCTGTGAGCAGGTCAGAACTTTTGTGTGCCACACCAATGCGAACGTCACTATTCTCGGCACTCATACCGGACTCCAGGTGGGAGGCGACGGAACGACACATGCGGCGGTGGAGGACATCGGCATCACCCGCACCTTCCCGAACATGACCATCATTCAGCCTTCAGACGGTGTCTCTGCGAAAGCACTGGCCCATGCGGCGGTGGATTTCAAAGGCCCCCTCTATGTACGGCTGCACAGGAACGCGGTACCGGATTTCTATGACCCCGAAACATTTCACTTCGAGTTCGGAAAAGCCATCTCCGTGAAGGAGTACGGCACCGATCTCACCATCATTTCCTCTGGCATCATGCTCGGAAAGGCTGCTGAGGCTGCCGAAATCCTGAAGGACAAAGGCGTAAATGTCCGTCTTCTGGACATGATGACCCTGAAACCGCTGGATGAGGAGGCCGTGATCCGGGCAGCGAAGGAAACGGGCGCCATCCTGACGGTGGAAGACCACAGCGTCATCAACGGACTCGGCGCGGCAGTGGCCTCCGTGGTCGTGCAGAACCAGCCGGTTCCGGTGAAGATCATCGGCATTCCGGACCGCTTCGGCGAGTCGGGAGATCCGGAGCTTCTGTACAGGGACTGCCATATGGATACGGCATCCATTGTGGAAGAGGCCATGAAGCTTGCTGAGAGTAAGTAACAGGAGGAAAAAAGATGAAAGAACCGCATGTGACAATCCTTCAGACAAGTTTCGCGAAGAGGGATGATACGATTGCATTTTTAAAGGAAAAGGTCCCGGGAGTCAGGGTGGAATTTATCACGGACAGCACCATTCTGGCGGATGTCCGGGCAAACGGCGGTCCCACAAAGGCAGTCTATGACCGCATGAAGCTTTACGCAAAGGCAGCAGAGATTTCCGGCGCGGATCTGATTGTCAATTCCTGCTCCACGGTCGGCGAAGTGGCAGATGAGTACCGGAAGGAGGTTTCCATCCCGGTTATGAAAATTGAAGATCCCATGTGTCAGGAGGCGGCAAAGCTCGGGACAAAGTTCGCGATCTTCGGCACCGTGGAGACTTCCATGGGACCGGTGGCCAGGATAATAGAGCGCCTGGTGGCCGAGCGCGGAGAGAAGGCCGAATATAAGCTGTTTGTGCAGAACGCGGCCTGGGACGCGCTGGTCGCCGGACATCCGGAGGAGCACAACCGGATTCTGCTCGAGAATATCCGGAAGCTGGATAACGAAGGATATGACGCCATCGTCATGAGCCAGGTGTCCATGCGGGCCCTGCTGCCGGAGCTTACGGATACGAAAACGCCGGTGCTCTGCAGTTTTTACAGCGGATACCAGGCAATTGCAGATAAGCTGAACGAGATTGCAGCGCAGTAACCCCGCGCGATAAAGAAGAAAGAGGAGAAAAATCATGGCAAAAAAACTTGTATCGGATCTGATTGTCAACTATCTTGAGCGCAGGGGTGTCACGAAGCTCTTCGGTCTCTGCGGCCATACCGTCATCGGCATGCTGGACGCTCTGTCCCGCAGCGAAAAAATCGAGTATATCGGAACCCGTCACGAGGCGATCGCATCCACTGCGGCTGACGGCTATGCCCGTGTCACCAATAAGGCCTCTGTGGTGATGTGCCATCTGGGCCCCGGCATTACGAATGTCATCACCGGCGTGGCGAACGCCCAGCTGGACTCCATCCCCATGGTTCTCATCGCTGGCGATGTCCCCAGCTTCTATTTCGGCCGTCACGCCCATCAGGAACTGCAGCTCCATGAGGACGGCAACCAGTATGAACTGCTCCGTCCGGTGGTGAAGCGTGCCTGGAGAGTCGATGATGTGGAAGCCCTTCCGGTGATCATGGACCGGGCATTTCGTCTGGCGGAGGCCGGCAGACCCGGCCCGGTGCTGATTGACGTTCCTATGGACATGTTCTCCCGGGAAATGGATGAGGAACTCTGGGAGAGAACCTATAAAGAAAGCCATGAGACAGAGAAGGGCGGTATTTCCAAGAGCGCGGCGGAAAAGATCGCGAAGCGCCTGGTGGAAGCAAAGAATCCGGTGATTCACGCGGGCGGAGGCATCCTGCTTGCGGAGGCTTCCGAGGAGCTGGCAGCGCTGGCGGAGTTCCTGGATGTTCCGGTGTCCCGCACGCTGGCAGGACAGGGCTGCCTTTCCGATCAGCATCCGCTGATGATTGGCCAGACCGGTTTCTGGGGCCTGGAGTTCACACACTCCCTGACAAAGAAAGCCGATATTATCCTGGCCCTCGGCACCCGGTTCGGTGAGGCGGACAGCTCCTCCTGGTACCAGGGCGTAACCTTTGACCCGGATGTGACCACCTTCCTGCAGATCGATATCGATCCGGCGGAGATCGGCAGAAACTATCCCGTGGAAATCGGCGCCTGCGGCGACCTGAAGATCGCCCTGCAGCAGGTGCTTGAGGAAGTGAAGAAGATCTGCCCGGAGGGAAAGAACGATCCGGAACTGAGAGAAAAAATCGCGCAGGCGAAGGCAGACTTCAAGGAGTGGAACCGGGAGATCTCCGAGGATTCCCGCTTCCCGATGACGCCTCAGCGCATCCTGAAGGATGTAAAGGAGGTCATTCCGGAGGATTCCCAGATCTTTACAGATGTCGGCTGGAACAAGAACGGTGTTGCCCAGGAGTTTGACATCACGGTTCCCGGTACCATCCATCACTCTTCCGGACTTGCCACCATGGGCTTCGGACCTGCCGCGGTACTTGGCGGAAAACTGGCTGCGCCGGACAAGATCGCGATCAATCTGACCGGCGACGGCGGCTTCGGCATCAATGTCGCGGTTCTGGCGGCCGCCGTGGAGCATGGGATCGCCTGCACCTGGGTTGTCATGAACAACTCTCAGTTCGGCACCATCGCCGGCCTTGAGAACGCGAACTATAATACCAAGTTTGGTACACAGTTCCTGAAGGCCAACGGAGAAAAGTACTTTATCTCCTATGCGAAGATCGCCGAAGATTACGGCGTGGAATCCATCTGCGTGAACAGTGCGGAGGAATTCAAACCGGCCCTGGAAAAAGCGATGCAGGCAAACCGGGAAGGAAGACCCTTCCTCGTGGAGGCGCCGATGGAGAACATCGTCGTTCCGACACCGGGCTGCTGGAACATCAATGATATCTACAGCCCGAACGAGCTTGTAAAAGAAGGAAAGCTTGTGAAGAAGGAGAACGGAAAGTACGTCGCTCCGAGTCACGCTAAGAGCCACAATGCCGGTGAACAGAAGTAAGGAAAAACCGGGGAAAATACAGAAAGATACCTCTTTTTTCTGACGGATTCTGGGGCTGTGAAAAAAGTCCCTAGAAAAAAGGAAGAAGGACCAATGGTTCAAATCTGTAATGAAGCTATCAAATGGCGGTGACTATTTCTTAATTACTTTTACAGCCGGCGGGAGGTTCAAGATCCGCCGGAAACATGGCGACCCAGAGCTCGGAATAGAAGGGAAGAAAACAGAATAACGCGAATTAGAGGCTGCCGTTCATGAGTGAAAAGAACGGCAGCCTTTTTGTGTTGCACTCCCCCGGTTATTCTGTTATCATGCGGAGAAGAGACAAGATTACGTGTACAGGAGTGACAGTCATGATTCAGGATATTTTCCCGAGAAAATTTCATAACGAGTATCACCCGGAGATTACGCCGAAGGCCGGCGACCAGGTGATTCATATCAGAAAGCAGGAGATTCTCCTCTCCGATGACCCGAAGTGTCCGTTCCCCCTTTACGAGATGGTGCAGGGGGCAGAGCAGATTGTCTACATCTTCTCCATCGATGAGATGCACTATTTCATGGTGCTGGATGATGAGGTGAAGGTGGAAGGAAACTTCAGCTATCACAATGTCCGTCAGGTGAGAAATGACGGCGTCCTCGAGGGCTACCAGGTGTTTGCGGCCTTCACCGCCCTGCACCTTGCCGACTGGTACCGGGCCAGCCGCTACTGCGGCGTCTGCGGCCAGAAGACTGCGCCGGATGAAAAAGAGCGGGCCATGAAGTGCACCTGCTGCGGCCATATCATTTACCCGCGCATCAACCCGGCCGTTATCGTCGGCGTGACTAACGGGGACAAGCTTCTCCTGACCTATTATGCGAGAAACCGCGGCGTCCAGAAGATTCCGGCCCTGATTGCAGGATTTACCGAGATCGGCGAGACCTTCGAGGAGTGCGTGGCCAGAGAGGTCATGGAAGAGGTGGGCCTCAAGGTCAAGAATATCCGCTACTACAAGTCCCAGCCCTGGGGCCTGGCGGACGACATTCTGGCCGGCTATTACTGTGATGTGGACGGGGACGACACCATCCATGTGGACGAAGACGAGCTCCGGATGGCAGAATGGGTGAAGAAGGAAGACATCCAGGGACAGCCCTATTCCGGCAGCATGACCCATGAGATGATGGTGTATTTCAAGAATCACGAGGTGTGATTCTCTGCAGTGCAGACATAACGAAATAACAATCCATAGGCAAAAGCCGCCGCACGATTTGTGCAGCGGCTTTTGTCATTGACTCCGGGAGCTCATTACTTTTCCCGACGGAAAGTTTGCCGCATAATAAAACTGAGAGACTATGTCATCCTGCCTGATATCTCTCCGGAGAGGAAAGGAGTTTTCATATGTTCTGCAGCAGCTGTGGAAAACAGATACCGGACGGCAGCAAGTTCTGTGAGTACTGCGGAAACCCTGTGGGAGGAAATGTTCCGCAGCCTGACAGCCGGCCTGCCGGTGTGCCTGAGGCCGGCCAGATACCGCCGCAGTATGGGCAGGCACCGCCGCAGTACAGCCAGATACCGCCGCAGTATGGGCAGGCACCGCCGCAGGCCAATCAGATACCGCCGCAGTATGGGCAGGTGCCGCCGGGATAACCGCAGCCGCCAAAGAAAAAGTTTCCCATCATTCCGTTTGTGATAGGTGTAGTTTTCCTCACCGCACTTATCATCGCCGGAGGGCTGATGCTTTTAGGCAATGATTCGGGAAAGGGAGGTTCCTCTGCAAAGGCGAAGAAGGAAACGGCGGCCGCAAAAGAGAACAATTCTTCCGGCAAACAGGACAGCAGCGCGTCTGGGAAAAAGGACAGCAAGTCTTCTGACGAAAAGAAGGATACAGAGGCGGTTCCGAAGGCTGAACCTAAACCGGCGGAGACAGAAATGGTTCCTGCGATCGAACCGCAGCCGGCAGAGTCTGAAACCGCCTTTGTGGATGAGTATGTGCTGACGCAGTCGGATTATGAAAATTATGCCAGAAGGCTTTCCACCACGGATCATGCCCTGGCGCTGGATTTCGAGTGGGCCTGGGATTATGTGATGAACGGGAATAACAGCCGCTTTGCAGCACAGGATCTGATTCGGGTAACCGATGATATGGAGCCTCTTATAAACGGCGGCTGGGAGGCATATATGTTCACAAGGTCCGGAGACTACGGCAGCGATACGGAGCGCTACTTCAACGTGGAGATTACAGCGGACGGCAGCAGGTTCGGGTTAAAGACCAACTGGGCTTATCTTCTCGATCCGGCTGCGGGCAATTCCATTCAGGAAAATGGTTCCGACAGTTTTAAAGGAACCTTTGATGCGCTGGAGGGGACGGCGAGTGCTCAGTCAGATTATGCAAAGATCGATATTGACGGCTTCTACATCTCGCCCGATTTTGAGGAAGAATATGCTATCGGAACCTTTTACTGGATCTCCGGGGAGAAGGACTGCATTGCCCTGATGCGGGAAGTGAAATACTGATGAGCAGAGAGCATGAGGATACGACATGTAAAATGCGGATAAGCAGAGCATGAGGATTCGATATGTAAAATACGGATAAGGGAGGCGATTATGGGAAATTTCTGTCCGAACTGCGGAAATCAGATTACACCCGGCGCACGCTTCTGCAGGAACTGCGGATTCGCCATGAATTCTTCCGGACCGGGTCTTCCGAACGCGGCTTCAGGCATGCAGCCTGCAGCCGGGGCACAGCCCCGCATGATGTATGGCAGCGGAGCCGATATCCGCGAAGGAATCCCAGGGCCCGGATTTTCTGACCGCGTCAACAATCCGGAGATTCTGCAGGCCGTAAAAAAACAGAGAGGGGCGGCAAAGGTATTTGCTATTTTTCTGGTACCCCTCCCATTCATCGGGTTTGTGCTGTATAGTGCGGTTACAGATGCGATGGAGATGGGGCAGGCCGTGATGGCAGGACTTTTTGTCTCTGCCGTATTTCTCGCCTTTGCACTGTGGAGTTTCATCCATGAGAGAGCAGAGAACAGCTACGAAGGCGTCGTGGTAAGCCAGGATACGGAGCTCAGGAAGAATATGCACAGAGACAGCGACGGGAGAAGGAACAGCTACCAGGAATATAACTACATTACCAGGATTCGGACGACCGACGGGAAGAACAAGAAGATCGTGGAGACGGACCATGGAAGACGCCTGGCCTTCGAGTATCTGAAGCCCGGTGACCGGTTCCGGTATCACCCGCAGTTCGCATTTCCCTATGAGCTTTACGACAAGTCGCAGGCAGACGGAATTTACTGCGTGGGATGCCAGACAAAGAACAGCATCACAGCGGATCGCTGCAGACGGTGTAATCTGCCGCTTCTGAAGTAGCTCTTCGGAGTGAATATGCGAAGGAAAGGAGGCCTGTATGTACGAGAAAATCCAGGGTCAGAGAGTGACGGAGAATATATATCTGTGCCCGGACGGCAAGTACCGCTGGTACTACGAATTTCCGATGATGAAGAACCCGACGCTGCTGTTTACGGTCTGGAAGGTGCTGGGACTGGCATTCTTCATTGTGTGGCTGTTTATCTTCCTCATTTCCCTGGGAGATGCCGTAAGCTATGGATTCGGGTCGATTCTGAAATTTACAGGAGCGTTTCTGCTGCTCTTTCTGTTTTTCATGGGGCTGGGTCTCCTCGCCTACATCGTTCTTGCTGCGGTTTACGGCTGGAAGTACATCGTCCTGTTTGAAATGGATGAGAAGGAGGTTGTCCACATCCAGATGCCGAAGCAGTTCGATAAGGCCCAGGCCGTGGGATGGCTGACAGCTCTGGCAGGCCTTGCCGGAAAGAGTCTCCCGGCCATGGGCGCCGGGATGCTGGCAGCTTCAAAGAACAGTTCCACATCGGTGTTTGCGGATGTGAAGGAAGTGAAGGGGGTAAGACAGCAGCATACCATTAAGGTTAACCAGATGCTGAACCGGAATCAGGTCTACGCAGACGATCCGGACTATGACTTTGTGTGGAATTTTATTACCGGGAGATGCCCGCAGGCGAAGATTCACTGAGAAGAACAGAGCCGTTCTTTCGGAAGGGCAAACACTTTTACAACAGCTTTTTTGGCGCTCCGCAAAAGGGGCGCCTTTTTATTCTTCATCGCAAGTCCCGCGGGCGGGACTAGACCTTCGGATCGCCTGGTGAAATTGACCGATGGAGCCGAATCGACTACAATATAGGTATTATCGGAGAACGACGAAGAAAGGAAACCCTATGAGAATCAGACACGCCGAAGAGAAAGATATCCCCCGCATGATGGAGATTTACCGGTATGCCAGAGAATTTATGGCAGCCCACGGAAATCCAAACCAGTGGGGCCCTACAAACTGGCCGCCGGAGGAGCTGATACGCCGGGACATCCGGGAAGGACACAGCTATGTCTGTGAAAATGACGAAGGAAAGGTTACGGGAACCTTTTTCTATATCTGCGGTGAGAACATCGAGCCCACCTACCGCGATATCACCGACGGCGCATGGCGCGATGACAGACCCTACGGCGTGGTGCACCGGATCGCCTCCGACGGTTCGGAAAAGGGAATCGGCGCCTTCTGCCTGGACTGGGCCTTTTCGCAGTGCGGGCATCTTCGCATCGACACCCACGGGGACAATGTCGTGATGCAGAGGCTGCTCACGAAGCTGGGGTTTGTGCCCTGCGGAACCATCTATGTGGAAGAGGATCACTATCCGCGGATAGCGTTTGAGAAGAGCGGCAGAAGATAAGTATAGAACAACACATAAGAAAAACAGGAGCGATGGCTATGAATCTGACATGGACAAGAGAACCGGAAGAATACAGCATAACGAAGGATCGCATCACGATCACAACAATGCCACACACTGACCTGTGGCAGCGGACCTACTACCATTTCCGCAATGACAATGCCCCGGTGCTGCAGATGGAGACGGAGGAACAATTTTTCAGCTTTGTGGTAAAAACAGATTTTACCGGAAGCCATCACCGGTTTGACCAGTGCGGGATCGTGATGTATCTGGACAGCGAGAACTGGCTGAAGGCCTCTGTGGAATATGAAAATGAGTCCTTCCAGCATCTGGGATCCGTGGTGACCAACCACGGATATTCCGACTGGGCAACCACCGAGATCCCGACAGATACCAGAATCATGTGGTACCGCTTGAGCCGCCGGGAGAGCGATTACTGCATCGAGTGCTCCGCAGACGGCAAAAAGTTTTCCCAGATGCGAGTCTGTCATATGCACGAAGGCGGGGGAAAAGTGCGGTTCGGCATCTATGCCTGCAGTCCGGAGGACTCCTCCTTCACGGCGGTATTCACCGACCTGCAGGTGACGGAGTGCGCATGGAAGGCCCATGACGGGCAGAAGCCGGATGAGGAATAACAGGAAAATGAGAAAGATGTCAATAGATGAATTGCTTCAGAAGCCCTACTGGATTATTGATATCCTGCCGATGCAGGTTCCGAAGGACAGTCCGGGGCAGTATTTTGCCGTGGAGAATTATTTTCTGGAGGAAGAACGGCTCTCGGCGATTAAGCAGAAGCATATTAACGTGATTCTGAAGCTTAACTCCTACCGGGACCTTTCCATCGATGAGGAGCTGGAAAAGAATCCCCGGCCGGAGCGTATCGCGGAGGAGATGAGGAAACGGTACCTTTATCTCATGTCGGATGATGCGATGATTCTCTCCGAACCGGATGATACCCACATGACGGTTTTTAATCCCGATGAAGAACTGCTTAAGCTGCTTAAGCTGCTGGCATCTTCGGAAGGACTGTTTCTCTGGAAACCGCCGGTGTAAAGAATTATTCTCAGTATAGGAGAAAGCATATCGTATGAGAGTTCTGGATGCAGTGAAGTCTCTGCAGTTGGGAAAGAAAAAAGAGAGAGTCGGCGTGCCGCTTCGCACGGTATGGAGCAAAGAAGGACGGGGTATTCCCTTTCCGGAGTACCCGAGACCCCAGCTTGTGCGGAGAACCTGGAAGAACCTGAACGGACTCTGGGACTATGCCTTCGGAAAGGCGAAGGAAGAGTACCCCGGTGCGCAGGGAAAGATTATGGTGCCATATTCCCCGGAAAGTGAACTGTCCGGTGTCGGAAGAGTACTTCAGCCCGGGGAGGCGCTCTGGTATGAGAAAGAAGTGGGAGGCCTGGATGTGCCCGAAGGATATAGGGTGCTGCTCCACTTCGGCGCTGTGGATGAGCGCTGCATCGTCTGGTGGAACGGCGAACGTCTGGGAAAGCACCGGAACGGGTACCTGGCCTTTGCCTTCGATGTGACGGAATGGGTGCGCCCGGATAAGAATACCCTGCGGGTCTATGTCCGGGACGATACGGATGAGGGGACGGCCTGCCGCGGCAAGCAGACCCTTCATCCTGGCGGGATGTACTATCAGTGCCAGAGCGGCATCTGGCAGACCGTCTGGTTGGAATATGTACCCGAAACCTATATCACCGGCCTCCGGATGGTGCCGAAGGAAGACCGGCAGGGTATCGAGGTGGAACTGAGGCTGAATCAGCCGCTTCCTCCGAACGGCAAGGCAGAGTTCCTGCTGGAAGGGTGGCACTATGTCAGCACCACCGCAGAGTTTTCCGTGAATGCCACAGGGGAGGCGGTTCTTGTAAAAAACCTTCCCGTCAGGGCACTCCGGCTCTGGTCGCCCGTATCGCCGGCCCTCTATGACATGACTGTCACGGCGGGAGAAGACCGGGTTGATACTTACTTTGCCATGCGTTATTTCGGAAAGGGCACGGATGAGAACGGGAATCCCTGTCTTACCCTCAACGGAAAGCCCTGTTTTTTCCGCGGCGTTCTCGACCAGGGCTACTGGCCGGAAAGCCTGCTGACACCTCCTTCCGATGACGCTATGATCTTTGACATCAGCGAGATGAAGCGGCTCGGCTTTAACATGCTGCGAAAGCACGAGAAGGTGGAATGCGCCCGGTGGTATTATCACTGCGAACGCCTGGGCATGGTGGTCTGGCAGGATATGGTCCACGGCGGAAGCCCGGTGAATGAGCTTTATACCAAGTACCTGCCGAACATTGCCCCGGCTGCCGGAAAGATGATTCCGGATGACCGGTATGCGATATTTTCCAGGCTGGACGAGAGGGCAAGAAAACGCTTTGAAGAGGATCTGGGCTGTATGATAGGCCAGCTGTTCAATGTCCCCTGCATCGGTCTCTGGACCCTGTTTAATGAGGGCTGGGGGCAGTTTGACTCTCTGCGGCTGACAAATCTTGTGAAAAGGCTGGATCCCACAAGACTGGTGGACCACGCCAGCGGCTCGTATGACCAGGGCGGCGGCGATGTCAGAAGTGTCCACAATTACTTCCGGAAGCTTACGGTGGAGAAGGATGCGCGGCCCTTTGTTCTTTCGGAGTTCGGAGGTCTTAGCCTCCGCATCCCGGAGCATACCATGTTCCCGGACAATTACGGATATCACAGTTGCACGGAAGAAGAGTTCCGGAAGCTGTACCGGAAGCGGATGAGAGAAATCCGAAGCCTGCAGAAAGAAGGACTGGCGGCGGCCATATACACCCAGCTTTCCGACGTGGAAGAAGAGACCAACGGGCTGCTCACCTACGACAGAAAGGTGTGCAAGCTGTAATACCCGGGGCGCCTCAGTTCTGCGGCGAATAACCTGCAGAAGGAGAAAACATACGGAAACTCGGTATCGGACCCTTTCTTCCGCATCGACCGTGACAGTGCGGATGCATGGCAGAAGAAGCTGTCGAATGTGCGTATCTTTACGGATACGGTGCACATGTCGGGAAGCGCCCAGTTTTCCGCAGGGCAGTTTCATGACCTCGCAGACACGCTGCGGGGTATCCTGTTTCTTGGGGCGAGTGGCTGGCAGCGCAGGGAATGTGAGACGGGAGTCGGTTGTATCCGGGAGTTGCCACCTGTCGGCCGGAACAAAACAAGCTTGTTCCCGCGGCCGGAAGTGCAGAAGCGGATCCGACAGGGAATTTTCGCCTGGAGATCTGCCGGAATCTGCGTTGTCCATTTTTCCTTTGCGGCAAAAGCAGATCTGGAGCAGGAAATATCATGAAGAGATCTGATTTCTTTTATGCAACAGGCTTGAGAGCAGTCTTATACTATGCTGACAGCAGATCTATGCTTCCGTTTCTCGGGATAAGATCTGCTTCTGGCCTGCAGATTCAGTCCTCGATGAAATCCGCGACGGATCCAGAGACAGAAAATGGACAGAGAGATCTGCAAATCTCCCTTTCCGGACTTTTCGGACTCATTTTGCCGCGATTGTCCGTACACCAGGCCGGAACAAAATTTGCCAGGCTTGACCGTACACCAGGCCGGAACAAAACAAGCTTGTTCCCGCGGCCGGAAGTGCAGAAGCGGGGCGAAAGGGGAATCGCGCCTTGTACCGGGATTCCCGCGGTGGTATACTGATTTACAGCAGTGGAAGAGAAAAATTAACATAAAAAGGGGGCATCTTATGAAAAACAGAAAACTTGCAGTTCTTCTGGCGGGGCTTCTCGCGGTGAGTACGGCGATTCCTGCGCTGGCAGGACCGGCGTCGGAGCTGAAGGACCAGGGCTCGGGCGCGGCTTCTGCAGGCCAGACATACCAGCAGAGCAGTGCTTCGGGCGCGCAGAGCAGTTCCCAGGGCCAGAGCAGCACGAAGGCGAAAAAGGCGGAGCACAGGAAGACCGCGGAGGAGCTTCAGCAGGTCTATGCCACCGTTCCTGCGGGGCCGGCGAAGGCCGAGTGGGGAACCTTCTTCCTGGCAAACAATCAGCCGCCCAGGAATGATGAGGACGAGAGCTTCCTCAGGGGCTACCACGCTTATGCCATGGTGCCGACCACGGAAAAGTATGTGTATCTCACCTTTGATGAGGGCTATGAGAACGGATTTACGCCGCCGATTCTTGACGTCCTGAAAAAGCACAATGTCAAGGCCTGCTTCTTCTGCACCGGAAGCTTCATCCGGGACAATCCGGATCTGGTGAAGCGCTTCCACGACGAAGGGCATATCATCGGCAACCACACTCTCAGCCATCCCAGCATGATGAAGGTGGCAACCTGGCAGGAGTTTTCCAGACAGCTTCTGAGCGTCGAGGATATGGTGAAGGGAATCACCGGCGCAGATATGCCGCGGTATTATCGCCCGCCGTCAGGCGGTTACAGCGAGGCGCATCTCAGAATGGCGGATGCCATGGGCTTCAAGACCATCTTCTGGAGCGTCGCCTACAAGGACTGGGATACCTCTGCACAGCCGTCACAGACCTATGCCATGAATTACCTGACCACCAGGATTCATCCCGGTGCCATCATTCTGCTGCACGCTGTATCCAGCACCAATGCGGCAATTATGGACCAGCTGCTGACCACCTGGGAACAGATGGGATACAGCTTCCGGACGCTGGATGAGCTTCCGGAAGGCCTGACCGAATAATTTCGGTTTTGCAGAGCTAACTTTTAGTAGACACTAACTCCTCCGGGTGTTATAGTAAATCTGTTTGGGCAAAAGATTTTGACAGAAGATTCTGCTGAAAGAAAAGATATGTCCCAGACACTGAGGTTTACGAAACACACGGAGGATTTCTTATGACACTGAAGGATTTGGGCATTGGGAAGAGCGCAGTGGTCACAAAGGTCGGCGGGGAAGGTGCACTCAGACAGCACTTTCTTGACATGGGAGTCATCCCCGGCGCGGAAGTGACCGTGGTGAAGTATGCGCCGATGGGGGACCCGATGGAACTTCAGATTCACGGATATGAACTGACGCTGCGCCTGTCCGAGGCGGAGCAGATCGACATTTCCCCCATAAAGGAACGCAAAAACAAGCACAGCAGAGTGGAGCGGATTATTCCCAGCGAACATCCGGGCCTCGGCGAGGACGGCCGGTATCACGAGAAGAAAAGTGAGCACCCGCTGCCGGATGACACGATTCTGACCTTTGGTCTGGTGGGCAATCAGAACAGCGGAAAAACCACGCTGTTCAACCAGATGACCGGGGCCAACCAGCATGTGGGCAATTTCCCCGGCGTCACCGTGGACAGAAAAGACGGCGTGATCAAAGGGTACCCGAATACCCGGGTGACGGATCTGCCGGGTATCTACTCCATGTCGCCCTACAGCAGCGAGGAGATCGTGTCCCGCGATTTCGTGATAAACGAGAAACCGTCGGCTATCATCGATATCGTGGATGCCACCAACATTGAGCGGAACCTCTATCTGACCATGCAGCTGCTGGAGATGGATGTGCCGGTTGTGGTTGCGCTCAACATGATGGATGAGCTGACGGGCAACGGCGGCGTGATTGATATCAACGGTATGGAGAAGATGCTGGGCACGCCGGTGGTTCCCATATCAGCGGCCAGAAATCAGGGCGTGGACGAGCTGGTCCATCACGCGGTACATATCGCGAAATACCAGGAGAAGCCGACAGAGCAGGATTTCTGCAGCAAAGACGACCACGGCGGAGCCATCCACCGGGCCATCCACGCGGTAGAGCACATTATTGAAGACCACGCGGAACGGGCAGGGCTTCCCCTGCGGTTCTCGGCTACCAAGCTGATCGCCGGGGATGAGCTGATCCTTGAGCGGCTGGGCCTTGATAAGAATGAGCTTGAGATGATTGAGCACGTAGTGCTGCAGATGGAGAAGGAGGGCGGCATGGACCGCCGCGCCGCCATCGCGGACATGCGGTTTGACTTTATCGAGCGGGTCTGTGAGAAGACGGTACAGAAACCCCGGGAGAGCAAGGAGAGAATCCGGTCCGAGAAGATCGACCGGGTGCTGACCGGCCGCTGGACGGCCATCCCCTGCTTCGTGGGCATCATGCTGGCCGTCTGCCTGCTGACCTTCAATGTGATCGGCGCCTTTTTCCAGGGACTTCTGGAGACGGCGGTGGAGGCCCTGACGGTACAGGTGGATGCGGCACTCAGCGCTGCCCATGTCAATAAAGCCATCCACGGTCTGGTGATTGAGGGAATCTTCGGCGGCGTGGGAAGCGTACTCAGTTTTCTGCCCATCGTCGTCACCCTGTTCTTTTTCCTGTCCCTCATGGAGGACAGCGGCTATATCGCGAGAGTAGCATTTTTCATGGACAAGATTCTGCGGAGAATCGGACTGTCCGGCCGCAGCATCGTGCCGATGCTGGTGGGCTTTGGATGCACCGTGCCGGCTGTCATGGCGACGAGAACACTGCCCAGCCGCAGAGACCGGCGGATGACCATCCTGCTGACCCCGTTCATGAGCTGTTCGGCAAAGCTCCCGATCTACGGCTTCTTTGTCAGCGCATTTTTCCCGGGAAAGGGCGGAATTATCATGATCGGCCTTTATCTCCTGGGCATCATTGCGGCGGTCCTGGCAGCTCTGCTCTACAAAGAGACGCTGTTTAAGGGCGAGGCGGTTCCCTTCGTGATGGAGCTTCCCAACTATCGGCTTCCGGGCGCAAAAAACGTCCTTCGGCTGATGTGGGAAAAGGCGAAGGATTTCCTGACGAGAGCCTTCAGCGTGATTCTTATCGCCACCATCCTGGTGTGGTTTCTGCAGAGCTTCAACTTCCACATGAACATGGTGGAAGACTCCTCCGAGAGTATGATGGCAGCGGTGGCCGGCGTTCTGGTACCGCTGTTTAAGCCCCTGGGTCTGGGAGACTGGCGCATCGTCACCTCCTTCATCAGCGGATTCATGGCGAAGGAGAGTGTGGTAGCCACCCTGGAGATGCTGTTTGCCGGCGGCGTAAAGGGCGCGCTGAGCACGCAGGCGGCGGTGACCATGCTGGTGTTCTCTCTTCTGTATACCCCCTGTGTGGCGGCAGTGGCCTCCATCCGCAGGGAAATGGGCAGTGCGTGGGCCTTTGGCGTCGTCCTCTGGCAGTGTGCCATTGCCTGGATATTTGCCCTGGCGGCAGCGCTTATCTGCCATGCTGTGGGAATGTAAGAAAAGATACTGGAATTAACCGGAGAAACAACTATGAAAGTTGACAGAAAAGACCTGCTGCTCTATGCCGTGACGGACCGCAGCTGGCTTGGGGACAAGACCCTGGCCGGGCAGGTGGAAGAGGCCATAAAGGGCGGCGCATCCTTCGTTCAGTTCCGGGAGAAGCACCTGGAAGGGGAAGACTTCCTCAAAGAGGCGAAGGCGGTACAGGCGGTATGCAGAGCACACGGGGTTCCCTTTGTGGTCAATGACAACGTCAGCGCAGCGAAGGAGCTGGATGCGGACGGGGTTCATGTGGGCCAGAGCGACATGGAGGCGGGAAATGTCCGGAGTCTCCTTGGCCCGGATAAAATCATCGGCGTATCCGCCCACTCTGTGGAGGAAGCCCTTCTCGCCGAGGCGCGCGGCGCCGACTATCTGGGCGTGGGCGCAGCCTTTGCGACCGGCTCGAAGAACGATGCTTCGGTACTGCCCCATGAGACCATTGCGGCCATCTGCCGTGCAGTGAAGATTCCGGTGATCGCCATCGGCGGCATCACCGCGGAGAATGTAAAAGAGCTTAAAGGCAGCGGTATCTGCGGCGTGGCCGTCATCAGCACCCTCTTTGCGGCGAAGGATGTAGAGGCTTCCGCAGAAGAGATGAAGAAGCAGACGGAGAAGATGCTTGGCACAGAGGCATGACTGGCAGGCAGAGGAGAGCATATGAAGACAGCACTTACCATAGCGGGAAGCGATTCCGGCGGCGGTGCCGGGATTCAGGCCGATATCAAGACCATGACCATGAACGGGGTATTTGCCATGAGCGCTATCACGGCGCTGACGGCCCAGAATACCACGGGCGTATCCGGAATCTTCGACGTTTCGCCGGCATTTCTGGGACTGCAGCTGGATGCCGTATTCACGGATATCTTTCCGGATGCGGTGAAGATCGGGATGGTGTCCGGCGCAGACCTTATCCGGATGATCGCAGAAAAACTCAGACAGTACGGTGCGCGCCACATCGTGGTGGACCCGGTGATGGTGGCCACCAGCGGTGCAAAGCTTATCTCGGATGACGCGGTGGAGACCCTGACTAAAGAGCTGTTTCCGCTGGCGGAGGTGATCACGCCGAATATTCCGGAGGCGGAGGTTCTCTCCGGCATGTCCATCCGGAACGAGGAGGAGATGGAGAAAGCGGCGGAGGCCATCGGGAAGAAGTACGGATGCAGCGTCCTCTTAAAGGGCGGGCACCGGGTAAATGATGCCAGCGACCTGCTCTGGAGAAAAGAGGGAAGCCGCTGGTTCTACGGGACCAGGATCGACAACCCGAATACCCACGGGACGGGGTGCACGCTGTCCAGCGCCATCGCGTCCAATCTGGCGAAGGGTTATGACCTGGAGGAGTCCGTGGCGAGGGCAAAGGAGTATATCTCGGGAGCCCTTGCGGCCATGCTTGACCTGGGAAAGGGCAGCGGACCGATGAACCACGCATTTGCCCTGGAAGGAAAATTTGCGGAAGAATGCAGCTGAATCACGGAACAGTTCCGGCGGAGAGCTGCCGCAGTCTGCGGCGGCCCTCCGCTTTTTTATTGTGATTGAACCGTGGATATGGTATGATAATGGAATAGATTTTAAGGGGGAATTGCCGGATGATGTACCAGGCTGACAGCAGACGTTATGACACCATGCCGTATTTTCGCTGCGGCGAAAGCGGCCTTAAGCTTCCGGGGGTAAGTCTCGGATTCTGGCACAATTTCGGGGATGGCGCCGACAGGCAGAACATGAAGAATCTGTGCTTCACTGCCTTTGACAGCGGCATCACACATTTTGACCTTGCCAATAACTACGGCCCATGTCCGGGGGCGGCGGAGAGAAATCTCGGAAAGATACTGCGGGAACACTTCTCCGGCTACCGGGATGAGCTGATCATCAGCACAAAGGCCGGATATGATATGTGGGAGGGCCCCTACGGCAACTGGGGCAGCAGGAAGTATCTGCTGGCAAGCCTGGATCAGAGCCTTATCCGGATGGGCCTGGACTATGTGGACATATTCTATCATCACAGGATGGATCCGGAGACGCCGCTGGAGGAAACCATGGGCGCCCTGGAACAGGCGGTAAGAAGCGGAAAGGCCCTGTATGCGGGACTTTCGAATTATGACGGGCCGACACTGGAGAAGGCCTGCGGGATTCTCCGGGAGCTTCATGTTCCCTTTGTGATTAACCAGAACCGGTATTCCATCTTTGACCGGACCATCGAAAAGAACGGCCTGAAGGAGACGGCAGTGCGGCTTAGGAAGGGAATTATCGCTTTCAGCCCGCTGGCCCAGGGCCTTCTGACGGACCGGTATCTTCACGGAATTCCGGAGGACAGCCGGATCCGGACCGACGGGCGGTTCCTGAAGGAATCGGCGCTGACCGAAGAGAAGCTTCAGATGATCCGGAAGCTGGACAGTCTGGCGGCAGAGCGGGGACAGTCCCTGGCGGAGATGGCGCTGGCGTGGGTCCTTAAGGACTCACAGGTGACCAGTGTCCTTATCGGAGCGTCGAAGCCGGAACAGATCACAGAGAATCTGCGGGCGCTGGAGAATACCGCATTTTCCGAAGAAGAGCTTTGTCGTATCGATGACATCTGCGGCTTAGGAGCGCGGAATGAAGATTGAGACCATCACAAAGGACTACCGGCTGACGGAGGAGGCGATCGATTCCATCGCTGAGGAAACGGAATCCTTCCTCTATTCGGTCGGCATAGAAAGAGCGAATGTATTCCGGATACGTCTCTCTCTGGAAGAGGCACTTCTTCGCTGGATGGATCATTTCGGAACCGGAGCGGAGGTCCGCTTTTCCATCGGGATAAAGTGGCGCAGACCGGAGATTATCCTGGCGGTGCGGGGACAGAGCTATAATCCGCTGACGCAGGCGGAGAACGACCTGGGCACCTGGAGCAATTCCCTGCTCTCGAGCATCGGCATCACGCCCCGCTATACCTACAACCGGGACTTCAACATAATCCAGGTAAAGCTGGCGCGCATCCGGCTGAATCCGGCCTTCGTACTTCTGCTGTCCGTATTTATGGGCATCAGCGGAGGCGGACTGCTGGAGCTGTTTCTTTCGAGTGAAGCGCTGAACAACCTTCTGTACCTGCTGAATCCGGTGGTGAATATGTTCTACCGGCTGCTGAATGCGGCGGCGGGACCCATCATTTTCCTGACGGTGACGGCGGCCATCCTCAGTCTGGGAAGCATGATGGCGATGCGCCAGAACGGACTTCGCCTGCTGCGGAGATTTCTGGTCTTAAGCACGGTGATTACCGTCTGCAGTATGGTACTTTTGCTTCCCTTTTTCCGGGTGGATAATTTCCACGCGGTGGTGCATATCGAGACGGTATCCGCCCTGCTGGAGATGCTGTTCGGCGTTGTGCCGAATGATGTCATAACACCATTTATCAACGGGGATTCCCCGGCGCTCATCTTCCTGGCGGTGGCCATAGGCTACGCCCTGCTGGTCGGGGGAAGCGGTGCGGATCATCTGGTCAAGATTGTGGACCAGGCGGATGCCACGGGACTTCTGCTGGCAGACTGGATCAGTGCCTTCAGTCCCTGGTTTATCGTGGTTCTTCTGATTGAGGGGATCACAAACCATTCCCTGATGGAGATTGTGGCTATATGGAAGCCGCTTCTGGCCTTTGTTATTCTCTGCGGGGTGATGCTCGCTTCCAAGCTGCTCTATGTGGGCGGTATGACGGGCACCTCGCCGGTAAAGCTGGCCAGGAAGCTGAAAGAGTCCTTCTTTATCGCGTTTTTAAGCGGATCGGTGAATGACGCCTACGGCGCCAACCAGAACTGCTGCCACAACCATCTGGGGATTCCCAGAAAGCTGACGGATATCGGCCTGCCCATCGGGCTTCTGGTCTATATGCCGGCCGGAACGGTGGCGATCCTGGTATATACGCTGCACGCGGCATCCTACTATCATGTGGCGGTTTCGGTGGAATGGTACGCCAGAGCTGTCTTCCTGGCGGTGATGCTGCAGGCTGCGGGACCGCCGCTGCCGGGCGTGGATCTTCTGTCCTACGCGGCGATCTTCAATACGCTGGGAATTCCGGATGCAGCACTGACAGGGGTCATTGTCGCGGACATACTGTTCGGATTTCTGGTTGCCGCAGTGGACCAGGCCATGCTTCAGCTGGAGCTGGTGATGGAAGCAAAGCGGCAGGGACAGCTGAATGAAAACATATTGAGAAAGTAAGTGTGCGGGGGATCGCCATGAAAGAGATACGTCTGGAGGCCAAAAAAGAGAACATCGAAAAGGCAACGGAATTCGTTCAGGAAGAGATGGAAGAAGCCGGATTTTCCATGAAGGCGATAATGCAGGTTGCGGTTGCGATCGATGAAATCTATGTCAATATTGCCAGCTATGCTTACGGACAGGGAACGGGAATGGTCACGGTGCAGGTGGATATCGAACGGGAGGACGACGGTCCGGAAATGGAGCTGACATTCATCGACAGCGGCATCCCCTTCAATCCCGTGGAATTCGAGGACCCGGATATTACCAGGCCGGCGGAGGAACGAAGCATCGGCGGCCTTGGAATCTTTCTCGTCAAAAAAACCATGAACGGGATGAAGTACAGAAGAAAAGACGGAAAGAACATCCTTACGATCAAGAAAAAAGATACTTCCGTGAAGAGATAATCCCTTCCGGAATCAGAGAATACAGATGAGGTGATGCGCTATGAAATATGAAATGATGGATGATACGCTGCAGCTTTTCCTGGAAGGACATATCGATTCCAACAATGCGGAGCAGACGGAGAAGGAAATCAACGATATCATCGCACAGAACAGCTGTCAGAACATCCTGATCGATGCGGAAGGTCTGGAGTATATCTCCAGCGCGGGACTTCGGGTGCTGCTCCGGCTTCGCAAGAAATTCCCGAAGATGGAGGTTGTCAATGTCCGTCCGGAGGTCTACGAAGTATTCGACATGACGGGATTTACGGAGATGATTACCATCCGGAAGGGGTACCGCAGAGTTTCCGTGGAAGGCTGTGAGGTCATCGGGCAGGGCGCCAACGGCAGAGTGTACCGCATTGACCCGGATACCATCGTAAAGGAGTATTTCAATCCCGACGCTCTTCCGGAAATCCAGAGAGAGCGGGAGCTGGCGAGAACTGCCTTTGTACTCGGCATCCCCACGGCCATTCCCTACGATGTGGTCCGCGTGGGAAACGGCTACGGCTCCGTCTTTGAGCTGCTGAACGCCAAGAGCTTTGCGCAGCTTCTGATCAGCGGAGAAAAGACCGTGGATGAGATTGCAAAGATGAGCATTGATCTCCTGAAGCAGATCCACAGTACCGTGGTGAAGCCGGACAGCATGCCCGACATGAAGGATGTCGCCCTGGGATGGGCGGACTTCATGAAGGACTACCTGGCACCGGAGCTGTATCAGAAGCTGCGCAGCCTGGTGGAGGCCGTGCCGGAGGACTATCACATGATGCACGGCGATTATCACTTGAAGAACGTCATGCTGCAGAACGACGAGGTACTCCTGATTGACATGGATACCTTAAGCTACGGCCATCCGGTCTTTGAGCTGGCCAGCATGTACAATGCCTACTGCGGCTACAGCGAGCTGGATCACCAGAACTGCATGAACTTCCTGGGCATCCCCTATGAGACCGCCTGCGAGCTGTGGAAAAAGAGCCTGATGCAGTATCTCGGCACCGAGGATCCGGATCGCATTAAGGAAGTGGAGGAGAAAGCGCAGATCATCGGCTACACCCGCATCGTCCGCAGAACCATCCGCAGAAACGGCCTGAACACCGAAGAGGGCCGCGCCGTCATCGAGAACGGCAAAAAGTATCTGGAGAGACTTCTGCCGAAGACGGAAACACTTGTATTCTGAATCTGATTGACAGGGCACTTCGCAGGACGGAGTGTCCTGTTCTATGTAGTATAAGGAAACCAATAACATGTCTGAATTTATAAACGCGGTATCCGCCGTCTTCCTGATATTTTCCATGATGGCGGTGGGATATCTGATGGGACACATCGGCTGGATGACCGGCTCGGAGAAGAAGTTCATCAGCCGGTTTGTGGTCAATGTGGCAGTCCCCTTAAACTGTATCACCGGCGTGCTGAACAACCTGGATAAGAGTGATATTTCCCGGATGGGAAGCATGGTGGTGGTGCCGGTGGTCACGATTCTTCTCTGCCTTGCGATAAGTATGGCGGCGGCCCGGGCCATGCAGCTTCCGAAGCGGCAGTTCGGCGTATTTGTGGCGATGGCATTTATCTCCAATACCATGTTCATCGGCCTGCCCATGTCTACCCAGCTTTTCGGGGAAGTCTCGGTGCCCTACGTGATGATGTACTATATGGGAAGCACCGTCTTTACCCAGACGGTGGCGGTTCTTCTCATCGAGCGGGCGGGAACGGCAGCCCCGGCGGCCCATTCTGCCGCGGGCTGGATAAAGGATCTTATCACGAAACCGCCAATCCTGGGCGTTATCGCGGCCATGTCCATGCTGTTTCTGGATGTGCGCCCGCCCCAGCTTTTCATGAGCTTTGCCAGATACATGAGCGGCTGCGTGACGCCGCTTGCCCTGATGTACTGCGGCTTTGTCGTCTGGGAAATCGGTCTTAAGAACATCCGGCTGGAGCGGGGAATTCCCGCCATGCTGTTTATCCGCCTCATCGCCGCCCCGGCTGTCTGTGCGGCAATGTGTTATCTCGCGGGAATTGACGGGCTCTGCCGCAATGTATTTATCGTGGAAGCAGCCCTGCCGGTGGTGACCCAGATTACGGTTATGGCCGGAGCCTACGGCGCCGACGAGGAATACGCCGCCTCCGGGTCCCTCCTTTCCATGCTGGGAATCTTCGTCACCATGCCGGTGCTGATGATGATCCTGACCTAGAGCAGGCCCTGCGCGGGGCCCCCGGGAGGGAATCGGCGAGAAATTCCAAAATAACTTGAAAAAACACTGAGAACTGCTTAATATAATGACATGGTATAATTATGCCGAAGGAGGACTTATTATGGCGATGAACAAGAAACCGACCACCGGAATGAAGGACGTACTGCCGGCGGAGATGGAGATTCGTGACTACGTCATGAATATTATCAAGGAAACCTACCGTGAGTATGGATATAATACCATCGAGACCCCCTGCGTGGAGCATATTGAGAACCTGACCAGCAAACAGGGCGGCGACAACGAGAAACTGATCTTCAAGATTCTGAAGAGAGGCGACAAGCTGGGCGCTGCATTTGAGAGCGGCGATCTGGATGAACTGGTGGATTCCGGTCTTCGCTACGATCTGACTGTTCCACTGTGCAGATATTATTCCAATAACCAGGCCAACCTGCTGACCCCGTTCAAGGCGCTGCAGACCGGTCCGGTATGGCGCGCAGACCGTCCGCAGAAGGGACGTTTCAGACAGTTCGTACAGTGCGATATCGATGTTCTCGGCGATCCGACCAACCAGACCGAGATCGAGACCATTCTCGCCATCAGCAAGGCCATCCGTCGGATTATGCCGGACAACAAGCTGACCGTCCGCATGAATGACCGTGCCATCCTGAAGGGCATGACCGATTTCTCCGGATTCCCGGAGGACAAGGCGCTGGACGTTTTCATTACCCTGGACAAGATGGACAAGATCGGTCTTGAGGGCGTGAGAGCGGAGCTTATCGAGTACGGTTATGACAAGGATGCCACCAACCGCTACTGCGAGCTGCTGCAGACCCTGGGCAAGGGACCGGATGATGTCCGCGCACTGGGCGAGAAGATTTCTTCCGTGATGGATCCGAAGAAGGCAGAGAACCTGGCGGAGATCATGGAGGCCATTCAGGAAGTTTCCACCATCAACTTTGATCTGGAGTTTGACCCGACTCTGGTCAGAGGCATGGGATACTATACCGGAACCATCTTCGAGATCTCCCTGGAGGGATTCGGCGGATCGGTTGCCGGCGGCGGCCGCTACGACAAGCTGGTAGGCAAGTTCACAGGTCAGGATACCCCGGCCTGCGGCATGTCCATCGGCTTCGAGCGCATCATCACCATTCTGATGGAAGCAGGCTTCAAGGTACCGCGCAAGGTAGGAAAGAAGGCATATCTCTATGAGAAGGGCCTGACCCCGGCAGAGTTCCGCGCCATGCTCAAGAAGGCTGAGGCGGAGCGCAATGAGGGCGTATGCGTGGCAGTGGCCATGATGCAGAAGAACAAGAAGTTCCAGAAGGAGCAGCTTGCAGCAACCGGCGTGGAAGAGTTTGTTGAATTCTACGCAGGCCGCGAATAAAAAGCTGACCCCTGCGGGGGCAGAGAAAAAGAATTAAAAACAGGAGCACAGCAATATGGCAGAATCAATGGCCGGACTGCACCGTTCCCATCGCTGTACCGAGCTTTCGGAGGCGAATATCGGGGAAAATGTCACCGTCATGGGATGGGTGCAGAAGAGCAGAAACAAAGGCGGAATCATATTCACGGATCTGAGAGACCGTTCCGGAATTCTTCAGATCATTTTTGAGGAGACAGACTGCGGCGCAGAGTATTTCGAGAAGGCTGCAAAGCTTCGCGCGGAGTTTGTCATCGCGGTGGAAGGACGGGTGGAAGCCCGCTCCGGCGCCGTCAACGAGAAACTGAAAACAGGTAAGATTGAGGTGCGCGCAAAGAGCCTCCGGATCCTCGCGGAATCCGAAGTGCCGCCCTTCCCGATTGAGGAGAACTCCAAGACCAAGGAAGACCTGCGGTTCAAGTACCGCTATCTTGACCTGCGCAGACCGGATCTGCAGAGAAATCTGATGATCCGCTCCAAGATTGCCCAGGTGACCAGACAGTTCTTTGCGGAGAACGGCTTCTTGGAGGTGGAGACTCCAACCCTCATCAAGTCCACGCCGGAAGGCGCCCGAGACTATCTGGTACCGAGCCGTACCTACCCGGGCGAGTTCTACGCGCTGCCCCAGTCCCCGCAGCTCTTAAAGCAGCTGCTGATGGTGGCAGGCTACGACCGCTATTTCCAGCTGGCCCGCTGCTACAGAGATGAAGACTTAAGAGCGGACCGTCAGCCGGAGTTTACCCAGATCGACATGGAGCTCTCCTTCGTCGATGTGGATGACGTTATCGACGTCAACGAGCGGTATCTGAAGACACTGTTCAAGGAAGTGCTGGGACTTGACGTTCCCACCCCGATCCAGAGAATGACCTGGAAGGAGTGCATGGAGCGGTTCGGTTCCGATAAGCCGGATCTCCGGTTCGGCATGGAGCTGCACAATGTCTCCGACGTGGTCCGGAATTCCGAGTTTGTGGTATTCAAGGGCGCCCTGGAGAACGGCGGCAGTGTCCGCGGCATCAACGCCGAGGGACAGGCTGACATGCCCAGAAAGAAGATTGACGCCCTCGTGGAGTTCGCGAAGGGCTACGGCGCAAAGGGCCTGGCATGGATGGCCGTGAAAGAGGACGGCACCATCAAGTCCTCCTTTGCAAAGTTCATGACCGAGGAGGAGACAAAGGCTCTCGTGGAAGCCATGGACGGCAAGCCGGGCGACCTTCTGCTCTTTGCAGCTGACAGAGACAAGACCGTATTTGCGGTTCTCGGCGCACTCCGTCTGGAGCTGGCCCGTCAGCTGGACCTCCTGAAGAAGGACGAGTTCCGCTTCCTGTGGGTAACGGAGTTCCCGCTGTTCGAGTGGTCCGACGAGGAAGAGCGCTTTGTTGCCATGCACCATCCCTTCACCATGCCCATGGAAGAAGACTGGCACCTTATCGATTCCGATCCCGGTGCGGTCCGCGCGAAGGCATACGACATCACCCTCAACGGCAATGAGATCGGCGGCGGTTCCGTCCGTATCCACCAGGCCGACATCCAGAACAAGATGCTGGAGGTTCTGGGCTTCACGCCGGAGAAGGCGGAGTCTCAGTTCGGATTCCTGCTGAATGCCTTCAAGTACGGAGTCCCGCCTCACGCAGGACTGGCCTACGGTCTCGACCGCGTGGTCATGCTGATGGTCGGCGCAGATTCCATCCGCGACGTTATCGCCTTCCCGAAGGTCAAGGACGCTTCCTGCCTGATGATGGAAGCTCCCTCCGAGGTAGACGTAAAGCAGCTGGATGAACTGGGAATCCAGGTAAAGCCGAAGGAGAATCCGGAGGCGTAAGGCAGCCGGAGACGCACAGAGTATGAAAAGGTAACTCCCGGGGCGGCGGCGCCGCTCCGGAAAACATAACAAAAAGGGGTAAATATTATGGCAGACAAGAAGGGTTTTGTAGAGGAGTTTAAAGCATTTGTGATGCGCGGCAATGTCATGGATATGGCAGTCGGCGTAATCATCGGCGGCGCGTTCGGCGCAATCATCACCAGCCTCACCGACGACATCATTTCCCCGATTCTGGGAATGTTCGGCGGCACCAACTTTGACGAGCTGGTTCTTGATCTGGGCGGCGCACAGCTGGGCTACGGCAAGTTCATCACCGCAGTTATCAACTTCCTGATCATGGCATTCGTGATCTTCTGTCTGGTGAAGGCAGTCAACAGCATGATGGAAAAGGCAAAGAAACCGGAGGAGGAAGCTGCTCCGGAGGCACCGACCACCAAGGTCTGCCCGTTCTGCTGCTCTGAGATCAACATCGAAGCAACCAGATGCCCGAACTGCACTTCCGAGCTTCCGAAGATGAAGCCGGAGTCTCAGGCATAATCGGAACAACAGGTTCAGACAGAATTACAGGATTTACAGAGGCCGCGCGGGAGACTGCGCGGTCTTTTCCTGTCCGGGAAGACAGATGGGATAATCGTCAATTACTCATGACTGTTATGAAGTCACGAGTATCCATGCGCTGAATATATGAATCTTCTGTGAAATCCATGGAAAAAGAAGAACGGGTCTGCTAAACTGTGGATGACGTGAAACAGATGATTTTCCGGATAAGTATCATAAGCAGCGGAATCGAGGTTTGGACATGGATGCATTGAAAATACTGGTAGTGGATGATGAGGCGCGGATGCGGAAGCTGGTGAAGGATTTCCTTTCCATCAAGGGATTTCTGGTGATGGAAGCCGCAGACGGAGAGGAGGCCATGGAGACCTTCTTCGCCCAGAAGGACATCGCGCTGATTATTCTGGATGTGATGATGCCGAAGATGAACGGCTGGGAGGTGTTAAAGACCATCCGGCAGTACAGCCGGGTTCCGGTGATTATGCTGACGGCGCGGGGCGAGGAGAGCGATGAGCTCATGGGCTTCGAGCTGGGCGTGGACGAGTACATCTCCAAGCCCTTCAGCCCGAAGATTCTGGTGGCCCGCGTGGAGGCACTTCTCAGAAGAAGCGGAAACACCCAGTCCGATGTGCTGGAGGTGGGCGGCATCACCATCGACAAGGCGGCCCATCAGGTCAGCGTGGACAAAAAGCCGGTGGAGCTGAGCTTCAAGGAATTTGAGCTGATGACCTACTTTGCCGAGAACCAGGGGATCGCCCTCTCGAGAGAGAAGATTCTCAATAATGTCTGGAATTACGATTATTTCGGCGATGCCCGGACCATCGACACCCACGTGAAGAAGCTCCGCAGCAAGCTGGGAGACAAGGGAGATTATATCAAGACGGTCTGGGGCATGGGCTACAAGTTTGAGCCGGTTCATGAGGAAAAGGCGGGCGAGTGATGGGAAAAAAACTGAATTCCCTCCGGTTCCGGCTGACGGTGACCTTCATCGGCCTGATTCTTCTGTTTATTATGGCCATGTGGGCGACCAACGACCGGTTCCTGGAAATCTACTATCAGAACTATAAGGTGTCCCTTCTGCAGGACGCCTACACCAGAATCGATGAGGCGGTGCGGAAGGCAGACGAGAAATCCAAGACACAGGCGGCGGGAGAAGCCGGAGCCGGGAAGACGGAAGAGGCGGAGAATCCTGCCGGTACTTCCGGGAAGACGGAGATATCTGCTGCAGGCGCTTCGGGCATCATCGATGACGAAGAACTGGCGGAGACCGTGCAGCAGCTGCGAGACACCTCCAACATCACGGTGCTCATCTACGACAGCATGCGGGGTGAGACACTGGTCAGCTCCACTACCGATGCGAGAATGCTGCAGGAGCGGGTCCAGCGGTACATCCTGGGACAGTTCCCGCCCCAGATTGAAACCATTCTGGAGACGGACAATTACCGCATTCAGAAGTCCTCCGACCACCGGAACCGGCAGGCCTTCCTGGAGAGCTGGGGCTACTTTACGGACAATGGCACCGTATTCATCATGTCGGTCCCCATGGACAGCATCCGGGAGGCGGCCTGGATTTCCAACCGGTTCCTGATGTATGTGGGCCTGATTGTCGCCGCCATCGGCGCATTCCTGGTCTATCTCATCACCAAATATGTCACCAAGCCGGTCAATGAGCTTTCCGCTCTGTCCGAGCGGATGTCCAGACTGGACTTTGATGCAAAATATACCTCCACCGGCCATGCAGCCACGGAGATCGAAACCCTGGGCAACAGCATGAACACCCTGTCCGACCGCCTGAAAGAGGCCATCGGAGAACTGCGCCTCGCCAACGACCAGCTGCAGAAGGACATCGATGAGAAGGTCAAAATCGACGAGATGCGCAAGGAGTTCATCGCCGACGTCTCCCATGAATTAAAGACGCCCATCGCCCTGATCCAGGGCTACGCCGAGGGCCTGTCCGAGGGTATGGCGGAGGACCCGGAAAACAGAGATTATTACTGCAGCGTCATCGTGGATGAATCCCAGAAGATGAATACCATGGTGCGGCAGCTGCTGTCCTTAAGTGCGCTGGAATTCGGGCAGGAACCCGGGGAAATGACTGCGTTCAGCCTTCCGGAGCTTATCCGCGGCGTCATCGCCAAATCCGGCATCGTCCTCCGGGAGAAGGAGCTTTCCGTAGAATTTGACTGTGCGGAGGACATTCAGGTATATGCCGATGAGTTCCGCATCGAGGAGGTCGTGACTAACTATCTGAACAATGCCATCAACCATGCGGCGGGAGACCGGCGGATCGCCATCGCCATCGGGGATTCCGATGAGAAAAACGTGGTCCGCGTCACAGTCTACAACAGCGGAAAGCATATTCCCGAAGAAGACCTGGACAAGCTGTGGCAGAAATTCTACAAGGTCGACAAGGCCAGAACCCGCGCCTACGGCGGCAGCGGCATCGGCCTTTCCATTGTAAAAGCCGTCATGGATTCCCACCACCGGAAATACGGCGCCGAGAACTGCGAAGGCGGCGTGAAATTCTGGTTTGATGTAAAGAGAGCGGAAGCGTAAATCAGATAAACCAGTACCCACAGCCCGGGTTGCGGGGCAATCCGAGCATGAAGCACAGAGAATCAGCACCCACAGCCCGGATTGCAGAGCAATCCGGGCTGCAGCCGGACAGAGAGGCTTCGCCTCTTGTCCGCCCCCGCAGAATGCACAGAACCGGCCTGAAAGCGAGCTTTCCGGCCGGTTCTCTGTATTCTCCGGGGGGTGCTGATTTATTAACACAATCTGAAGAATTTGTGAAAAACTTGACTTATTGTGCCAGGATCGATATAATACCCCTGTAACAGAATTTAACATTTGTGTAACAATTAGGGGTATTTGTGAATGAAGTTTTACGGATATAAGTTTCTGGGGATGATTGGTTTCTGTGCTGCGCTGCTGGCTGCAAAGCCGATGGCGGCGTTCGCTGCACCGGAGGACGGTGCTGCGGCTTCCGGCGATATCTTCGCTGTGGTGGAAGAGGACAATACCAGCATTTACTCGGATGATGCCGACAGCGCCATGGTGGTCGCGGAAGCGGCTGCAGGCACTTCTTATAAAGTAACCGGAAAGAGTGAGAACGGCTGGGTCAAGATTGAGATTGGCGAGGGCGATGGCTATGTGAAGCCGGACGGCACCGTCAGCCTCCACAGCGCAGGCGAGGTGGCGCAGGCAACCGATGCCGCTAAGGATGCGGCAGAGGCAGCGGAGACTTCCGAGGTCCGTCAGGCCGTTGTGGACTACGCCCTTTCCTTCGTAGGCGTCGGCCGCTACGTGTACGGCGGCAATGACCCGCACACCGGCGTGGACTGCTCCGGATTCATGCGCTATGTCCTGGCCAACACGGCAGGCGTATACATGGAGCGTTCCTCTGCC
>Ga0310695_10003226_pt1 | contig 32475 bp, 10 predicted proteins | sample RumenRJG_04DNA_FD_203882 | JGI IMG/M metagenome (GOLD analysis project Ga0310695, IMG submission 203882) | Bovine rumen microbial communities from Lethbridge, Alberta, Canada - RJG_04 (v2) (version 2) | ecosystem: Host-associated > Mammals > Digestive system > Stomach > Rumen | place: Canada...
TTTCCAGACCTACTATGGTGACTACGACCGTGTCAATGCTGAGAATCCTCAGGTCAAGGACTCATTCACACGCACCAACCGTGTCTTCGGTGTAGGTTGCCAACTGGACTTGTAAGGTTCAAAGTTCAAAGTTCAAGGTTCAAGGTTCAAAGCGGGTCTACGTCGTAGTAGACTGTCAGCGAGGAATAACGCTTGTCCGCGAGTATCTGCGATTGCGCCAGCAACAGGTACTTGCGGACTTTCTTCATGTCCAGGCCGTTCTCCAGCTTCAGCACCAGTTTGCGGATGTTCTGCTGCTTGACCTTGGCTACCGAGGGTTTGTCAGGACCCAGCACACGACCTCCAAACCACTGGTGCAGCTGGTTGCCCAACTCAGTGGCTGCCGTCTGCACCACACCATCCTGGCGATGACGCAGGTAGACATACACCAAACGGTAGTAGGGCGGATAGTGGAACGCCTGGCGCTCGGCAATCAAGCTCTTGTACAGTGCCATGTAGTCGTTGCGGACCACCTGGCTGATGACGGGCAGGTCCTTCTGTTTCGTCTGCAGGATAACCAGTCCGCGTCGACCTTTGCGGCCCGCACGTCCAGCCACCTGCGACATCATCATGAAGGCATGTTCGTAGGCACGGAAGTCGGGCTGGTTCAGCATACCGTCGGCATTGACGATGCCCACCACGCTGACCTTGTCGAAATCCAGTCCCTTGGAAATCATCTGTGTACCTATCAATATATTGGTGCGGCCTGCTCCGAAGTCGCTGATGATGCGCTCGTAGCCATTGCGTGTGCGAGTGGTGTCCAAGTCCATACGCGAGATGCGGGCTTCGGGAAATGCCTCGCGCACCTGTTCCTCTATCTTCTCAGTACCATAGCCGTGCGTCCTGAGGTCAGTGTCTCCACAGCACGGACACTGTGTGGGCACCTGGTAGACCGCTCCGCAATAGTGGCACGTCAACTGGTTCAGCTGGCGGTGCAACGTCAGTTTCACATCACAATGCTGACAGGTGGGCACCCAGCCGCACTGGTGGCACTCTATCATGGGTGCAAAACCGCGACGGTTCTGGAACAGGATGGCTTGCTCGCCACGCTCCAGGGCCTCGCGGACACGCATCAGCAACAAAGGCGAGAAAGGCCCAGCCATCATCTTGCGGCGCTGCAGGTCAGCCGTGTCCACCACCTGTATCTCAGGCAGCTCCATACCCTTGTAGCGTTCCTTCAGTTCCACCAGTCCGTACTTGCCTGTCTTGGCGTTGTGATAGCTCTCCAGCGAGGGTGTGGCCGTTCCCAGCAGCACCTTGGCTCCAGCCATTTGCGCCAGCACGATAGCAGCAGAACGGGCATGATAGCGGGGTGCAGGGTCCTGCTGCTTGTAGCTCGTCTCGTGTTCCTCGTCCACAATGACCAGTCCCAGGCGTTGGAAAGGGAGCATCACCGCAGAACGGGCCCCCAGGATGACGTCATAGGGATTTTGTGACAACTGCTTCTGCCATATCTCCACCCGCTCGTTATCCGAGTAGCGCGAGTGGTAGATGCCCAGCCTGTCGCCAAAGATGCGTTGCAGGCGTTGCATAATCTGCACCGTCAGGGCAATCTCGGGCAGCAGATAGAGCACCTGCTCCTTCCGCTCCAGCGCCTGCTGTATCAGGTGGATGTATATCTCTGTCTTGCCCGAACCTGTCACACCGTGCAGCAAGGTGACGTTCTTCTTCATCATCTGCATCAGGATGGCATTGTAGGCATCCTGCTGTGGTTCAGTCAGCGGTTTGATGAGCTCTGGGCAATAGTTGCCTCCATGGTTCAGACGCCCCACCTCCACTTCATAGGTTTCCAGCAACTGCCGTTTCTCCAGTTGGCGGATGGTCTCTGCCGACGCTTGCGAGGCATTCATCAGTTCCTCCCGGGTCACCTCAACAACCTTCAGACATGGATCATCGTCCTCGACGAGGTCCCAGTGCGACAGTTCCAGATAGCAGGTGAACGCCTCCAGCTGCTTCTTCGCGCGAGCCAGGACGTTCAAGGCGATGTGCAGAGCTGCCACATGGCGATACTGCTCTGTCAGCCTGATGTACGTCTCCGTCTTGGGTTTGTAGCCGTCCTCCGCCTTCAGTCCGCTGGGCAGTGCCGTCTTGTACACCTCACCGATGGGCGACAGATAGTAGTCGCTGATCCAATGCCACAGCTGCAGTTGCTGTGGTGTGACCATCGGTTGCTGGTCTATCTGCTGCTGAATGGGTTTCACTTCGTAGCCCTGCGGCTTCACATGATGCACCCGAGCTACTAGACCGACATATGTCTTCGACCGTCCGAAGCCCACCAGCACGCGCATGCCCTCACCTACCGTCATGCCCTCAGGCACGGTGTAGGTAAACAGCCCCTGCAGAGGAACGGGCAATATCACGTCGGCATACATCATCGTCAGCAGATTTCGTTGTTGCAAAGGTACATGCTCCGTCTTGAATATCCAAATTTTCAAGGGACTTTTCTCTGCATCCTATCCATTTTTTGTAGGCATGCCGACTTCATACCCGCTTCAACGAATGTTTACTCGGGTCATATCACGTCCACATACATCATCTTTGGCAGGTTTTACTCCACTCTCTTTCCGATATTCACATTGGTATTACCCGTTACAGCAGCATTGTTACCACCGCCATAGACGTTGCCGCGGATGTCAACGCCGACAACGGGATACTTTCTGTAGTAGGTCTTGCCCTCTTGGGCTGTACCTGTTGCTTCCGTATAGTTGTTTCCATTCTTGGTATAGCACTCATTAGGAAGAGTGTCACCCGTCTTGAAAGCCTTGACCAGATAGACATCCTCGCCTACTGCGGTACCGATATTGACCTGTGTATCGCCCTGGACAGGAGCAGCGTTACCGCCACCGAAGACATTGTTGATAGCTCCAATCTTATTTTTGGTATGTTCCGGCAGGACTACCTCATGACCATCGACAGTAATAGTCTTTCCTTTGAAGCCTGCATCAGTATAGTCATCGCCCGTAGTAGGATAGGTGTCAGGATCACCAACAGATTCGCTGATATTTACCGTCGGATTGGCTATCATCAAGGCTTTTTCACCATATCCACCACCATAGATAGCTCCAATACTGGTGAACGAGCGGACGTTCACCTGTGGGGAGACATAGGGAGTGGAGGGACCTGTGCCTTCATCACTGAGTGAAGTACGGGGCTTCCATACGATTTTGGGATTCTCTGTTGTACCCTCATTAACCTCTTTATAACCATAGACAGAATATGCAGCGAGGTTACCACCGCCATAGAGTTCACCTATGACGATTGGTTTACAGCCCGTTTCCTCAATATTGACAGTTATCTTACCGCTGATGGTTCCGCTGATATTGTTACCACCAAACACACGGTCGAACTTACCGTTAGTAATGGTCAGTGTCACATCGTCGTGAATGTCGGCAGCCTCAGCACCGCCATAGACCTCATTCAGACCCGGGATACATGCCATGAGCAACTTAGCCTCAGCATCCATAGGAGCACTCTTGCCACCGCCGTATGCCTCGTCGACACAGAACGGACACTTTGGTTCTCCACCTTCTGTCACTTCTTCCAACATGGTCAGAGCTGTCTTGCGGACATTTCCCTTAGTATTAGAGCCTCCGAATACACGGTGGATAGTACCACCCTTGATGTTCACGGTAGCCAAACCTGTTCCATAGCGATATGTTGCAAAGGCATCACCTTCTGTTCTAACCTCCTTCGAAGCATAAGCAGGATCATCCTCTACAAGGTGGTAGTCCTTGTATCCTACGTTAGCACCAGGGTTAGGCGTGGATACGTTGTTGACAACAATCGCGTCCTTACCATTACCACCACCAAAGAGCTCACCAATCTCGAAGGTACCATTGACCAGCACATTGGTAGCAGGCGTTGAAGCAGCATTACCACCGCCATATACCTGTCCGATGCTGGTGCGGTGGCATCCGTCGATGATGACATTGGTTGAGCCGTTTTCATCCTTCGGAGTATATGCAGCGAGATTACCACCGCCATAGACTGCCTGCACGTCAAAGGTGTTCAGTACAAATTCGCCATTAGCATCCTTCGTTCCTATGACCTTGGCATTGGTCACCTCGTTATAGTTGTTGATGCGAGAGGCACCATTGCGCTGGGTCTTATAAATATGTACGGTAGAAGTTCCCTCAGGCGAACTGTTGACGTTGTTACAACCAAAGATATTACCCAAGACGACACAGCCTTTATCAGCATCATCTACACCATTGTTGAGTTCCACGGATACATTTTTCGATATTCCAAGTTTGGCAGCAAACTCCTCAGTCACACCATGGTCAGCATCCGCATTCGTACCCATACAGCCACCATAGACATTTTGATGGATGGTACCGCCCGTCAGGCTAACAGTCAGATTGCCGTGTTCATCCCCTTCCTGCATCTTGCCATAATTAGGACTAGTGGGAGTCTCAAAAGAAGTACCCACCGAGGCGATCTGTCCACCACCATAGGCAGAGCCCCAGATAGTACCACCGGTGATGTTAAGATTTACATTACCAGCTATTACGCCAGCTGTTAATGCCGTTGGGGAGCCCTTACCGCCACCAAAGACATTGCCATCGTTGCCGGACAGTCCGCCACATCCAATGGTAGTGGTTTTTCCCGAAGCCTGACTGATAGTCGTTGTAACGTTACCAATCACGTGACCATCCTCACCACCGCCATAGACAGAGCCATAGATGATACCCCCGGAAATTTTTATCTCCACGCTTTCTACATTGGTTCTCTTGTTGAAATAAGTTCGAGGGTCACCCTTTCCGCCACCAAAGAGATGGCCCAGCTGAGGACATTCCTTAAACTGCTCCTCGGTAAGCGGCACACCGATTGTTCCGCCAGTCATCGTCACTGTACTTTTCCCCTTTACGTTGGTATATTCATTAGCACCATAGACATTTGACAGGATATGACCACCGGAGATATTCACTTCAGTATTACCCTCTACCCAGCCTGCCGACTCTACCCAGCCGTAATCTGTGATTTGACCATTTGCATCAGTATCCTTATACGGGAAATAGCCTGAACCGCCACCAAACACGCAGCCAATCCATGTCTTACCGTCAGAAGCGTTATCTGTACTACCGCCTTCGAGACCCGTTGGCAGCGATTCGGAGTGATTTGCTTTATACTCATCAGCATACGGGTCATAGGTTTCATAAATCGTTTTGCCTCCAACCACTTTACCATACGGATAGTGTGAACATGGAGCCAGTGCATTTTCATTAGTTATCGGTGTCACGTTCGGATCCACGAACTGATTATCAGTATAGCGTATAGGCTTGTTATTAGCATCAACCTTTCCAGCTCCGACACCAATCTGACCGCCTTTAATATTTACCTTTGTATTGCCAAGCACGCGTCCGAACTCACCACCACCAATGATAGACTCCAGAATAAAGGCATTCTCTTTGATGGTCACATCGGTTTCATTAACGTAAGCAGTGAAGTGCACGTCAGGGTTTTCATTCGGAGACTCTACCTTGCCTCGGCCTCCACCCCAGACCCAACCTTCCGGCACAGGACCGCCTTGGGCAGCCTTCCTGTTCATACCCGGTGTTGCCACTTCTATAGGACCTATCTGTCCGCCGCTGACAACAATCGTACATTTGCCTGTGCCTTGAGTACATGATGTAGGCTTGCCAATGCAACCTTCATGAGTAGTATGCCCAAAGAAGGTATTCACAAATTCTGGATCAGTTGACCTTGTAAAGGTTCCTACCGAACCGGAAAGTCCACCACCGTAGATACCATTAAAGATATAACCGTCCGTCATACTCACATTGGTATTGCCCTTTACATCAGCTTCACAGCCACCGCCATAGACGCTTTGATTCACAGAGCCACCACTGATGGTGACGGTAGTATTCTTTTCAATTAAGCCCAACTTACCACCGCCAAAGACATTGCCGTAATCATCTCCGCTATTATCAGTACCAATAGTACCGCCATTAATATTTACTACAGTATTGCCACCTACCGCAGACTCCTCTCCACCGCCATAGACACTGTTACCGACTTCCATCACCTTACCGTTCTCATCAGCTACTGTATTGCCATTGATGGTAAGAGTAACGTTTCCTGTGACGGTACCAAGGTTTTCAAGCGATTCCTCTGTATAGAAATAATTTACACCATCCACATTGAGTACTGCAGGGTTACTTGTGGAAAGCGTTTGACCACCAAGAGATGTTTTATTTGTCCATGTATAGGTCGTACTAGTGCTTGTAGGATCCGGATCTGGGGTAGGAGTAATGATACCCGTATAGACATTAAGAGTTGGTGCAGTCTTATTTTTATTATATATGGTTACTTCTGGTACACTGGCTGAGTAGCCTGCACCAAAAACTGAACCCATGACTTCTGTGTCGGTAAGCGTTGATTCGACATCGCCTATTACACCACCCAGGTTACCTCCTCCATAAAAACTCGTGAGCACTTTACAATCTTTAAGGTTATTGGTAATAGGACCTGTATTGGTAGCAGAGAACTGAGCTGCATAGAAATAGGTTCGGAATATGCCTTTCTTAGCATCTGTACCTGCTGAGCTGTTAACAATCTCCATCTCGTAGTCAGCCATGTAGTTATGGTTGCCATCTCCATCACGATAAGTATTAGGAGTATAGCCATTAAGTCCTCCCGTAGTCCCCCAATTATAGTTACTCGTGGCATTAGGATTAGTGTAATCTATTGAAGCATATTGCACATAACTCGTGCCTCCATTTCCGCCACCATAGTAAACGCCAAAGGTTGTACCTGTAGCATTGGTGGTGACAGTCTTACCAGACGCCATGTTGCCAAACTTAGGACCGCCACAATATTTGGTTATGTTGCTATTGTCAACTATGACGTCGATTTTACCTGTAACAAGTTTATCAGCCAGTGTGCTGCCGCCATAGAACTCATTGATGACGGAATGATTTATTTTGAAATAAACATCACCATTGATGCCTTCCTTACCAGCAGCAGCTATTTGCTTAAAATTACCACCGTCTATATAACAATGGGGGTTGTCTTTATTTGGTGTAACACCGTTGTTAAAGTTTCCTGTCAGATAAAGGTTATTTATTCTTCCTCCAAGGACATTAACGGCACAATGGCGGGTAGGATACTTAGCACCAGAGTTAACATGGGCTCCAGGTGAGAATGAAGGCATATAAACATTGCCACCTAAAATAACATAGTCAATATGGTCTTCTGCATTTGTCTGCGCTTTTGTGCCTTTACAATATTGATCGTAAATACCACCGTTAAGAATGAGAGGAGCATCTTTAGTGCGATTTAACTTTCCGAACTCAAACTGTCCAAAATGTATTAAAGATGTCTCAGTAACCTCAAAGTGGCCTAAAGGAAGATAGCAACCCAATGAATAGTATTGTGTAGAGGCATCTTCTTTCATTGCCATACCCATTTCTATAACGGGTAGGAAATCGAGGCGGATGGGACAGATTCCCTGTCGATTGGTTCCTTGTCCCAACTGCCAAATCAGGCAGTAATCCGGTTCGTCATCCAAATTGAAATCCGCACTGATTATCGTGCATCCTTTGTTCGCATTTCCTATATCGGCACCTCCTACACGGTACTGGTGATTACCCACTAATACAATGGCTTTCTCATATACGTCACCAGTAGGTATATTGTTTGCAATGGTTCCTGTTTGTACAGGCTTTCCATTTCCAAGAGTTGTAGGGCGATGACCCGCAGGGGCAAAGTCAGTGCCTGCATTAGTTCCCGACATGTACACACGGTCATAACTATTGTTTGCACTATTATCAAGATAAATTGCATCTGCCCACTTTGCCGTGATAGTAATTGCCGTCACTCCGTTTGGCACATAATAATAGCCTCCCTGGGCAAAGATGCGTTCCTTGTCCTTATTCGTACAATCACGGTCAGCGAAGTTATAACCATCTTGCCAATTTTTAACAAGAGTACCTTCTGTGCCACCTGTCACGCTTGTGATTTCCCAACCAACAACGACTTTATCTCCATAGTTTCCGCCATAACGGCTAGCCCACTGACTTTTTTTCTCTTCTGCTGTAGTTCCCGTTATCTCTACAGATGGGTCACCAAAGATACTGTTATAATAGGGCAACTGTATTTTACCATAGCAGAAGTCGTTATTATCTATATCCATCGCGGTGATAGGGATAACTTTGCTATCAGAACCACCAAGACCTCCCCCTTTATTGATATTGACAGTTATGCTACCTAATTTCTGTCCCTCTGTGTCGGGCGCGGCTTTAGTCGTGATAGTATTTGAGGAAGTCGAGCGACTTTCCCACGCCTTGCTAACGGGATTAATACGATTGTCGGGGTCCTGATTAATCGCTGAGTAATACTTTCCGGGAGTCTTCAAAATAGGATAAGGCGCTATGCTGGGGTCAAGCACCCATTTTGCCATCAGTGAGGCATCTTTTTCCACAGCTTGAACTTCCGTGGTGGACATTCCACTCGGAGCAGAAGGAGCACCTACCCACCAGCCGCAGAGTTCACGATTACTATTCAGAAGGTAGCGATAGTATTCATATTTTGTGAGGTATTCCTCTTGGGCTGGCCATGAGCAGTTGTAGTGGCTATTATCTGCCAAACCTAAGTTTGCCTCTGCACGATAGAAGTCGTAGTTGTTGATACCGGTAGCTGTGTTATTTAGAATCTTATTGCCGCCATAGACTGGATATCGTGTTGTACCACCTGTAATATTACCATAGAACATACAGTTGACCACAGCCGTCTTAAGCTTAGTATATTTCCCGTCAGTTTCTTCTGCGGTTGATGCGAAGTTGTTATATCCTACGATACCGGCTACTGTTGTTCCACCTGTAATGTTAGCATAGCTGAAGCAGTTGATGACTCGAGAGTCGTCATTTAATAAGCCGACCAAGCCACCACAGTTACCGTCAGAACTTGATACATATGAACTTTCATTTTCATACTTATTGTCACTTGGCAGGATACCACAGTTGTAGATACGGGTATATCCACTTGCCTCTCCTGCAATAGCACCCACATTGCCGCTACCACTAATCTGAACATTCTTGAGCATGACATTCTTTACTACACCACCATCAATGATGTTGAAAAGTGGGTGTGACAGATTACTAATTGTATAGCCGTTCCCGTCAAATGTGCCTGTAAATGCTGTAGTGATAGCATTTGTGCCGCTGACAGAGACATCAGACCCAAGCTTATAACTTGCAGAAGCGGTAGTTCCGTTGTTGACATTTGTTATAAAGTTGGTAAAGTCTGCTGAACCATAAATTAAATATGGGTCCTCGGGAGTTCCTGAGCCAGTCTTAAGATACATTGAAGCAACCTCTGATTCCGTATAGTCGCTGTGTCTGGCTACTGCCGTCACAGTCGTAGGCAATTGATCTGCGGTGAAAGCGACAGGTTCGCTGTATAACGTTTCAGAGCCGCCTCCCAGGGTATAATATAAGGTGGCATTTGTAGGCATACTACATGATATGGTAAATGTCAAACCATTTCTTGTAATAATTGGCATTGCGCATTGAAGCTTCACTGTTCCGCTACCCACAGTAGAGGTAATCATATTCTCCTTAACGGCAATGGCCTTAATGGTAACATTGCTGACATTATCCGTTAATGGGCTACTATATACTGAGCTTGCTGTGGTTGGAGTGCTACCGTCGGTAGTGTAATAGATAGTAGCATCTGGCGTAGTCGTTGTGATGGATATAGCGTTGTTACCGTTGTTCTGGATAGTAGGTGTCCCCACCTGTGTAATAGCAAGTTCAGCTACAGCAGAAGGGTCTTTTGTAGTATGAGTAGCAAATGCCTTTACCGTAGTAGGACCATCAACAGAGAATGGAGCGCTATATGCTGTGCTCGAAGTTGTTGGGATGCTACCATCAGTAGTATAGTAGATGGTACTGTTCGGAGTAGTACAGCTGATAGAGACATTCGAGGTGGTGTAATCGAAGGTGATAACAGGTGTGGCACATGGTGCGGGAGCAACAGCTTTCTCTGCCACTTCTGTAAGCACAATACCATAACGCTCCACGACAGCTTTCAAAGTGACTGACGATGTTACCATATAACTTTTGCCTTCCAAGATAGGACTACTGGCAGTGGGGGTAGAACCATCAGTTGTGTAGCGGATATTATATCCATCAGGCAACCCATTGGCATCAGTAACCGTTACTATGTTATTATCATCTACATTGCTGATGGTGGGGGCGGTGAGTTGAGCTTCTTCAATATGCCATTTAGATCCTCTATTATTAGCTTCATTAAAAACGCCAATCAAGCCTGCGTTGTTACAATCTCCACCATTAGCATGATATAGTTCCATATTGCCATTAGATGGGTTGAAGTATCTATTACCAGAGCTTAAACTTTGAGGACGGAAAGTATATGTTGTAGTTCCATTTTCAATATAGAATTTGGCATTGTCAACGTTTTCAGGAACTGCGAGCGTTTCTAAGTGAATAACCTTTCGGTGTGGTTTTGATTTTGAAACACAATCGGGAGTTGTATTATATACTGCATATTTACCAGTTAAGGCGTGGATGAGGAAATACTTGCTATTACCAGCAGATTTGATAACCCATGCTGAATTGACATCACGATTGGTTCTGTATGTGGTCAGGTATGGTTTTTCGGGATCTCCGTCCGAAGTGTCATAGTTTTCAGAATAGTATGCATCTCTTTTTTCAGCCTGTACTGGATCTTTTGCTGGCACAATATAGAATCTTTCTGCCGTTGTGCTTGTATTATAGTCAAAAGAAGTTTCAGATTCAAGACCTTTGTCATTGGCTATATACCAAAAACCATCTTGTCCCCACACGCTGCTGCTTCCTACTGTGAGCATCAGGAGCATGGACATGACGAGCCGTAATCTCGTCGGGCATGAGCCGTAATCTCGTGAGGGACGAGCCGTAATCTCGTTGGCAGCGAGCCGTCGCTCGAGCTCTGCTCGCTTGCTACTGAAAGGACGCAAGAATGTCGTCATAAGCATGCTGTAGGCATACTCTAGGCTGCTCCCAGGCTGCTCCCAGGCTGCTCCTAGGCTGCTCCTAAGCTTACTCATGAGTATGGCTAGAGCTTGGGTACACCTTGGGTACACCTTGGCTACACCTTGGCTACACCTTGCCATCATCCTTGTTACTCGCTTCTTACTTCTGTATGTCGTATTCATAGTGTGTATCATATATTGTATCTTTACAATTGGTTCAATATTATTTCTTTGTCTATACCCATCTGTTCAAAGGCAAAAAGGCGTTTGCCTAAATCCTTGAATGATGCGCCAAAGTGATAGAGTGCATCATCAAGAATGAGGAATCGGTCATGGAAGCGGTTGTTGTACTCCTTCACCTCTACCCTGCGTCTATATTGCTGTTGGTTCAGTTGTTGCAGATGTTGCAGTGACTGGCCTACATGCTCTGTATAGATAGTGGCATCCACACCTTGCTCTCGCTTCTCTAGTAAATCAAAGACGGTTGCATCGACATAATTATCTATCAATATGATTTCTCGCTTGGCAGACTTCACAAGGGCTTCCACCAATTTGTAGGCATCGAAAATCTGTCCCTCGAACAGTACCCCCTCAACAGGCGGCTGGTTGGTACGAACGAAGAAATCAATCTTTTGCTGATGGTCTGAAAGTGTTGACTCTATTTTCCGAATCTGGCTCTGCTGCGCATCAAACCTTGCGTCTATGCGTTGTTCCATTCTAAGTAACTGCTGACTGACCGCATAACCATGAAGAAGATGCTCTCTTATTACACCTGTAGCCCACTGGCGAAACTTGGTTCCTCGCAGAGACTTAACACGATATCCTACAGATATGATAACATCAAGATTATAATATGCGACTTCATGAGTTTGCTTCTTTCCATCAATAGCTCCGTGTATAGTGGTAGTTCGATTTTTTCGAACAACCACTTTTTCATCTAATTCTCCTTCTTTAAAGATATTAGATATATGAAAACTAATAGTTGACTTTGCCTTTTGGAAAAGAGCCACAATCTGAGCTTGGGTCAGCCACACGGTATCATTCTCCAACCGTACTTCCAGTCGGATAGTCTCGTCAGGCTGATACATCACGATCTCACCCTGCTTCGCGTGCTGTTCCATCATCTCATTAGTCATATCTTATCTTTACACTCTTGTGCGGTTTTACTTCAGTGTCAGTTTCTTCGTGTATCTGCCATTGGCAGCACGGACGATGTAGACGCCAGAAGTGTTGATGTCGGTCTCGACGGTCTCACCCGGCTGGATGGTAAACGAAGAGATGACAACACCACTGGTGCTGTAGATCTGCACGTCAGCGGGCTTCCGTAATGTCGAGGAGGTGACCAGTCTCCGTGGTTTCACAGAGAATCTTAGTTCGCCAGCCAGTTCGTCCGACGGTTCATCGCCAATGGCGAATGAGGAGTCGCTGCTGTCGAAATGTATCGAGCGCGTCACATCGTAGCTTGGAGCATTACTTCCAGTATATACAAAGTACGGACGGAACGGTACTGTTGCAGAACCGCCAGTAGGTGTCTTGTCGAAGCTGCTGCCCGCCGCATTCATCAGATAACCGGTCTCCTTCTTGCTCATGTAGTTAGGCATGAAGCTATAGTCGTTCTGAGATACTGCCAACAGTTCATCGTCGCTGATGCCAATGGTAATCGCTGGCTTAGAGACGAAACTGATGACCTGCTTGTTGAGCTGTGCAGGAGCTGGTGCTGCCGTATTCTTGGCAGTCCACTCACCGCTAAGGTCGAACTCGTAATAGGTCTTGCCTGGGAATCCGATGATGTACGGCTTGCCATTTGCCAACAGCGGATAGTTAGCAAGGCTACGGCCTGACTGATAGTAGGTCTGGTAGGTGTAGGTGTCCGTATTGGCATCCTGCTGAGCGTTCAAACTATAGTAATAATCCCAGAGGAAGGTATTGTCCACCTGCTTAGCGTCGCCACTGGCAGTAGGATAGTTGAGTGTTGCCTTGAAGATGTTAGCATTAGAGGGATCCACACTGCCACCGATGTATTCGCGCAACCAGTATTCGTGACCTATCTTGGTGCCATTACCATCAATAGAACGACTACCACTGTAGAAGTGGGTAATCTCACCCTTCTGTTGAGTGGACACCAGTTCAGCAGTGAATGGCAGACTAATGCCTTCCCATCCCTTGGTCAGGTCAACAAAGAGGTCAGGAGTGCGCTGGTACCACATGCGATTGTCTTCTGCAAACGTATAGGCGATAGGACAGTTGAAGTCGCGCTTGTCAACCAGCAGGTGGTCGCTGGTAGCCTTCAGGTTACTCTGTACCAGATGACCATGAATCGTTGAAGTAGGAGCTATTGCAACATAGCGCTCACTGCCAACTGTATAATATGTAGAGTAAACAGGATCCACGAAGTAATCCGTCAGCACGTCGTAGGTCTTCAGGTTGACCTCTGCAGACGGAGCATAAACCAGCAGGTTAGGTGTCTCGCCCTCGTTGCTGATGCTCAGCAAACCGTCATCACTGTCAAGCAACGGTGAGTAGAACGCATTAGCGGTAGAGCCCTGCGACCATGTGTTGTCGTTATGACCTGCGAAGTCGACTGCAGTCATATTGGGATAAGCATCCTTCAGGTCGCTATCTGTAATGGTCTTCGGTGCAGACTGGGCAGCCAGCACAGCCCAAAGGTTATAATGAACTTTATCCATCACCTTCGACTGATAGTAAGCAGGAGCACGATAAACGCGGTTGTTCGTGTTGTTAACAGGCAGACGTCCACCGCTCTTGGCGATGTGCGACGGCAAGTCCTCATGAGCCTGTGTAGCACTGTGTCCATAAGTCAGCATCTGTCCGAAGTAGATATAGTCGTCAGGCCAGATGGGCGAGTATGTCATCTCGTTGCCCGTTTCACCCTGGACTATCCTCATGCGCTCATCGTAAGCCTCTGGTATAGTACCATTGGCATAGACGAAGTCGCCATCCTCATAACGTCTCTCTACGTAGCCTACATCACCATACTGTGCATCAGGCTCTGCAGGATAATAGCCCGTGAGTGTTGCCTCAGGCAGTGTGCCGTCAGCATTTGCCTTCAGGTACTTATACTCGGTACCACTGGTCAATGCAGCATGGTCGTAGTAGCGCTTGTTCAGATAGAAGCCGTTCAGATTATAGGCCACCGTACCGTTGTAGAACTCGGTCTCAGACATCGGATGGGCATCGCTGGCAACATAATTCTTTGTGTTCGGATAGTAGCAGTTGACAGCTTGCTTAAGGTTCGGATCTGTCGTTCCGAAGACTGCCTTCACACTACCGTCGGGAGTACCTGTTGTATTAATCCAACAGTTCTCGACATAGCCACCACCCTCGTCGGCGATACCGGCACCAGTGAACGAGCCCGTCACACCAAGGTTATAGACCTCGCCGCAGAGATGGGCAAACAGCGATTTGTCGAGACCGCTGATCGTATAGCCGTCGCCATGGAGCGTGCCATCGAAGCACTGACCATTTTGGGTGACTGCCTCATCAACATCGGTTGTAGAAGGATCATCTGTAATATTGTTGTAGCCGATAGGTATCCACTCGGTGTACTTCTTCGGACTGACATCGCTGTTAAGGAAGAATTCCAAATTGCGACCTGCACGAACGTGCTCATCGAGCACAGCATGATCCTTCGTCGCACCTTCTGTAGCTACTGTAGTCTGCAAGCTGAGGTCGAAGAAGTCCTTCAACAGGTCGAGCTCGCTCTTCGTAGGATCGCTCTCACAGTCACGATTGTCGATGTATATCTTCGAGTTGCGCATCACATTAGGATGATCCACATAGAGGTGGTGCTCCTTATCCTTCATCACAGCGTCGAGGTCGTGGTAGTTAGCCACCGTCAGAGGCACGTAGTTCGAATAGGTCTTACCCAGATAGGTCTTCGAGTAGAATGCCAGGAATACCTTCTGGTTCTGATACCAGTAGAGCGGAGTACCGTTAATCGTGAACGGTGTACCGTTGCGATGCAGCTGAGCATCGTCCTCAGATGCGAACAACTCCCAACCGCTGGTCAATACCTCATAAAGACCAGGATTTACACTCGGAGCTTTCATACCAAGTGTGGTACCCGGCAATACTGCAGGCGGTACATTCAGCGGACCAATCTCCGGAGCACCGCTCTCCAGCTGCAGGTGAATGTTAATCACGTGCAACTCGTTGACCAGGCTGACACCTTCACCCTCGTCGTCGGGTTCATAGTAGGTGTACTGATAGACGACGCTGATCACCTTCTCAGACGTTACATCCTTGGCGTTCGACTCACGAGAGACGTACAGAGTTGTAGTCTCTGTTGGCTCGGAGCCCTGGATGGTGAAGAACTTCTGGTAGTTGGGGACGACCTGAGGATCAACAAACACAGCATCAGTGATGATAGAACCCTTCTGTCCGCTAACACTACTTCCCTGCTTGGGAGTGTAATCCTCGTAACAATAGTACTTCACTGCTGCTGAAGTACCCTTCTGGATGTTCACGATGTCGACCTTCGCCTTGTTAGCAGGGGATAGGGCATTGTAATCCGTCTCGCTGATGTCCTGACCCTTGGCATACGGATTACCATTGTCAATCAGCGTCGTATTGACAATATAGAAGGTCTGCGTGTCGCTACCCGCATCTATCGACAGGCGGGTGTAGTGCATCTGATCGTTACGTACCTTCTCATAAGCCACGCGACCGATATGTCCACCAGAGGAAATGGTGTGCTCTGTGTTGTCGTTATCGTAGTAGGTCAACGTACCTGTACCATTGTAGTAAGCATCGTACTCTACCGACTTGATGTCGCTATACGGAGATTTGTAATAGGTATCAATATACCCCTCGCCATGATAGTCCTTATCAACTAGCACGTCTAAGGCATCGTAATTGAAGTCGAACTTGGTGCGGTCGTCGGTCAGTGTGCTCCACGACTTGATGGCACTGTAGTTCTTGGTGGCATCATAGTACTGACCGCCATAGAGACCTTGAGCCTTGATGTAGTAGGCGTTTGACAGGTGAGACAAGACATAGGCCTGCGCCTCGTCTTCGGAAACATCGTCGGCATTAGGTTTGCTGTTATTATAGGCCATGTAGCGTAGGGCCAGCGCATGGATATCCGCATCTTTTCCTGATACCAGTTCGCCCATCAGGATATATTCCTCGTCACCCACCTGAATGCTGTTGATGCAAATCATAGCAGGTGCAAACTTCGATTTGTCGGAAAGTGCATTATAGGCTTCCTCGCCGATAGCGTTGCCTGCCTGGGTGTTGCCAAAGTCCTCCAATGCCACGTAAGCAGGTTCTACTTGGGCCTGGCCATCAGGTTTAGGAGACAACGGACTTACAGTGTTGTTATAGTCGTCGTAAACCTCCTTGGAGATGACTTCGCCTACGCTATACTCGCGCTGTCCATAGAGACCGGAAGCGCCCGTCAGTTTGTAGGTAGGACCTTCACGATACTTCAGCTTGTTCTCTGCTGATAAGGCTTCGAACGTTTCCTTGTCAATCTTACCACCATTAGCACGGAGAATAGGACTGTACCAGTCGTCCCAATCCTTAGGACTATTCATATCCAGAGTGAGTACATAACCCGTCTCGTGGCTGATGTTGTTGGACGAGCGGAACAGATTGGCTAGATCGGTTACTACCTCGCCTCTTGCGTCTTTGACAGTATGACCAGCCGTCTGGAAGGTATCCCAAGCAGTCGTGTTGTGGATAGACTTGTCATCCTCAAGTACGTATGTTCCTGCAGAATAAGGAGTGCCGTCAACCGTACAAGAGTCCACATTGACTCGGGTTTCCTTGACGAAGTATTTCTGCTCGTTTTGCGCCAGCTGGTGCCAATCCCACCAAGAGATGACATCGTTGAGCTTGTAGGTCATACTCTCGTTATCGACCTTCACACCATCTGTACCAATCTTATTAGACTCTGTCTGTGCTATGTCGTTATAGTAAGCATAGAGGTTAGGTTGTACGTTAAGCAACTTCAACTTACCATTAGAGCCTGCCGTGATGGTCAGCGGAATCTTCACCTCCTTCGAGTATGCGGCAGCAGAACCGGCATATGCCGATACTACCTGGTCGTAGATATACACCTCACCCTTGATGTACCAGTAGTGAGCCGGCGACTTTACATAACCATCGTTATAGATACCGTTGTTGGGGTAGCAGTCATCGACGATGCGCTTTGACTTATGGATAAAGTTACCAGAGGTCTGATAGTTATGAAGATATGTATCTCCCTCCGTATAGATATATTTCTTATTCGAAAGTGCTTCATTACCCGTTTGCTTGTTATATTTAGAAAGGAGTTTGACGTTGGCAATTGTCTCACTGGGCGAACCGTGCTCGTTGCGGGCATAGACATAGCCACCGCCCTCGATATCCTTCTTCACATTGATAAGGTCGAGTTCAACGACACCCGTGATATAACCATAATCCTTTTTCTTTGGTGTACTCAACTCGGTAGTCAGCTCCAGATACACACCCGAAGCCAATGCCACCTGGTTCCATGAGGTACCGTTGTTGCGGTCACGCTTGTCCAGATGCTCTACTTTGTATTCATAATATTTTTTAGTGTCTTCTTTGGGGACGCCACCCTCCACATATCTGCGATTATCGGAGAAGCTGACGTCACTGGTCAGCGCTCCTAAGTAGTTCACGATACTGTAGATACCGAAGTAGTTGCCGTGGATTTGTGAGTCATCGCCTGGCGTGAAGCGCTGCTGGTTCAGCGACAGTTCACCGATACGGTTGATGGTATATTCCGTAGCGTCAGCCACGTCAGCCACACGGTCCTTGGCACCCTGCAGCACCAGACGGCTACCAAACACTCCGCAGAAGTCGGCACGCTGGATGGTGTTCAGCAGACGACCAGCATAGATAGAGCAGAAGCCATATTGTTCCCATTTTGCCCTTTCTGCCTGACCTTCCGTCGTATTAGTGGGAATCGCATTATACTCTTCTTCGGTAATTCGTGATTCATTCTCCGTATAATCTTTACCACCATAAGAATGGGTTTCTATACACAGATATTCCAGTTTAAAGTAAGCACGCTCGCGGTTGGTCAGTTGGCGATACTCTTCCAAGGTAATCTGCTGGCCCAGTCCATAATAGTCCGTACCATAGTTGGTTATGTTCAGCTCACGGTAACCTCCTACGAGAGACAGGTTACCACCGCCATAGAGTCCACCCGTGTGCTCCGTACCCACCGTGATGAAGTCGTGATGATAAACATCGTTGAGTGTAGCAGTGGTATTACCATATACCGTAGTGGAGTTGGCGTAACTCTCACTATTTGAAGACACATTACCACCAGCGAACACGGCATTGCGAATGTGAACACCACGCTCTTCCTGATCATCGGCAGACTGCTTTTCGCCCAAATAGAGGTTTTGCCATCCGCTATTAGTCTTGTCGGCAGGCAGGGTGTTCAGGTATTCAGTAGGCACATAGTCGTAAGGATTATACGTCTTATTGTCGTAGGTTACCGGTGTGCCATTCTTCTTAATCTGCAGCATGGGTGATACGACCACCTTACAGTCTTCCGTCAGATTTCCGTTCTCATCCTTATAATAGATGTGTCCAGGTGAACCAGTAGCCTCCGCTGTAGCTAACTCTGTCGTAAGATAGCCTTTACCATAGACGAAGCCCACATCACCACCACCAAAGACGTTACCGTAGCCCTCTACTACACCTGATTCCGTGCCTATCTCACCACCATGTACAAACACCCGTGTCTGTCCGAAGACGTAACCATCGGTATAGAAGCCGTGAACGCCACCATAGCCTAAGATGTTATAACCCTTGCCACCGGCAAAGACGTTACGACGGATGTGACCATTATAAATAGTGATGTTCGTACCACCAAACTTATAGATGTCACTTACCACACGGGTTTTGTTGTCAACATCACTCTCTGTCACCTTACCACGTCCGATGGTTGCAATCTCGCCGCCACCAAAGACGCTGTTACGAACCTGACCGCCCCATACCGTCACGTCTGTAAAGTCCACACTACTGTTATCGTCGTATCCACCACCAAAAAGATTGCCACAGTCAGACAGACGGTCCATGCCGACATGGTCGGTCCATGTCTCATCATTCAGTTTCTCTTCGTACTGGCTGTTTTCCGTATTGTAGGTATAACCGATGTATCCATTGTTCATAATCAAGTGGGCTGTACCAAAGACAGAACCACCCTCACCACCGCTATAGGCATTACGCTGGATGGCAGGTACGCCCTTATAGTAGCCATAGCCGTCGGGCAGTGTAGCCTGGTCCTTACGGATGCCAATGACGACGTATGTCTCGCCAAGGATATCCGTTGTAGTTTCCGTTACTTCCTTGTTATGATAGCCTACATCACCGGCCCATCCGCCTCCATAGACATTACGCGCCGTACCGCCTTCAATATAGGCTGTAGATGAAGCCGTAAAGGTTCCTCCCTCTTCTTCCTTTGCCTTGTAATAGTCCAATACAGCACCACTGGTACCTGCTGCATAGAGGTCCTTGATTACCTTACCACCCAACAGGTCGATATAAGTAGTGCCGCTGACCACTGCATCAGCACCCAGGCCACCACCATAAGCATAGTTGTGGACTATTGCGTCTTTATGTATATGGACGTTAGTGTTGTATTTCTGACCATTCAGACTTACTGCGTGAGCCAGAGGACTCTCTAAGCCTGCATCCAGATAGAACTCATTTCCGTCCTTGTCCGTATATACCGTGGTGGTCTCGTATCCGGGGATGCTGATGTTGAGGTCTGCCCCTTCGTCGTGACGCCACTGGGCGAGCGATTGTGTGTTCAGCACCTTACCGTTGTTACCGCCACCATAGACCTCATATACCTCTGCGCCACCCAACAGGTTGACCTCGGTGTACTGTGACCAGGTGTCCTTACCAAAGCCAGCACCAAAGACAGTAGCCAGATAACCACTTTCCTTGTCCTGCCATACGGGAACGTCGATGTTGATTTGTCCAAAGAGCGTGCGGTCGGCACTGTTGTTACCACCGAATATTCTTTTCACTTGGGCATCCTCGCTATGGTAGTTCACCTGAGCCTCATAGACGTCGCATGGATACAAAGGGTCAGCTCCGAAGGCACCACCGAAGATGCTGTCCAGCTTGATGGTTGATCCTTGCGGAACATTAATCATCGTACGACGGGTGACACCTTCCTCGTAGCTGCCTCCGAAAGTATTCTTGATCTGACCACGTACCAGATCGATAATGGCAGAAGCCTTGTCAGGCTGTCCTGCTACGTCATTGTTTTGGTTATCCTTGTGATCTACTAGTAGCTGAGGATCGACATTCATGCCCAGACCGCAGTTGGCACCGGCACCGAACACCTCCACATTCTGGAATCGGGTGTTAGTCTGAGGTGCTTCTAAGAGCACATAGCTGCGGTTCTGCATCTTGTCAACCTCTATACCCTTTCTGCTGCCCTGCCCAGCTCCGAAGATTCGTGTTACAGCGTTTCTGCCGTGGTTATTAGGACGGAAATTGACAAAAGCATTATCCAGACGGGGCTTGATGAAGCCATCCTTATCAGTACCATCATCGTTGGTATAGTTCTCGAAGTAACGGTCTTTATAGTTGTAGTCACCATAGCAGCCGCCAAAGATATAGTCCACACGACCCTGGATATACTCCATATAAGCAGAGGCCGTGGCAACATCAGCATTTTCTGCAGCTGTAGGGTTATGTATTTTGTTCTTGACTGCATTGTCGATACGAGACATGAAGCTCTTGGTTCCGAGGATGCGTCCACCCAGGTCATTGCCGCCATAGACGTGGTCACGAATCCAGGGGAAGCCCAGTATGTCATTGCCGTTGGCATCCACGCCATTACGGCCGATGTAGGTTTCGGTATGTCCTAAAATATCTGCGTTACAGGAGCCTGCAAACGAGTTGAAGATACGTCCGTTGCCCAAGTTGATAACGACATCACCGGCAATAGGTGCTTCGAAGGAACCACCATAGATAAACTCGGCCTCAGCCATATCGTTGTTGTCGTCAGCATGTCCTCTGTAAACACCCTCGTAATTTCCTTTCAGATTGACATGACAACTGTATCGTGGGTCGTAGGAGTATTCAAGTTTGTGAGTCGTTGTATTATAAGTTCCATTACCGATAGGACCGTTCTCACCACCACCAAAGACTTGGAAGACATAACCCTTATTGACATTGATGGTCGTGCTGCCCCATATCTCGGAATCGCCACCAAAGCCGCCACCAAACACGTTCAGGGCACGGCCTAACACGTCCATACCTTGCTCGTCAAGAATAACACCCGAGTGACGCTCGATGATATTATAGCTGTCGTGACCATACAGGATGGCCTCACCTTCGTTCTCCTCTACCTGGTCGAAGATGGCAAACTGGTCCTTGCGGTCAACGATAGAATTATCAATGTTGATGACCACATTACCATTTACGTGACCTGTGTTATAGCAACCGCCATAGATGTTACCACCCTTCAGACGACGGTCCAAGTCTTGGGCTGTGCTGGTGGTTGGCCCACCTGTTGTCACTGGTGCGACATCCTTACCGGTAGAAGCACTGATGGTATTCCACTCTAATATGTGGTTACCATAACTATCGAGTTCGTATGTGACATTATCATCAGCGTCTTTCACGATGTCGTAGTTTCCGTCTCTTTGAACCTTCCAGCGCATAGGCTGAATCTTCAGACCGCTGAAGTTCAGTTCCAGCTTGTCGCCAATAGGTTGATCAGCACCACCATTGGGGTTATATCCCTCATAGGCACCCAACAGACCGCCTAAGTACTCTGCGTTGAACTCTGATTCATAGACATTGGCATTATTACAGCCACCCACTACCTTATCATAGACAATGGCTTTTTCTGAGAAGTCAATAGAAACCTTGCCATCAGTAATCATACTACCCACATTACCGCCGCAGTAGAACGAACCGAACTTGGAAGAGTAGTCTATATAGTTGTTGGGGTCACCTCTGCCTTGGCTCTCAAACAGCACACCGGACTTCACCTTCATGGCACAGCCTTCCATATACTTGGCAAAGACATCCTTATCCGTCAAATCCATGGAGTTGAACTTGGAAGCGTCTGAAGTATAGCCAGTGCTATTCATGGTTCGCAGCACGCCTTCATGATGGCCTGAGGCATCAGCCTCATCAGTCTTGACCATGTTTGCACCATTATTGCCGAGGAAAGTCTTGTCAATAATCACGTGGGAACCTATCTTGACGTGAGTGAGATATTCGCCACTGCTACTTGCGGAAGCTACATTTTCACGTAGCGAAGCACTGTTACCACCCACATAGAGGGCTCCATCAATGATAGTAGGATGATTCTCATCCGTACCCCTGACGAGGATGGACACCTTCTCTGCATTGGGACGGAAGTAGTTGAGGGCAGTAGCGGACTTCAGTTTTTCCTCCACACCCGTAATTCCCTCTGCTGCCAGAATGGTTTCAGGATTGTAATAGAGATCGCTCCATCGTGGGTTATCCTTCAGGTCTGTATTGTCCGTATAGGCATACGAGCCGTTACCGCCACCATAGACGTCGCCATAGATATGGGTAAAGATACCCACCGTGTTGCCACCATAGACATTACCGGAGATGTCATTACCGCCATAGACATTGGTGACATGACCCGCCAACACTCTGACACGAGCAGCATAACCGCCAGGAATCTTGTTAGGGTTATCCGAAGGATCCAGTTGGATATTTTCGTACGGAACGGGGTCACCGTTTGCATACAACGGACGCACATCAGCCTTACGGCAACCGCCAAAGACATTTTCGACTGTAATATGTGCACCGTCTATCTGAGTAAGCAGACCTTCAGGGCTGGTCATACGACCCTCGTTACCGCCACCATAGAGGTTGCGGACAGAGCCTCTTTGCAGATTCCATCTAGGACGAATAGCCATGTCAGCCTTGTTATTGCCGCCAAAGAAACGACCTATCTGGTATTCATCACTGCTGGGGTAAGAGAAAGTGGTATTGATACCCATCTTCTCCTCGAAGCGGCTGTTGGTGAGCAACTCGCCTGTATTATCTGCATTAGGATTGCTTGCATCTATAATACTGTTCACCACATTACTGGGGTTGTCCATACTGATAACAGTTCTATCCGTCACAGTGGCATTGTTGCCGCCACCATATGCATAGACGATGGAACCGCCATGAATATCGAGGAAAGTCTTGCCAAGATCAGGGACAGTGAGTTCCGTGCTACTGGTAGCCACTTCCACTCCATCCTCCTTGGCAAAATAAACGGTTTTGTTGCCTTCTGTTCTTGAGCCATAGGTGTATTCACCATCGCCACCACCGAAGAGTTGACCGATATAGATAGGCTGGTTGTCTCCTGCGACTGTTTCAGGTGTTTTGATATCATTGACTGTCTTGCCGTAAGCATCATCGCCTTCTTGTGCATTATCAATCTCTGTTTGAGTATAATTAACTGCAGGAGTCATTTTTGATGAGATGAGCACCAAGGCATTCCAAGTTTTGTCAACACCATTGTTTGTAGCATGAGGCAGTATAACAGTAGGCAATTCGTCGGTTGACGTGCCGATGGTGCCTGCAATATCATTACCTCCATAAAGGCGATTAATGACAATATAGTTGGAAGCATGCGCACCATCGATATTCATAAAGGCTCTACCACCGACATTCGCCATACGAGCACCACCAAAGACTCTGTTCAAGTCGCCAGCACGCACAGAAACAGTGGTATTGCCTCCTGTGTCTCCTGCATTACCACCACCATAGACATGTCCTTTAATGACAATCTGTGCCTGCATCAGTGTTGCAGACAAACAAAGTAGTAGGATGGTCGTTATTTTGCGCATTATCTTCAATTTTTCAATTATCAATTAATTGTTATCGTCGGGTTGTCCAAGTCAGGATCTGACAACACACCCAGGTATGTAGGGTTGACGTTTAGCGTCATAGTTATGCACTCTCCACGGGTTACATTCATGCTGGGCAACTTGTTGGAGGCGCTACGCTCATCAATTTTGTTGCCATTTTTATCGCAAACATCATAGGTTGTCACCAGTGTCAAGTCATTGCTCAAGGTTGGCACGAAGCAGCACATAGCTTCCATGGACACAGGGGTCGTAGTATTGTCGACATTAAGTGTCACGCCCTCTGTGCTCTCAAAGAAGATGGCTGTCCTAACAGTTCCAACTGGATTGCTGTAGGTAACAGACTGAACGGGATTTGTATTACTTGTGTTGGAGGTCATGACCACTTGTGCCTGAGCTGTCGACGTCGTACTCTGTAGCGCTAACCTTTTGATTTTGATGGTTCGCAGTTTAGCGTAATCTTCATCTATCGTCATCTTAAGGATCAGTCCTGCATAGAGGTGGTCCATCAACAGCCTCATAAAATTATGATCCTGGGAGCCACCTGTGAATGAGAACTGTCCCAGTTTGATGTCTTTTGCGTCATTGGCTTCTGTCATGTGCTGAACACCCACAACGAAGCAAATGTCATGACTGCTCACAGAAGGGAGTTGGGGGAAGGTCATCGTAACTCCAGTTGCCGATTCTGCAGAAATCTCTGCCGTTACAGCATCAGCAGGAGCAAAGCCATAAAATCTGTAACTCTGCCCTGATGTGACTTCTAAACTGGAGTGCCACCGGTAGTCGTTCTGTCTATATTGGAACTGCCCTTGCTGAGTAGTTCCACCTACCAGAAACACTCCGATAGAGGCATACTCATCCTGTACGGACAATGCCCGATTGGTACGTGTAAAGGACATCAAGCTGATATTGCCTCTGGACTCGGGCTGTGGTTCATCCATGCGATCGCTGGATGAACTGCAGGCAGTCAGTAGCAGCAACATCGTTATATATATCAGAAACTTCTTCACCTTCATATATTCTATTTACCAATTATATACTTCGTGACTTTCGTTTTTGTTAACCCAAGGTGTCACGTCAACCGAAACTACCTGCATACCGGAGAGTCCCTCATAGTAAGCATAGACTATCCACGAGTGGTTGCGCAGGAAGTCGCCCAGTGTCTTCATCTCGAAAGAGGCTGACTGGGTAGTCGCCACCCCTTCTATCGTGTAACTGATAGTGCCTCGCAACTGCTTGCCTGATTCACGGAGGTAGTATGGGCCTGCCTGTGACAACCCAGCACCAACCATCAAGTTCTCATAATCCTGTGCGGTCTGTCCGTTATAGACATATTGGGCAGGATTTTCCTTTTTTTCCACTGCAACGCTATTAGCCAGGATAGAAGCAGAATTTGTATTGTAGGTAAGTGTCTTGTTTTGGGAAAACAGATATTCCTCGTCAGGAATCAGCGAGCCATTCAGCGTGATACCCGTAATCGTCAGGGCGGGAGCATTCTCCACGTTGGTGTTGGCAAAGAAGAAGCGCAGCTTTGACACGGCACGCGTCAAGGGTACCGTGGCAATATTGCTTTCAGTACCGATACGCAGTACGGGCGCATCGCCTATGACAGGCTGGTTGGCCAGTATGCCAGCCATCGGTAGTCCGTCCGTAGGAACGGCTGTGGTAAGGCTTCCTGCCGTCACTCCGTAGTGGCTGACAGTAATTTTTGCCTGATTTATCAGTTCCTCACGAGTGGTATTCTCATTCAGCGTGGCGCTGATGCCACAGTTGGAAGCTGTAGCATTCGCCATCACAAAGACATCAACGTTAGGTTTATTTTGTGCAAACTCATCGCTAACAGGAATATGATATATAGCCCCCTGACCGGCATTGAGCGTGGCAGTCTCCGTGGTGCTAAGGTATCCTACCTTGTTGCCACTAGTATCAAACACCCATAATTGCAGACTGTTCACCGTATTCTCTGCCTCAGAGGCATTGACGGGTCCTACTTCTGCTCGGGTGATGATGGGTCGGTCGGGTGAATACACATAGATGGTCAGCATAGCAGGTCTGGGCTGCTCGACCCCATCCGAGGAGCTACAAGCAGTCAGCAACACCAACAGGATGCTACACCAAATCCATCCAATATGTATTCTTGTATTCATCATAACATCATACATCTTACATCATACATCTTACATCATATATCTTACATCATACATCTACAGTATCACCGTCGTTGGGGTGGACAGTATCCAGTCGGTGGTGACCTCTACGCCAATTTCCAGACGCGGTGCCAGCAGGTCGGGCATACATGAATAAGCGTTAGCCAATGAGGTGACCTTCATACTTACCTTCGTTGTATAATCCTGTGTGAACACACGTCTGGCATACTTGCCCTCACCCTTGCCGGCAGGGTCCAGCTGTGCTATGAGGTAGAACTTCGTGCCAGGATAGATGATGCCATCCTTGCCAGCAAACTGATACGATGTATTGTTTTTAAACTCTAACACAACAGGTACTTTCTCATCATCGTACGACTGCAGCACCATCGTGTTGACGGTCCACTTGCCGTCGGTGCCTTTTGAGCCTACCGCTGTGTCGTAGATGAAACGGGCGTCAACATCGCTCTGAGGCTCTCTTGGCTTGAAGTCAAAGCCTACCGTATGCTGTCCTCCGATGATAACACCGGTCAAAACCTGTTCTTCCATGGAACCGTGGAATCCCTGTCCCTTGGCATCTTGCAGACTGGTGGCAATCTCTGTGAGTGTCATCTGCAGTCGTCCTACACCATATTGCAAGGGCTGACCTACAGCTACCGCCTGGGTACTGGGCATGACAGTGTTGCCGTTCGTATAAAGGGTGCTCAGTATCTGTTCCCACGTCTTTCCAGCATAGGATTCCTTGGAAACCTCGTTAATGGAAGTGTGAATAGGACTATCGACAAAATACCACAACTCGGCAGGATAGGTATAGCGATTGATACCATTGATGTTGTCGATGGTGGTGGTTTGCGTACGTACGGTAAAGGCGGTGTTATCCCATTTCAGGGCTGCGGCTCCATCGGGTAGTCCTAACGAGGTGGATGCCGAGGGATAGCCGCTATTCAGGCAGGCAATATTGTCAATGTCGCCTATGTTATTTTTAATAGCCACACTAAGATCATCCGTATTGTCTGCCAGAATGTCCTTGAGTGCCTTTACGTACGCCTTCACGTTGTTGGCAGAACCAGCCATCTGCCCGGAGCCGTGCGAGTCAGTATGGATAAACTGATGGTAGAGGGCCTTCAGTGATCCATTAGTAGTATTCCTCCATCCTGTGGTGTTGGCGATATTTGTCAAATAGTCAGCCAAGGCCTGAGCATCAGAGTGAATGTCGAAGGTGTTACGTATGGATGACAGGCTGAACGTGATGTCAGCTGGCGACATACGACCTGTGAGTGTCGTTTCCAGTTTTCCGTTCTGGGCTGGTGCCGTTTTACCGGTAACATCAGCTGCCTGACCATAGACCAGCATGCGGTTGGTACCCTGCATGAGGGTACAAGGCATATAATAATAGTATAACTGGCTGACTCTGTTGACATCAGTACCAGCCGTTGTGGACAGTAGCGGAACGTCGCTGGTTGTCACAGCACTTCCGTCAGTAGCAAAGGGGATGGCCAACAGGCTCTTCAGTCCTCTGAAGGCTTGCCCGTCGTCCTGTATGACATCACTGGCCTGGCGTGTGAGATGTTCCGTCTTGCCTATGCTAAGCAACAACTCTGTAGACTGCTGAACATGCTGCTGAGGCACATCATCCCCTGCCGTACACGATAGCAGTACCATGTATAGCAACAAGCAGGATATGATATTTTGAATGTCAGTCATTCTACGAGAGTACATGATAAGTCTTATAATAATAATTTCCTAACTCTAAACTCCTCACTCTTCACATCTCCCAATCATATTCTCCACCCTTGTTCCAGTCCAGCGTCACGCTGACGCCTACCGTCTGGTCGCTCGTCTGCACGGCACCTTCGCCAGTAATCCAACCCTTGATGATGGTCAGCTGACCGGCACGCAAGGGCTTGTTGATGCTGAGCACCGTCTTCGTAATCTTGCCGTCCTTCCAGACGTAGACTTCGAACTGCCAGAGCGTTTCCTGTCCTGGCTGGGCTATGAAGGGATCTTCGGTCTCAATGACACTGCGCGACCCTACACCATTATAATAAGGTTCGCGCGAGGGGAAGTTCACCGAGCAATAGCACCGCATGCCACTGTTGACATCGAGCAGCTCTGTGGTTCGCACGATGGGCGAAGGGGCTGCGAAGGTGTAGGTGCTGTCGTTGATGTTGAACTGCGAGGCGAAGCCTGTGGAGTAGACACGGATGTTGCTGACGTCCTGCTTGCGCGGGTCAATCACCAGGGCTGCGGCACAGTTGGCCATGTAGAGGTTGACCTTGAACTGCTGGTCTACGCCTTCCAGCACATTCATGGGCAGACGTGCAGTGAACAGTCCTGTGGTGTGCGAGTCGATGGTGTCGCGGGTGGTCAGTCCCAGCTGCGATGTGCGACAGAAGTCATCCTGCAGCAGACTGACCACGCTATTGTTCAGCACGTTGGCTACCGCCAGATGCTTGTATTGCCGCTTGGGCAAATTGATTGTATAGCTCTGCTGGTTGGCATCCATGATGTGCTGGTCGTGCTGCAGTCGGGGCTGGTTGTTCTCCGTATCGTAGAACGACAGGTCTACATCGTGAGCATAGTCGGTGAAGATATTCTTCAAATGATTACGCAGCACTTCAGCGATGCCAGCATCCGTTACGATGCTCAGCTGGGTCTCCATCTCGATAGACATGTTGGTTACCAGTTTCAACTCGTAGTCCAGCTGATAGTCGTTGTCACAGTTCGACAGGTCTTCATCAATGGCAGAACATCCTGCTGTCAGCCATGCGACTGACGGCAGGAGCACTGTCCATAAGAATACCTTCAACTTCATGTCTCTTTGCAATTGGCAAATAACTATTTAGTTTCAAGGGTTGATTTGGCCTCCACCAACGACAACATCTCCGAAGTTGATACCTGTTTCCCAGTTCATATCTACTGAGAGACCCAGTGTCAGAGAGCTGTAGCGCAGATCGGGAACGGTCAGGTAGGCATGCTGCAGAGAGTATTCGCCTATCGTGAAGTTGACAGAGGTCATATAGTCCTGAATGAACACACGAGATACCTTGTTGGTTGTGCCATCAGCATTGTATGGAGGCAGCGGGTGATCTGAGTCAGCCCATGTGGGTGCCTTGGAAGCAGGATCAAGCTCACCAATCAGATAGAATGTTCCTCCCTTGCGTATAAGGCCATGCTCTCCATAGAAGTCCTGGTCCGTATTGTTAATCAGCTCCAAAGCAACATATACCTTATCCTGTGGTTGACTATTTGCGGCAGCTGTGGCATTGAAGTTGTCAAACACCAGTGTATAGTTGGGCGCTGATGATCCACTTGCAGGTATACTTGAACTAGCGATGGCATTGTCATAGATATAGCCTGTTGGGTTCGTTTCAGTCGTTTCAGAAGGGTTAAAGACCTTTGGCAGGTAGTTCCAACCCACCTTCTTCGACTGTCCACCAATGAGAATACCCTTCAGCAGAAAACTTGTTGCACCAATAGTGATTGCCTTGTTTGGCTCGTCTGTGGGAGAAATGGTATTATCCTTGTAATACTGGATATTGTGGTTGTTGTCTTGAAGCGACGTTGCACCATAGTGTATTTGTGTCTTCAGCAGTGAGGTACCATAATTGATGTTGTTCTTCATAGCAACAGCCTGTGTGGAAGAAATCACATGGGTTTCGTTCCATCTTGCGTCCCAGCTACTATTATTTTTCCATTTATCCACGCCATTAGGATAATCAGCAGGTCTTATCTGAGCGCTTGAAGTACGGACAGGGCTGTTGCCAAAATAGCAAAGCTCTGCAGGATAATAATAGCTTGAGGCATTGAAAGTTCCGCCACCCACAGCACTGGTATTGTAGTCCTGCTGATATGTGAACTGCTTTTTTGTACTATCAAACTTGTAGTGTGCTGAACCAGCAGGCAAATGATAGAGTTCTTCTGGGAATTGGTTCAAATTTTTGCCAGCAATGCTAGGATTGGCAGTAAAATAAATTTTCGTTGGCTTGGTATCCGCAGTAGTAGGCCACACAGTTTCACTGTCAAAGTTATCTAAAACCATAGTAGTAGAAGTTAGGAAACTGACCCCGGTCACTGCAGCGCCATCATCAGGAACAGTACCGTTGAAATATTTTTTTAAACGGTTGTGAATATGTTTAGCAAGTGCCTGAGCAACAGCTTCTTCCGCACAGAATGGAGTAGCACAACGTATCTGGTTGATGACTGACCACATAGACTGAATGGTGTAGATGAGGCTGTGTGCACAGCCGCCACGAAGTTCACCTTCGGTATCACGGATGGTCGTCATTTCCTTATAGACATCAGCTAACAATTGTTCCAAAGAAGTAATATCTTTAGAAGAAGTTACCGGACTCTTGCCATTCGAAGTTACATAGGATGACCAATAAATACCATCAGGATAAGTAACTATAAACTCATCTGTAGTCCCTCCGAAGTGAACTACATCCTTATGGACACCATCGAGGTTAGAGTTCATGATACATGTAAGAATACCACCCAGCAATTCTCCGATCTTCTGGAATTCTTCCGTATTACCATTGAGGCGTGAACCCAGTTCAATGTTGGTATCGCTCAACTTAAGGCCTGTAGCAGTAGCGTCAGCAATGGTGAAATCATCCAGATGGCCAAACTGTTCTTTGTCTGCTGTAGACTGAACGGCTTTTCCATAGAAAATCAACGAGTTAGTGTTCAAAGGCAGCGAGGTCTCAATGACGCGGTGTGAACTATTAGTATTATTATCAGCAGCGTTAATGCTTCCTGCAGACATGATGTTTTCCAAGTCATAACGCTTGTCTGCGGTAGTTGCCGCTGAAATGTGCTTGCTGTCATCAGTTTGTTTAAACGACAGAAGCACAGCACTATTAATACCGCGGAAGGGATCAGAAGTAGTTGCTTGGGTCGCATTTGATGTCTGACGAGTGGTATTACCTGTTGCAACGTTGAAGACTAACTTGGTCAGCACCTCGTTCGTCTCAGGATTGAAGTTCGGATTGTTGTTCTCCGCCGCAGCGTCGTCGCTCGAGCTACAGCTGGTGAGCATTGTTGAGCCTGTCAGTGCTATCGCACCTATCAAGGCATAATTGAAAAGTTTCTTCATACTTTCGAAAGTTTTTATTTGTTATTACTATTTTTGCTAATCGATAATATAAACCACGTTAATACCTAACAGGGGCAAGAGGAAGATGCGGCTGTGCTTGCCGTAGAAATTGCCGCAGGTGGCACAGTCGTACTCACTGTACCAGGCATAGCCTACAGCGATGCCGGCCTCCGCCTCGATCCACCAGTCGCGCCCCAGTATCCAGCCGTAGCCATACTTGGCTCCCAGTGCCAGCAGGTCACCCTGCAGACGGCGGTTCTTGGCTCCGCTGTAGAGTCCGAAGGGCATGCTGGTGTTGCCCACATTGAAGTGGCTGTAGATGAGGTCGCCCTCCAGGTAGTTGAACCGTCGCAGACGCAGCGAGTCTTTGTAGACGGGCTGACCGTTCTCGTAGCCTGCCTTGTAGCGATGCATCGACTCCTTGAAGTTCATGAATTTTCGCACATGGGGTGCCACCAGCAGGTGACGCCACTTCTTGTTTTTCGCCTTGTCGATGTCCCAGGCGTTCAGTCCGAAATTGGCACCTACAGACCAAGTCGAGTCGACCTTGACGTCCACGCCGATGTTGGGTGTCAGCGTGGCGTCGTAAAGCAAGTTGTTGCTGATAGCCACTTGCTGTGCCCGGGCAGTAACGACTGCCCAAACGAATAAGATTGCTATAATTGAATAACGATTCATTACCTTTGTTTAATACGTTTCAACACGAATTAACTGCAAAGGTATTAAAAAAATTTTAAAATATAAAGAGGTTTGTCAATCCTTTTGTTTTAAATTTGTCAAAAAGTGTTTTTCGATTTGTCCGCATAGGCCTATAATTTCCTTACATTCAATGTAATACGTTATTCAGGCTGGGGGGGGGGCAAAATCGCCGGCCCCAATCTGGGCGCGATACTCGGACGGGGTCATACCATAGGTATTCCTGAAATGGCGTATGAACGTAGCAGGGGCCTTGATGCCGCAGGCTTCAGCAATAGCGTTCAGGGTGTATTCGGGGTGTATCTTGATGAGCACGATAGCGTACTCCATACGTTTGCTGTTGATGTATCCGGGAACATTGGTGCCTGTATATTTCTGAATCATAGGGGCTAACGCGTTCTTATCGACACCTGCCAGACGCACGAGGTCGTCGCGACCGAAATTGGGTTCGCGGAACAAGCCCTGCTTGACAATCTGCTTGTCCATATCGTGGAACGCCTTCCAATGAGGGTCTTTTTCCAACTCCTTCAGTTGATTTTCGCCCATTTCATCGAGATTCTCGTTGAATTCATCGGAATTGCAATTTTCGCCCATTTCATCGGGATTTCCGTCTTCCTGAAGCATCTTTTTCCTATGATGCTTGCCGTTGGTCTCGAAGAGCGTGGAATA
>Ga0310695_10003227_pt1 | contig 32465 bp, 28 predicted proteins | sample RumenRJG_04DNA_FD_203882 | JGI IMG/M metagenome (GOLD analysis project Ga0310695, IMG submission 203882) | Bovine rumen microbial communities from Lethbridge, Alberta, Canada - RJG_04 (v2) (version 2) | ecosystem: Host-associated > Mammals > Digestive system > Stomach > Rumen | place: Canada...
ATACTTGTCATGCTCGTGAAGAAACTGAGTTCCAAGAATACTCTGATAGTTTTGTTGTTTTTGAATTTAGTTCCGAGGGAACAAAAAAGCCCCTGCCGGGGAACAGGGGCGCAGCGTCAAATCAACAGCACATGAAACGCTACATTATATACTACCGATACGCAACCAAAAGGTTCGGTAGGCGGCAAAAAAAGTCCCAGGATCACGTCCAGGGACTTCACATAAGTCAAACACTTTCCTGACCATGGCCAAGAAAACGATACAAAATTAGTCAAATTTTTCTGTTCCGGCGATGAAATCGCACACTTTTTTGATGCACGCCGTTGCCATGGCTGGTGTCACCTTGATGTAGGCGAACAGCATCCTGTTGTTGCCTGCACCAAGAGAATGACCGAGGATGTAGTCTATCACACTCTCGCTCTCGCCCAGGGCAAAGGCGTGCTGGGCGAATGATTTTCGGGCCGAGTAATAGGTCATCCCTGGCAAGTCGAACTTTTCACGGTACCGACGTGCCTGATATCCTATGGTATGGCTCTGTTCTCCCTTGTTACTATCGTACATATCCAGTGTGCCATCATCGCGTTTGTACCGTTCAATAATTGGTTTGGCAACCTCTGGGATATCGAACTCAACAAAAGGGTTGACTTTGACCTTGCGTTCAGTCTTTGAGCGGACATAGTGTATAGTGTCTCTGCACTCGTTGAAATTGATGCGAGCAAGGTCAATTGCGTTGATGCCTCCAAGGTAGTACGACAGCATGAACAGGTCTCGGAACTTATCGTAACCGCGTCGCCCGGTCTCGGTGTCACGGATGAACCGCACCTGGTCAGGAGTGAGCCAGTTTTGTCGGATGGCAACAACTCCTTTGAGCATACCGTCAGTTGGCTTGACTCTGAACTCAGTGTATCCATTCCGCTGGCAGTAGTTGAATATCTGTGCCAGTAGTGTGAGATGTGACCGTGCTGTGACGGGCTGCAGTGTCGACTCCATGACCTTGATGAGCCTTCTAACCATGAGCGGTGTGACATGCTGCACCAATGTCTTGGCTGGTAAAGTCTTGGTGATTGACTTAAATTCTTGGCGGTATCTGCTTTGTGTCGACAGCTTCGCTGTTGACACCTCCAGCATCTCCTCGAAAGCCGACTCAAGTGTGTGCGTCTTCCTTTGCCTCGTCTGGTTCATGCTCTCGATCAGTTCTGAGCATGACAGCCCTTCAATATACGGCACCTCATCGATAGCCTCCTGCATGTCGTTGAGTTGCTTGTTGAGTTTTGTGTTGAGGTATGCGGCATCGGGCCGTCTTACGACTCTCCCGTTCTTCCATTCGTTGATAGAGTCAAGAACCACATCTGTCAAGATGTAGCGTGTTTTTGAGTTGTGTGCAACAGCGATGCGCACCTTGTGCCTGCCATCCTTGAGTGCTTTCGCAGGCAGGACTGTTAAAGAAAGTGAAGCCATTTTTAGGACAATAAAACGGAAACAAAAATCTGGTTTTCGACAATAATCGGACAATAATTTCACATCCAAATGTAGTCTTGTCCGCTTTAATAAATACCGTTTAACCGTCTAAAAGTTCAGTATTTACGGCACTTTAAGATTTTTTTCACGTCTAGATTTGCTCGGCTAGTGGAAGTTATCTACCTTTGCAAAAAATAAAACTCAAAAACGATGAAAAAATTGATTTTTAGTGCCATCTTGGCCATCGCCGCCAGTCTGAGCGGCAGCGCTCAGTTTTATGGCATCGATGTTGACAAACTGTCGCTCCTCTTCCAGCAAGCCGCAAAACTGCCACAAGAGAACGCTGTGATTGTCGTGAGCAGCACCATGAACGCCCTGGCGCAGAACCCACAGGGCTATCGCAAGGCACTGGAGTTTGCCGAGAACCGTCTAGGCAACCCTGCCGACTCGCTGCACAACGAGGAGATGTACATTGCCTGTCTGGAACACGCAGCCAATGGCTATGTGCTGGGTAACAACGAAAAAGAACGCCCCAAGTTGCTACTTGACATGGCCAAGAAGAACCGCATCGGCACGATGGCTGCCGACATCGAGTATGTGACTACCGACGGCCAGACTCACCACCTGAATGCTCCTTGCGAACAGTACACACTGCTCTACTTCAACGACCCCGACTGCGATGCCTGCCAGAAGGTCAAGGCCAACCTGGAGAATTCAGCCACAGTCAAGGACTTGGTCAACCAGAATCTGCTTAAGGTTGTCGCCATATATCCCGAGAGCAATCAGAAGTTGTGGAAGAAGGCTTCATACCCCACCTGGATGATCAACGGTTGGGACAAGAAGCAGGCCATCGAGAACGAAGGTACATACGTCATGCCAGCCACACTGCCCGTGTTCTATTTGCTCGCTCCTGACAAAACCGTGCTGATGAAGAACGAACCCAGCCTCAAGCGCATTGAAAGCGCATTGACTAAGGTCATGACCAGTGCAGACAACAATCCGCAGTCGCTGGCCAAGTTGCTGTTCAACTAACAAAGATATTTGAGTAATACATAATCGGTTGAACCGGGGCTAACAACATAGGCCTGTGCCGCCCGATGCCCCAACACCCTGCCTCCATGAGCCAGACGGCCTTTTTTTGTTCAGTTGACAGCCTGAGATCGACAAACAGATCGCTGAGCAACTTGCTCCCCTTCATGCCATAGGGACGAAAGCGGTCGCCTTGCCGCCAGTGGCGAAGCAACACATGCTTGCATCGCAAAATATCATTGTTGAACGCTACCTTCAGTCTCCCGTCAACCATCGCACGGTCAAATGGTGGGTTATGTGTGATGATATTCAACTCACCCCCTATTGCTACAGCCTGCGTCCAATCCAGCACAAAATCGACCTGCTTGTCACCAGGCTCGCTGACACTTGCATTGCCTTGAACGACAATCACATCGCGCTCAACAATTAGAGTGTGACTCAAAGTCGTAAACTTCGACCCTACACTCGCTTGCATAGCCTGGTCGCACTGCACGCGATTGAAACCCATGTGACGAATCAGCGCATAGAGCGCCATCCCAGGTTGTGGTGCTCGACAGAGGTCATCCTTGCGAAAACACCATATATCACTGCCTTCATCGTAACTACCCACCTCATCTCCAAAACGCCCGACCAGATAATCTAACAATGCCTTCTCGTCATTCAGATGGTTCATGGTATCGGTAATGCGCAGCCGCGCTTGATCGAACTGTTTGTCAATAGTCGGCAAGACCACATTGCGCAAGCGGTTGCGATTATAGTCATTCTCAAGATTGGTACTATCGGTGACATAGTCCTGATTAACTTCCGCCAGATAGTCCAGCACTTGCTGACGTGTCACCTGCAGCATGGGGCGAGCAACACGCGACTCCCTGCTGTCTTGCGACATACCCACCAAACCACTGATGCCCGTTCCTCGCAAGAGATTGATGAAGAAAGTCTCGACATTGTCATCAGCATGATGGGCCACAACCACCCTGCGGCAGTTGAGTTGCCTACTTAAGGCCTGAAACCAGTCATATCGCAGATTGCGGCACGCCATCTCGGTTGACGCACTCTTGTGCTCGCGCTTGTAGGTCATCACATCGAAGTCCTTAACATGCAGTTCTACACCAAGATTCTGACACAAATTGCGCACAAACTGCTCATCGCGCATCGACTCGTCGCCCCGCAGATGGAAGTTGCAGTGTGCCGCAATGCACGTGTAACCCAGTTCAAGCAATGCACGCAACAATGCCACCGAATCGGCACCGCCGCTCAACGCGACTAAAAGCCTAGCATTGACAGCATCTGACAATCCGACCAGGGCCATTGATTTTGCAATATTTTCTACGACAGCATTCATTTTTTGTCACCTTGAACATGCAAAGGTACTGTATTTTCGTTAAAAAACAGCCCTTAATGCCTAATTATTTGCAGAATAAGTCGAAAAACAGTAATTTTGCCGAAAAGTTTATAGTTTCTATGAAGAAAATCATTTGTCTCGCCCTTGTGGCTGCTTTTGGACTTTGCGCAATGGCACAGTCAAAGGCTGCTCAAGTTTTCGATAAGATAGCCGAGCGGTTCACATTCTCGGGCTATGCCCAGCTGGGCTGGGAATACCACGACCAGAGCGACCCTAATAACGATTTCAAACTCAACAAGCTCATTATCATGAGCAAATTGCGCATCACCGACAACTGGAGCGCATTCGCAATGTTTGACTTCAAGGGCTTCACGCTGCAAGAGTTGTGGACCAACTACAGCGTTAAGCCCTGGCTCAACATCAAGTTGGGTCAGTTCAAGACACCATTCAGCATCGAGAACCCTTTGTCACCGTCCATCCTCGAGACTGTGGACCAGCCCTCGCTGGCTACAAGCTACATGGTGATGGGCAGTGGCCTGATGATGCCCAAGGGAGCCGGACGTGATATCGGTCTGACAGTTTATGGCGATGCAGGCCGCTATGTGAGTTACGATTTGGCTGTAATGAACGGTGCCGGACGAGGCAGGAGTGATGACAACTCGTGGAAGGACTTTGTGGCACGGCTGACGTTGCATCCACTCAAGTGCCTGGATGTGAGCGCCTCGACCATCCTGGGCAAGGGTGCGACCGACATACTCAACGAGGTCGATCGTTATCTGGTGTGGAAAGACCGTGAAGTCAAACTGGACTACACGCGCAGCCGCTGGGCCGTGGGAGCCTACCTGAAAACCGCTCCAATTGACGTGAGAGCCGAATGGATGTGGGGCAAGGATGGAGAGATGGACAGCAATGGCGGCTATGTAACCGCACTGGTCAAAAATGTGGGCGTCAAGGGGCTGGACCTGATCGGGTCATTCAACCATCTGGAGATGTTCAGCACTACTGACCGTTACTATGCCGGAGTCCAGTACTGGGTGTACAAGAAGTGCCGTGTGCAAGCCGGCTACAGCTACACAAAGATCAAACCCCTAGAGGGTGAGAATGGCATCCTGACTCAAGTGCAGGTCGCTTTCTAACAGTTTAATGGCTGACTACAGGATGAATTGAAGATGCGAAAACACATTATATATATTGCGATGGCACTATTTGCGGCAAGCGCAATGCCCCTGGCTGCACAGAACAGCGAGGACGACTATGACGAGAGCATCCGCATGCCCATACGCCGTCTCCACCCTGAACGTGAGCGCGAAAAGGCTCGCAAGAAACTGCAGCAAGAACTTGATGCTAAGAACAAAAGTCAGCAGACATCAGACGACGCATGGGAGGACAACAACCAGCCTAAGCCCAAGAAAGACAATCGTCGTGTCGTGGGCAAGTCGGCACTACCACAGTCGACAGCCGACAAGTCGGTCATCAACGAGTTGCTGAGCAAGGACTACTCACTCGTGGAGTATCTGCCCGCCGCGCCACAGCCGATGCGCTGGAATGATGACCCCATCCGTGAGACCGAAAATGAATTGCTGATGCAGGTAAGCAAGAGTTCGCCCCAATCAGGCACTATGCGCTACATGCCTCGCGATGTATCGATGTCACGCACCGAGAATGCATTCTATGCCTACTTTACCACCTCGGGCGGCCAGGTCGAGCCCCTGCACCTACGCGTCCAGTACTATGCCGACGACCCGTTGCAGTTCAACGACATCCTGTTTCAGATCGACGGCTTTGACTACCGTTACCGAGCCACATCGCCTCGTCGCGGCAAGGGTACGGGCCGCATGATCTGGGAAGAGAGCGACCAGGTGGCTGTCGCCGCCAACAAAGACCTGCTCTATGCCTTGTCGCATGCCCACTGGGTGCGCATGTCACTAGTGGGTGCCGATGGCACCAAACATGTGAAAATGTTAACAGAAAAGCAAATTCGCGACTTCTATTCCATTTTGCAACTCTACCGATTGTTGGGAGGCGAAATTGACTGACCTCTGTCTCACAAACCGCACCACAAGCCTTGTCCTGAAGCATTGACAAGGCTTCTTTTTTGCGTTTTCGGGTTGTTTACGAACCCAAATAATTTTTTTTTGTAAATTTTTTTGAGTTTTATTTTGTAAATTCAAAACTTCGTTGTAATTTTGTGCCGTAAAAACAATCCTGTGTTATCAAGATGAATAAAACGACCCTCTACCGCCACTTCGTTCCGGCACTTGCTTCTAGTGCCCTGTTGATTTGCGTAAGCAGTTGTGCGTTGTTTGGCAACCCCAATTGCCACTGCACGCACCCAGGGCCCTGCGTTTGCTGCACTCAGGATCAGTCTGAACGAGTTGTCGTGGGTCACCGTCCCGTCCAGCAGGACTCGACAGTCGACAAGTCCTACCTTAAGGCCCTGCTCAGCAAGGACTACTCACTGCACGAGTACCTGCCCGAAGAGCCCAAACGCCTGGTGTGGGTTGATGACACAGTGCATGAGACAATCGGTGAACTTCAAGACTACTTCAAGACGAGCAACGGCATGACGATGGCTCGCAACTTGACCACCGACTACACCGAGAACGCCATCTACTTCTATTTCAGGGAACGCTATGACGGCACCCCAGAACCACTGCGCCTGCGCGTGCAATACTATGCCGACGATCCGCTGCAGTTCGAGAAGTTGCACTTCATCATTGATGGCTTTGACTACTACTTCACGCCCACCAACTTCCAGCGCGGCAAGGGCAAGGGCATCATGATCTGGGAAACCAGTGATGACCCGCTGACCGCTTCGGACAAAGACCTGATCTATGCACTCACCCACTGCAAGTGGTGCCAGTTGAAGATTATGGGCAAAGACGGCATGCAGCACGTCAAGACGATCAGCGACAGCCAGTTTGACGATTTCCGTCGCACGCTGAAGTACTACCGCCTGAAGGGTGGCACATTCTGAGGAAAATTCTAATACTCAAGGTAAATATATAATAATGGTTTGTACATGCGAGAAGGGTTCCAGCCGTGTTGGCCAGAACCCTTTGCTTTTTATCGTTTGTTAGCGGATGAGCACAAAAAAAAGATAGTCTAAGCGTGTGTCTTGGGCTATCTTTTGGATGTTTCGGGAGCCTCACTGCCACTCTTGCAGTCTCCCGCAGTCAGAATTCAGTCAGGTGTTAGAGCAGAGTGACCTCAACGTCAGTCTCAGTTGCTTCGACATTCACCTTACCTTCACGGGCAAGCCAGCCAATTGCAGCATAGAGTTCCTTCTCTTTGAGTTTAGTTGCTTTCTTCAGCCCCTTAACACTGAGGGTGCTGTTGGCATCGTTCAGCGCATTCCATGTAGCGCCAGCCCATAATCCAATAGTTTCAACGTTCATAAATACAAAATTTAATATAACATCAAAAATCGGGGCAAATTTACATCAATATTTCATATCATACAAATTTGAGAGCCAAAAAAGTTGCTGAAAAACATAAAAACTGCCTTTTTGGGTAAGAAACAAACACGAATCATGCCCCACACGACTTCTTGCCTGACATAATAGAATTCACTTCAATTTTTTTTTGTAATTTTGCAGCATGAAAGGACTGGTAGTCAAGAATACGGGCAGTTGGTATGTGGTCCGTCCCAGCGAAGGCGACTTGATCAACTGCAAAATTAAGGGCAACTTGCGGCTGAAGGGATTCCGCTGCACCAACCCTGTTGCCGTTGGAGACACAGTAAGTTGCGAGACACGCCCTGACGGCACAGCCTGGATCACATCCATCGAGCCACGACGCAATTACATCATCCGTCGTGCCAGCAACTTGAGCAAGGAATTCCAGATTATTGCCGCCAACCTTGACCAGGCAGTACTGGTGGTTACGCTCATGAATCCTGTGACCAACACCACGTTTATTGACCGCTTCCTTGCCACAGCCATGGCCTACAGCGTACCTGCCATGCTGGTCATTAACAAGGTGGATCTGCTCACCGATGCCGATGACCGTGACTTGCTCGACGCTGTCGCCCACCTGTATCGCACCATTGGCTACCCTGTTGTACTCACATCGACTGTTACAGGCCAGGGCCTTGATGAGTTGCGTTTGTCGCTTTCGGGCAAGACGTCATTGTTTTCGGGCAATTCAGGCGTAGGCAAGAGCAGTCTCATCAATCGGTTGATACCCGAGGCACAGTTGCGTGTGGGCAATGTGAGCGAGGCACATCACACCGGCATGCACACCACGACGTTCAGCGAGATGCTTGACCTGCCCGACGGCGGTTGCCTGATTGACACGCCGGGAGTCAAGGGGTTCGGAACCATTGACTTTGAACGCAGTGAAGTGGCGCACTACTTCCCCGAGATATTCAAAGTGTCGGCTCAGTGCCGCTTTGGCAATTGCACGCATACGCACGAGCCAGGCTGTGCCGTGCGCGACGCTGTCGAGCAGAGCCTCATCAGCCAGTCACGCTATGCCAGTTACTTGAGCATCATCGAAGACGACCCTAACGACAAATACCGTAAGCCCTATTGACCAGCCCGAAGAGCACCGATCATCAGTCCCCCCGAAAAACGTGAAAAAACGCATATAGCGGCATTTTTTTTGACATTTTACTGCTTATGTCGATTTTTTGTAGTACTTTTGTGGAATAATTGGGAAACTATGGCATCAGAACTCCATGACCGCCTTGAGCGGCTTCAACGCAAGAGCGCTGTCCTGATTGAAAAATACCAGGCATTGTTGGCGCAGAGCCAACAGACTGCGCGTGAGTTGGAGGAGTCGACTGCATCCAATGCCCGCCTGAAGGCTCAGATTGAGCAATTGGAGCATGAGAATGAGTACCTGAGACTGTCCCACACGGTGGCTCCCACCGCCGAATCGGTCGCCCAGACACGTGCCATAATATCCAAATTAGTGCGGGACATTGACCGCTGCATCTCACAACTGAACACTTAATTATAATTAATAATTAATAATTAAGAATTAATAATTAATAATTGAATGTCAACCAACTCATGGCAGTTGGTAACGAGATAAATAGTTCCAGCGCGACAATGGCTGACGAGAAACAGAATATATGGATTCATTTGGCCGACACCAAGGCAATGCCCCTGAGCATTGACCGCGAGGCCGAGAGCACCTACCGCGAGGCCGAAAAATTGGTCAACACGCTATGGGAGCGCTGGATGAACCGTTTCTCTGACAGCAGTACGTCGCATGAAGTCTTGGCTCGTGTGGCCTTCCAGTTTGCTCGTCTGTATCTGGAAACCTACCAGGACAACAAGAACGTCAATGACTACCTGACCGAGTTTGAACAAAAACTCGACGAGATTGTCTTGAAGATAGATTAGCCTTCATCGACTTGTCGCAATGCGACAAGTAGCCCCGAAGTAACTAGGCTATCAACGACACACCGAAATTAGGTTCCTGCACTGTATTCATTGCCTATAATGCCGCCCCATCATGGCTGTGGCGTTTCATTAGTGCGCAATGAGTGTGGTGCATTTTTTTATTAATATATAAAACAACATTATTTCAAAACAATGGACATTAACATTATAGTTGCTATTGTTCTCATTGCTGCGGCATTTGCACTGGGCATGTTTCTTGCCCAGATGATGTCGAAACGCAATGCCAAGTCGGCGGCCAACGAGATTATCGAGAAGGCACGCCTTGAGGCCGAAGTGCTGAAAAACAACGAGGTCATTAAAGGTAAGGAAGAAGGTATGGGTATCCAGCGTGATGCTGAGAAGCAGGCCAACGCTCGCCTGTCGAAGGTTCAGGCGGTCGAAGCCAAACTCAAGCAACGCGAGATGCAGTTGAACCAGCAGCAAGGCGAGGTTCAGCGCAAGCGCAACGAGGTTGACAACCTCAAGGCTAGCGTCGACCACCAAAGCCAGGTGCTGGATGACCGCAAGAAAGAGGTCGACCGTCTGGAAAAGACCGTGCGCGACACCCTGGAGCATGTGAGCGGACTGAGTGCTGAGGAAGCCAAGGAGAAATTGGTCGAGAGTCTGCGTGACGAGGCCAAGACCGCTGCCGCCAGTTACATCAATGACATCATGGACGATGCCAAACTGACTGCCAACAAGGAAGCCAAGCGCATCATCGTCGAGACCATCCAGCGCGTAGCCACTGAGACTGCCATCGAGAACGCCGTGACCGTGTTCCACATTGACAATGACGAGATCAAGGGTCGCATCATCGGTCGTGAGGGCCGCAACATCCGCGCCTTGGAAGCCGCTACCGGCATCGAGATTATCGTTGACGACACACCTGAAGCCATTGTGCTGTCAGGTTTCGACCCTGTGCGCCGCGAGATTGCCCGTCTGGCTCTGCACCAGTTGGTGGCCGATGGTCGCATTCACCCAGCCCGCATCGAGGAGGTTGTTGCCAAGGTTCGCCGTCAGGTTGAGGATGAAATCATCGAGACTGGCAAGCGCACCGCCATCGACCTGGGTATCCATGGTCTGCATCCCGAACTCATCCGCCTCATCGGCAAGATGAAATACCGCTCAAGTTATGGCCAAAACCTGTTGCAGCACTCGCGCGAGACAGCCAACCTGTGTGCCATCATGGCCAGCGAGCTGGGACTGAATCCCAAGAAAGCCCGCCGTGCCGGTCTGCTGCATGACATCGGCAAGGTGCCCGATGATGAGCCGGAATTGCCGCATGCTCAACTGGGCATGAAGTTGGCCGAGAAATACAAGGAGAAGGCCGACATCTGCAACGCCATCGGTGCACACCACGACGAGGAGGAGGCCACCAGCCTGTATGCTCCCATTGTGCAAGTGTGCGATGCCATCTCGGGTGCCCGTCCCGGTGCCCGCCGTGAGGTGGTCGAAGCCTACATCAAGCGTCTGAATGATCTGGAGAAACTGGCTCTGAGTTACCCCGGCGTGGTCAAGACCTACGCCATCCAGGCCGGTCGCGAGTTGCGTGTCATCGTGGGTGCCGACAAGATCAGCGATGCCGAGACCGAGAAACTCAGTACAGAGATTGCACAGAAGATTCAGGACGAACTCACCTATCCCGGACAGGTGCGCATCACCGTCATCCGCGAGACTCGCGCCGTCAGTTACGCCAAATAATGTGAGGTGATGAACGACGAGATTAACAAACTACCCGTTCCACCTCTTCCCGACGAGGGCGACTGCGTGCAGTGCAGCAATCCGTGCTGTGGCGGCGAGTGCCACAGCCGTAGCAACCTGCACAGCTACAACTGGCTAGGCGACATACCAGGCGGTGAGGCCGACTTTGACATCGTCGAGGTACACTTCAAGAACACCCGTCGTGGGTTTTACCACAACTCGTCGCACCTGGACCTTGCCGTCGGTGACCTCGTGGCTGTCGAAGCCAACCCGGGGCATGACATCGGTCAAGTGGCCATGACAGGACGATTGGTCAAACTGCAGATGCGCCGTGCCAACCTCAAACCCGATGCCGAGATTCTGCGGGTATTCCGCAAGGCCAAACCTGCCGACCTTGAGCGGTTTGAGGCTGCAAAGGCCCGTGAGGTGGACACGATGATACGCTCGCGACAGATTGCTGCAGATCTGGGTCTGAAGATGAAGATAGGCGACGTGGAGTATCAAGGTGACGGAAACAAGGCTATCTTCTACTACATAGCCGACGAGCGCGTCGACTTCCGCCAACTTATCAAGGTGCTTGCCGATGTTTTCAGGATTCGTGTCGAGATGAAGCAGATTGGTGCCCGCCAAGAGGCTGGCCGCATCGGCGGCATCGGCCCATGCGGTCGACCGCTGTGTTGCGCCAGTTGGATGACCAACTTTGTCTCGGTAGCAACGAGTGCTGCACGTTTCCAGGATATCTCACTCAACCCGCAGAAGTTGGCAGGTCAGTGTGCTAAACTCAAGTGCTGTATCAACTTTGAGGTAGACACATACGTCGAAGCATCCAAACAGATGCCACACAAGGACACTATGCTCGAGACCAAAGATGCCACCTACTATCAGTTCAAGACCGACATCCTCAAGGGCGAGGTAACCTTCTCGACCGACAAGAACGTGCCCGCCAACCTGGTGACACTTCCGCGCGAGCGTGTGTTTGAAGTGATGGCTCTGAATCGTAATGGTGTCAAGCCCGACAAACTGTTGCCCGATGATGCCGAGCATGCTGTCGAGGTGAAGGCCTTTGGCGACATCTTGGGCCAGGATGCCATCAACCGATTTGACCGCAAGAAGAAGAACCGCAACAAGAAGAAAAGCGGTGACCGCAAGGCACAAGCCCCTGGCGAGCGTCCTACAAAACCTGACAAGGGTGAACGCCCTCGTAGCGACAAGGAAGACCAGCAACACGAGCGGCCACGTGGGGACAAGCGTGATCGCCCCCGCCCTGACGCGCCCCAAGCCAGGAACGACATACGTCGCTCGCAACGGCCTGACAAGGTGCAACGCAACCGCCAACCCAAACCCAACCGTCGCGAAGGCAGAGATGGCTCGCAGAACCCTCAGAATAAAGGCTAATCGGCTGCGTCAGTGGCTCGCAGCAGTGACTATGGCAATTTGCTTGGGTGCTTGTGCACCCGAGCAAATTGTGTATAGCCACTTTGAGGCTGTGCCCGGACAGTCATGGTATAGCGACCTTCCCTTGAGATTCGAGCCCGTATGGAGAGACTCGTCGGTCGTGTGCGACATGCTGGTCACTGTTCGTCACACGCAGTTCTATCCCTACGGCAACCTGCCTCTGGTGATTGACATCATTGGCGACAGTGGGCAAGTGGCACGTCACCGTGTGCATCTGTCCGTCACCGACGGACATGGCAACTGGCAGGGACAAGGCTTCGGCACACTCTATCAGTGCCAGGCACTCGTGGCTCATGGTGTCACACCCCGACAAGCAAAACGTGTGGTCGTGTGGCAGGCGATTGACTCATGCGCTTCACTGCCCGGTGTGAGCGATGTGGGAATCAGTTTTTCAATTGAAAATTGAGAATTGAGAATTGAAAATTGAGAATTGAGCCCTTTGTTCCCCGATGTCGCTGTGCAGCATTACAATCACGGCCATTAGAAATTCTTCATTTTAAATTCTTAATTATTGATAAAAAATTTGTACCTTTGCAGGTCAAATTAAAAACTAGTCATGAAGATAGACAAAGCCGAGGCCCGCAAGACGGGCATCCAACTTCTCAAGTATGGTGTGATAGGTGTGATGAACACACTCATCACATTTGTGGCTTTCTATCTGTTCAACACCAAGTTAGGAGTCCCTTATGGTCTATCCAATATCATTGGCTACGTCTTGGGCGTAGTCAACAGTTTTGTGTGGAACCGCAGTTGGGTCTTCAAGACAGGTGGTGACTTCAAGCGCGAGGCATTGCTCTTCGGGTGCGGGTTTGTGCTATGCTGGATGCTGCAGGGTATCATCAGTTGGGTGCTGCTCGAGGGTGTTGGCATGAAGTCGTTGCCCAACGATGCCATTCCGTTCTTCCCGATGGAGAAGGCTGGCCAGAACATCGTCATGGCCATCTCAATGGTAGCCTACACCATCGCTAACTATGCCTACAACCGTTTTGTGACATTCAAGACCGAAGATGCCAACTGAGAACAACCGAGGTATCGCAGTGGCTAAAGATAGAAAATCGGGGCTGACGCAGCATTTGCGCCAGCCCCGATGGGTTTAGCAATAGTTTTTATCAATACTTCATCATCAGAACTTCCAGCCAAAGGCGACCTGGACGTTACCGTTCTTGCAATCGGCATTGCCCTCAAAGACCTTGGTCAAGCCCAGTGTGTAACGAGCCTGGACAAATGCGTTCTCGGTCAGGTTATAGGTTGCACCCAAGCCCAAGCCGAAGTCAACAGTCTTGGTCTCGTCTTTGAGGTCGTCAGTAAACTTGTCGTCACCATCGCCTGCTGTGGCCTTACTGTAAACATTAAAGCCAACCTGCGGACCAAAGTCAATAGCAAAGTTAGGAGTTGCATAGAACTTGAGCATAACAGGCACGTTGATGTAGTTGGTGTAATAGGTCACAGTCTTGTCGAGGATTCCCAGACCAATCGACGACAGGTCGATACCCAAAACATCCTTGACGGCCTTAAACTTACCACCCTGCGAAGCAAAGACAACCTCGGGAGCGATAGCAAACTTGTCGGTAACCTTATACTCCATCAGAGCACCCACCTGATAGCTGGGTTTCACACCGTGGGGCACGTCATCTCCCCAGAAGTTGGTCATGTCAAAACCGACCTTGAGACCAAATTGCACTTGTGCCATTGCGCTCATGCTCACCAGAGCAGCAGCGATCATCAAAAAGACTTTTTTCATTTTGTTTATAAATTTAGTTAAACATTTTACGCCACTTATGACTGCAACAACTGCACCAAGTTTAAAAATTACACCCAAAAAGAACACTTAATGCGATATTTAGAACAGAAATTTCATTTATTAAGCCAAGAACCCACGACAACAGTAACAAGCCAACAAAAAATTGGATAGGCGATTGCCGTCAACTGAAAAGTTTTTATTACCTTTGCGGGATAATTCAAAGATTACATGACCAATCATGACAGCATCACAAGTGAATGCCGAACTACTCATCGATGAGGCTATCATTGTTGAGGATGAGGGATGGCATGGGATCACTATGACGATAGTTGACATGGCAGAATGTGGTCAATCACAATTGAATAATGTATTACAACTAAATAACTAATTAACACTACCAAAACAATGAACAAGATTGTTAGTAAAGAACAATTTTCGGCTAATGTGACGAAACTGGTGGTTGAGGCTCCTCTCATTGCCAAGAGTCGTCGTGCCGGCCACTTCGTGATTGTGCGCTGCGGCGAGAAGGGTGAGCGTATCCCCCTGACCATCGCTGACAGCGATGTACAGAAAGGTACTATCACCCTGGTGATCCAGGCTGTGGGTGAGTCGACCAAGAAGATCGTCGCCCTTGAGCCGGGTGAGTACCTGACCGACGTGGTTGGTCCTCTGGGCCAGGCAACCCACATCCAGAACTACGGCACAGTGCTGTGCTGTGGTGGTGGCGTGGGCGTGGCTCCGTTGCTGCCCATCATCCGTGCGATGAAGGCTGCAGGCAACCGCGTGGTGAGCGTACTGGCAGGCCGCTCTAAAGACCTGATCATCCTGGAGAAGGAAGTGCGCGAGTCGAGCGACGATGTGATCATCATGACCGACGATGGCAGCTATGGCAAGCAAGGCCTCGTGACTGCTGGCGTTGAAGAAGTGATCAAGCGCGAGAAGGTTGACTACTGCGTGACCATTGGTCCCGCCATCATGATGAAGTTTGTTGCCAAACTGACCAAGCAGTATGAGGTTCCCACCGAGGCTTCGCTGAACGCTATCATGGTCGATGGTACTGGTATGTGCGGTGCATGCCGCGTGACTGTGGGTGGCAAGACGCGCTTTGTGTGCGTTGAGGGTCCCGAGTTTGACGCTCACCAGATTGACTTCGACGAACTGATGATGCGCCTCAAGGGTGCTCAGTGATCAATCCACAAAGCATAATTCATAATTAAGAAATCTCGGAGGTTTCAGGTCTCTGAATAAATAACAAAAGCAATAAAAATGGAAAACAATGATATCAATGCTGCTCGCAATGAGCAGTGGCGTGTAGCCTTGCGCAACAGCAAGACCCCAAAAGAGCGCACGTCGATTGAGCGCGTCGAGATGCCCCAACTTGACCCCGCCTACCGCATCACCTGCAACGAGGAGGTGAACCAGGGCATCAACGCCGAGCAGGCCATGCGCGAGGCAACTCGCTGTCTGGACTGCGCCAACCCGCAATGTGTGACGGGTTGCCCGGTGAACATCAACATCCCCAAGTTTATCAAGAACATTGAGCGCGGCAACTTTGCAGAGGCAGCCGCTACGCTCAAGGAGACCAGTTCGCTTCCTGCCGTTTGCGGTCGCGTATGCCCGCAGGAGAAGCAGTGCGAGAGCAAGTGCATCCACTTGAAGATGAAGCACAAAGCCGTTGCAATCGGCTATCTGGAGCGCTTTGCCGCCGACTGGCAGCGCGAGAACGGCAGCAACGAGACTCCCCAAATCGCTCCGAAGAACGGCATCAAGGTTGCTGTGATCGGCAGTGGCCCCAGCGGACTGTCGTTTGCTGGCGACATGATCAAGCGTGGCTATGACGTGACCGTGTTTGAGGCACTGCACGAAATCGGTGGTGTGCTCAAGTATGGTATCCCCGAGTTCCGTCTGCCCAACCACATCGTGGACTTTGAGATTGAAGGTCTGCGCAAGATGGGTGTAGAGTTTGTCAAGGACTGCCTGGTGGGCAAGACCATTACCTATGACGACCTGCACGAGATGGGCTTCAAGGGCGTATTTGTCGGTTCAGGTGCCGGTTTCCCGCGCTTCATGGACATCCCCGGTGAGAACCTGAACGGTGTGATGTCGAGCAACGAGTATCTGACCCGCATCAACCTGATGGGTGCAGGCCGTGGTGGCGACACCCCGGTGTTGACCGGCAAGACCATCGCCGTGATTGGTGGTGGTAACACCGCGATGGACTCGACCCGTACCGCCAAGCGCATGGGTGCCGAGCGCGTGATCCTGATCTATCGCCGCAGCGAGGAGGAAATGCCTGCTCGTCTTGAAGAGGTGGGTCATGCCAAGGAAGAGGGCATCGAGTTCATGACTCTGCACAACCCCATCGAGTATATCGGTGACGATAAGGGCCGTGTGGTGGCCATGAAGGTGCAGCGCATGGAGTTGGGCGAGCCCGATGCCAGTGGCCGCCGCAAACCCGTTCCTGTTGAGGGCGCTATCGAGGAGATTCCTGTTGACCTGGTGATTGTTGCCGTGGGTGTATCGCCCAACCAGTTGGTTCCCCGCTCGATTGAGGGTCTGGAAATCAGCAAGCGCAACACGATCGTTGTCAACGAGGAGACGATGCAGTCGAATGTCAATGACCTGTATGCCGGCGGTGACATCGTGCGCGGTGGTGCTACCGTGATCCTCGCCATGGGCGATGGTCGTCGTGCCGCTCTGAACATGCACGAGATGCTGAGCAAGTAATTGGTTATCGGTTATCGGTTATCAGTAATCGGTTTTCGGTAATCGGTTTTCGGTTATCGGTTTTCGGTTTTCGGTTATCGGTTATCGGTTTTCGGTACTGATGACAGGAGATTATAGCGATTGCGTGACACTTTTTTGAATGAAAGTGTTGCGCAATCGTTGTTTTTGCACTACCTTTGTGGGCTGCGCCTTGTCTAAACCGAGGTGCATAAAACCCTAAACAACCCAAAATCATTTTTTATGATGAAAGAAGTTATTGCTTTGATCCTGTGCCTTGGCGGCCTATTGAACTGCTGGGCGCAGAAACCCTTGTATGTTGGGCACCGAGGATGCGGCATGGGTGTAGAGAACACCGAAGCAGCCTACCGACTGGGCGTGGACTACTATCACTACGCCGGTCTGGAATGCGATGTGCGTGTAACCAAGGATGGTCAGTATGTCATCAGTCACGATGAGACCACGGAGCGCCTGGGTGGTCACCTGACTGTTGCCGACGCGACACTGTCTGAACTGCAGGCTGAGGTCTACACACAGACGCGATATGAGGTAACCTACACTGGACACATTTGCACTGTGGCAGAATATCTGGACATCTGCGTGGAGAAGGGTGTGTTCCCTGTGGTGGAACTCAAGTGGAGCACAGGCATCAACAATAACGACATGAGCAACTTTGCCGGACTGGCAGCACTGATTGAGCAAAAAGGGCTGACCGACAAGACCATCATCCTGACGTCAATGAAAAAGTCGCAGGAGTATGTGCGGACGCACTACCCCACCCTGCAGTGCCAGTGGTTGTGCAACGCCAACTGGCAGGGCAATGAGGAGTGGTGCCGTCAGTGGCAATTGTCGCCCAGCATCTCGGTGGGCAACTTCGATGCTGAGACCGTGCGGACATTCCACGCCATGGGTCTGAAAGTTGCATGCTGGACCGCCGACAGTCCTGAGCGTTGCCACGAACTCGAACAGATGGGCGTAGACTATATCACGACCAATCGTTATTTTAATTAAGAATTTAGAATTTAGAATGTTGTTTTTGGATATGAGAAAGATTGTTTTATTGGTAGCGGCAGTCTTCATGACAGTGACAGCAATGGCCTTGCCGGCTCTGCGACAATGGCGCACTGTGACACAACCCGATGGCAGCACACTAGAACTGATGCTAGTGGGTGACGAGAATCTACATTATTATATCACGCGCGACCAAGTGCCTGTCGTGAGCACCGATGGCATCAGTTACTGCTACGCTCACATCGAAGGGGCGCACCTGAGCAGCAGCAATGTGCTGGCACATGAGGCTGGTGAGCGCAGCACCGATGAGAAGATCCAGATGGCCGATGGCACAGCATTGAAACATGTGCGCGCACCACGCACAGCACACGCACAAATCAAGCCTCGCCGTGTGGGCGAAGCAACAAGTGAATTCACCGGTAGTAGACGCGCCCCTGTGATTCTGGTCAAGTTCACCGACAAGGCTTTCAGCAATGGCGATGAGGAGGCAGTGACGTTCTACAACGACATGCTCAATAAGCACGGGTTCAACACAGCAGGTGCAATGGGCAGCGTCAACGACTACTTCAGCGACATGAGCCGTGGCACGTTTGACCTGCAATTTGATATCTATGGTCCTGTCCGTGTGAGTAACAGTGCCACCTATTATGGCGGCCCATCGCCCCTGTTCGGTGGATTTGACTATGCTGGTGACATGATGACCGAGGCCCTTGAGAAGGCCGACGAAGACTTTGACATCGATTGGACCATCTACGACTGGGACAATGATGGCGAGATTGAGGAGGTGTTCTTCCTCTATGCCGGCTATGGCCAGGCAACCGGCGGCCCCACTGGCAGCATCTGGCCCCATGCTTGGACACTCGACGAGGCCTTCAGTGGCGGTGCAGGTGGCAACGGCGGCATCAGCCGTGATGGAGTTTACATCAACCAATATGCCTGTGGTAACGAACTGTATGGAAACAGTGGCAGCACACGCATGGGCATGGGTGTGTTCTGTCACGAGTTCTCACACTGCATGGGACTGCCCGACATGTACGACACCAGTTACGGCGGCAACTACGGCATGGACAACTGGGACCTGCTGGATCACGGCAGTTACAACGGCCCCAACGGCATCGGCGAGTGTCCGGCAGGCTGGACCAGCTATGAACGCAACTTTGCAGGTTGGCTTGACTACACGGTACTGCAGCCTGGCGATACCATCACAGGCATGAAAGCCCTGACCGACCCCAGTGGCGAGGCATACATTATATATAATGATGCTCACCCCGACGAGTACTATCTGCTGGAGAACCGTCGCCAGCAGTCATGGGACAAGTATACACCCGATGAGGGGTTGCTTATCATTCATGTTGATTATGACTCTGTGCTGTGGGAGAACAATGTTGTCAACACCGAGGGTGAGTTTACGCGCGCCGACGGCTACACGACCAACTTTAGCAACGACCACCCGCGCATGACACCGTTTCACAAGTTGCGCAGTCTGCAGAACGATACATACTATGACACCTACCCCATCGTGAGCAGCAAATTGAACATTGACAGTCTGACGGACAACTCGAAGCCTGCCGCCACGCTGTATAATGCCAACACCGACGGTTCGTTGCTGATGCACAAACCCATCACACACATTGCAAAGGGCCTGAATGGTGACATTTCGTTCATCTTCGGCGACGGCCATGCGACCGGCCCCTCATACGACGTGAATGGTGACAGCAAGGTGGATATCGCTGATGTGAACATCGTCATCAATGTGATGCTTGGAAAAGCGACAAGTGACGAGTTACAAGCGAGAAGTGACGTGACCGGTGACGGCAAGGTGGATATAGCCGATGTCAACGCCGTGATCAACGCGATGCTCGGGAAATAGTTTCGATATACTTACCAACAACGCCGCGTCCTCTAACTGAGAACGCGGCGTTAATCATACAATGATTGGTATTGTCGTTATTTGACAATCACCTTCTTGCCATTGTGGATATAGATGCCAGCGGGAAGACTGTTCTCGTTGAACTTCTGGCCCATCAGGTTGTAATAGGCACCATCGGTCGTAGCGGCAGCCTTGACTTCGTCGATGGCAGTCGCTTGGTCGGTATAGGTGTAGTCAACCTTGGTGACAGGGAGGTTTACATTAGTGCCTGTTCCTGATGTAACTACTGGGAAATCATCAGTTCCAGCAAACTCCTCAAAGCCAACAGTGTTGTGAGTATAAACCATGGCCTTACCAGTACCCGAAGTGTAGAACGGAGCCTCATCGGTACTACCTGTGCAGTTGGCATCATCCTGTGCATCGAAGATTGCAGTCACCAAGAGGGTCTTGCCAGCAGGCAGTTCGATGGGTGCATTGGCAAAGTCAAACACAATCTCATTTTCCTCATAGAGGAGATCAAGCATACTGTAGGTCACCTCATAGTCGAGAACAGGCTCACCGAACTCAAAGAACATTTTTTTGTTCTGGTCGTTGACAGCAAACTGGGTCTCATCGATAACTTGAACACTGACCTTGATATCCCGTGTAATGTCATCATAAGCACTCTCATTGTAGAACTTGAACGAAAGTTTGGTAACATTCACATTGGCCTTGTCCTGCAGGTCGGCCAGTTCAGCGGGGGTGTAGAGCATCTGAGCACCAGTATGGGCAAGATAGAAGTTGGTGGGAGCAACATCAAAGTATGAGCCATTGTAGGTCTCGGTGGGGTTGTCAAAGTCACCCACTTGGAGCGTTCCCTGGAGCACGTCCTGTGCCTGAACAGTCATTGCCATTGCTGCAAATGCAGCAAGAATCATGTAGAATTTTTCCATTGCTGTAAAAAGTTTTGGTTTGTTATTTGATATTGAAAGAGAATGTTGAATGGCCAAGCCATGTGCTTACCGTAACGGCTAAAGGCAGGCATAGCCATTCTTCATTATTTATATTGTGAATTGTTCAGCCCTTGCCGAGCATAATGTTGATGACGGCATTGACATCACTGATGTCGACAGTCCCCTCGCCAGTGACATCTGCTGCAGGGTTGGTGTCCTTACCCAACATGACATTGATGACGATGTTGACATCGCTGATATCGACCACACCATTGCCATCGACATCACCATAGACACCCTCGCCAGTTGTGTAGCTGTAGTCAATCTTGGTGACAGGAAGATCGATATTGGTGCCACAGCCCAACATAGCCGAAGCATCGGGGAAGTCCTCAGTGTCTTTGTAGTCCAGGAAACTGACATTATTGTGGGTAAATGTCATGGCACGATTGCGATAGCCCGTGCTGTAGAATTGCAAGTCAAAACCGCTGCCAAGACAATTGTCATCATCTTGTGCGTCCATGACCACGGTAACAAGCAGTCCCATGCCCGGCGTGATAGCAAATGGAGCATCGGAGAGGTCAAACTCCACTTCACCGTCAACGCCATAGGTATCGACCAAATCATAATTTACCGTTGCCGAGAATGACGGTGTTGTCTCGTCGAAATCAAAGAACTGTTTCACATCTTTGACCTTGCTAAATTCGGTGGCTGCAAGTGGCTGCAAGTACACCTTCACATCACGTGTCATAGTCTCATAAGCCTCGACATTGGTGTAGCGATAGGTCAATTTGGTAATCTTGACGTCCTGCAAGTCGGCCAAGTCGGCCAGATCCTGTGCGGTGTAAATCATCTGCGAGCCAGTGTGAGCCAGATAAAATGATGTGGGAGCTACATCAAAGTAAGAGCCTTCGACCAACTGTGTCGCGCCCTCGTAGTCACCCACGAGCAGTGTTCCGCTCATTGTGTTCTGCGCCTGCGCCATAGTCATGGCGGCCAGTGCGGTGAGGAGGATTGCTGTTTTCTTCATTGTGTTGCTGATTTGAGTACCGAGACTGCGCCTCGGAGTACGTTTACATGTTAATTATTGATAATCACTTTCTTGCCTTGGTGAATGTAGATGCCTTGGGCAGGATTGATGACGCGTCGCCCCGTCAGGTCGTAATAGTTGTCGTCAACGGGCAATTTTGCTGTCTGGACTTCGCTGATGCCTGTGAACGGATCTTCAACCACCCCGCTTGTGCGTTTAGCCAGATCAACCAACACCTTCTGGCTATAGGGCGAGGTTACCAAGGTGTAGGGCGTAGAGCCACTGGGTGTACTCCAGTCGTCGTAGGCAGCATAGACATCATAGTAGACCTCAGTTTTGCCATTGAGGTAGCCATTGTTGAGCGTGAATCGTTTGCTAGTGACTTGATTGCCCCAGTCGTCCTCGGCCATGACTGCCTCGTCGGAAGCAACGGTTGTGTAGACCACATCGCCCGCCTGAAGGTCTTGCGTGACCTGGACACGGTCAATGTAGTCGGCTTGTCCCACCTCGGCCGTGACATTAATGGCCGAGAAAAAGAGGTCGCGCGTGCCATTGTCAAACTCCAGCGTCTTGGTGCTCATGCCCGTCGACTGATATTCATCAATCTCTACAGTGTAGATAACCACCTGCTTCTCACCGCTGCCGTGACTCTCGACCCGAATCTGGTCGTCACGATTAGCGTAGGTGGTGATGTGCACGCGATAGTTGCCGCCATTGTTCTCCAGGTCCAAATAAGGCGAGTAGAGCAGACCGGCCACCATGCTTGGCACGAAGTTGGGATAAGCATAAATCTCCCATCCATAGGTGAACGCATAGCCCATGTCACTGAGATTTACGCCATACTCATCACCTCCAGCCGGCTCAATGAGCGATCCGAAGTCGATGCCATTAAAGTCCTCGTCGATGATGGTGTACTCACCGTCGCCAGGTGCCACATCTTTAATATAGACGAACACACAGTAAGCTTCGGCACCATCAACCGGTTGCCAGTTGGCTGTGAAAGCGTTGCTAGTGATGTCGGTTGCGGGCAGCACGACCGGGCGCTCCAACGTTGCACTGGCTCTGCGTTGCACTTGCGCCTTTTGCGCCAAGACTGGTGAGCAAACCAACAGTAGGCATGTAATGATTGCGTAAAAATGTTTCATTGAATACTTTTTAGATAAAATTGTAAATTTTCATTAACTCGACCACAAAATTACTAAATAAATCAAAAAAAACAAACATGCTTCACACTTTTTTAGTTCACTCCGAATTTTTAGTTTGTTTTTCAGTGCTCTGGTTGGCAGCAATAGACTAGTAAACAATCATTGCCAGGACATAGGCCACAATCGTCGAGACGCCCACACTGATGAGTCCCGGCATCATGAACGAGTGATTGAGCAGATACTTGCCTATAACCGTCGTGCCTGAGCGGTCGAAGTTGACCGTGGCGATATCGGACGGATAGTTGGGAATGAAGAAGTAGCCGTAGACAGCCGGAAACACGCCCAGCAAAACAGGGCCAGGGATGCCCAACTTGTAGGCAAGGGGCAACATGGCCACAACGACCGCTCCCTGCGAGTTGATGAGCACCGACACAACGAAGAATACTAGACCGATGCTCCATGGATAATTGGCTACAATTCCTTCAAGCATGTTCTGCATCTCGTGCAGATGGTTGGAGAAGAACGTGTCGGCCAGCCAAGCGATACCATAGATGGCGACAACAGCCACCATGCCCGATTGCCAGACAGGCCCTGACACAGCCTTCTTGGGTTGTGCCTTGCAAAATATTATCATCAATGCCGCAGCAGTGATCATGACAATCTGGATGACGATATTCATTTTCAAGCGCTCGTCACCCCACGACGGGAGCAGTGATGGAACTGCCGCAAACAGCACAATCACTGCAAGAGCCAGCAAGAAGATGTAAACAGCGCGTTTCGACTCGCGATCAATCTGCTTGTCGAGCATAGTCGCATTAGAGCCGTAGATGTACTTACGTTGCTCGGGGTCGGCAATCTTGGCTTGAAAGTCAGGATCCTTGTCCAGGTCTTTACCACGACGATAGGATGCGATGGCAGCAGCCATCAGACCGATGAGGCATGCGGGTAACGAAATCATGAGCACACGCGGAATGGTGATATCGAAGCCGTTGGCATTAGAAATTGAGACAAATGCCACAACCGCAGCAGCTATGGGCGAACATGTGATACCCACCTGCGAGGCGATCGAAGCCACTCCGCACGGACGCTCAGGACGTATGCCTTGTTTGAGGGCGATGTCACAGATGATGGGCATGAGTGTGTAGACCACATGACCCGTACCGACCAGTACCGTCAGGAAGAATGTGCTGAAGGGCGCGAGAATTGTGATGCGGTCGGGATGCTTGCGCAGCATGCGCTCAGCAATCTGAATGAGCCAATCCATGCCCCCCGAAGCCTGCATGATGCCAGCACAAGTAACTGCTGCAATGATGATGTAAATGACATCGGTTGGCGGCGAACCCGGCTTGAGGTTAAACCCGAAGACCAGCACAGCCAATCCTATGCCTGAAATAGCACCCAGTGCGAGTGAGCCGTAGCGTGACCCCACCCACAATGCGCCCAACACAATGAATAGTTGCAGAATTATCAAGAATGTTGCCATAGTTTATAAGATTACAATTTGACCACAAAAATAGTTAAAACCTAGCAATTAGACAACAATTTTAGCACAAAAGCATCAATCATGCTACAAAAACCACAAAAAAATCTCCTGACTCTATCGCCAGGAGATTTAAAGATAAGAGCAACCAATATCACCCTACTCAATGCGCGAGTAGCCACTGCTGGTGCCGTGACGCTTGTTATCGGTGGTGGGTAGGCTGAAGGTGCGTATGGTGTAAAACTGATCACCGTTGCTGAATCCGATGGTGAACTCGGCATCGCCATTCTTGAGTTTGCTGGTAGCAACTACCTCGGCAGTGTAGCGCACCCCCTTGCCCGGAGCCAATTCGCTGATGATGGCTGTGGGCGAAAGATAAATTTGCTTGGTTCCTGTGACGGTAATAACCGGCGCTATGTCATAGACAAAGTCACGCCCCGTGTTGCGGATGTCAAATATCAACTTAGTGTGCTCACCAGCATCAATGCAGTCGTTGTGATTCTCGTCGACAAAGCGCACATTCTGAATCTCAATGTTAGCATAAGGGCTATAACTGTTGTTCTGACGATAGTCGTCACGTTCATAGCGGTTGTAGTTGTCCGAGGAGCGGTAGTTCCCGTCGTTAGTTTTAGGGGCAGTGGCAGCAGCACCGACAGCTCCACCAACTGCCATTCCTACCACGGTACCGACATTGCGCCCGTGCCAACCGCCTGAAATGGCACCGATGGCCGACCCGAACATTCCACCGACCGAAGCCCCCGTCATGGCACCATAGAACTGGTTGCCCGACGAGCAACCGGTCATCACAATCATTGCAGCAACAAGGGCTGCGAGAGTTATCTTCTTCATTGTCCTTTATATAGTGTAAGAGTTATGAGCAAATGCAGTGACACAGCATGCCGCGTGTGCACCAGGGCTCTTCATTTAAATATTCAACGACAGAATGTTGCAAAAATTGTGCCGACGCACCAGCACAGAGCCTTGCTATCGGTCCAACAGCTCAAATGAGTCGACAAACGTCACAATAATTCGGATGTTCAGCCGATAGCGACGGATCATGACAACGCGGCGCGCCACATCAGCACAACCAGCAAGGGTTAAGTTCCTGGATTGATTATACCACTTGACTTCATCACTTGTCGCTTCGCACAGTCAATCTTGCAAAATTTGAACAAAAGTCCACAAAAACTCATTTTTTGCCACTAAAATGCGCGATTTTTGAAAATAATGCTTACATTTGTGGCTAATTTCGATAACGTTTGATCAAAACAAGTATGAAAAGAACACTTCACATTATTGAAGAAGCGTCAAGATGCCTCTTGTGCGCCGATGCCCCTTGTAGCAAGGCATGCCCATCGGGCGACCCAGCACGCGCCATTCGCGCCGTGCGGTTTGGCAACGAAAACATTGCTAAACGATGGATAGAAGATTGCACAGACAATGAGTTAGCAGCCGCCGAACAAGCCTGCATCCACTATGACCAGCCCATTCGCATCAGCGAGCTTGTCGCACAGTTGCCAGCGTGTCATGAGACTGCATTGCCGAGCCTATCGATAGACTTCTGCGGCATCAAGTGTGAAAACCCATTCTTCCTGGCCTCATCGGCCGTCTGCACCAACTATGAGATGGTGGCACGCGCTTTCGACATGGGCTGGGGTGGTGTTTTCTACAAGACCATCTGCCTACAGGATATCAACGAAGTGTCGCCTCGCTTTGATGCCGTGAGTGACCATGCCAGTGTTGACTTCTATGGTTTCCGCAACATGGAGCAACTGTCGGAGAACCCCGCCGAAGTCGATTTTGACATTCTCGCACGTCTCAAAAGGGACTACCCCACCAAGGTTGTTGTTGCCTCTATCATGGGGCAGACCGAGGCCGAATGGATTGAGTTGGGCAAGATGGCCGAGGCGGCTGGTGTTGATGCTATAGAACTCAACTTCTCATGCCCACAGATGCGACTGACCGGCATGGGCAGCGACGTGGGGCAGAATCCCGAACTGGTTCTCTTCTACACGTCATACGTCAAGAGAAACGTGAAGATTCCTGTAATCCCCAAGATGACACCCAACATCACCCATATTGGGCATCCAGCGATGACGTCGTCGTTTGCTGGTGCCGATGCCATCTCGGCCATTAACACCATCAAGAGTGTGACAATGACCGACCGTGGGGCAGTGAGCGACAAGAAGACCGTGTCGGGCTATTCGGGACGCGCCGTCAAGCCCATCGCGCTGCGCTTTATCCTCGAACTCGCTAAGAATCCGTTCATGAATGACAAAGTGCAGTTCAGTGGCATCGGAGGCATCGAGACCTGGCGTGACGCGCTAGAGTTCATCCTGCTAGGCTGCCGCAACGTGCAAGTGTGCACCTCGGTCATGCAGTATGGCTATCGCATCATCGATGACCTGATTATGGGCTTGCAGCACTATATGGCCGAACACGCAGTGACCTCGCTTGACCAACTTGTCGGCAAGGAGTTGCCCAACTTTGTGACTCCTGGCGAGCTTGACCGTTCGACCATAGTATATCCGATGATCGACCGAAACCTCTGCATCGGATGCGGTCGTTGCTACATCTCGTGCAAGGATGGTGGGCATCAGGCCATTGACTTCGATGCCACAACTCGCAAGCCTAGCATCAATGGCCGTAAGTGCGTGGGTTGCCACCTGTGCCGCCTTGTGTGTCCAACGAATGCCATCACGCAATCCAGACGCATCACCAAGAAATGACGGCATCTAGAAGAGAAATTGTCAATATCATCAAATACCTCGCTGTCTATGGCTTTCTGCTTGTGGCAGCGCCAACTGTGTTTGCTGTCGTCCTAGTGGTGAATGACCGCCTGCACGGCGGTAGCATGAACAGCGACACGATGTGGGAGTCGCCGTGGTTGATCACAGGCATGCTGATTGGCACATTGCTGAATATTGCCGTGTTCATGGGCAAGCGATGGGCTGTGATCGACCTCGGACGCATCCGTCGCGCCGATGTGTGGACAGTAGTTGTCATGTCGCTATTGCTGTTTGTGGGGTGGTTCTACCCGGAAGGTGTCTTAATGGACCTCGTTGATTTAGAGGACAACTTAACAGCTGATGAATTTGATAACCTGACCGCTGGAGTTGCCGGCTTCGTCGACACAGGTATCATGGTCCCCGTGGCCGAGGAACTGTTGTGCCGTGGTGCCATCCTCGGCGCATTGCTTCGGCTGATGCCTCGTCGCCCATGGGTAGCAATAGTGGCACAAGCACTCATCTTCGGTCTGATTCACATGAACCCTGTCCAGATAGTCTTCGGTGGACTCTATGGTTTGCTGCTGGGCTGGCTGTGCTGGCGCACGTCAAGCCTGTTGCCTGGCATAGTGGTTCATGTTGTCAATAATTCATGTGCACTACTGATTCCAGAGTCGGTTGGTGAGCGGCTATTCAATCTCAGCCCCGTCATGACACTTACGGCCATTGCTATAAGTGTCGTCATTCTATTATGTGGTGTCCTATGGTTCCAAAGGAAATATTGTCCCCGCCCCTAGCCTAGCCCTACATTTGGGGGGCGGCGACTCACCCATAGTCCATTCACCATGCTCGGTCGGAATGGTTTGCGACTTGGCTCTTTGTCATATTTCTTGGACAAAATCGCACATTTTTCTATAATTCCTTGCGAACAAATAAAAAAATATTACTATATTTGCGATGCCTTTTGATTTTTGCTAACTGAAACAACAACCATAAAACCAATCAACATGTATAAAATCGATAACCATCCTATTCTTGACCTTCCAAAAGAAGAATATGTGGAGTTCCAGTTTGAAGGGAGAACCATCCGCGGCCAGAAGGGTAAAACCATTGCAGCCGCCCTTCATCAAGCTGGATTTGTTGTGCATAGCCATAGCATCACGGGCCGAAAGCGCAGTCTGGAGTGCGGCATCGGCAAGTGTGGTGCCTGCGAGATGCTGGTCGACGGTCAGGTGCGCCGCATCTGTATTACCCCCATTGATGGTGTGAAAGAGGTGTGCGAGATTCCCAAGGACTATCTGCCCGAGAGCAAGGCCCATGCTGCCAGCGAGACCAGGGTGTACAAGACCACGGTTGCCATCATCGGTGGCGGCCCTGCTGGTCTGGCCTGCCGCGAGCAACTCACCGCGTTGGGCATCCCCAACATCGTGGTGGATAACAACGCCACCGAGGGTGGACAGTTCAACATGCAGACCCATCAATTCTTTTTCTTTGAGAAGGAACAGAAGTTTGGCGGCATGCGTGGCTTTGACATCGCCAAGACTCTGGCAGGCGATAGCCATGACGGCATCCTGCTCAACAACACGGTGTGGGACCTGCTCGAAGGTCGCCGCATCGCTCTCAAGAATATCGTCACCCAGGAGGTGAGTTACATCGATGCCGACCACCTGGTGGTGGCCACGGGTGCCGTTCCATTCATGCCCGTGTTTGAGAATGACGACGTGCCGGGTGTCTACACCGCCGCCGTGTTCCAGAAGATGATGAATCAGGAACACACCCTGCTGGGCAAGCGCGTGCTCACAGTCGGTGCCGGCAACATTGGCTACCTCACCAGTTACCAGGCCATGCAGGCGGGTGCGACCATCAAGGCCATCATCGAGGGCATGGACCATGAGGGAGGCTTCCCGGTGCAGGCCAACCGCGTGCGCCGACTGGGCATTCCCATCATGACCTCACACGTGCTGATACGTGCCATCCCCAATGATGACTACACCGGAGTCACCGGAGCGGTGATTGCCGAGTGCCGCAACTTCCAGCCCATCCCCGGCACCGAGCGCGTGATTGACGACATCGACATCATTAACATCTGCACGGGCCTGATTCCAGACAATCAATTGCTGGTCAAGGGGCGTTCGGTCTTCGGCCGCAACGTATATGGTGCGGGCGATGCCGTGCGCATCGGCGAGGGCACCAGTGCCGTGCTGCGCGGCAAGCAAGTGGCCTACGAGGTGGCTCAGGATATGGGGTTGCGCTTCTCCTATGAGGACTATCTGGATGTTTCGCGACAATATATCGACTCGCAGCAGCGCCCTGTGCGACTGCTCGACCAGCCACGCCTCCCCAGTGAGGAGCGCATGGCACTGAAACCCTATGTGCAGATCAACTGTCTGTATGGCTTCGCCTGCAATCCCTGCACCTTCTCCTGCCCGCAGGGAGCCATCAGCAAGCCCACAACATCGTCTGTCCCGACGGTCGACTACGACAAGTGCATCGGCTGCATGCAGTGCGTCAACCACTGTCCGGGATTGGCCATCTTCGGCTACGACAAGCGCAAGAACGTGGTGTTCCTGCCTGTGGAATATGAGATGGACGAGGGCAAAGAAGTGTTCCTCGTTGACGATAACGGCGCCAAGGTGGGACAAGGTGTCATCGAGAAGGTGCTCAAGAAGGACAATAAGACGAATGTGGCCCGCGTGCAAGCTACCGAGGTCGATGACTTGAACCAAGTGCGCGGCTTCATCATCAAGGATCGCTATCCCGAGCCGCTGAACCTGCGCCCGCTCACCGACCCCAAGGAGGGCAAGGCCTATGTGTGTCACTGCGAGGATGTGGATGTGAAGACCCTGCTCGCCCTGATTGGCGACCGCAAGTTCATCTCGGTGGACGAACTGAAGCACACCACCCGCATGGGCATGGGGCCCTGTCGCGGCAAGCGATGCGTGTCTCGCGCCAAGCAAATGCTGCGCGCCCACGGCATCGAGGTGACAGGCGACAGTACACCGCGCGCCCCGCTTGCCAACCAGGTCACGCTGGGCGATGTGTACAATGGCGAGACACGGGAGACCTTTGTCTTTGAGCACGGCTCGGTCATCGAGAAGGCCGAGACCGAGGTCATCGTGGCTGGCGGCGGCATGGCCGGCAGTGCGGCGTTCCGCTACTTTGCCGAGGCTGGCAAGCGTACTATCCTGGTCAACTATGACCGTGGCTCGACATGGCGCTGCATCGGTGGCGGTCGTCCCGCGTTCTCCAACCCCGACATCAGCGATATCGCTATGCACAACTTGGAGATCTTCCGTGACGACCAGGCGCACTGCAACATCGACCTGAAGATGACCCGATATGTCAACCTTGTGCATGACGACGAGACCTATCGCTCGCTCGACGCGTCACGCGCCTGGAGCGAGGCCTACATGATCGACCGCAAGGACTTCGCCACCAAGATTTCGCCCTACTGGAATCCCAACGACAACACCTACAGCCACGCTTTGATTTCGGAGAACTGCTGGCAGGCCACGCCGGGACGCACCATCGACTATGTGCGCACCGTGGGCAAGCAGCACGGCGGACAGGTGCTGGAGGACTGCGAGGTGCTGCACGTGCAGCGTGTGGGCGACAAGTACCGTGTGTTGGTGCGCCGCCACGACAAGCACTATGTCGAGTACACGTGCGACCACTTTGTCAACGCCATGGGCTGGGGCTCGGAGAAGTTTGCCGACATGCTGGGCATCGACACGCAACTCTATCCCGTCAAGCACCAGGCGTTCATCACGCGCCGTCTGCCCAACCTGGGTGTCAATGGCGACTCGCTCGACATGATCATTGACCGCCGTCACTACAAGGGTTTCAATGCCGTCTATGGACAGCAATTCCTGCACACAGGGCAGATTATCGGCTGTGCGTCGCCCGACTGCGATGCCTACGAGACGCGCCAGAACCTGAAGTACAACAGCCAGGCCTTCCTCAAGGTGGTGAGCGAGATGTTCGCCCAGTGGATTCCCAATCTGGCACAGGTCGGCTTCCATGCCGTCTGGGCGGGCTACTACATCGAGCCACGCTACATCATCGACCCCGAGGTGGGACTGCTCACCGGTCTGCGTGGTCATGGCTTCATGCTCGGTCAGTACCTGGCCAGGATCTATGTCGACAAGTACCTGGGCAAGCCCGTTCCCGCCTACATGAAGGACCTCGCCATCGGTGGCAAGGGCCTCAGCGAGAACGCCTTCCAGTAAGTCCATTCATCCCCTCACCAATCCCCTCAGCTTCATCCACGAAGCTGAGGGGATTTTGCTGCCCTTCTGCAACACATAATTTTGGGCGATGACATTCGGTCATAACGTGGGTTCAATGAAATTTGAATCAAGAGCAGTAGAGTTGTTAATGAGGTGTTTGCGGAGTTTGCTGCACATGGGAATGAAGATGATCACCGACACGATTCCGGCTATTAATGCGCAGGTCACAGGGACAATTAGGCTGAATACCATGTCTACCTTCTCCTTGGCAATGACGATCGAGAACCACTTGATTCCCTGGCGGCGCAACACGATAAAGGCGGCCCTGGATGCCTTGGCTATGTACTTGGGACCAATGCGCTTGACAAGCTGGCGCCCCAGCCATCCCATCACACTTTTCATCTTCTGCAACAACGGGTACTTGCCCAACATTAGCCCCGAACTCTCGATAGAAACGACCTTCTGTATCGACTTGGTCTCATCGGCATGCTCGTCGTCGGCTGTGCCATATAGCAGGAGTATGCGCTGCATAGCCATGTAGAGGCATGCCTGGAAGAACGCTATGTCGATGGCACATGCAATCACTATCCCCAAGATGCTATTGGGGAAGCAAGAAAAGAACGACATCAGGAATATCATTGAGCCGAAAGTACGTTTTATCGTTTTGTACTGCTTTTGCTTCTGCGTGTCGGTGAGAACGCTGGACAATGACGTCGCCAGAGCCTTGCCACACACCTCATCCGCTTCGTCACGATAGAAACGACGCACCACCTTGCACGTATATTTTTCTTTGTCGAGACGTACAACATTGATTTTCAGTACGAGCGACAACAGCCACGCGTACTTATTCAAACAATAGTCAATCAGTTGTTTTATCTTGTCAAGCAAAGCAATCAGTTTGTTTAAGTTTTAGTAATTAACTTGTGAGAGTTATAACGACAAAAATTATCGCTAGACACAACATTTTTGCAAATTTCGTCAAAATTCTTGAGGTGTGCAAACTTCTCGTACAAGTTTTTGCAAATGACAGGTCACTCCTCGCCCCGTAGTGGTTCACCCCAGCCCTCTGGGAAAACGGATAAACAACAGTAGACATAAAGCAAGCAAGCCGCTGAATACTCAACGGCTTGCCTGCAGTGTCCAAGATGAGATTCGAACTCACACAGCCCTACGGCCACTACCCCCTCAAAGTAGCGTGTCTA
>Ga0310695_10003228_pt1 | contig 32458 bp, 17 predicted proteins | sample RumenRJG_04DNA_FD_203882 | JGI IMG/M metagenome (GOLD analysis project Ga0310695, IMG submission 203882) | Bovine rumen microbial communities from Lethbridge, Alberta, Canada - RJG_04 (v2) (version 2) | ecosystem: Host-associated > Mammals > Digestive system > Stomach > Rumen | place: Canada...
ATCAAAGTAGCATCGACCACAGCCGGCGAGGCTGAAAAGTTGATGGCCACTAGGATACGCTCGTCATTGCCCGTACGCAAGTAACTGAAGACCGTCGGATTCTGGGCATCGACAAGAGAATATTCTCCATAGACGAGCGTTGGCTTATAAGCATGTCGAAGAGCACAAGCCTTGCGGAAATATTGCAGCACTGAAAGACTGTCGGCCTCCTCGGCAGCTACATTGACTTGCGGATAATTGGGATTAACCTTGAGCCATGTGGTGGAGCCGGTTGTAAAACCTGCCTGTGGCTCAGAGGACCATTGCATTGGGGTACGAGCATTGTCGCGTCCCTCTCGCTTTTGCTGCTCCAAATATTCAGCAGCGGCAGCGGCGCCCTTTGTACTAAGTATATTGGCATAATAACTGCGTGTGACGATGTCGTTGTAGTCCTCGATATGCTCGAAACGCACATTGTTCATACCAATCTCGTCGCCACCATAGAAAAACACCGTACCGCGCATGGTCATCAGGAAGGTGATAAGAGCCTGGCTCGATAGACGGGCAAGCTCTGGCGTTGAGTCATCGCCCCAATAGCTCTGCATACGAGGCAGGTCGTGGTTGCCGAGGATGACCGTGGGCCAACCGGCATCGTGCAACAAACTGTCCTGGCTGGTGTAGAAAGAGCGAAGCGCCTGCATCTTGACATCGGAAGTGACAAGGGGAGAACCATCGGGCATCTGCTTGGGAACAACATCGTTGGCATTGACATAGAACATATTGAACTCCTTACGACGAGCATCGGTGAAGTCGAGCGTATTGATCCAAGGATTACCCTCGCCCACCGTCATACAATCATACTTGCCGAACACTTCACGATACATTTCCTGCAGATAGTCGTGGACGTGTGGTCCGTGGCAATAGTAGTCGCCGAAACTCTTATAACGGGTAAAGTCAATCTCGGGAAAGAGCGTGTCCTTCGAGCAATAGGAAGCCACATCGATGCGGTATCCATCGATGCCCTTATCGAGCCAAAAACGCATACCCTTATAAAAATCCTGTCGCATTCGGGGATTCTCCCAATTCAGGTCGGGCTGCTTGCGGCTGAAATAATGGAGGTAATAAGCATTGGTCAGCGAATCGTAACGCCAGGCACTGAGGTCGGGATCCATGTCGCTATGACGATGGGGAGGAATGCCCTTTTCAGCCGGCCACCAATGATAATAGTCGCGATAGGGATTGTTGCGGCTTTTTCGTGACTCCAGGAACCAAGGATGTTCGTCGCTCGAATGATTGACAACCAGATCGAGAATAAGCCGAATGCCGCGCTGATGCATGCCAACGAGAAGTTCGTCGAAGTCCTGCATCGTGCCAAAGTCACTCATGATGGCCGTATAGTCGCTTACGTCGTAGCCATTGTCGTCGTTGGGTGACGGGAATATCGGATTGAGCCAAACGACATCGACACCGAGGCTTTGGATGTAGTCGAGATGCTGGATGATGCCACGCAAATCGCCCACACCATCGCCATCGCTGTCGGCATAGCTACGAGGATAGATTTGATAGACGACAGCCTCCTTCCACCAGTTTTGTTGCTGGCTTGGGTCGAGGTCGGTTGTAGTCTCTTTCTGACATGCCGTCAGTGTCAGAAGGGCCGAAAGAAGAAGAGTGGATTGCTTCATTGAAGGAATACGTTTTATGGTTTTACAAATGTGATTCGTTTGACGGTGCAAAGATACATCTTTAAAATATGATAAGTAATAGCCGGGAACAAACAAGGAGCAGGATAGCGAAACGATTAGACTGTGAATGAATGGTTTGACACTTTCAACGATTCAGAGAAAGGGAGTAAGCCACAATTGACGGAAAATGGATTTTATTAAACGAAAAGCGGAGAAAAGACTATTTTTGTACGTTTTTACCCACTCCCTAATTTCCAATCTTTTCAGAATACAAACTACTGATTATCAACCATAAGATTTTCCAAATACACTCCCAAAACACTCCCAGCCCTTGGAAAAGCAGGATTATCGCCCTACCTTTGCAGCGCCATTTCAGAAATAATGGCTTCACGCAGGAATCCTTTCCTGATATTCATACCACGAAGCAAACCCAAATAAATAATAGTATTACAATGAAGCACAGTTTTTCACAGTTCAAGAAATCGCTGCTCTCGCTGGCAGCATTCCTACTCTCTGCAGTGACAGCATTTGCACAGAGCACCGTGACAGGTGTAGTACGTGACGAATTCGGCGACGGCATCATCGGTGCCAACGTCATCGTCAAAGGCACCACCAACGGCGGTACCACCGATCTGGATGGTAACTTCACAATCCAGGATGTCAAGACAAATGATGTCCTTTCGGTTTCCTACATCGGTTACATCACCGAAGAGATTGTCTATACCGGACAAAAAACCATCGACATCACTTTGCGTGAAGACAACCAGGCCCTCGAGGAGGTGATGGTGGTTGGTTATGCCGTAGGTTCGAAGCGCACCATTTCGGGTGCCGTCGATCGCATCAAGAAGGAAGACATGAACCAAGGCGTAGTAAACAGCCCAGCTGATGCCTTGAAGGGCAAGTCTGCCGGTGTAGTCATCGCGCAATCGGGCGGCGACCCCATGGGCAACACCAGTATCAACATTCGTGGTACCAGCTCGCTTTCGGGCGGTAGCGACCCATTGGTAATCGTCGATGGCGTGTTTGGCGACATGACGATGCTCAATGCCTTGGCTCCAAACGACATCGAGAGCATGACCATCTTGAAGGATGCATCCGAGACTGCACAGTACGGTAGCCGTGGCGCCGCTGGCGTCATCGTTGTGACCACCGTAAAGGGCAAAGCCGGCATCTCAAGACTCGACTACAACGGACAGTTCGGTATCAACCACGTCTATAAGAACCTCGACCTGATGAGTGCTGACAACTGGCGCAAATATGCTGCAACCAGCGGTGCAGGATTCACCGACCTGGGAGCCAACACCAACTGGTTTGAGGCCATCGAGAACAGCACTTCCATCACCCAGAACCACAGCCTAGCCTGGTCGGCAGGTACCGACGAGCACAACATGCGTGCCTCAATAGGTATGGTGCAGAAGGAAGGTATCATCAAGAACTCCGATATGACCAACTACACTGCCAAGCTCGACGCTCAGCAGTATGCCTTCGACCGCCATCTCAAGCTCGAGCTCGGCATCACTGCCTCGGAACGTGACGGCAAGATGATGTACAGTTCGCACGACCTCTTCTACGCAGCAGGCCAGTACAACCCCACCTATCCCACCCAGCGCAATGCTGCAGGAATCTGGGACGAGGATTATGCCGCCTCCGAAATCTTCAATCCTCTCGGACAGCTCAGCGTCGACAACGATTACAATGTGGCTCACGTCAACGTACACGGCAAGGCCACCTGGACCATCGTCAAGGACCTCAACCTTTCAGCCTTCGGCAGCTACACCTACATTGGCATCCAGCACAAGCAGTACGTCCCCAGCGACATCGTGCAGGGCCAGCGCAACGGCAATGGTATGGCATGGATCGGCAACACCACACGCCGCGACATGATGGGCAGCGTTCAATTGAGCTACGCCAAGGAACTTGGCCGTCATCACATCGACGCTCTTGCCCTCGTGGAAGGTCAAAAATATACACGCTTCTACAATTCGACCAAGAGCACAGGCTATGAGACCAACTACTTCGGCTACAACAACCTCGAAGCTGGCTCGACCGTCAGCTACGGCTATGCCACTTCGAACAAGATGGAGAACGTCCTGATGTCGTACATGGCTCGTCTGAACTACATGTTTGCCGACCGTTATATCGCCACCGTAAACTTCCGTACCGACGGCAGTTCGAAGCTTGGCGAGGACAACAAGTGGGGCATCTTCCCATCAGCTTCTGTCGCTTGGGTTATCAGCCAGGAGGAATGGATGCGCAATGTACGTTGGATCAACAACATGAAGCTTCGTGCCGGCTATGGCGTCACCGGTAACCAGGATGCCATCGATGCATACACTTCGCTGCAACTTATGAAGCCCAACGGCATCACTCAGGTCAATGGCGTCAACACCACCACCTTCGCCATCACTTCGAATGCCAACCCCGACCTCAAGTGGGAGGTGAAGAAAACGTTCGATGTAGGTCTTGACATGGCAATGTTCAAGAATCGTCTGAACCTCACTCTCGACTACTATCGTTCGACCACCAGCGACATGCTCTATACCTATTCGGTACCCGTTCCTCCATTCACCTACAATACCCTGTTGGCTAATATCGGCGAAATGACCAACAACGGCTTCGAAGTTGCCGTCAATGGTGACATCGTCAAGACCAAGGACTGGACCTTCAACGCCGGTTTCAACCTCAGCTTCCAGCAGAACAAGCTGAAGAGCCTGCATGGCACCTATCAGAACCAGGAGCTCACCACCGCCGAGCACATCGCCGTGTCGAGTGTCAATGGTCAGGGTCAGACACAGGACAACAACGTGGTATATCTGATGGAGGACCAGCCCGTGGGCGTCTTCTACCTCTATCATTGCAACGGTATCACCGACGAGGGCATCTACGACATCGCCGACCTCAATGGCGACGGCACCATCTCGAAGGGTGACGACAGCCCCGACCGTCAGGTATGCGGACAGGCCACTCCTAAGGTCTTCCTCGGCGCAAGCCTTGGCCTAAAGTACAAGAGCTGGGATCTTGCCATGCAGTTCAACGGTGCATTTGGCCACAAGATCTTCAACAACACCAGCCTCACCTACTACAACACTGCCAACTTCCCGACCTACAACGTCTTTGCCGATGCCTTCGAGCAGAACAACGGCAAGGGAATCAAGGACTCGCAGATCTCCGACTACTGGTTGGAGAAGGGCGACTACGTGAACCTCGAATACATCAGCCTGGGCTACAACTGGAACAAGGAACGTCTCAATTGCAAGTACCTTTCGAACGTTCGTCTGGCACTCAGCTGCAACAACGTGATGACCTTCACCGGATACAGCGGCCTCACCCCACTCATCAACTCTACCAGCATCACCAATGGCTACCTCGGCATGGACGACAAGCAGATCTATCCCCTCAACCGCACCTTCTCCGTGTCGCTGGGTGTAACATTCTGATAATTATTTTACGAACATTAGAAAACAAATACTATCATGAAGAAATATATTCTTGGCACAATGATTCTCGGTATGGGTCTGCTGACGAGCTGCTCATTGGACGAAACACCCGCAAGCGCCTTCACCGAAGAGGAAGCCTACCAGAGCTCCACGCTGGTATATGTCAACACCGTGGCCAACATCTATTCGGCCATCGGCAACAAGTTCTACGGCTCGGACGGCAGTTCGGTACATACCCTCCAGGAATTCACTTCCGACGCCACCATGCTTCCCGGACGTCAGGGCGACTGGGTGGACGGCGGCAAGTGGCAGAATCTCTTCCTCCACTTCATCGACCCCACCACCAACCCGCTCAGCGACAACTGGAACAACCTCTATGGCCTCATCGGCCTCTGCAACAACTCGATTGACAAGCTCGAAGATCTGAAGAGCATCAACGAAGCTGCCGCCACCTACCAGTACGAGGTACGTGCCGTCAGAGCTCTCTGCTACTACTATCTGATGGACCTTTTCGCACAGGTTCCCGTTGTTACCTCTTCGAAGATGAGCATCAGCGACGTGGCTCAGTCCAATCGCTCGGACGTCTTCAAGTTCGTGGTCAGCGAGCTCAGCGAGTGCATCCCTTATCTGGCTGAGGCACAGAGCCAGAAGACCGGAGAATACTACGGACGTATGACCAAGGCCGTGGCCTATATGGTAATGGCCAAGGTTGCACTCAATGCTCCTGTCTATACTATCGACAACACCTCAGCCACCAGCTATCAGGCATTTGTTGGCGACGACAAGAGCCGCAAGTCGGTAGCCAGCGAGAGTCTTGGTCAGGCTGTCAGCTCACGCGGAAAGAGCATCAGCATCACCCTCGACGGCACCAGCCGCAACGCTTGGGAGACAGTCATCTATTGTGTAGATAAGATCACAGCACAAGGCTATAGCCTGCAAGCCAATGTGACCGACTGCTTCAGCACCAGCAACCAGTCGTCGGTGGAGAACATCTTCACCCGTCCGAACGACGAGACCACCTACCGCATAGAGGACTACAACGTGATCCGTTCGCTGCACTACAACCACGCCAGTGCCTTGGGTAAGAGCGCATGGAACGGTGCCTGTGCCACCGTACACGAGATGAACATCTTCGGCTACGGAACTCCCGAGCAGGATCCCCGTCTGAGCCTCTTCTTCTTCACCGGCCAGGACTACGTGGAGCAGACTGGCACCACCGTGGATGATGGTGTGGGCGGCGTGCTCGAATACCTTCCTCTCGAAGCTCAGGTCGATTACCCGAAGGAGGGAGAATGCGATGAAGTCTTCAAGAATGCACACGTCGTAAAGTGCGGTGGTGCACGTCTGAAGAAATACCAGTATGACCTCACCTCCCAGACCTGGAACATCGGCAACCAGGACCTCGTGATCTTCCGTTATGCCGATGCCGTACTGATGAAGGCCGAAGCCGAATACCGCAATGGTACAGGCGATGCCTTGGCTGACCTCAACACCATCCGCGAACGTGTAGGTGCAACACCTCTCACAACTCTCACTCTCAACGATATCCTCAACGAACGCATGCTGGAACTCTGCTGGGAGGGCGTACGCCGTCAGGATCAGGTACGCTTCTGCACCTTCACCCAACCTACCGAAGACCGTTTCGTAGGTGTCTGGAAGAACGCCGTAGCCAACAACTACGTGGACGATAACCAGGGATACACCAACGTCTATCCTATTCCATCGTCGGTGCTCAGCCTCAATACCAGTTTCAAGCAGAATCCCGGTTATTGATTCCCTTTTGAAGGTTTAGTTTTAAATAATATGTGTGTGTTAATGTGCTGCTTCTGCGAAGAAACAGCACATTTTTTCGTACTTGAGAAATTTTTCGGCTTCAATGCTTGCAACATTCATTTTTTCTTTGTAATTTTGCAGCGCACATAACCCTGAAAAAACAATGACTCAACTACGAAAACTAATATCATTGGCTCTTTGCCTGACAGCCAACTTCACATACATGTCCGCGGCCATGCCCACCACCGAAAAACTGTTGCAGCAACTCGATGCCGACGTGGCCAACCGCACAGCGTTTATCCAGAAGCGGGAAAAGGAAATCGACAACCTGAAACTTCTGCTTCCTCGAAGCCCAGTCTCAGCACGTTTCGAGGTCTGCGACGAGATCTGCCAGCGCTATGTGGGATTTAATGCCGACTCGATGCGACATTATGGTGAACTTTGTCTGCAATATGCCCGTGACCCTCAGTTCGGTAGCGCCGAAAAGTTACAACGTGCCAACATTCACCATGCTTTCAGCCTGGCTACCAATGGCCTCTATGAACAGGCCAAGGAATTGTTGATCCCGATGGAAGGCAATGTCTTCCTTAGCAACCGGCTGGACTACTTCAAGGCAATGACACTACTACTAGTATGGGAGAGTGACTTCTCTACCTTACCCGATGCTTTCGAACATATCAAGCCCCAGCTAATGGCTTGCTGCGATTCAATCATCAGTTACGAGCAGGACCCTCTCTTCCGACTGCATCAACGCGCCATTTTGGCAGGTTTCGACGACCAGGAGAAGGCCAAACAATACGTTCTGCCGGCTCTCGACACCATAAGCCTCGACAATCCCGACCTACGTTTCCTGGCCAACACAGCTGCCACCAGCTACGAAGCACAGCAAAAGGCCGACAGTTCCCTCCACTACTATGCGCTGAGCGCCTTGTCAGATTTGCGTCAAGGAGTGCTCGAACATGCTTCACTACCCAAACTCGCGCTGCTACTTTTCGCTCGAGGAGACATCGACCGAGCCTATAATTACATGAAATGCAGCGTGGAGGATGCTGAAGCCTGCGGAGCCCGACTGCGCACGGTGCAGATTGCTGAAGATGTCCCCATCATCCTCGACGCCTATCAAGCCAAGGTCAGGGCACAAAACTCACGACTTCGGAATGGACTGATTGCCCTGGCATTGCTACTAACCGCTGTCACCGTGCTTTTCGGACTTCTCTTCTACACCCATCGTCGACTGCGCAGAGCACGACAGCGTGAACTCGCCTACCACGACGACCTGCGTCGCAGCAAAATGGAGGTCGAACAGGCGCTTCGACAAGTCCGACAAATCAATAGCCAGCTGAAGGAAAGCAACCAGATCAAGGAGACTTATGTCACCCAATACATGAAACAATGTTCGGCTGGCATCGCCAAGATCGAGGCCTATCGTCTCTCGCTGCAGAAAACTGCCCTCTCAAGCAACTACGGCAAGCTGCTCGAAACCATCAAGGACACCCGTGTCATCGACAAGGAGCTGGATGAATTCTATCGCAGTTTCGACGAGACCTTCCTGAGCCTCTTCCCCACGTTCAAAGCAGATTTTAATGCGCTTCTTCGACCCGAAGAGCAACTGCCCGAAGGAGATGCGGGTCGCCTCAGCACCGAACTGCGAATTTTCGCGCTCATCCGCCTGGGCTTTACCAACAGCGAGGAGATAGCCAACTTCCTGCGCTATTCGGTCAAGACTATCTACAACTACCGCACCAGGATACGCAACAAGGCCCTGGGCGACCGCAACCTTCTGGAACATCAATTGATGGATATCGGAATCATCGGTTCCTGATGCCACTAGTTCACGGCACAAAGATGCTGCACGTCGTCGTCGAATGTCTCGCGACGGCGTGCTTTGCTTTTAATCACCGAGCGGCAGTTATAGATGGTCTGAGGCGAAAGAAATAGAAGACCAGCAATGTCAGCGGTGTTCTTCACCCCCAAACGAATTAAGGCAAAGGTGCGCAATTCGGTGTTGAGTGTGCCAGGCGACTTCACTGCAATTTGACCATCGTCGGCGAGCAGGGCGTTGAACTCCTCCACAAAAGTGGGATAAAGGTCCAGAAACGCCTTGTCGAAACGATGCAGGAAGGTCGAGGCATCCTGTTCCGAGATGCGTGTCGAGGAGATGGTATGCAGCAGTTCCTGTGCCTGATTGGCCTTGATCTTTCGCTTCACCAGTGTCTGGTACATCCCCAGCTTGTCAATGTATTTGGCACAAAGGTCGATGAAGATCGAGGCCAATCCCTCACGGCGCTTGTTGGTGTGGATGAGTTGCTGGTTGAGCTCCTTCAATTGCTGGTTGAGTGCGGCATGCGTCTTGTTGCTATCGGCCAACTGCTTGTTCATGTAGATCAGTTTCTGATGACTGCTGGCCAGTTCCCTGCGTCTCGATGCCAGCTTACGGTTCTGCTTATAGATGTAAAAGGCAGTGAGGAGCAAAGCCAGCACCAGCAAGGAAATGAAAACGACAGAATTACGCAGTTTCTGATTCTTAGCTACAATAGTGGCCTGGTAAGTGTTCATGATTTGCGGAAGCGTACGCGAGATTTCGAGGATGCGCAAACGGTTATTGTAGAACTTGGCATCCTCCATCGACGTATTGATGTAGAGTTCTGCCCGCGTGATCTGTTCTTCACTCTCATCGAACAGGCAAACGGCCAGATCCTGCAAAGCAAGGTTTTCCATCGTGCAGTTCTTTAGATCGCTCATCGCCGCCTTGATCACATATTCTATATATTTATCCTGTTCTCCAGCCACCCTATAATTGCCCGCCAATGCAAATGAGGCCATTGAGTATGCCCTGGAATGTTGGTCGATGCGCTTCACTGCCTGCTGGTAATGGAAGCGGGCCAGTTTGTCGTCGTGGTCCAGATAGACGTTCTTCTCACCCTGATAGTAATCGTAAAGGGGATTGTCGGTCCCGACATATCCGATAGCCTGGCGCAGGCAACTGTCCGCCTTGGAGCGATAAAGCGGGGCATAGTTGGCATCGTGGCAATAGTCCGACCAATAGGAATAAATGACATTATAGGCTATGAGTTGCTTGAAGCGCAATAGAGAGTCCGTGGGCTGTTCTCTGAGCGCATTCAAGCATTCCAATGCTTCGGAATAAAGTCCACCAATAGCAAGAATCTCCGAACGATGGATGGTGAAGAGGGTAGTAAAATAACTGTTGCACTGTTGGAGGGCCATAGCAAGTCCCCGGTCGGCATACAGCATGGCCGAATCGAACTGGAACACATGGTATTCGTCATACAGGTCATCGATGATGGAAAGTGTTCTTTCTCCAATGACACCTTCGTTGAGCTTCCTTTTCAGGGAAGCAATCCGTTCACTCTTAGCTTGTATATACTGTGAGCGCTGTGCAATAGCAGCATCCAGACTATCCATCAGCTGAAGATTGTCAGCTCTCATCGGGAGTGACAGCACGAGAAACAACAATAGAAGAAATGACTTTTGCATAGTAATAGAGTCGATTCAGAGGGTTTCGATGGGGCAAAGATAAAAGGAATCATTTATATTTCCAACTATTTTTGGAAAAAAATCCTCTTTTTTGCAAAATTGGCCAATTTTACTATGGGATTTTTGTCTTTTATAATAAATTATTGATTTACAATCAAATATTTCTACATAATTCTCCCATAGTTTTACTATACCCTTACTAAGGTGTACAACTTATTAATATTTGTCGTTACTTTGCAGCAGAATTTCAAACACAAACCAAATTAAAACGAGCAGTATGGAACAAACCAAACAACCTCTCAAAATGCGCTTCGTGCTCAGTCTCCTTGCGATTCTGATGCCACTTGGCCTCCTTGCGCAAAATATTAATGTGCATGGTGTAGTAAAGGACCAGACAGGAGAAACCGTCATTGGTGCCACAGTGATCGAAAAGGGAACCAACAACGGAACTGTGACCGACTTTGACGGTAACTTCTCCCTTTCTGTCCCAGCAAATGCAACACTTTCCATTTCATTCATCGGCTTTGCGACCCAAGAAATCCCTATTGCAGGCAAGACCGACTTCTCAATCGTCCTGCAGGATGACAATCAGATACTCAGCGAAGTTGTGGTCGTGGGTTACGGCACCATGCGCAAGAGCGACCTGACAGGAGCCGTTGGTTCATTAGGTACCAAGGATATGGAGAACACCCCTGTAGCCAACATCGGACAGGCAATCCAAGGCAAGATTGCTGGCCTGCAAGTCATCGATGCCGGCAAGCCTGGTGACAACGTATCGATCAAGATACGTGGCCTTGGCTCTATCAACAACTGCGACCCCCTTGTAGTTATCGATGGTGTGCCCACCGACCTTGGCCTGTCAAGCATCAATATGGCCGACGTGGAGCGCATGGACGTGCTGAAAGATGCTTCGGCCACTGCCATCTATGGTTCACGAGGTGCCAACGGCGTGGTGATGATCACCACCAAGAAGGGTAAGGAAGGCAAGGGCAAACTCTCGCTTTCGGCCAACTATGCCATCCAGAACGCCACCAAGACACCCGAACTGCTCAATGCAAGCCAGTATGCCGCACTCAGTAACGACATGATGGCAGGTGCAGGGTACGAAATGAATCCCACGTGGTCGAACCCCACAGCATTAGGCAAAGGCACAAACTGGCTTGACGAACTCCTCCGCACAGGATATATGCAGAACTACACCGTCAGCTATTCGGGCGGCAGCGAGAACTCGCACTACTACGTCTCGGCTGGCCTTCTTGACCAAACGGGCATCGTGAAGAGTGTCGAATACCGCCGCTTCACCTTCCAGGCCAACAGCGATGCCAAGGTGCTCGACTGGTTAAAGTTCTCGAACAACATCACTGTCAGCGCCGACCGCAAGAAGCAGGGAGCCTACGATCTGGGCAACACCTACAAGGCCTTGCCTATCTATGATATCAAGGACGAAAGCGGCGAATGGACAGGCCCTGAAGGCAATTCCCTCTGGTACGGCAGCACACGCAACCCCATCGGCCCCACGCAGACCGACCGACAAAAGACCAACGGCTACAATCTCCTGGGCAACCTGACAGCAGAGATTACGCTCTCCAGTTGGCTTAAGTTCAAGAGCACCATCGGTGCAGACGCCAAGTTCTGGTTTGCCGACAACTTCACCCCGAAATATGCATGGAAGCCCATTGCCACTGAGGAGAGTTCTCGCTACAAGAGCGACAACAAGTCGTTCACCTATCTTTGGGACAACTATTTCCTTTTCGACTATACATTTGCAAAAAAACACCACGTAGGCCTTATGGCCGGTACCTCTGCACAATGGAACAAGTTTGACTACCTCAATGCCCAGAAGAACATCTTCGCCTTCGAAAACGTCCATGAGATGGACAACGGACAGGAGATGTATGCCATCGGAGGCAACGAGACCGAATGGGCTCTCTTCTCCTACATGGCACGTGCCACCTACGACTACAACAACCGTTACCTGCTCACCGCTACCCTACGTCGTGACGGTAGCAGTCGCTTCGGACGCAACAATCGATGGGGTATGTTCCCCTCCGTCTCGGTGGCATGGCGCATCAGCGAAGAGTCGTGGTTCAAGAAGACAGATGCTCTCAGCGACCTCAAGATCCGTATGGGCTATGGCGTGACCGGTAGTCAGGCCAGCGTAAGCAACTACGGCTACCTTGCCTCCTACAACACCAGTGTTTATCCCTTCGGACATGCCGGCACCGAACAATCGGCCCTCGTCTCTTCGACCCTTGCCAATCCCAACATCCACTGGGAAGAAGTGGCTCAGGCCAACGTCGGCTTTGACGCCGTACTCTTCGCTTCGCGCGCCAATCTCTCGGTCGATGCCTACGTGAAGAACACCAACGACATGCTCGTCAAGGCCAGCATCCCCATCACCTCGGGCTTCGAAGACACCAGCACCACCTATACCAATGCCGGCAAAGTGCGCAACATGGGCGTCGAAGTAACTCTCCACACCGTCAACCTCAAGGGCGAACTGGGATGGGAAAGCGACTTCTCCTATACCTATAATAAAAATAAGATCAAGGACCTCAACAGCGACGTGCCCTATTACATCAACCAGATTAACAACTCGTACGTGACGATGTTGCAGAAGGACTACCCCATCAATGTCTTCTATGGCTATGTGACCGACGGCATCTTCCAGAACTACAGCGAAGTCGAATCGCACGCCATACAGCCGGGCGCCGAACCAGGCGATATCCGCTTCCGTGACCTCAACAACGACGGCGTAATCAATGACGATGACCGCACAGTCATCGGCAATCCCAACCCCACGCATCTCTTCTCGATGGGCAACAACCTCAGTTACAAAGGCTTCGAACTCGGCATCTACCTCCAAGGTGTAGCAGGTGGAAAGATCTTCAATGCCAACAACATCGACCTCACCGGTATGGCTGCTGCCTACAACCAAACCACTGACGTCCTCAATCGCTGGAGAGGCGAAGGAACAAGCACATCGATGCCAAGAGCCGTCTTCGGCGACCCCAACCAGAACAACCGCATCAGCGATCGCTATGTCGAAAATGGTTCCTACCTCCGTCTGAAGACCATCTCGTTGGCCTACAGCTTCCCCAAGAACTGGCTGAAGGTCCTGACCATCGACAGCGCACGCCTTACCCTCTCGTGTGAGAACGTGGCTACCATCACCGGATACTCTGGTTTTGACCCCGAGGTTGGCATCAACGGCATCGACCTCTCTACCTATCCCATCTCACGCACATTCAACATCGGCTTAAACTTCAACTTCTAAAACGACGACAGATATGAAAAAGATATATATGATGGCCTTGGCAGCATTGCTGTTCTCTTCCTGCGGCGAAGACTTTCTGGACAAGGAACCCAAGAATACGGTTGACCCCGAAACCAACGTCACCGACGACGTGGCTGTAGCACTGGCCAATGCCTGCTACCGCACCCTCCAGTCGTCCAATATGTATAACCAGCGTATCTGGACTCTTGACATAGTAGCCGGCAACAGCATCGTAGGCGCAGGCGGTGGCACCGACGGCCTTGAGACCGTACAAGCAGCCAACTTCATCACACAGAGCGACAACGGTATGGCCCTCTATATGTGGCGCTCTCCCTGGGTGGGCATCGGACAATGCAACATCCTGATCCATGCCCTCGAAGGACAGGAACTCGAGCCTGGTGGCCTCAAGGAACGCTCGTTGGCCGAAGCCTACTTCCTTCGCGCTCATTACTATTTTGTCCTCGTGCGTCTTTACGGCGGCCTGCCTTTGCGTACCGAGCCCTACAATCCGGGCGAATCGACCGACATCGCACGCTCCTCAATCGAAGAGACCTACGCTCAGATCATTGCCGACTGCCAGCGTGCCATCGACCTACTGCCCGCCAAGTCGCAGTACAACAGCGACAACGTAGGCCGCGCCAGCCGCGATGCTGCCCTCACCATGATGGCCGACATTCTGCTCACCCTCGCCCCACAGAACCAGAGTTACTACAGCCAGGTGGCCAGCCTCTGCGACCAGGTGACAGCCCTTGGCTACGACCTCAGCCAGTGTGCCTATGAAGATAACTTCGACGCAACCATCAACAATGGTCCTGAAAGCATCTTCGAAGTGCAGTTCTCGGGCAACACCGAATACGACTTCTGGGGCAACAACCCGCAGTCGAGCTGGCTCAGTACCTTCATGGGGCCGCGCAACGCCGACTTCGTGGCAGGCGGCTACGGCTGGAACCAACCCACGCAAGAGTTCGTGGATCAGTATGAACCAGGCGACCTGCGCAAAGACATGACCATCCTCTACGAAGGCTGTCCCGACTTCGACGGAAAAGCCTACCGCAGCAGCTACAGCAACACAGGCTACAACGTCCGCAAGTTCCTCGTCACCAAGTCCATCTCGCCCGAATACAACACCAATCCGCAGAACTTCGTGGTCTATCGCTACGCCGACGTGCTGCTCATGAAGGCTGAAGCCCTCAACGAACAGGGACAGACAGCACAGGCTGCCGATGTACTCAACATCGTGCGTCAGCGTGCCGGTCTTGCCAACGTGGCCAACCTTACACAAGAGGCGATGCGCGAGAAGATCATCCACGAACGTCGCATCGAATTGGCTTTCGAAGGACACCGCTGGTTCGACATGATCCGCGTGCAAGGCGGCGACTACGCCGTCAGCTATCTCCATTCCATCGGCAAGACCCAGGCTACCCGCGAACGTCTGCTTTTCCCAATTCCACAGACCGAAATGGATGCCAACAGCCTGATGACACAGAACCCGGGTTACTAATCTCAAAAACACTCACCACGATGAAAAAGTCTTTCAATCATATCCCAGCAATCATTCTCTGCAGTCTTGCCCTTACCGCATGTACCGACAATGACTATATGGAGCTCGACAAGGGTCACGACACACTGGCCCTCTCGGCCTTCCAGTCGGCCGAAATGCTCGATGAAGCTCTCCATGCGAGCGAGGCTATATCCCTCAGCTGGACCACAGGCACCAACTACGGTACCGGTAACCGTATCAGTTATACCCTCGAGATTGCACCCGCAGGATCGGGCTTTGCCGATGCCTATACGGCCGTCGACCAGCAAACGCAGACCTATTCCTGGTCGGTCAGCCAAGAGAACCTCAACGCCTTATTGCTCGACAAGTTCAGCGGAGCAGCAGGTCAAAGCCAGCAACTCGATGCCCGTGTCACCGCCCACGTAACTGGCCAAAGTGAAGTTCAGACAGCCACACTTACGTTTGCTGCTACACCCTATACACCCGTCACCTCTACACTCTACCTCGTGGGTGATGCCACGCCCAATGGTTGGGACAACTGGCATGCCACTGAGATGAAACGCATCGACAACGGACAGTTCACCTGGGAAGGTAATCTCCGACCAGGCTCGTTCAAGTTCCTCACCACCCTCGGCGAATGGATTCCTTCGTACAACCGCGACAGCGACGGACGCCTCGTGCTGCGCAACAGTTTCGACGAACCCGACGAGCAGTGGCAAATCACCGAAGAGCATTACTATCAGGTCAATGTCAATCTGCTCACCCGTGAAATGACTTACGTTCAGACCGATGGCGAGGCACCACGCTTCGAAAACCTCTATTTCGTCGGACAGCCCACAGGATGGGGCTTCGTCAAGATGCAGCGCGACCCACTCGACCCATTCCTCTTCCGCTACGGCCGCTTCTTCGAATCGGGCAATGGCGGCGAGTTCAAGTTCGGCACTTCAGAAGGAGCTTGGGAGAACATGCTCAAGGCCACACAAGCCAATGCTCCTTATACAGACACCTCAATGGAGTTTGTTGCAGGTTATGATCCCGATAACAAGTGGTTCCTGCAGGAGAGCGAGACCAACCGTGCCTACAAAATCTGCGTCGATATCCGTTCGGACCGCGAGCGAATGATGATGCGCGAATTCTCACCCTACGAGATGATCTATCTGGTGGGCGATGCAGCACCTTGCGGCTGGGATCTCGGCAATGCCACGGCCATGACAGCCACCGAAAGCCCCTACATCTTCTCCTGGACAGGTAACCTGAATACAGGCGAACTGAAGTTCTCGTGCGACAAGCAGTCCGACTGGAACGGCGCTTGGTTGATGAATGCTTATGGCAATGGCGTTGAACCGACAGGCAACACCGAACAGGCACTCTTCATCGACAAGAGCGACGACTACTTGAAGGACCAGTACCTCGACGTGAACATTGGCGACGTTGACAACAAGTGGCGCATCATGTCGGCAGGCACTTACACCATCACCATTAATCAACTCGACGAAACCGTCTCCATCGTGAAACAATAACCCATATTAACTCTCATCACACCATCATAAAATGAAAATGAACCTCTTGTTCCTTGCCTTTGCAGCACCCATGCTGCTATCGTGCAGTTCCGATGATGACGATAACCTCGGCAACGTGCCCACCGACATCATCCAACCTGTGGTCAACACCACCGCGCAACTCCAACTCGACATCCGCACCGACCGCGCTCTTTATCAGCCAGGTCAGACCATTCTCTTCACCGCCGAGGGCACTATGCCCTCCGGTGCCAGAGTGCGCTACCGCCAGGGTTGTGACATCGTGGCCGACGAAGCCCTCGGCAACACATCGTGGACATGGACTGCCCCCCAGACCGACTTCACTGGTTATATGGTGGATATTTATGTCACCAATGGCTCCGCAGAGACGATTTATGGCACTACGGGCGTCGATGTTTCGAGCGACTGGGCACGATTCCCGCGTTATGGCTTCGTGGCATCGTTCGATCAGAGCAAGTCACCCGAAGTGATTGCCCGCGAACTCGCCCTGCTCAACCGCTGCCACATCAACGGCATCCAGTTCTACGACTGGCATTACAAGCACCAGTGGCCCCTAGGCGGCACACGAGACGAGTTGATGGAGGCATATACCGACATCGCCAACCGCGAAATCTATACAAGCGTCGTCAAGGAGTACATCGCCCAGCAACACGCCCTCGGCATGAAGGCCATGTTCTACAACCTTTGCTATGGTGCCCTCGACGATGCCGCGCAAGATGGCGTCAATCCGAAGTGGGGCATCTACACCAACACCAACCACAACCAGGACAAGCATTCGCTGCCTTCGGGCTGGAAGGGCGACATCTACCTCATGGATCCCTCCAACAGCGACTGGCAGCAGTATCTGGCCGATCGTAACGACGATGTGTATTCCTGCTTCGACTTCGACGGTTTCCACATCGACCAACTAGGTGACCGCGGCACGGTGTATGATTACTACGGTAGCCAACTCAACCTAGCCAAAGGCATCGGCTCGTTCATTGAAGCCATGAAGGCACGCCATGCCGACAAGCGGCTGGTAATGAATGCCGTCTCGGGTTATGCCGCCGACCAGATCGGCGCAACGGGCAAGACCGACTTCATGTACACCGAGATGTGGGGCGGCGAATCGCAATACAGCGACGTGCGCGAAGTCATCAGCCGCAACACCGCCTATTCGGGCGGCAAGAACTCCATCATTGCTGCCTACATGAACTATGGCAAATCGGGGTCGGCGGGCACATTCAATACACCAGGCATCCTGCTCACCGATGCCGTGATGTTCGCCCTCGGCGGTGCACATCTCGAACTCGGTGACGGCCATATGCTCTGCCACGAATACTTTCCCAACAGTAACCTGCAGATGAGCGATGAACTCAAGTCGGCCATCGTAACCTACTATGACTTCCTTGTCGCCTACGAGAATCTGTTGCGCGACGGAGGCCGCGAGACCATTGCCTCACTCGCTTCAGGCAAAGCCAACGTAGCCCTCACCGCCTGGCCCCCAAAACTCCAGACAGTGACCACCTACGCAAAGAATGTCGACGGAAAGCAGGTGGTCCATCTGCTCAACTTCCTGCAGGCCAACAGCCTCAGTTGGCGTGACGAGCAAGGCAACATGCCCGAACCCCAAACCATCACAGACCTTCCCCTCCGCATCAAGGCTTCGGACGTGAAGCGCCTTTGGGTGGCTTCGCCCGACAATCTCGGTGGTGCGCCTCAACAACTTAACTTCACCCAGGACGGTGGATACATCAATTTCACCCTTCCTTCGTTGAAATATTGGACCATGATTGTGGTCGAATAGCCTTCACTCTCAGCCCGATGCCACCCTTTCGGTGCATATTTTGATAAAAGTGCCCAAAAGATTTGGTGGTGTCGGGATATTTTTCTATCTTTGCCCCGGGCAAAAGTGTATTCCCGCTCCCTATTTGGGCTGCATAGGGCAATACAAACGTCTGGACAACAGGCGTATATGGCTTCCGAACCACTCCCAAACAATTCCTTCGGATGCCAGCGTATCGGAAAAACACCTATCTTTGCAGCGCACTTTTCTAATATTTCACAAAAAATGAAAAAACTTCTCCTCCTCGCCATTATGGCAACCTCACTTGCCCTTGCCACCGAGGCACAAACCATCTACAAGACCCCGCAATACGAGTGGCGGGGCAACCAGTTCACGCAAGGCCGATTCAAGGCCAAGGCCAACAGTGCTACCGACATCACCAGCAACTACCGCGACGAGTGGACAAGCACGGCGCCCAACTTCATGCCCGACATCGACCCAGGCATCGACCGCGAGCACTGGACCCTGAAGCGCGACATCAGTCACCTGCCCCACTACACATCTTCGCTCACCATCGACAACGCGCTCTTCAACATGAGCCTGGAGGAGAGCGAACTCGCCATCGAACCCGATTCGACCTATCGCACAGGCGTCTTCTGGGGCGGCGTGTGGACGCGCGACGTGTCCTATTCAATTCTCCATGCCTTGGCGCAACTGAATCCCGAAGTGTGCCGCAAGTCGCTTCTGGCAAAGGTCAATGCCAACAACCGCATCATCCAGGACACCGGCACAGGTGGCGCCTGGCCTTGTTCGACCGACCGCACCACGTGGATTCTGGCCGCTTGGGAGGTGTATCTTGTAACAGGTGACAAGGAATGGCTCGACCGCATCTTCCCCGTCATCATGGCAACCATCGAGGATGACCGCGTGGTGGCTTACGATCCGCAGACCAAACTGATGCACGGCGAGACGTCGTGGCTCGACTGGCGCGAGCAGGAATATCCCACATGGGCACAGCCTGCCGACATCTATCAGAGCGAAGCCATGGGAACAACCGCCGTACACTACCGTTCGCTGCGCATCCTGGCCGAAATCTGCCGCCTCGAAGGACAGCCCGCGTGGGGCCGCAAGTACGACAGCTGGGCCAATGACCTGCGCGAAGGTATGAACCGCAACCTCTGGATGGAGGACAGCGGCCTCTATGCCATCTACCTCTATGGTCGCAACCACCTCGTGCAGCACCCACAGATGGAAATCCTCGGTGAATCGTTTGCCATCCTTTGGGACATCGCCGATTTCGACCGCCAGAAACGCATCAGCCAAAGCATGGTGAGCGAGACCTTCGGCACACCCGACTTCTACCCCAACCTCAAGGACCAATATCCCTACCATAACGACGGTATGTGGCCCTTCACGCAGGGCTATTGGATGAAGGCCCAGGCCAAGGCTGGTAATGAAGAAGGCGTGCTTCATGCCATCTCTTCGATCTACCGTCTGGCTGCCATGACGCTCACCAACCTCGAGAATATGGTAATCTACAACGGCAACGAAAAGGGTCTGCCCATCAATTCTCCGCGTCAGCTGTGGAGCGTGGCCGCCGACCTTGCCATCGTGCCCAACATCTACTTCGGCGTCAACTACGAGATGGGCGGCATCCGCTTCCGTCCCTTTGTACCCAAGACGCTCAAGGCCGAACGTCATCTTTCGAACTTCAAGTACCGCGACGCCGTGCTCGATATGACCATCACGGGCTTCGGCAACAACCTGAAGTCGTTCAAACTCGACGGCGTGGAAGCCGATCCTTTCTTCCCAGCCAATCTCAAGGGCGCTCATACCATCGAAATGGTACTCGACAACCGTCAGCCAGCGCCTATGCAGATGGTGATGCGCGAAAATGCCTACCAGCCGCTCACGCCCGTAGCAAATATCAGCGGAGAAGTTATCAGTTGGCAGGAAGTGCCTGAAGCCAAGGAGTACATCGTGCTGCGCAATGGCAGCGAGATGACCCGCACCTCAGCGCTCAACGCCGAACTGCCGGGCGATGGCGAATATGCAGTGGTGGCAATTGGAGCCGACGGCTGGCACAGCTATATGAGCGAACCTCTGTACCATTACAGTCAGGCCGCCCTCTACGAAGTGGAGCATTTTGCACTGCCTTTCGACCCCAATCGCAAGGCCGTGAAGGAGAGTGTAGGAGCTGGTGGTGGCGTGGCAGGCAAGGCCGAAGCGCGTGCCGAAGTGCCTACTCTGAAGGGAGTGGACATCAGCGGAGCGCAAGGCAATGTAGCAATGATCACGCGCAACGAGAACATCCTCATCACCATCCCCATCGAGGTGGCTGAGGACGGCACTTATGCCATCGATTGGCGTTATGCCAACGGCAACGGCCCCATCAACACCGACAACAAGTGCGCCACTCGTGTGCTTCGCGTCGATGGAGAGGCCGCAGGCGTCAGTGTCTTCCCACACCGTGGCACCGACGAATGGAACAACTGGGGTTGGAGCAACGCCTGCACAGTCAACCTCACTCGCGGCCGTCACGTCGTGACCCTGCAGTTCTGCGATGCAGTCGAAAACATGAACATCCACGTCAACCAGGCCCTCCTCGACCAGATGAGGGTTACGAGGCTATAACTAAATATAACACTATCCTGTATGAAAACAACAACACTCCCCGAAATGGCTATCGCAGGTGCCCTGCTGATGGCTTGTACACAAAACAAGGACGGCGGTAACGACACAACCGCAGGTGACACACCCATGAGCGACAACATCGCCTGGCAAGACCAGCATGTGCGCTTCACCGTCGTCAGCGACGGCATCATCCGTCTGGAATACGCCCCCGACGGCAAGTTTGTCGATGACCCATCTTTCGTCGCCACCTGCCGCAAATACCCCAAGGTGGAGCCTGTTATCGTTGAGGATGAGCAGCAGGTCAGCATCTCAACCCCTCGGATGAGCCTTAAATATAAGAAAGGTACTGGATCCTTTACCGCTGAAAACCTCAGCATCGAATCGGCGCCAGATCTTTCTTTCAAGTTCGTCTGGCATCCGGGCGACGTGCAGCAATGCAACTTAGGAGGCACCTATCGCACCCTCGATGGCTACGACGGCGACCGCTACTATTCGTGGCAGCACGAGAAGCCAGGACAGGGCCAGCCTCTACCTCTTGAGAATGGTCTGCTGGCACGTGACGGCTGGACCCTCATCGACGATTCGGAGGGCCTGCTCTTCGATGGCGATGTCAACGACCTCACTTCCCCCGAACTCCCTTGGGTGAAACAACGCCCAACAGCATCCAGCGACACGCAGGAGAAAGCCACCGACTGGTACTTCATGGCATATGGTCATGACTACAAGCAGGCACTTGGTGACTTCACGTTGCTGGCAGGACGCATCCCTCTGCCTCCACGTTATAGTTTCGGCTACTGGTGGAGCCGCTATTGGAGTTATTCCGATGGCGAGATGCGACAGGTAGTGAGCGACTTCGAACGCTATGGCATCCCGCTCGACGTGCTCGTGGTCGATATGGACTGGCACTGGACCGAACCGGGCCTCGGAGGATGGACGGGTTACACGTGGAACAACCGCCTCTTCCCCAGCCCCGAGCAGTTCCTCACTTTCCTCAAGGAGCATAACCTGCAGATCACCCTCAACCTCCATCCTGCCGATGGTGTGCCGGCTTACGAGGACAAGTATGCCCAATTGGCCGAATTCCTCGGACGTGATCCCAAGAGCACCGAGACCATCCGTTGGCAAAGTTCCAACAAGCGCTTTGTGCGCGGTTGGCTCGACAAGATGCTTCTCCCTCTCCAAAAGCAGGGTGTGGATTTCTGGTGGCTCGATTGGCAGCAGCAGTTGCAGGACGATAGCATCCCCCAGCTCAGCAACACATGGTGGCTCAACTACTGCGTCTTCGACAACCAGCGTCGCACACAGCCCGAACATCGTCCCATGCTCTACCATCGTTGGGGTGGTCTGGGCAACCATCGCTATCAGATAGGCTTCTCGGGCGACACCTACTCCACCTGGGCTTCGCTCGACTACCAGCCCTACTTCAACAGCACTGCTTCGAACGTTGGCTATGGCTATTGGAGCCACGATCTGGGTGGACATATGTTTGTCCACAACGGCGACGTGCTCGACCGCGAACTCTATGCTCGCTGGATGCAACTCGGCACCTTCCTGCCCGTTATGCGCAGCCACAGCACCAAGAGTGCCAACATGCAGAAGGAACCCTGGCGACTGGGTCCGGAATACCAGGAAGTAGTTACCGCTGCCATCCTGCAACGCTACGAACTCGCTCCTTATCTCTACACTGCCGCACGCCAGGCCTGGGAAACAGGTGTCTCCATCTGCCGCCCGCTCTACTACGACTATCCTGAGGCCAAAGAGGCATACGAAAAGGCGTTCCGCAACCAGTATATGCTGGGCGACCTGTTGCTCATCGCTCCCATCACGAAACCTATGGAACAGGACATCAGCACCCTTATGGTGTGGTTGCCCGAAGGCAGCGATTGGTATGAGGTTGCTACTGGAACTTTGCTCAAAGGCGGTCAGACGGTCGAGCGCCGTTTCCTCATCGACGAATATCCCGTCTATGTCAAGGCAGGATCGATACTCCCCACTTACGGAAAGGTGAAGAACCTTGCCTGCAACGACGAGAAGGTCATCCTCGCCGTCTATCCGGGTGCTGCCGAAGGCCAGGGCTGCATGTACGAGGACCAAGGCAACGACCGCGACTATGCCACCCAGTTTGCCACGACCTGCTACAAACTCAATACTCAGGAAGCAGATCCCACGACCAAAGTCATCACCATCAGCCCACGCAAGGGCAGTTACGAAGGTATGCCCAAGCAGCGTGAAATGGCCATCAAACTCGTTGGCTCAAACGTTCCTCAACGTGTCACCCTCGATGGTCGTGAGGTGGCCTTCTCCTACGAACCCGCTCAACTTGCCGTCTGCATCGACCTTGGCGAAATCAATCCCGCGGTAGAACATAAGGTCGAAATCTCCTGTCCTGCCACCGACCTCCAACTCAATGACGGACTCGTGGCTCAGATGCGACGCATGGCACGCACCATGACGCAAATGAAGTTCCGCGATGCCGGCATCAACTATGTCGAAGGCTTGGGCGAAATGGGTTCGCTCAGCGAAGCACTCCGTTACTTCCCCGACGAGGCTACCCAGCGCATCACACAGTTCCAGCAGAACTATCGTCGTCTGCCCGCCCTGCTCGACGCACAACATATGTCGGAGGGCAACAAGCAATGGTTCCTGCAAAGTATTATATATGAATAATATGGAAATTAGCGGGAGTTAACGGACGTTACCTTTGCCTATTAAGATTAGGGCCAAGTCACATTTGTCCGTTAACTCCCACGCGAAAGCGTTAACTCCTGTTAACTCCCGTTTACTCCCATTAACTCAAAAAAGATGAAATCCCATAGCCTCCTCCCCCTTCTCCTCCTCGTCGCCACCCTTCCCCTACAGGCAAGCGAAGTCTCTTCGCCCGACGGCTCGATCCGTGTCAACTTCGAGTTGCAGGGTACCGTGCCGACTTATAGTGTCACCTATCAGGGTAAACCGATTATCCTGCCCAGCCGCTTGGGCTATGACCTTGACAGAAAGGCTGACCTGCTCGACGGCTTTACCCTCCTGAACGAAGAACGCTCGACTTTCGACGAGACGTGGACCCCCGTTTGGGGCGAAAACCGCGAGATACGCAACAATTACAACGAACTATTGGTATGCCTCGCACAAACTGCCGAAGACCGCTATATGAACGTCCGTTTCCGCGTCTATGATGATGGCTTCGGACTGCGTTACGAGTTCCCACAAAAAGGCAAGCTCAACTACTTCGTCGTCTCGGAGGAACGCACCGAGTTCGCCATGACAGGCGACCACACGGCTTGGTGGATACCCGGTGATTACGATACGCAGGAATATAATTACACCCGTTCGCGCCTCAGCGAAATCAGCAGGTATCTCCACGATGCCGTCAGCCAAAACCTCTCGCAAACCCTCTTCTCCGAAACGGGCGTCCAGACCTCTCTGCAACTCAAGACCGACGATGGCATCTACATCAACCTCCACGAAGCTGCCTTGGTCAACTACCCCGCCATGCACCTCAACCTCGATCCCGAGCGTCTCGTCTTCACTTCATGGCTCACCCCCGACGCTCTTGGCAAGAAGGGATGGTTGCAGACTCCCTTGGTTTCTCCTTGGCGTACTGCCCTCATCACCGATGATGCCCGCAAGGTATTGTCCTCGAATCTCATCCTCAACCTCAACGAGCCCTGCAAGATCGAGGATACCAGCTGGATACATCCGGTGAAGTATGTCGGCGTGTGGTGGGAGATGATTTCGGGCAAAAGTGAATGGGCCTATACCCACGACTACCCATCGGTGAAACTTGGACTGACCGATTATGCAAAAGCTACACCTTCGGGCAAACATGGCGCCAACAATGCCAACGTACGTCGACACATCGACTTTGCCGCCGACCACGGGTTCGATGCCGTGCTCGTCGAAGGCTGGAACATCGGCTGGGAGGACTGGAGCGGAAACACGAAGGAACAGGTCTTCGACTTCCTTACACCCTATCCCGACTTCGACATCAAGGCGCTCAACGACTATGCGCATAGCCGAGGCGTGAAACTCATCATGCACCACGAGACCTCTTCGTCGGTAATGAACTACGAGAAGTACATGGATCGTGCCTACCAACTCATGCGCGACTATGGATACGATGCCGTGAAAAGCGGATATGTGGGCAACATCATCCCACGTGGCGAACACCATTACAGCCAAATTGAAATCAACCACTACCAGCATGCCATCGAACGTGCTGCCGACTACCACATCATGGTAAATGCCCACGAAGCAGTAAGACCCACAGGTCTGTGCCGCACCTGGCCCAACCTGATCGGCAACGAGAGCGCACGCGGTACAGAGTACCAGGCCTTCGGCGGACTTCCGCCCGGACACACCGCCATCATTCCCTTCACGCGTCTGCAAGGTGGTCCTATGGACTACACGCCAGGTATCTTCGAGATGGAATGTGCCAGCGGCAGCCACTGCAATTCGACCATCTGCGGACAACTCGCCCTCTACGTGACGCTTTACAGTCCGCTACAAATGGCCGCTGATTTCCCCGAGAACTACGAGCGCTTCATGGATGCGTTCCAGTTCATCAAGGATGTTGCCTGCGACTGGGACCGAAGCCTCTACCTCGAAGCCGAGCCAATGGAATACATCGTAGCAGCGCGCAAGGCAAAGGGTTCGGACCAATGGTTCATCGGTGGCGTGACGGGCGTAGAGCCTCATGCTTCGGCCTTGAAACTCGACTTCCTCGACCCGAATCGCAAATACGAAGCCACCATTTACCAGGATGCCAAGGACGCCGACTATCTGACCAACCCGCAAGCCTACGTCATCTCCCGAAAGACGGTGAACAGCAAGACCGTGCTGAAACTCAATGCCGTGCCCAGTGGAGGCTTTGCCGTCAGTCTGAAACCTCTTTAAGACTGGAGAAATTGTTTCGTAAAAACATAGCATGACCAATCTTGGCCAAAAATGGTTATACTCACGCAGAAGAATGACCATTCTTGGCCAAGATTGGTTATGCGACGACAGGAGCAAGCATTATCTCGGCCGTCAGAGTGCTCTATCCTATTGAAGTATGACCAATCTTGGCCAGGATTGGTTATGCGTCGATAGCAGCATGACCAATCTCGGCCAAGATCGGTTATTCTTCGACGAGAGCATACAGATTTGATAGATGAAAACATTATACTCCGCTCGCAGCATGACCTTTTCTGGCCAAGATTGGTTATTCTCCGATTGGAAATAGCACTCTGTCGGCCGTCAGAGTGCTTTCGCCGATGACGGCATGACCAATCCTGGCCGAAATTGGTCATACTTCGATCGCGGCATAACCAATCTTGGCCAAGAAAGGGTATGCCGTCATCAAAGACTACTTTTTCCTCTTTCTGAACATACATTAGCGTTGAAATCACAGCCACTAGTTCATACGGAATACTCTGAATGCCTGTTGCAAGCATCGAAGATGGTCTCTAGTAATCACACGCGTTTTTTTGCAAATTCCAATTTGCTTTACTGTCAACCTTATGGAGCAAATCTCCTCTATGATGCCGTTGAGTGCTCTTTTTTTCGGAACTTTTTCAGAAAATAGAGTCAATCTCTGAGATATTTTTCGTATATTTGCACATGGCAAGTGCGTTTTAGTGTTTTTTTAGTGCAAAGAAACTAATTTCTTGCAAGTTGAGCAAGACTCTTAGTCTATTTTGAACAAAAATGCATTTTAATTCACTTGCAAAACTTAAGTAAGTAATGAATGGCTAGTAGTGGTAATAAAACAAGCGGTCTTTGAAAATTTAGTCGCTGAATTGATTTTGAACTCCGTCCTGCGGGCTTTGGCCGTATCTTTTGATATATTCGCAGGATGTCTTCACTTTATTGTGAAGATAGAATGTTACTTTCTCATCCCCAACGAGAGAGGTCTTGCTCAGTTCCCAATAAAAAGGCCCCTTTCCGTTTAAGAAAACATTCAACACTAAACAGACAAAGACCGCTTTTTGTATATTTCAAATGGAAAAAGATCAAATTAGAAGTATAGTTTCTCGTATGTATTCTGAAGAAGATTTGCTATCGTTACTTAATCAAATCAAGTTGGATGAGATGACGAAAACGAGTGTCTCCCCAGTTTTTTTTCATCCATTCACAATGAAACAGTTAAGCTATTACAGTAATCCAAAACATAAATACAATCGTTATCATCAATTCTTAATAAATAAGAAAAATGGAGGGTATCGAGTTGTATCCGCTCCAGCTAACAAGAGCTTTATGATGATGCTTCAGGCCGTTAACGAATTACTTAGGGCATTTTATGTGCCATCAGATCATGCGATGGGATTTATCAGAGGACGCTCGATTGTGACAAATGCTGACTTTCATAAAGGTCAGAATTATGTATTTAATATAGACTTGAAAGATTTTTTTACGAGTATAAGTAGATCAAGGGTTTGCAAGCGTCTGCAGCTGGCACCTTTTTTCTTTCACAAAAATGTCGCAGAATTAATTGCCGGGCTTTGCTCTATCCAAGAATGTCGGAATTGTGGCAATGGGGAGACCAAGACTGTTTATGTCTTACCACAAGGTGCACCAACGTCTCCTCTTATCTCCAATTCAATTTGTGATACATTAGATAGGCTATTGACAGGTATTTCAAGACGGTTTGGACTGCGTTATACTCGCTATGCAGATGATATTACTTTCAGTTCGATGCATAATGTGTATGCTGAGAATAGAGATTTCCGCCAAGAATTGTCGCGTATTTTAGAAATGCAAGGTTTCGTTATAAATGAAAATAAAATAAGATTGCAAAAAAGAGGAACAAGACAAGCCGTGACAGGGATTATTGTCAATCAAAAATTGAATGTTTGTCAAAGATATATAAGAGATATCAGGAATATTTTATACATATGGGAAAAATATGGTTACCTCGAAGCAAACTCAAAGTTTATGTTAAAATATAAAAAAGAGAAAGGACATATCAAAAAAGGAATTCCTAATATAAAAAACGTCTTGAGTGGCAAACTGTTATATCTAAAAATGGTAAAAGGAGAGACCGATTCCGTATATATGAGGCTCAATCGAAAATTTCAGTCGATTGTCAGCAAGACTTAACAACTAAACAACTAAAATTGTATATGAGAACAATATATCGCATCCCTTTCGTGTATCAAGCGACACGATACAAAGAGTATCAAGATAGACCCTAATCAAGCAGCGGATCAACGTCTGTACAGAAAATCTCCATGACTAGGGGAAACAGCAAGATAATCCATTTATGTGATTTCGCTGTTCTGATAACTGGCCAGTTTGCATCTGAAACCGAGTGTGGAATCGACAATTCCACCTAAAAATCTGTCATATGCACCCTTAATTGGAAAAATTCCACCAAAAAAGTATGTCTATTTCAGATTTAATTTGTATCTTTGCCACGTCTTGTTAAAGGTTTTCTTATGTTTAATTTTTTCGCAGCACAAAGATAAGTGAAATTCTTGACATGACAAACACTTGTGTAACTTTTTGTTGCCCAAGTTATTCTAAATAATTTATTTAATAACGCTGCGGATTCTAGGATGATATGAAAGATTTATACTGCATGCCATTCGTTTTTCAGGCTACCAAATACGAAGTCTATCAAGACGGTCGGTGTATTGACATGGGAGCCACAGATGTGCAAATTATTTCAAAAACCAAGGACGATATTGCTTTCTTCCATTTGGAAGGGGTTATACCAACTGATATCAAACGCAATTTTGCCTTCCCCATATATGGAATAGAACAGGGAGATATTTTGGAAGATAGGATTCAGTATGGGAGACTCCCTGTGGACATCAACCATTGGCCTCTGCCATTAGACCCGCCAGTTTGTAACATCTTTTCTAACAAAACTTGCATAAGATTTGCCTTGCTTTCTCCTCTGAGAATCGTAGAATTCTATGGTTATTTTGACCTAATAGGAGAATAGAAGACCTACGAAAAAGATATATATGTATTTCGTAAATTATACAAAAATGAACAAAGATAAGTATCTTATTAAACTGTCAACAGCATATTTAGAATCTCTTAGCGTTGAGGAATTATTAGCTTTAAGGCAACAAGTTTCTCAGCAAGGGGATTTGGATGCGTTGTGCGATATTGCCACCTTTCGTTTCATTAATGGAAGTATAACTGTAGTCGCTGACATCCTTCCTGAAATGTGTTTCTTATATGGGAAGTCACATAGGCTACAGGCTTTACAGGGATTGTTGAAAGAATACAATTTCACTCTAGCTTTAGCACCTCAAAGTTGTATAGAAACTGCAAAAACGATGCTTTATATAGGATTAGATTATCCGAATTTAGATGAGGATGCATTGTCGTATTTAGAAGCTTTATGGTGTGATTCTGGATCTTATGAATGGATGGATATAATTATGTACGATGTAGATAAATTGCCAAGGAAACTGAGAAGATTTGAAAAGTCACTTCTTGGATTAAAACAAGAAGAGTTTTCCGAGCAACTGATTATTGCTATCTGGGAATGTTTTGAACGCAACAAGAAATCCGAGAATGAAGACGAACCATTTTTCTTTGACAGGAAAACAAATAAAATTGGGAAAAAGCCTTGGTGGCGTTTGGGTAAAAACGAATTTGTGATAGAAAACGATAAACAATATAATGAGGTGAATAAATATATCTCAGATACGTTTGGTCGCGAAATGGCTTATAAAGTCGCAAAGAATCTGATGTTTTCTGCAGCCTCTGTTGAGGAATTCCAAAATTCTCCCTATCATACCGTATCTCCTCAAAATGTTTATGATGCTTGCGATGATAAGGGCGCTGCTACAAAGATAGCAGAATGGTTTTGTTTAGAATTTCTTAGGCGTTGTAATCAATAATTGCTAAGTGTATGATATATTAGGTTTACTAAATTACAAGAAATAATCATATCCTCTCGTTAAACCCATTAAGGACTTGAGAGTAAAGAAGAATAAATGATATGATAGAAGTAAGAGATATACCTGACTTTAATGATTATCTGGAGTCATTGCTCGTTCAGAATGAGTGCGATGATCTAGAATTCAAAAGTGCAGCAGGGGGATTCCCTGGAAACTTTTGGGACACGTATTCTGCCTTTGCCAATAGCGAGGGTGGAACAATCGTGCTTGGTATTCAAGAAAAGAAGGGGAAGTTTTTCCTTGACAACCTTACCGAGAAACAGGTGGAGAAATATCGTAAAGACTTTTGGAACAATGTAAACAACCGCTCTACAATAAGCGTCAATCTGATGCGTGCTGAGGATTTGGTGCTTGGCAACTACAAAGGATATGCTTTCATGTTGTTCTTTGTTCCCAGAGCATCTAGAGAGCAACGCCCTGTATATAGAACAACTGATCCGTATAAGGGAACCTTCAAGCGAAACTACGAAGGCGACTATAAATGTACGGAGAAAGAGGTTCAGCGTATGTTCGCAGATGCAGACGACAATTGTCCTGCTGATAGCAGAATCCTGAAGGGCTATTCGCTGGATGATATTGACCAAGAGGCTCTGAAGAGGTATCGCCAGTTGTTTAACCTGTCAAATCCAGACCACCCTTGGCTTGCCCTAGATGATATAGAACTGCTACGAAAACTAGGTGGCTACCGCAAAGACCGACTGACCCAGGAAGAAGGTTTCACCGTGGCGGGTCTGTTGATGTTTGGAAAGACTGATTCTATAACTGATCCAGAATGCACACCTTATTTCTCACCAGATTACCAAGAGCACCTGACAGAGGATGAAGATGTTAGGTGGACATATCGTTTGCATGCAGATGGCACTTGGGAAGCCAATCTTTTCAATTTCTATCAAAGGGTATTGCCTCGTCTTCAAGCCGCATTGCCAAAACCATTCAAACTGGAAGGCAACATCAGGAAAGAGGAAACACCAGCACATGTCGCAGTCAGAGAGGCGTTGACCAACCTATGCGTACATCCCGATTTTACGGTAAATGCCTCCTTATTGGTAAAGCATGAGTTGCACCGTTTTGTATTCTCAAATCCTGGCACAATGCTTGTTTCTCGAGATCAGTATTACACAGGAGGAGAGAGCGTGTGTCGCAATAAATCTCTACAGAAAATGTTTTCGATGCTTGGTGTTGCAGAGAAAGCTGGTAGCGGTACTGACAAAATAATGAAAGGTTGGCGTGAAGCCAATTGGCGTTCTCCAAACATAGAGGAACTACAGGCACCAGACAAAGTAGTATTGACAATGCCAATGGAGTCATTCTTGTCAGAAGAGTCAAAAGGGAAACTAACGGAGAAATTCGGTATTATAGCAAATAGTTTTGACCACAATGTACTCACAACATTGGCTCTTGCCTGTGATGAAGGTTATGTGACAAACACCCGCCTTCGATATTCCTTAAACCTTCATAAATCAGAAATATCCGATATGCTGAAACTGATGACCCAGAAAGGTCTTCTCGTTTCGGAAGGATATGGCAGAGGTACAAGATATATTCTTCCTGTCAATGGTATTGATGTGTTGAGAGAAGATCCTGCTAATGTTGCAAGTTCAGGTGATAATGTTGCAAGTTTAGGTGATAATGTTGCAAGTTCAGGTGATAATGTTGCAACCTCTGAGGATATTAATGTAGCAACACATCCTAAGAAAAGAATGTCACGCGAGGAATTGCAAGAACTCATACTGAAGAACTGTCAAAAATGGATTTCGCTTGAAGATTTGGCAAAATCGGTACACAGGAAACCCCTATACCTGCGTAACCATGTTATGCCACTCCTTCTTGCGGCCAATAAGATTCAAATGTTGTATCCTAGAACCCATCCAAAACAAATGTATAAAGTTATAGATTAAATCGAAAGAGAACCGCACTTCTTCAAATTCATGGCGGAGATGGTTACACAATGCGAGATGCAGATTGCCGCAGGCTATGAAACTCTAAAAGACATTCTTGTCAGTAGTCAGTGAAAAAGGTGCGAACATGAAGAATGACTAGTAAACTGACAAATGGCTAGAGAAAACAAATAACGACTAGAAAATGACTAGTGCAAGACGAGAAAAGAGAAGTTGCACAAGCCCCGACCTTCGGAAAGGCCGGGGCTTGTAGTATCAAAATTCAAATGGATGTCTCTTCGGGCGGATCAATAGGTTTGGCTTTAGGTTTCTTCATGCGTCCGCTTTTGCGGAGTGCTTCGGCCAATATCCACTGAATCTGCCCGTTGACAGACCTGAACTCATCAGCAGCCCATGCCTCGATAGCATCCATGGTGGCGCCATCGACACGAAGCACAAAACTTTTGGTGGTAGATTCTTTTTTGGCCATTGCGAGGTTTGAAGTTTGAAGGGTTTGAGGAGTTTGAAAGGTTTGAAGGGTTAAATCAGCAATCTCTCGTCAATCTGCACCTTCGGATTAATCTTGCGCAGCTCGTCGAG
>Ga0310695_10003230_pt1 | contig 32450 bp, 20 predicted proteins | sample RumenRJG_04DNA_FD_203882 | JGI IMG/M metagenome (GOLD analysis project Ga0310695, IMG submission 203882) | Bovine rumen microbial communities from Lethbridge, Alberta, Canada - RJG_04 (v2) (version 2) | ecosystem: Host-associated > Mammals > Digestive system > Stomach > Rumen | place: Canada...
GCATCAAGAACCTCGCCGACTTCAACATCAACACCCTCGCCACTGGCCTCCGCCTCCGCTTCCTCCCCGAGGGCGCGACCGAGGAGAGCATCTCCAGCAAGGACTTCCTCAAGAAGGCGAAGTTCGTCGATGTGGCAACCCTCACCAAGGACAAGACCGTCAGCGACGAGGAGACCGACGACGACGATGTGACCGGTGGTGATGACAACGGCGACAACGGCGACAACGGCGGCGGCAACGGCGGCGGCAACGGTGGCGGCAACGGCCAACTGATTGACGACGGAGAATAAAGACCCTCTCCCCGACCCTCCCCCGTAAAAGGGGAGGGAGCCATTCGGGGGTGTGCCTAAAATGTGCCTAATGAGAACTCAAACCAAGTATTAACCTTAAAACAAAATGCCCTACAAACCGGACGGCTCTCCCCCTCTACGGGGGAGATGTCCGAAGGACAGAGAGGGTCTGCTTATCATCATGAAGAACAAGGATCTCTGGCGGAACATCATCCAGGTGGTGGTGTCCATCCTCACGGCAGCACTGACTGCTCTGGGAACTACGAGCTGCATGAAACTGGTCAGTTGACAGTTGACAATTGATAGTTGACCAGCCCACGCGCTGGGCGAAGGTTGAAAGGAGCCCACAGTTAAACAAGAAGGGGAAGGTTGCAGAAATTGCGATCTTCCCCTTTGTGGTTCTTAGTGAGTATGTAGTGTTCCTATTCCAATGTTACCTTGACGGGTTTGGTGTTTTTAGCTTCCAGCACTTTCTCAAGGGCTATGCGGCGGGCACTCCAATTCTTGTTGATGGAGGCTGGCATAGCGGTCACTGCCCTGTCTTTGAGGGAGGTGTCGGTCGTAATAATGTACAGGATAGTCTTGCCCTCGGCGAGCAGTTTGTCGGCAATGGCGTTGGCACCACCTACCTTGAACCAGCTTTCGATGGTGTCGTCAGTTCCTGGGATGAGCAGGATGACGGGCAGTTCGTCCACGTTCTTGGTGGTAGGAGGATAGTAGGTGGCCGTGTTCTTGTTGAGGTCGTAGGACACCACGCCATGAGGGATGTCGCCCATCGAGAGGAGACTGTATTGAGATGCTGGATTCTCGTGGATGCTGTACTTGAATCCCTTGTCGGGCGAGAGGAACATATTGCTGGGGTCAGCCACCTTCATGCCATCAATGACGAAGCAGTACTTGAAGACTTGGTTCTCTTGACCCTTGATGTCGATGCTCCAAACACCGTCAGCATCCTTCTCCATAGGCTCAGGCTCAGGCATATTATCCATCTCGAGCATCACCTTCTGTGCGTTGGGGGCGCTGATGCGGAAAGTGACACCGTCGCTCTTGTATTCGGGTGACACGACAGCACGAGGGAAGAGACGAGCCATCACAGCAGGGGTGAAGGCCTCCTCCTTGCCTGTGGCTGCAAGAGCAGGCTGACCGTTCTTCATGGCTTCCTCAGAGGCTTCAGGATTGAAGAGCAGACGCATGGTCTTGTCGAGGAAATATTTGGCGTTCATCCAAGTGTGACCGTACTTGTCGTGGGTGTATTCCTTCACAGAGCGGATGCCCTTCTTGTCGAGGAACTCCATGTAGTCACGTGCGGTGCCATAGAGGAAGTCGTCAGTACCCACACCCAACCAGAAGAGGTGAATCTTGCTGTTGGTGTCGGCCACGTTGTCATAGACGCCACCAGGCAGGGTTGTGGAAGTGAAGGAGCTGTAAGAGCAGAGGTAAGAGAACTTGTCGAGATTGGTCAAGCCGCAGGAGAGCCCCTGATTGCCACCACGAGAGAAACCACCGATGGCACGATGGTCGCGGTCGTTGATGGTGCGATAGTGACTCTCCACGTATGGCATGAGGTCTTTTGTGAGGTCGTTGCCAAACACATCGCCCATACCCATGCCCATCATGCCGCCCTGTGGAGGCGCTGGCAGGAGCTTAGTGGGGTTGCCGTAGGGCAGCACGATGATCATCTCCTTCGCCTTGCCCTCAGCCAAGAGGTTGTCGAGGATATAGTTCATGCGTCCCACCTTGTAATAGACCTCCTCCGTGTCGGTCGTTCCGCTGATGAGGTAGAAGACAGGATAGCGCTTGTTGGCATTCTTCTTCTCGTCGTATGCAGGTGGCAGATAGACAATGGCGTTGTTGGTGCCCTTGAGGCTCTTGGAATAGTAGTGAATGTACTCCACCTTGCCATGAGGCACTTTCTTGATGTCGTGCGCCAAAGAGCCCGACTTGGCAGGAATCTCCAAGAGGCTGTTCTTGAAGCCCTCGTTGGGGAAATACTGCGGACAGAGCGGATCCATCACGCTGACCCCATCGACCACAAAGCAGTAGGGGTACATGTCGGGGGCAGCAGGGCCGAGTGTCGCAGTCCAAACCCCGTTGGCATCTTTCTGCATGGGGTTTCTGCCTGCGAACTGCACATCCACCTGCACCTCCTTGGCGTTGGGGTTTTCATAACGGAAGGTCACCGTACCGTCGGCATTGCAAACGGTCGATTGCTGCACCTTTTGTGCCATTGTAGCGGCCGCACAGAGGCAAGCCGCTACAAACGTGATTGATTTGAGTTTCATTTCTTTTACTATTATTTTACTACGAAGTCGAGGCTTTGGAGGTCTTTGTCGAGTGAAGAGCTACCATAGAGAATCTTGTAACGACCAGGACGAGTGGAGAGTTCGTCGATGGATGGGTCGTAGTACTCGAAGCTTTCGCCATCGAGGGTGATGACAGCCTGTGCCGTCTGACCTGCGTTGAGGTACACCTTCTGGAAGCCCTTGAGGGACTTGATAGGAGCCTCTGGATAGTCGAGCGCCTTCACATACACCTGAACGACCTCAGCACCTTCACGGCTACCGGTATTGGTCACAGGAACGGTGAGTGTCACCTTACCGTCGGCAGTCATAGAAGACTTGGAGAGCTTGCCCTGACCACACTTGAAGGTGGTGTAGGAAAGACCGTAACCGAAGGCGAACTGTGGCTGACCCTTGAAGTAGCGGTAGGTGCGGTTCTCCATGCTGTAATCGGTGAATTCAGGCAGGTCGTTGTTGGAACGATAGAAAGTGACAGGCAGCTTGCCGCTTGGGTTGAAGTCGCCGAAGAGCACATCAGCCAAAGCCTTTGCACCACCCTGACCAGGATACCAAGCCTGAAGGAGTGCGTCGTACTGACCCTCTACACTGCCGAATGCGATGGCAGAACCAGAGCAGTTGACGAAGACAACAGGCTTGCCGGTAGCGTGCATCGCACGAACGAGACGCTGCTGAACAGCTGGAAGCTCGATGTCCTGCTTGTCGCCACCTTCACCTTCCATACGGGCAGAGATACCACCGATGATGATGATGGCATCCACGTTGGAAACTTCCTTGGCGAGGTCGTCAAACTCGATGAGCTTGCGTTCGCAGATGTCACCACGCAGCATGGCGAAGTTACCATTTCCGTGCTTGTACTCAATCACGATGTCGTAAGTCTCGCCAGCCTTCACTGGGAAAGACTTGTAGTTGGCGCCGCCGCGTCCAAAGCCGAAGCCGAAGCCACCACGACCGCCGCCCTTAGACTCTTCCACGACGTTGCCATTCACCTTGAGCACATAGCCGTTATCGGTAGAGAGGGTGTATTGCATATCACCTGTGAAGGTAGCCTTGTACTGACCAGAAAGACGTACAGAAAGCGTATCCTTGCTGACGCCCTGAGCAAAGCCCCAAGCACCGAAGGTGGAGAAGTTCAGTTCGTTGTAGTAGCCTGTAACAGCTGGCTTGCCGCTGAGACTGTTGTTGTTGAAGAACTCAGCCTGAATGCCCTTGCCACCGTTGAACTCCTGCAGGTGATGGATGGTGGTGTAGCCGTCAGAAAGTTCGCAGGCCTTTCTATAGAGGATTTCCGTGTTAGGCAGCGCATTCTTGATACCCTCGAGGAGAGAGTGCTGGTGAGCCTTCGTAGGTGTGCCACCATAGTTACCGTTGAGCAACTCCACATCGTCGGCATTAGGACCTAACACAGCGATGCGTTTGAGGTTCTTTGAGAGAGGAAGAACGCCCTTGCTGTTCTCGAGCAGCACCATAGACTCACGGGCTGCCTGCGTAGCGAGGTCGTTGTTGGATTCGCTGCTGATGACTTCAGGAGCGAGGTTAGCCCAAGGAAGCATCTCGGCAGGGTCGAACATACCCAGCTCGAAACGACCGTAGAGGCTCTTGCGCAGGTGGTAGTCGAGGGTGCTCTCCTGAATGAGACCCTTCTCCAAAGCCTCAGTCAGCACCATGAACACCTTACCACACTCGAGGTCAGTACCGTTGAGCACAGCATCGACAGAAGCCTCCAGTGGACCAGCGTGAGTCTCGTGCTGACCACGATTATAGAAGTTGTTGATGGCGTCGCAGTCGGTGAGCACGATGGCATCATAGCCCCACTTGTTGCGCAGGATGTCAACGAGCAGACGGTCGCTGGTGCAGCAAGGCTTGCCCTCGTAACGGTTGTAGGCACACATCACCTCGCGCACATTGCCCTTCTTCACCAATGCCTTGAAGGCTGGGAGGTAAGTTTCCCAAAGGTCGCGCATCGACACAGAAGCGTTGAAAGAGTGGCGCTGTGGCTCAGGACCGCTGTGTACAGCATAGTGCTTGGCACAAGCGTGGGTCTTGAGGTACTTGTCGTCGTTGCCCTGCATACCCAAAACAGTCTGCACACCCAAAACGGCGTTCAGGTAAGGGTCTTCGCCACAAGTTTCCTGACCACGTCCCCAACGAGGATCGCGGAAGATGTTCACGTTAGGACACCAGAACGTCAACTCTGGGTTGCCTGGATAGTAAGTCACACCCATTGGCACATTGAACAGCTTTGGATCGTTGTGGTCGGTACGGTTCCAGTTGGCACGTGCCTCGTCAGAAACGGTGGAGAACACTTCGTACATCTGCTGAGGGTTGAAGGCAGCCGCCATACCGATAGGCTGAGGATAGACGGTGTAGTCGCCTTGACGCACACCGTGACAAGCCTCACTCCACCAGTTGTAGGAAGGAATGCCCAGACGATCCACAGAGATGGACTTGTTCATCATCAGACCCACCTTCTCTTCTGGGGTGAGCAGGGAGATAAGATTCTCCACACGCTCAGCATAAGACAGATTGACGAGCTGATAAGGGTATTTCAGTGGAGCACCACCTTCGAACACCATTGCCTTGATAGAAAGAGCACCGAGGGTGTTGCCGTTCTTGTCGAGCAGTTCCACGCTACGGAAACTCTTGCCGATGGACTTGAGTGGGTTGAACACAACCATCACGGTTGCAGACTTGCCCGGCTCAACAGCCTCATCAGCATAGAGTGCCTGAATGCACTCGCAGCTGGGTTTTACCTCGCCGATGGCAACAGGTGCCTTCGACTTGTTCTTGAATGTGAATGTGTGACAAATGGCGCCTTCTGTCGCGTTGACATTTCCAAAGTCATACTCATAAGAGTCGAATGAAACGGCGCTCTTCTTTTGTGCCCAAGCAGGTGCTGCAAGGAGCATGGCACAAACGCTAATAGCAAATAGTTTGTTCATTGATAAATAATTGAGAATTGATAATTGTAGGTTTTTGGTGAGGCAAAGTTAGTGAAAAGTTAGAATAACGGAAAGTAAGGAAGCATTTTTTTCACGTTTCACTTTTCATTTTGTATATTTTTCCGTACTTTTGCAAACAATTAAAACCGAAACCACTATGAGAATATGTTATATAGTAGCGATGGTGGCTGAAGCAAAGCCATTCATCGAGCGGTACGGAATCAAGAAGGTTGAAGGCTTTTTCGCTCCCCTACCATGCGAACTTTTCGAAGGAGAAGTGAATGGTGCCACGCTCAATGTGGTGCTGAACGGTCAGCAGCAAGACAGCGACCTCATTGGATGCGAAGCGGCATCTGTGGCAACGCTAAGTGCCATTCAGCGTCTGCATCCTGACATTGTGGTGAATTCGGGCACTTGTGGTGGTTTCCAGAAGAACGGCGCCGACATTGCCGAGGTGTTTATCGGTAATGGGGTAATGTTTCACGACCGCCGTGTGCCAGGCGACAACACTTGGGGCACACAAAGTCTCGGTAACTACCCTGTTTGGGAAGGAAGCCAAGCTTTAGCAGAAGCTTTAGGAATGAAAATGGGCAAGGTCACAACGGGCTCGTCATTGGACATGCAGCCATGTGACCTTGAGATCATTGAGAAACATGGTGGGGAACTGAAAGATATGGAAGGTGCTGCCGTCGGCTTTGTCTGCTCCCTCTTCCACACCCCTATCCTCTATGTCAAATCTGTCACCGACCTTTGCGACAGCGGTGCCGAAACCTTCGAAGAGTTCTCACGCAACCTCCACAAGGCTTGTGAGTCACTCAAGGTGGCAAACGAAAAGGTTATCGACTACTTGGTCAATAACCTTCACGCTTAATTATATTTCTCACCTCACACCTCTTACCTCACACCTCATATCTCACACCTCACTCATTCTCTTCCTCCAACGAGTGGAATGAACTGCCATCGAAACAATGCGTACAAATCTGGCACTTCTCCAGACCTATCGCCTTCACGATGGTTTCGAGCTTGGAGAACTTGAGGCTGTCGAGGTTGAGACGACGGGCAATCTCTGCCACCATCGCCTTGTATTCAGGTGAATCGGTGGTGGCGTATGCCTTAATACGCTCAGCGGGCACCTCTACATTCTGGGCAGTCTGTGCATCTGCCAACATCGTGGCTGTGCGTGAATGGGTCTCCAAGTCCTTGATGACACGACGGGTCACGAGTTCCAGTTCTGACTTGCTGGCAGAGAAGTTCACGAACGGGCAAGCATAAATCAGCGGAGGGCAGGCGATACGCATGTGCACCTCCTTCGCACCCAGTTCCTTCAGCACCTTCGTGTTCTCGCGCAACTGAGTACCACGCACGATGGAGTCGTCGCAGAACAGGCAACGCTTGCCCTTCAGCTGCTCCTTGTTGGGGATGAGCTTCATCTTCGCCACGAGGTTGCGCACCTCCTGACTTGGTGGCATGAACGAACGAGGCCATGTGGGTGTATATTTGCTGATGCCACGCTGATAAGGGATGCGACTGCCGGCACTGTAACCCACAGCCATACCGATACCCGAATCAGGGATGCCACCTACACAATCCACTTCTGTATCATCGGTCTCACCCATCACACGACCCGTCTCGAAACGCACATCCTCCACGTTCTTGCCTTCATATGAAGAAGTGGGGAAGCCATAGTAAATCCACAGGAACGAACAAATCTGCATCTTCTTGTTGGGCTTACGCAACTGCTCCATACCGTCGGCACGCAGACGCACAATCTCGCCTGGACCTACATAATAAGTGGTCTCATACCCCAAGTTGGCAAATGCCGTATTCTCGCTGGTAGCAGCCATCGCACCTTCCTTCTGTCCGATGACGATAGGGGTACGTCCCCAATTGTCACGGGCAGCAATGATGCCATCCTCTGTCAGCAGCAGCATCGAACAGGAGCCCTTCACCGTCTTGAACACATTCTCAATGCCCTCCACGAAAGTCTTTCCCTGCACAATCAACACACCCACCAACTCCGTCGGATTGATTTTGCCCGACGAGAACTCTGACAGATACATGTTCTCATCCAAAAGTCTGGAGGCAATCTCCTCCATATTGTTGATTTTCGCCACCGTCACAATGGCAAAACGCCCCAAGTGACTGTTGAACAGCATTGGCTGCGCATCAGTGTCACTAATGATACCAATGCCCGATTCACCATCAAACTTAGACAGTTCCGCCTCAAAACGGGTACGAAAATAAGTGCTCTCAAGATTATGGATAGCACGGTAGAAACCCTTTTCCTTGCTGTATGAAGCCATACCTCCTCGACGCGTTCCGAGGTGTGACTGATAGTCTGTGCCATAGAAAAGGTCTGCCGCACATTTTTCCATTGATACGGTCCCAAAAAAACCTCCCATAAATAGTAACGTGTTTGATTACAGGGTGCAAAGTTACGAAAAAGTTGAGAGTTGAGAGTTGAGAGTTGAGAGTTTTTTGCAATGTACATCCAAAATTTGCCCGAAAGCACCATTTTAAACGTATATTCTTAGTAATACTCGTTATGATTTGCGGCCAGCAGGTCGTAGCGGATGTTGTCCTCGAGCACAGAGATGCCGATCTTTCTGCCCTCTTGGGATGCAGATGAGGTGGATGCGGTGAGGGGACGTGGACGCACGGGCTGGTGAGGGTTGGTGGTCTGATAGATGGTGTCGTGCACCACCTCGTGTACAAAGACGGTGTCGGTGGTGGTCTGGGCAGTCAATCCCTGGGGGTTCCCTCCTGTGCTGTCAGGACGCAGGAGATAGCCAAGGAAGAAGCTCACGAGGCAGGCTGCTGGAATGGCAACGTACCAAGCGATGCGACTGCGCGATTTCCAGGGGCGCACATGCAGTTGGGCGTTCTCGTCTTCACGGATGCGACAAGCCATCGCAATGATGTCCTCATTGCTCATATTCTCTGGGTGTTGTGGATGTGTGTTCATATACTTGCAAGTTTTTGACGTATTATACTCATTGTTCTAAATAATCTCGATTTCACGGCTGCTTCCGACAGATGCTCGATTTGTGCAATCTGGGGAATGGTGAGTCCTTCCTCATAATGCAGGGAGAAGAGCAGATGGACTGGTGGCGGCAGCGACATCAGCACCTTCCTGACGGCATCGCGTTGCTGTTCTCGGGTCAGTCGCACCTCCACGTCTTCATCGCTGAGCGGCTCGTCGTCGAGGGTGGCGAGGAAGGTGGCCACATGCCCGTTGTGGCGGTAGGTGTTCTTGCAGAGGTTGTAGGCGATGGTGAAGAACCAGGTGGCGACGTTGTTACCCTCCACATAGCTGTCTCTCGCCTCATACACCCTGAGGAACACGTCGTGGGTGAAGTCGGATGCAGCCTCATCATCGCCTCCAAGCTGACGGAAAAAGAAGCCCTGTAGCCGTCGGGCATACCGACGGTACAGTTCTTCGAAGGCAGAGTCGCTTCCTCGACTCGTCCGATGCATCAGCTCTTCATCGGTCATCTGCCGATGGGATTTGAACAGAAGGATGCTCATTGTGCGGCAGATTTTGTGGATTCGTAATACTGACGGATTTCCTTCAAACCGTCTTCGCTGAAATCATCGCTGCGCCTATTTTCAATCGCCTTGAGCAACACGCCACTCAGCCAATGGCATCGCTGGGGGTCATACTGCTGATAGTGGGGCAGAATGCTCTGCAACAAAACGATGGTTTGGTATGTGCAGCCTGTGGCATCGGAATGATATTTCTCGTCGTCCTTCGATGGTGTGAAGGGTAGGTAGAGATAGTCGAGCGAATAGCGTTCCTCGATGTTTCGGCAGGTCACAGCGATGTTGTCGTAGGGCGTTGCCGAGTAGCGCAGGAGCAGTCCTTCGTTGTAGAGATTCTTCAACAATTCCTTGGGGAGTTTCTCTCTGAGCCATTCACGCAGGTTTGAGGCAGAATAATAGACAGGGTGCTCGCTGTGCTCTCCTATCCAAGCCAACATCTTGAGGGTTTGTGTGTGCCAATAAACAGCTGCGTCATCCATTGGGGTGGTCTCTGCCCAGTTCTCAGCAGGTCCTGGCACCTTGCACGCCTTCCATATCTTGTACCAGTCGCCATTTCGGTTGACCAGCACCTTGTCCTTGTGCATACCCAGTACCAGCTGAATCATCTTCTTGGGGATGAGGTCATCCTCTGCCTGACCGAGATAGATGCCTCCCTGTTCCATTCCCTGCAATTCGTTGTAGTGGAAGTAGAGTACATCGGGCGAGAGAGTGCCACTCTGGTAGTAGCGCGTCAGCATGTCCTTCAGACGTTTCTCATCCTTATCCTCACGGAGAAAATACCGGCACCAAATCTTGTAGTCACCTTCATACAACTTTTCAGGTAAACGCTTGAGGGCTTCTTCTGCATACTCTTTGCTTTTTTCATATTCGTAGCTGGTCTCCATCGCCAAAAGATAATAGGTGTAGGTGTCAGGAATGGCTTCCTTCACACGCTTCATCAGCTCCTGCATCATCTGTTGATAATCCTGTTCACGATTATAGAAAGTGCTCATGCTTTTCGCATGATACAGATTCCTCCATCCTATCTCGTCTTGAGGGTGTTCCTCCACATAGGCTTCCCACTTATGGAGTCGTTTCATGTCAGACAGGGAATCTCCTGTGTTCCAATACGCATCGAATTCCGCTCCTTGCGTTTCTAAGCTTTGCTGGCTCTGCTGTTGTTGGCATGAGCACATCAGCCCTGCCAGAACCACCATCAATCCAATTGTTTTTGTCTTCATTTTCTTTATTTAGTTATTGTTGCTTTTTTGTTTCCGTTCTCGAAAGCACCTTGACGTCATCATGCCTTTCTACTACAGCATACACCTCAGAAACGGAAGCGTTTCAAAAAAAATGCAACTTTTTTGCAAAGGTACGAAAAAATTATTAACTTTGCCGCGACAAAACCTGTACGACTATGAGAAAAAGAGCTGATTATATCCAGAGCATAGAGATTAAGGCGCTGTGGAAGGGTGGCAGACACGTGGTTTGGAACCTCCAACCCGACGTGAACATCCTCAGTGGCATCAACGGAGTGGGCAAGAGCACCATCATCAACCATTCGGCAAGAACGTTGGCTGCGATTGACCGCGACGAGATTGTGCCGAAGGATGCCCCACAGGGAGTGACCATCAAGCTGATGCCGGAGGACGCGACGTACATCAAGTTCGACGTCATCCGTTCATTCGACCGTCCGCTGCTGCATAGCGACCTGCTGGAGAAGTTGTCCGACTCACGTGTGAAGACGGAGCTCGACTGGCAGATTTATCGTCTGCAGAAACGTTTCCTCGACTATCAGGTGAACATCGGCAACCGCATCATCGAACTGCTGACCAGCGGCGATCCTGAAGACCAGATGAAGGCTGCTGAGGTGAGTGCGCCGAAGAAGCAGTTTCAGGACATGATTGACGAACTGTTTGCCGACACGCACAAGAAGATTGACAGGAAGAGCAACGAAATCCAGTTCATCCAAGCTCCGATGGGGGATAAGGAGCCACAAATCCTGACGCCCTACCAGTTGTCGAGCGGCGAGAAGCAGATGCTGGCCATCCTGATGACGGTGCTGGTGGAGAACCGCGAACCCTACGCCCTACTAATGGACGAGCCGGAAATCTCGCTCCACATCGACTGGCAGCAACGTCTCATCGACCTAATCCGACAACTGAACCCCAATGCACAAATCATCCTCTCGACGCACTCCCCTGCCCTGATTATGGACGGGTGGATGAGCAATGTGACAGAAGTGAATGAGATTACAAACTAAAATATATGTCCAGGCATCTCACCTCCAACATCACCTCTGCCTACATCGAGGCAGCGAACCGCTTAAGGCCTAAGAGTCGGAAGCGGAAGGTGGTGGTGTATGTGGAGAGCTATGACGACATCTTCTTCTGGCGAAACGTGCTGAGCGAGTTTGAGGATGAGCAGACGGCATTTGAGGTGATGCTGCCGTCGCGCACGAACCTGAACAGGGGCAAGAAGACGGCGCTGATGAATAAGTTGGGCGAGTCGCTGGGAGGCTACATGATTGCATGTGTGGATGCCGACCTCGACTACCTGCTGCAACGTCACACGCCTTCATCGCAGAAGATGCTGGACAACCCTTACGTGATTCACACCTACGCTTATTCCATCGAAAGTTACCAATGCTATGCGCCTTCGTTGCACAATGTGTGTGTGATGGCGACGCTGAACGACCGCAACCTCTTCAACTTCGAGGAGTATCTGCGCCAATATTCAGAAATCATCTACGAGCTGTTTGTGTGGATGGTGTGGCTGCATCGATGTGGACGCTTCAACGACTTCCCTTTGAACAACTTCAACAACATCGTGGCCGTGGATCAGCTGAATGTGTTCAAGCCCATTGACGCGCTGGAACGGGTGCGTCGTCAGGTGAACCGGAAGCTGGCTTGGTTGCAGCAGCACGTGAAGGATGCAAAAGGAAAACTCACGCCGCTGAAGCAGGAACTGGAAGGCTTGGGTTTGAGGAAGGAAAACACCTATCTCTTCATTCAGGGGCATCACCTGATGGAGAATGTGGTGGATGCCGCTTTGACCCCCGTCTGCACCATCCTGCGACGTGAACGGGAGAAGGACATCAAGATGCTGGCACGAGGCAACAATCAGCAGATGAACAACGAACTGGCCTGCTATTCCCATAGTCAGTTCCAACCGGCACAAATGCTGCGCCGCAATACCCAGTTCAAGGATTGCGACACATACCAAATGTTAAGGAACAGAATTGCAGAGTTCCTGAATAAGAAGTAAGAGGTAAGAAGTTTGAGGTTAGGAGTTGGGGATTTCGAGGATGAAGCGTGCGCCTTCCTTGTAGGTGGGGTCGAGCGTGAGGTTTCCACCCAACAGACGGGCATGATGCAAGGACAAGCCGAGTCCGAGTCCCAAACCCTCGCTGAAGCTGTCGAGCTTCACAAACGGATCAAAGATGTGACCACGCTCTTCTTCTGAGATTCCCTTACCCTTATCTTCAACGATGAACTGAAGCTTGGTTTCATCCACCACTCTCACAAGCATATTGACCTGCTTATCCGAAGCGAACTTCTTGGCATTGAGCAGCAACTCACGCAACACTCTCAGCAAGTAGAGACGGTTGGTGTGAATCGCGTGATTGTCAGGCAGCGGAGTCATGAAGTTGAAAGTCACAGCGTCTGGCGTTGCCTTTTCCTCGAAGGTCTGAATAGCTTCCTTCACCACAGGAATCACCTCCACTTCCTTCGACAAGTCGAGCTTCAGCAGAACATCCTGTCTCGACACATCGAAGATCATATTCGCCATTCTATGGATGGTGGTAGCGTTCTGCTTCATCGTATCAGTGAAGGCAGAGATTTCCTCCTTTGGCAGCACGTTAAGCGTCTCACGCAACACCTGCATGAAACCTGCAATGATGTTGAGCGGCGTACGTATCTGGAGCGACACATCATGAATGAATGTGGCCTTTCGTTGGTCGGCTTCCTCAATCATCTGATTGGCAGACAGGAGCTCGTTGTTACGATTCTCCATTTCCTCATTCACCTGTTTGATGCTGTTGATATGGTCGTTGACGGACTGCTGCATCGCGATGAAGCTGTTCTGCAACTGTCCCACCACATCCTTACGCTTGGTCTGAGGAAGCATCTTGTCGTAGTGTCCTGCCGTGATGAAGCGTGACTGCAGTGCCAGTTGGTCAAGTGGACGAATGAAGTGATTGATGATTTTCCAGCACACCACGAGCATCAGCAGCAAACCGACGATGAGCAGCGGCACAAGGAGATAGAACAAACGGTTGTAAGTGCTGGAGATGTCGCTTTCAGGACACACGATGGCAATGCTCCACGGGGTTCCTTCCACGGGCTTGTAGAACACCATGCAGGGTTCTCCGTCGATGTCGAGACGCATATTTCCCCTCTTGCCCGATGTCATCTCATGACCCAGGATGATCATGTCAGGCTGCTTCTGCGCATCAACGGACGAGAAGATGCTCTCCTTCACCAGTTTCAAACGGTCGGGATGCACGAAATAGTGTCCCTCTTCACCCAACATCACACAATAGGAGTTGGGATAAGGTTTATCTGCCGTAACAGCTTGGTAGAGACAAGTGATGGCAAGGTCGGTGGAGATGATGCCGATAAGATAACCATCTTTATCTTTCAGCGGCAAACTATAAGAGGCAATCATGACGGGCGAAGACAAGGTGCCCTCGTTGAAGTCGTTGTGGGGATCCACCCAGCACGCCTCATTCTTTTCACATGCTTTCTTATACCAAACCTTATCGTAGTAATCGTAAGATGCCTCATAGACGGATTCAATCGAGTCGGGTCCTCTCAGCGAATAAACAGAGAAGTTGCGCCCGTAATCCGGGAAGAAGTTGGGTTCCATCGTGATGGAGCATCCATTGATGTTGGGATTCTGCTCCACGACGCGGTGGGAGTAGTTCAGGAGCGAGTCGGGTCGCAGGTTCTCCATCACCAACCACTCGATGTTATTCGTCGCAACCTCCACCTCGTCAATGTAGTTCGTCACACGGCGAGAGATGTTGTCCAATGCGTGCTCTGTATGTGCCGCAGCCTCCAGTCTCACTATACGACGTGAACGCTCGTAGAGGAAACCCAGACTGAGCGAGAACACAATCACCACACAGAGCAGGATGCCGAAGCAGAGCTTCAGTGACAGAGAGCGGTTAATATAGTAGATGGGGCTTTTCATGAGGTCTTCTTTTTCTTCTTAGGGATGTTAGGCAGCTGTTCCAACAGATCGGTGATCACTTTGGTGTGACTCATCATCTCTTCCGACATCATGTGCACATCTTCCTTTGTCAAATTTGCACGACGCTCCTCTAATTTGTCAACTACACTTTCAATTTCCTTGATCGGCATAATCATCTTGTCCGCAATCTTATGGATGAGAATCATCTTCACGTTGTCGGCTTCTTTCACGTGTGCATGAATTTCAGCCAATTCCTCATTGTTCTCCTTGAGCGTTTCAGACAGTTGACTGATTTGCTGGATATTGCGCGACAAAGAGGTATGCATCGCTCCAAAGCTGTTCTGCAGGATACCGATCTCATCCACTCTATGGGTGGAAGGAATGGGCTCAGAATATTGACCGTTCGCTATGTGCTCCGCTGAATCTGCCAACATGTTGAGCGGGGTGAGCTGACGGCTGACAAAATAGAGGCAGAAAAGGGTGATGAGCAAGATGCCCATGATGGTGATGATCAACATATAGATCTGGTAGCGCCTGTTTGCATAGAAAATGTCCTTCTCCGAACATACCATGCAGGCACTCCAATGCTTGTTGTTCAACCCCTTATACAGCACATAGCTGTCTTTGCCAAACAAATTGACAGCGCGGATGCCGTCTTCGCCTGCCAACATCGATTCAACCATTGTTCGTACATCTTCGGGTTCGTCCTTCACCACTTCGCGCACCATCTTATGATACAGATAGGTGCTGTCAGGATAGACGATATAAGTGCCTTGCACACCCAGCATCATACAATAGGAATCGGGGAAAGGCTTGGTTTCAAGGATGGCGGAAGAAAAATCTTCCACGGAAATGTCGGAAGCCACCACACCAATAAAGTTTCCTTCTTTGTCGTGAAGCGGCACAGAACAAGTCACGATGGTCGAGTTGATCGTATCGCCAGGTGCATGAGGTCTCACCCAGCAGGTTGTGTTTTCCGCCTTGGGAATGAAATACCAGTTGACCGCCACATAAGGCACAGTCTTGAACTCGTTGGGCTGGATGATGGTGGGGTCTTGGCTCAGCAAGACTTCATCCGACTCAGGTTCTGGCCGGAAAGCGTATGTCATGTAGAGTTCTCCCTTCTGAGGATAGTAGTTGGGTTCGAAAGCGATGGCACAACCCACAATGTCCGGATTGCTTCTCACCACCTGCATGGTATATTTCACCATCGCATCAGGGTCATCCAGATGCTGCTCCACGTTCCAACGCATATTCGTCGTGGCCACATTCACTCTGTGCAGCATGTTCTCGATGTCCATCACCTTTCCGTTCAGCATCTGCTCTGCCTTTGCCAACGATTCCTTCTCAATTGCATTGTGAGAATAGCGGAACATGATGAGGAGGGCTGCCACAAACAGAATGGTGACCGACAGCAATACCCACCAGCAGATACGTGCGGAGAGCGTATTTCGGATATATTGAATTATTCGAATCAAGGTCTTTCTGGTGTTTCTGAATGAATCAAAGGTTTATATTCTTTTTCTATTTGAAGTGCAAATATAGGTTATTCTTTGAATAAGAACAAGAATTGGAGAAGAAAATTTCACTTTTCAGCATAAAAAAATGCACAATTGACGTTGCCAATTGTGCATTTCTTCCATTCTTCCTCTTTTTTACTTCACTTTCAGACGAATCACGTTAGCTGAACGAGGTTCAACGGAAAGCGTCATCTTCTTAGCAATCTTGATGTCCTTCGTGACAGGAGCAACAGGCTGTGCGTCGTAGTTGTTCTCAGCCTCGAGGGAGTTAGCTGTGAGCGTTGTCATAGGTGCTATTGCAGGAACCTTAAACTTGCTCAGGTCGATGGTTGCAGTCTTTGCCTCCTCAGCAGCATTGATGAGCTTGATGTAAAGCTCGCCCTTCTCTGTGTTCAGCACAGCGGAAGTGCCCTGATACTTGTCACCACCCTGGAACTTAGCTACATCACCATAGTAGTAGTCGCCGGCTGTGGTACCAAACATTTGCTGTACATAGTAGCTGCAAGTAAGGATCACCTTCTCGTTGTCGAAGTAGATGAGGTCAGGATTCCAGCTCTCATGATTCTTCTTGCAGAAGAGAGGTGCATAACTGGTCATTGACACTACGTCACCATTGCGCTCAACACCCAAGAGGTAAAGACCTTCGTAGAGGGCATCAGCCAACTTCTTGTCTTTGGCAGCATACTCACCCAGATACACCTTAGTCTTGCGGTCGCGTGGGTAGTTGTCGTAGTTGGCCTGATTGTCGAGGAAGTAGTTGCGAGGTTCGTAGTAGTGCTCGTCGAGAATGTCCACACCAGTCTCTTCAGCGATGCGCCAACCGTTGTCGAAGTCAGGATTGCCCTTGTGGGAACCAGGACCAGCTGTGCCGACAATCACGATGTTAGGATATTTCGCGCGCACACGTTCATATATATACTTAAAACGCTCCTCAAACTCTTTCGTGATCTTCTCCTCGTTGCCGAGACCTAGATACTTCAGGTTGAAAGGCTTGGGGTGACCTGCGTCAGCACGCATCTTTGCCCACTTGCTGGTTGCAGGGTCGCCGTTTGCCCACTCAATGAGGTCAAGAGCTTCGTCCACCCATTCGTCCATCTCGCTCATAGGCACAGCATCCTGAGCCTGTGTGCGCATGCTCCAACCACCGTTCGTTCCCTGACAGTTCACACCGCAAGGAAGGATAGGAAGTGGCTCCATACCGAGATCTTCGCAGAACTGGAAGTACTCATAATAACCCAGACCCATTGACTGGTGATAGCCCCATGTGTTCTTCAAACCACGACGCTCTTCTCTTGGACCGATAGTTGTCTTCCAGCGGTAGGTGTCCCAGAAACCGTCACCACCACCGTGCACAACGCAACCACCTGGGAAGCGCATGAACTTAGGCTCCAGACCTGCCAATGCCTCAGCGAGGTCTTTGCGCAGACCGTGACCCTTATAAGTGTCCTGTGGCATGAGGGAAACCATATCGATGTCGAGGTCACCTGTATTCAATACCAGGATCTGCAGAATACCGTTGGTGCAGTCCTCTGAAGATGTCAGCGTAGCCTCATACTTCTTCCAAGAAGTGTCGCTCACGTTGAGTGTGGTCTCAGCCAGCACCTTAGGGTTCTGACCCCATCCGCCTGGAGCAGCCAGCACGACGCGTACCTGCTTAGCAGCACCGATGTTACGGAAGAACACAGAGAAGTCGTACTTCGCGCCAGCCTTCACGCTGATGCCGTCGAAACCGTCGTTTTCCAGACCGAAGCCCTTCCAACCAGCATAGTCGTAGTACTCCTTCACACGCTCTGTATGCAGACGCATATAAGTGGGGTTGTTGGCATTGAGAGGATTGTCCATTCTCACTTGCAACATACCCAAAGAGTGACCTGGACGTGCTGTCTTCCAAGATGTGCCAGCACCCCAGCCATCACGTTCGTTGGGGTTGTACTCGAACGAACCGTTCTCGATCAGTTCTGCATAGAGACCACCGTCTGCTGAGTAGCTGATGTCCTCGAAGAAGATGCCCAAAAGTTCCTTACTGATTTTCTTACCACCAGATGGAGCCTTCACCTTCTGAGCCGAAGCCGTCAGAGGTGCTCCCAAAAAAGCTGCAAGCGCAGCGGCCTGCATGATGTTTCTAAATGACATAAGTAATTAAGTTTTGAGTTTGTATGTTTTAAGTTTTGAATTTACAAGTACAGTTTTCGGGCACTAAATTAGGCATTTTCTCGCACATGAAGATTATTTTTGCGAGAAAACAACGTGAAAAGCGTGTTTTTTGTTGAAAAAACGCATAAATCTTCCTCATTTGCAACGGAAAAAGAGTAACTTTGCACCTCAAAACGAAACACTGAGACAACTAAATCACTAAAAAACAAACATACAAAATCATGAAAGATTTCGTACAAGAACTCACATGGCGTGGGATGATACACCAGATGATGCCTGGCACTGACGAACTGCTCAAGAAGGAACAGGTGACTGCTTACCTCGGCATCGACCCCACCGCCGATTCTCTCCACATCGGACACCTCTGCGGTGTAATGATGCTTCGCCACTTCCAGCGTTGTGGTCACAAACCCCTTGCCCTCATCGGAGGTGCTACAGGTATGATTGGCGACCCTTCCGGTAAGAGCCAGGAGCGCAATCTCCTCGACGAGGAGACCCTGCGTCACAATGTGGCTTGCATCAAGAAGCAACTCTCTCACTTCCTTGATTTTGATAGCGATGCACCCAACCGTGCAGAGCTCGTCAACAACTACGACTGGATGAAGGACTTCACGTTCCTCGCCTTCGTACGTGATATTGGTAAGCACATCACCGTCAACTACATGATGGCAAAGGAGTCTGTACAGAAGCGCCTCAACGGTGAGGCACGTGATGGTCTGAGTTTCACGGAGTTCACCTACCAGCTCCTGCAAGGCTACGATTTCTACTACCTCAACGAACACAAGAACTGCAAGCTCCAGCTAGGTGGTGCAGATCAATGGGGTAACATCACCACAGGTTCTGAACTCATTCGCCGCATGAACGGCAACGAGTGCTTTGCCCTCACCTGTCCTCTTGTCACCAAGAGCGACGGTCGCAAGTTTGGTAAGACGGAAAGTGGCAACGTGTGGCTCGACCGCAATCGCACTTCTCCTTACCAGTTCTACCAGTTCTGGCTCAATGTACCAGACGAGGATGCGAAGCGCTACATCAAGATCTTCACTTCTTTGGAGAAGGAAGAGATTGAAGCCATCATCGCTGAGCAGGATGCAGATCCTGGTCGCCGTGTGCTCCAGAAGCGTCTCGCTGAGGAAGTGACAGTGATGGTACACTCTCGCGAAGATTACGATATGGCAGTCGAAGCTTCCAACATCCTCTTCGGCAAATCCACTAAGGAAAGCCTTCTCAAGCTCGATGAGCAGACCCTGCTCGACGTCTTTGCAGGCGTACCTAAGTTCGAGGTGGAGAAGAGCCTCTTCGAAGCTGGTGTGAAACTCGCCGACCTGACTGTTGACCACGCTCAGATCTTCCCCAGCAAGGGCGAAGTGAAGACCCTCGTCAAGGGCGGCGGTGTAAGCATCAACAAGGACAAGGCAACCGCTCCAGATCAGCTGCTCACCACAGCCGACCTGCTCGACGGCAAGTACCTCCTCGTGCAACAGGGCAAGAAGAAGTACAGCCTCTTGATAGCAAAATAAGAAGATAGACCCTATAACAAAGATTGGGCGAGACACACCAAGTGTTTCGCCCAATTCTATTATGCAGAGAATCTATTCTGCTCAAAGTTCCATATTGGGTTTCATCACATCATGACACTTAGTTGTCTGCTGCTTGGAGAGGGAATAGACAGCGGTGGCGCGAATGTCTTCCACGTTGGCAGCGAAGCCAAGGGTGTATTTTCCGGCAGCAGCTTCCCAACTCTGGGTGGCTTCGTTGTAGGATGCCAAGTCGTAGTTGTTGACCGTCATCGTGAGGGTCTCGCTCTGACCAGGTTTCAGTTCACGGGTCTTTGCAAAGGATTTCAGTTCACGGGCTGGTTTCTCAAGGCCGCCAGATGGTGCTGACACATAGAGCTGCACCACTTCCTTGCCTGCCACAGCACCCGTGTTGGTCACCGTCACAGAAGCGACAAAACCATCCTTCGTAGCCTTAACAGCGGGTTTGCTGTAGGCGAAGGTCGTGTAGCTCAAGCCGAATCCGAAGGGGTAAGAAACTTCCTTCTTGGCGGTGTTGAAATAGCGATAGCCCACGTTGAGTCCTTCCATGTGCTTGGTGTAATCCTGGAACTCAACCTTGTTGTTACCACCTCGAGGACGGTTGGCAGCAGTTGGTCGCACATTGGGATAATTGGCGCTGGAAGGAACATCAAGCAGAGTAACGGGCCAAGTCATCGTCAATTTGCCAGAAGGATTCGCCTTGCCTGTGAGCACATCAGCCACAGAGTAACCACCTTCCTGACCTGGTTGCCAAGCCAGCAGGATGGCATCAGGCATTCCCTTCCACGAAGCAGTTTCGAGCACATTACCCATATTGAGCACCACAACAACCTTCTTCTTGGCCAAGTGGAAAGCGTTGCACACATCTGTAATAAGTTGACGCTCTGTGTCGGACAGCGTGAAGTCGCCGTCTTCTGTACGGTCAGTTCCTTCACCAGCCTGTCTGCCGATGGTGATGATTGCCATATCAGATTCCTGAGCCTGCACATCGATGACAGGACGGGTCACAGGCATCTCAGGCAACACAGCCTTGCCCCAGAACCAGCCGCCACGTGCTGGAGAAGCAGCCGTGATGCTGTTCTGGTAGCTCTGGTAACTCTTATAGAGGTCGGTCAGTTTCTTGTTCACTTCCAGGCCTGCTTCATTAAGACCCTGCATCAGGTCTATCGTGTAGGCCTTGTTCACGTCACCTGAGCCTGTGCCACCAGCAACGAAGTCATAAGAAGTAGTACCAAACACAGCCACACGCTTCACGTCCTTCATGGGCAACGCATTCCCCTCGTTCTTCAGCAGCACCATACCCTCTGTGGCACTATTGCGAGTCACAGCGGCGTGCGCTCTGAGGTCGGGCTTGTTGGAGAACTTATATCCCTTGAAACTGGGTGTCTTGACCAGATACTGCAGGATACGCTTCACGCAGATGTCGAGGTCGGATTCTGCCAACGCCCCACTCTTCACCTTATCCACGATGTCCTTGATTTGCGACTCTGCACCTGGCTCCATCAAGTCATTGCCTGCCTTGATCTGTGCAGCCGTATTGCGCAAACCCGTCCAGTCGGTCATGACGATGCCGTCAAAACCCCATTCATCACGCAGGATGGTGGTGAGCAGTTCGCCGTTCTCCTGAGTGAAGGGGCCATTGATTCTATTGTAAGAAGACATGATTGTCCAGGGTTTTGCCTCCTTCACAGCAATCTCGAATCCTTTCAGATAAATCTCTCTCAGCACACGCTGCGACATCACCTCATCCACACCCATACGGTTGGTCTCTTGCGAGTTGGCAGCGAAGTGCTTCATTGACGTACCCACACCTTGACTCTGCACACCTCGCACGTAGGCAGCAGCTATCTTGCCCGTCACGAAGGGGTCTTCAGAATAGTACTCAAAGTTACGTCCACAGAGAGGTGAACGGTGTATGTTCAGACCGGGAGCCAAAAGCACGTCACAGCCGTATTCCAGCACCTCATTGCCGATACACTTGCCCACTTCCTCCACCAGTTGGACGTTCCACGTACAAGCCAAAGCCGTACCCACAGGGAAGCCCGTGCAGTAGTAGGTCTGCGAGTCGTTTTGACGTGTGGGTGAGATTCTCACACCAGCAGGACCGTCGGTCAATACGGTAGCAGGAATGCCCAAGCGGTCGATGGCTTGTGTCATACCGGCTGCACCAGGCACCTGATGAGCATGACCTCCCACTATTCCGTTGTCTCCTTGATTTTCGATGCGACGATTGCCACCCACGACGAGCATCGCTTTCTCTTCGAGGGTCATCGCCTTCAACACATTGTCGATTTGGTCTGGTTGCAGCTTTACTTGCGCTGTGGTCAGATTCGCACTCAGTGCCAGCATCGACACTGCGGTCAGGATTGTTTTCTTCATAAGGTTTTATGTTTATGTTTGTAATATTGGGTTAGCGGTTAGGGGATAGCGGTTAGCGTTGGGCTGTTAGCCCTTCTTCCAGAATCCTCGGGTGAAGAGGATGATGATGGGGAAGATCTCAAGACGTCCGATAAGCATCAAGAAGGAGCAGACGAACTTGGCGACAGGACTGAGGATGGCCCACGAATGAACGGGACCGTAGTAACCCATGCCAGGTCCTACGTTGCTGATGCTCGACATCGCAATACCAAAGGCTTCGTAGTAGTCGAAGTTGGGGTGCACATCGTTGGGGTCAACACCACTCAGCGCCAAGACGAAAGCACCCAAAAAGAGGGAGCAGACGAAGAGGGCGACAAAAGCCAGCAGCATCTGCACCACATTGGTCGGGACAATGTTACCGTTCATCCTGACAGGAGTGACGGCACGTGGATGGAGGATGCGCGTGAACTCGTTCTTCAACACCCGATAGATGATGCTGAGACGTACACACTTAAAACCACCACTGGTGCTGCCAGAGGAGGCACCTGCAAACATGACGAAGAGCAGGACGGGCATCAACTGTACAGGCCAAACGGTGTAATCCACTGTTGCCAAACCTGTTGTTGTTTGCAGGGAGATGACGGTAAAGAGGCTCTGTCGGATGGCAAATTCTACATCATGTTCCGTATCGGCAAAGACCAGCACCAAGGTGCAAATCAGCGAAGCGACCAACACTACAATGAGGTAGGCCTTCAGTTCGGCATCGCTAAAGAACTTCTTCACTTTTCCCTTGAGGATGGTATAATATATTAATGTGTAATTCACACCTGAAATGAACATGAAGAAGATAAGCACGTATTCGATGGCTGGTGAATGATAGTAATCGCCCAGAAGGGCTGAATGGGTGCCATAACCTCCTGTTGCTGTCGTACAAAGTGAATAATTGATGGCGTCGAATGCGGGCATGCCACAAATGAGCAACGAAAGGATGCAGAGAAGAGTCAGCGCGACATACACCCCACCAATCCATTTAGCGGCTACAGAGATACGTGGATGCACCTTGTTGTGCAAAGGACCAGTCGATTCTGCTGCAAAGAGCTTCACCTCGCCCACACCAAAGGCTGGCAAAATGGCGATGGTGAAGAACACGATACCAATACCTCCAATCCACTGGGTCAGACTTCGCCAGAAGAGCAACCCCTTGGGCATCGCATCGAGGTCGTCTATGATGGTGGCTCCCGTACTGGTGAAGCCCGACATCGTTTCAAAGAAGGCGCTGGCCACATCTGGCACATGTCCATCGAGCAAGAAAGGGCTCATGCCAATCAGCGTGAAGAGCACCCACACCATCGACACCACGATGTAACCGTCCTTTCTGCCCATCTTCTTGCCAGCATGACGTCCGAGCAACACCCCCACAACACCTAGCACCAGCGCGAGAACAATAGCAGGAGAGAACACCTTCACGCCTTCATCATATATCCAACTGACAAACTGACACAGCATCAGCAATCCTGCCTCGATGAAGAGGAGGAATCCCATGATTTTCGCTATGAGTTTCCAGTTGATCATTTACTTGAAGAACTTGTCCAGTTTCTTGAGGGTGTTGTCGATGCAGAACACCACCACCTTGTCGTCGGCCTGCAGTTGTGTGGCACCACTCACCAGCATCGACTTGCCGTCTCTCGACATACCTCCGATGTTCACACCATAAGGGAAATGCAAGTCCATCACCTTCTTCTTCGTCACCTTCGAACCAGGCTTCACCACAAACTCAGCCACGTCGGCATTGCCGATGGTGAGCATCTTCACATTGTCCACATCGCCCTTCAGGAGCATACGATAGATATGACTGGCGGCAATCAGCTTCTTGTTGATGATGGTACCGATGTCGAGGTCGTTCGCCATATCGAAATAGTCGAGATTCTCCACCTGGGCAATCGTCTTGCGGATGCCTCGACGACGCGCTGCCACACATGCCAAGATGTTCTGCTGATCATTGTCGGTCAACGCAATCAACGCCTCCATGTTGCCATAACCCTCGTCGTTGAGCAAGTCCATATCATATCCCTCTCCCTCCAGAATCATCGTCTTGGGCGACACGAGCGACTGCAATTCCTCCGTACGTTTCCTGTCTGGCTCGATCAGCTTGATGCCGTCGTGGATGGTTTCCAACTTCCAGCAGGCACGCACCGACAGCTTGCCGCCACCAATAATGAGGCTGTTCTTCACGGCTGGATAATCGTCCTTGCCGGTCAGGTGTCGGATTTCACCCAGATTCTCCTTGGTGGTCATGAAGAACACGAGGTCGCGAGGAAGAATCTTCTCGTCACCATACGGACTGATGGTCTCGCCGTCACGCTTGATCGCCACCACGTGGAAGTTGTGCCCATGTGCCATACCGATCTCCTTCAGGGTATGACCCACCAACAGATTTTCCTTATTGCTGATTTCCTTCTCGCCAATCGGGTTTGCATCGTGCATCTTCACGCTCAGCAACAGCAGTTCGCCATTGTTGAACTCCCACATCTGACGCACCCAACTGTACCTGGCACTGGCCTTGATGTCTTCGGCTGCCAAGAGTTCTGGATAGATCAGCGACTCGATGCCCATGTTCTTGAACAGTTCCAAGTTCTCGGGCTTCATGTATTCGTAATTATCGACACGTGCCACCGTATGCTTTGCACCCAGCTGCTTGGCCAACATGGCACACGTCAGGTTCTCGCTCACGTTGGGAGTGACAGCAATGAACAGGTCGGCACGATTCACTTCAGCATCCTTCAGACCTTGAATGGACGAAGGTTGCTTGACCAGCGTCATGATGTCCAACTCACTGCCCAGACGAAAGAGTCTTCCCTCGTCAGCATCGATGAGCACCACATCCTGACGGTCGTTCGACAGCATGCGTGCCAAATGAGTGCCCACGGCACCTGCACCAGCAATCACTATCTTCATGATATAGTTGAGAGTTTAGGGTTGAGAGTTTAGAGTTGAGAGTGTCTCCGCTATGCTTTGTGCATCCATTCCACAAATCTGTCGCAATTCAGGCACCGTGCCGTGCATCACGAACTTGTCGGGGATGCCCACTCGTTTCACTTCCACTTCATAGCCGTTGTCGGCGAAGAACTCCAGCACGGCACTGCCCAATCCTCCTGAGATCACACCATCTTCCACCGTCACCACCTTCTTGAACTTCTTACCTACCTCGTGCAGGATTTCCTCGTCAATCGGCTTCAGGAAACGCATGTCGTAGTGCGCGATGTTCAAGGGGGCGTCAGGCGAATCGTTCAGCGACTTCAACTCAGCGATAGCAATCGCTTTCTCTGCCTCCACGCCGATAGGACCAATGCTCAACACGGCCAAATCCTGACCGTCCTTCAACTTGCGTCCCTTGCCCACAGGCACCTCTTCCAGTTCACATTGCCAATCCACCGTGTTGCCCCTGCCACGAGGGTAACGGATGACAAACACACCCTTGTCGGGCAACTGAGCCGTGTACATCAGTCGGCGCAGCTCCATCTCGTTGTAGGGCGAAGCGATGGTCAGATTCGGGATGGGGCGCAGGAACGCCAAGTCGAACGCTCCATGATGGGTCGAACCATCCTCACCCACCAATCCTGCGCGATCAAGACAGAGCACCATATTCAGGCGCATCGTCGCCGCATCGTGGATGATGTTGTCGTATGCTCTCTGCATGAACGACGAATAGATGTTGCAGAAGGGCAGCAGCCCGTCTTTCGCCATGCCACCTGAGAAAGTCACCGCATGACCTTCGGCAATGCCCACGTCAAACACACGCTTAGGCATCGCGTTCATCATGATGTTCATCGAACAGCCCGTCGGCATCGCTGGCGTCACACCCACAATCTTCTCGTTCTTCTGTGCCAACTCCAAGAGCGTCTTGCCAAACACCTCCTGAAACTTCGGCGGACGAGGTGTGCCGTCATCACTCTTGATGCGCTCACCCGTGTCGGGATCGAACTTACCCGGCGCATGCCAGATGGTCGCATCCTCCTCAGCAGGTGCATAGCCATAACCCTTCGTCGTATGGATGTAGAGCAACTTCGGACCCTTCATTTCCTTGACCACTTGCAGGATTCTCACCAGCTCTACCACATCGTTTCCCTCGGCAGGACCGAAGTAACGGATGTCCATTCCCTCGAAGATATTCTTCTGACGCGACAAGACAGACTTCAGGCTGTTATTGAAACGAATCAGTTCCCTACGACGTTTCTCGTTCAGGATGCCCCAGCCAAACAGCTTCTGCGACAACTTATATCGGATGTTATTATAAGTTGTGTTGGTGGTCAACTGCAAGAGATACTTCCTCATGCCACCCACACTACGGTCAATCGACATATTGTTATCGTTCAGCACAATCAGCATGTCGTTAGGCGTGCTTGCCGTGTTGTTGATGCCCTCGAACGCCAATCCGCCACTCATCGCACCGTCACCAATCACAGCCACCACCTTCCTGTTCTCACCCTTCATCTTCGCCGCCACAGCCATACCCAGCGCTGCCGAAATGGAATTGCTGGCATGTCCGCAACAGAACGTGTCATACTCGCTCTCGTCAGGATGAGGGAAAGGCTTCAGACCATTCAATTTGCGGTTCGTGCAGAACTGGTCACGACGCCCCGTCAAAATCTTATGTCCGTATGCTTGGTGCCCCACGTCCCACACAATGCGGTCGTAAGGCGTGTTGAACACATAATGCAACGCCACCGTCAACTCCACCACACCCAAGCTCGAAGCCAAATGACCCGGATTCATTGCCAACTCCTCAATGATGTCACGCCTCAATTCATCGCACACGGCAGGCAATTCCTCCACCTTCAACTTGCGCAAGTCAACAGGATAATCAATCTTCGTTAAGTACTTATAATCGTTGCTATCTCCCATAATTCAATGTTAAAAGCATGCAAAGTAAGAGAAAAATGCCGATATGACAAAATAAATTCATTTATTTTTTACACGTTTTGTCCTATTTGTACCAAAAATTAGCCACTTAATACTTTTTTAGTTAAAAAGTGTTGGAGGATATATAAAAAGGCTATAACTTTGCACCGTCATCCACAAAGAGGGGATTCCGAAAACCTCGGACTGACGTTGTTAACAGAGTAGGAAAAACTAATTGATAAAAAACGAGAAAATTATGAAGAAAATGATTCTTACTGCTCTCGTAGCAGTTGCATCCCTCGCAGCTAATGCACAGGTTTGGGTCGGCGGTGAAGTTGGTTACCACCACGAAAGAACAACCCAGAACAAGGTAGAACAGGGTAAGGCAAACGACTTCGTTTTGCTCCCAGAAATCGGTTACAAGCTGAACGACAAGTTCGACGTTGCTGTGAAGATTGGTTTCGCACACAGCGAGGATGGTGATGACATCTTGGGCATGGACATCCCTGTTAACTATGGCTACGCTAACGCATTCGTTTTGAACCCATACCTCCGTTACACTTTCGCTAAGGCTGGTGATTTCTCTTTCTTCGCTGACGGTGGTTTCTCTTATGTAAACGCTCACATCTGCGGTGATGACAACAGCACTAACGCATGGCAGATTGCTATCAAGCCAGGTATCTCTTACGCTCTCAGCGAGAAGGTAAGCCTCGTTGCACACGTTGGTGGCATTGGCTACTCATACGCTAAGTACGATGACATCAAGACTAACGGCTTCGACCTGGGCGTCAAGGGTAACAACATCACTTTCGGTGCATACGTAAGCTTCTAATCGAGCATTTTACATAAACCCTATACAAGAGGGCTGACAAACATCCGTTTGTCAGCCCCTTTTTGTCCCCACGTGGGAGCGTGTCTTTTCCTCGTAAGGCTGCAATTGTTTCCCTTAAGGGTTGCAAAAAAATCATTTAGTGACAGTCACTACCATTACCTTTCCAAATAACCGACCCTTATTGCCCGATAACCTGCCTCTGCTGAGAAATAGTTGTGCGTTATTGAAAAAACAGTGATGTTTCCTGAAATTTAAAACCCTAACTCTGTGACAATTCGGACAATTCGACAACCCTTTTCTGCGCCCCAGCCAAAAATCAGAAAAACCCACATCAGCTGACAATCAATAAGATAAATATATAATTTAAATAATATTAACAATATTTATATCAATATATTTATCAAAATACATTCATTTCTTATCATTCATCATCCATTTCTCACACAAAACACACAGAAACCCAACTTTCTCCCTCCTTTATGCCTAATTGAAGACCGCAATTTTTCTAACTAACCAGAAATATTTCCCTAACTAACCAGCAAAATCCCCCACTAACCAGCAAGCGGAAAACCCAACCGCACAAAAAAAGCCCTGTCCTTTGTCCGAATTGTCCAGCTCTCTCCCTCCTCCAAAAGACCCGGCACCAAAGCAATGGAGTGCCGGCACCAAAGCACCCTTTTACCGGCACCAAAGCGCCCTCGAAACGCCGTCTCTCCTCCCCTGCCAACAACACCCCACTCATAGCAAGGACAATGCCCCACTATGTTACCACACAACACCCCACTCAACGACCCACACCAAGCCTACTGCTGTTCTCCAAACCACTGCCCCGATTCAGGGCACTGCCTCGCCGGACAATTGGGACAAAGGACACCCCATTTGTTGTACGCTCACTCCTTGTGGTCGACTATCTTCACGCAGGCGGTCATCGGTTGGAGTAAGAATATAAACAAGAACCACCCGTGGGCAGAGCACTCACGAGTGGTTCTATTTATATCAGCGATAGTTTATTTTACCACAATCTTCTTCGATGTTCCATTCTTGTACTTGATAATGTTCACACCTTTCTGCAAAGTCTCAATAGCGGATTTTAACAACATTGAACATGTAAGTACTAATATCGTTATAAGAATCAATACGGATACCAGCTTTAGGCACACCATCATTTGGCTAAAGGCACACGATTAAATGGCTAAAGGCGCACGACCTTTTGCCTTTAGCCGCGTGAAGATGTCAAAGAAAGGGTTAAAAGGTTGATTTCTTGTTTCATGACAAAAAAAGAAGGGACTCCCGTGTGAGAGTCTCTTCTTCTTTGTTATATATTATATATGTTGTATAAGAGAGAGTGGCTATGGTTTAGCGGCGATGATGACGACGGAAGAGGGGAGCGCGCTTCTTGCTGCTGGAAACTTGCTGCATGTCCTGACCGATCGTGTAATCTACACCTTGTGGGGCTGATACGATGACATCCACTGTGCCGTTGGCCTGTTCGAGGGTCTCGAGGTCGCGGGCTGAGATGTTGAGCACGCCGTCCTTGATGCTCCAGGAGATGGCGGATGCGAGGTCTGATTCGCGTGAGGTGACGTCAACTGAGTATTCCCTGCTGGGGACGATGACCAGGTGCACGGGTGCGTTTACCTTTACTGAGTTGAACACTGCGGTGTTAACCTTCTTTGCATTTGCACTGATGGCGATGACTGCTGCGAGAGCGAGGGTGATGAACTTTTTCATAATTGTAGTTTTTTATTGTTATTAATTATTGTTTTATTTGTCTTGTCAACTTTTGAGTTTTGGGCTTGGCTTCTATAACCTTTAACCTTTAACCAATAACCTTTTTGTTGGTTGACGATGCAAAGTTACAGACTTTTGACAGGCGTTTCAAACTGAAAATCCCCAAACGGTAGGGGATTTCCTATAACAGATATAGGGATGCGGATTTAAACCTTTTGCAACAGGTTGATTGTGAAAGGATAAGGGTGTAGGGGATTCCCGTTGTGGGTATGAAATGGAGAAAGAAAAAAATGAAAAAAAATAAAATTTTCATTTGTCATGTGCCAACTTCACAGATCCTCGTCCATCTCCAGCTTTGCCACGTGGGGTGCCAGCTTGTCCAGGTCGGGCAGTTGCATGTAGTTGCCATAGATGTGGCGCAGGTGGGCATCGGCATTGGCAGGCACAGGAAGTTCGTGTCCCTCGAACTCGTGAGTGGTGAGTGGGAAGATTTCATCTTCGAAGCGGGGGTTGTGGTAGGGGATGCCCATGCCGGAGGTGATGACCTTGTTGGGCAACAGGCGACAAAGGACACGAAGAAAGGGGAAGAGGAATTGGTCGTTGAAGTCGAAGATGCGACGCACCTGTTTGATGCTCTTGGCATCGTCGGTGCTGGTACGCCAAATCTTGTACATGTGTCCGACGGTCTTCTCCGTGAGTTTGTGTAATCCTATGGGGTGCTTCTCCATCGGGAAGATGTCGATATAGATGCCCTGTTCCTTCCAGATGCGGTCGTAGTTGGTGTTTTCGTGCATCTTGGAACGACGGTCACGAATTTTGGCATAGAAGAAGAAATAATGGGGGTCGGTGTCGCTGTTCTGCAAGGCAAGCCAGTCGGGAAGTTCGTCGGGCAGCACTTTCATCAGTTTCAGATAATCTTCTCGCATCATTTCGATGTCGAGGTCATCGTCCCAAGGAATAAAACCTCCGTGTCGGAGAGCACCAATGAGGGTGCCGCTGCTGAGCCAGTAGCGGATGTGATGCTTCTGGCAGATACGGTCGATTTCGAGCAAGATGTCGAGCATACGAAGTTGCAGACGGCGCAACTGGGAGCCATCGGGATTGAAGCGAGAACGGAGGTCGGCAGCAGGAGAACCTGCCACCACATGACCTGAATTGTCACCTTCACGCGCACAAACCTTTATATTTCCCATGCTTAAAAATCCTTCTGTGATACAAAGATGGTGCAAAGATAGTGAAATTAATTGATAATTAACAAAAAAGTCGTACCTTTGCACGCAAATTCATCAGAAAGAAGAACATGGAACAGAAAAACTTTAAGAGAACAACTGTGACGGCAGCATTGCCTTATGCCAATGGTCCTGTACACATTGGACACTTGGCTGGCGTGTATGTGCCTGCCGATATATATGCACGATACCTGCGTTTGAAGGGACGTGACGTGATGTTTGTATGTGGCAGCGACGAGCATGGCGTGCCTGTAACCATCCGTGCGAAGAAAGAAGGATGCACGGTGCAGGACGTGGTGGATCGCTATCATGGCATCATCAAGAAGTCATTCGCTGATTTTGGCATCAGCTTCGATATCTTCTCACGCACAACCAGCAAGATACATCACCAGTTTGCCGCTGACTTCTTCAAGAAGCTCTACGATGAGGGCAAGTTTGTGGAAATCACCTCTGAGCAGTTCTACGATGAGGAGACGAAACAATTCTTGACGGACCGCAACATCAAGGGTGAATGTCCCCGTTGTCATGCAGAAGGGGCATATGGTGACCAATGTGAGAAATGTGGTGCGACCCTCTCGCCCGAAGAATTGATCAACCCTGTCAATGCCATCAACGGCAATCCGTTGGTGAAGAAAGCCACCAAGCACTGGTATCTGCCACTTGACCAATATCAGGAATGGTTGGAAAACTGGATTCTGAAAGGACATACAGAATGGCGCAGCAATGTCTATGGCCAGTGCAAGTCTTGGCTGGACAGCGGCTTGAAGCCCCGTGCTGTGACCCGTGACCTCGATTGGGGTATTCCTGTACCTGTGGAAGGCGCTGAAGGCAAGGTGCTCTATGTGTGGTTTGATGCGCCTATCGGCTATATCTCCAACACGAAGGAACTCTGTGAGAAGGAACCAGAGAAGTGGGGAACTTGGCAAACATGGTGGCAAGATGAAGAGACCCGTCTGGTACACTTCATCGGAAAAGACAACATTGTGTTCCACTGCATCGTGTTCCCATCGATGCTAAAAGCACATGGTGACTATATCCTGCCCGACAACGTGCCCTCCAATGAGTTCCTGAACCTTGAAGGCAACAAAATCTCCACATCGAAGAACTACGCCGTTTGGCTCAATGAATATCTGGAAGAATTGCCCAATCGCCAGGACGAGTTGCGTTATGTGCTGACTGCCAATGCTCCTGAGACAAAGGACAATGACTTCACTTGGGCAGATTTCCAGGCACGTTGCAACAACGAGCTTGTGGCTGTATATGGCAACTTCGTGAACCGTGCTTTGCAACTCACCCAGAAATACTACGACGGCATCGTGCCTGAGTGTGGTGAACTGACAGAGACAGACAAGGCGGCACTCGCTGAATTCGCTTCTGTGAAAGACAATGTAGAGAAGCTCATTGAGGGCTTCAAGTTCCGTGAGGCACAGAAAGAGGCGATGAATCTGGCACGTATCGGCAACAAATACATTGCTGATGAAGAACCTTGGAAAGTCATCAAGACAGACCCTGAACGTGTGAAGACCATCATTTATATCTCTCTGCAGCTCACTGCCAATCTGGCCATTGCCTTCGAGCCGTTCCTGCCTTTCTCCTCAGCAAAGTTGCGTGAGATGATCTGCATGGACGAGCTGAACTGGGAGGAACTGGGCAAGACCGATCTCCTGCCTGCTGGCAAGCAACTGGGCAAGCCAAGTCTGTTGTTCTCAAAGATTGAGGATGAAACCATCAAGTTCCAGATGGACAAGCTTGAAGCCACTATCAAGGCAAACGAGGCCGCCAATGCAGAAGTGGCACCTGTGAAAGAAACAGTGACATTTGATGACTTCACGAAACTCGACATCCGTGTAGCCACTGTGCTGGAATGTGAACGTGTGCCCAAGATGAAGAAACTGCTCAAATTCAAGCTCGATGATGGCACGCCAAAGGGACGCACCATCGT
>Ga0310695_10003234_pt1 | contig 32441 bp, 23 predicted proteins | sample RumenRJG_04DNA_FD_203882 | JGI IMG/M metagenome (GOLD analysis project Ga0310695, IMG submission 203882) | Bovine rumen microbial communities from Lethbridge, Alberta, Canada - RJG_04 (v2) (version 2) | ecosystem: Host-associated > Mammals > Digestive system > Stomach > Rumen | place: Canada...
GGCATATTTGTTTACGGCTTCGTTCCACCAATCAGTACCTTCTTCATCAGTGATGTTTATGATAGCATTCCAGTTATAACCAGCTTTGTCGTTTTCGTACCTCGTTTTGTAAACTTTTTCGTATTCTGAGGCTTTAGCCATACCGGGGTCTTTTATGACGCTAAGACCGAGTGAAGACGAAAATTGGAATGTAGTTTTTCCTACTTTACCTTTTTTGGTCGTGATGATGATGACACCGTTAGAGGCTCTTGTACCGTAAATAGCCGAAGCAGAAGCGTCTTTCAAGACTTCCATTGATTCGATGTCTTCAGGGTTAAGGAAGTTGATATTATCGCCTACGGGCATACCGTCCACAACGTAAAGCGGGTTAGAGCCGTTTACAGTGGTTACACCGCGGATAATGACATTCGGAGAAGCCCCCGGCATTCCTGTATTTGAAATTTGCACGCCGTTTACTTTTGATTGCAAAGCGTTCATGGCGTTGCCGGAATTAAAAGAAGTTACATCTTCAGCCGAAACTGACGAAATACTTGAGGTTAAATCGGATTTTTTAGCTGTACCGTAACCGATAACAACAACCTCTTCTAAGTCTTTTGTATCATCTTGAAGTATGAAGTCGAGTTTGGTCAAACCTTCACTGATTTTTATTTGTTCGGTTCTATAACCTAACATAGAACATTCAACAACGGCATCTGCAGGAATGGTAATCTTATAATTACCATCAACGTCAGTTATGGTACCGTTAGTAGTGCCTTTTTCCAAAATGACGGCACCAATAAGGATTTCGCCATTTTTGTCCTTTACTTTACCGGTTAATGTGATATTTTGCGCAAAGAGGCAAGTGGTAATCAACATTAACGTTAATAATGATAATATTTTTTTCATATCTTTATATCGTTATTTATTCAAACAATAATTTTTTATTTAGATACTGAAGGAATAATTTTCATACGCCCCAAGTGAATATCGAAAATAATATCATATTTACCTGTCTTAGGAATTGTAAGTTCCGCATGATTATTTACTTCTACATTGTTATTATACGAAGTACTTTCTACGTTATACGCATATAACTTATATTTTCCCACATAATTCCAAATTTCAGGATCATTTTTGGTTGCTTTTTCAGGTTTCCAAGTATAATAATCCCACCAGTTAGCAGACTGCCAATTGTGGGGATGAAATTTAAATTCACCAGCAGACAATTCATACCCGAGAATTTGAATGATGTGTTTGTTTTTCGGATGGTATGCGAAGTAAGTTTTAACATCTTTAGGATCATACCCATCCAGCAAAAGTCCTATATTGAAATCACCCCACAAAATTTTCTTATTCTCATCGTTAGGATAAACATCTACCCATTCTCCTGGATCTGCATTCCACTGACCTCTGTCATCCCAATCATTTAAAGTATGAGTACCCAATTCGTGCGGCAACGGATCTATAGCTTCTTCAACAGTATACGTACTTGTTTCATAAGTGCCTTGTTTTGTATTGAAAACTATCTTGTAATAAACACCTTCCTTATCAAGAATAAGCGGTTGCGCTTCGTCCGGATTCGGGGTCAGAATTTCATTGTTTAACGGGTCTAAACCAAAGCAAATCGGTTCATAAGAATCTTTTTGAGGTAGAAAGCGGATTTCTGTTCCTTCCTTAAAATTGAAATAATAAGCGGTATATTCAAATTCGCCTGTATGGTCAATTAACATAGGAACACCGCAAACGTCCGTTGTGAGGTCTTTTTCTGCAACATCGCAAAGATACATTTTTTTGTAATCTTGTAATTCACCCTTTGAGATGGTGATTTCTTTTTCGATTTTGTTGTCAAAAGCATCGTATGCAGCGATAACACCTTTGTAATCACGGTTTTCCTCACCGAGCTCTATTGCTTTCTTATAATCGAATTCCTTGGTATCGTTTGTAATATCTTCGTCAATATTCAACTCAGGAAATTTCACGGTTACGCGTTTGATTACTTTGTTATCAGAAACAGAAAATTTAAAATTGAACGCTGACATAATTACATTAATCGTAGAGCTCGGTTCAACAGTAAATTTCGGATTCGTGAAATCACCGTCCATGCTTGCGGTGAAAGTAGCCGAAGAAACATTTCCGACCAAGTCTTCAACAGTAATCACGATAGGGAACGATTCGCTTTTAAGCGTATCGGGAGCGGTAAATTTGTAGTTGAGCTCATAACTTGTGCAGTCAGAGCCTTTGAGGTCTAAAATGTCGATGGTTTTGTCTAAATACAAATCGGCATTTTTGAGGTTGATTGTTTTGATACCGTCGGCATCATTGATTTTGGCTTTAATAAAAAACTCTTTTGCAAACTCCCAGTGAATAGTTTCGTTTTCAAGAGAGATTGTTGGGTTTTGATTGTCTACGGCAGAGAAACTTTTTTCGTCGTCGCCGCAACTCGCAATTATTGCGCCTGAGAGCATAAGGGCGGCAATAAATGCTTTAGGATTAAAAAGTGTTTTTCTCATATTTTGCGTGATTTTTTAAAAAAAACGATTCTTTTTTTATGTCGCAAATATATATGCAAAAACTTAACATTATCCACAATATATCATTCAAAATGCCCATATAAATCGTTCTTGAATGGTTTGTTATGGTATTTTGAATGATATGTAAGGGGTGGAAGATGAGTGTAAAAATAACAATAAATTAATATAGTAGGCGGAAAATTTTATAAGTTTTGAAAACAATTTACGGCATATAGCGGATAATTTGTCAGCCATTCTTGTTCTCTATATGGGGACATTGAAAATCTTATGCCGTGAAGTCCCTGATTTTTTTGGACAAAAATTTTTAAACTTTTTGCTTGTAAATTTTCTTCGGCTTTTACTTCAATAGGGAAAATTTTATCGTCTTTTTGAACCAAAAAATCCAGTTCTCCTTGTGAATTATCTGCCGACCAATAGTAAATATTATTTTTTTTGTAGGTTCTGAGTTGTTGAAAAACAAATTGTTCAGTAAGTGCGCCTTTGTAATCTGTAAAAATAGCATTACCGTTGATTAATGTTTGCTGAGGTATTCCGCTTAATGCTCCAAGTAGACCTATGTCAGACATGAAGAGTTTGAACGCGGAAAAATCTTCATACGCAGAAAGCGGCAATAATCCTTTTTTGGTACGGCTTACTTTGTAAACTAAGCCTGCATCTTTTAACCATTCGATTGCGAGTTCAAAATTTTTAGCTCTTGCGCCTTCTTTTAAAAAACCGTATATAAATTTTTTGTTTTCTTTTGAAAGTTGTCCGCTTATACTGCGCCAAACCATTCTCAATCTCGGCACTTCTTCTAACGGAGCGTGTTTTGAAAAATCTTTGTCGTAAGCCTCTAAAATATTTTCTTGTAAGTTTCTTACTAATTGCATATTATTGGTTTCTGCAAAACATTTTACGACTTCTGGCATTCCGCCTATGAAAAAATATAGGCGTAGTAAATCTTTTAATTGGGTTTCAAACGGCGAAAGCATTTGCCAATTTTGTTGTTTGATGACTTTTACGAATTGACCTTTTCCTACGGCCTCTAAAAATTCCCAAAACGATAGCGGATAAACATTTACAAAGTCTACTTTTCCGACCGGAAAACTGTCGTTTTGGTGAGTTGATATTCCTAATAGTGAGCCGGCTGCTATGATAGGTTGGTTCGGTAGGAGTTCATAAAAATATTTTAGAGCGGTAACGCCTCTTTTTGCTTCTTGAATTTCGTCTAATATTAGTAAAGTTTCTTCGTCAGGAAAAATGCCTGTGGCAAGGCTTATTTCTAAAAGAATTCTGTTCATATCGAAATCTTTTTCAAACAAGTGGCTAAGTTGTGCATTTGTTTCAAAATTGATATAAATACTTTTTGAAAATGCCTTTTTTGCAAAATTTTGCATTAACCAAGTTTTACCGACTTGACGTGCTCCTTGTAGAATAAGAGGTTTTCTATTCGGTTTATTTTTCCATTCGTAAAGTTCTTCTAATACATATCTTATCATGGTGTTTTGTTTTTGGGGTTTAACACTGCAAATATACGCCTTAAAATTGACATTTCCAAAAAGTCCGACTAAAAAGTGTATCTGTAATACAAAAAGTCCGACTAAAAAGTGTATCTGTGATACAAAAAGTCCGACTAAAAAGTGTAACAATTAAAAATTTTGTTCGTTTTATTTTTTTTGTTACCTTTGTTAAAAAACAAAAACATGAATGAGCTTTATAAAACTGTAACGGATTATTTTTCTATAAAAATGCCGGTTGCGGAAACGGAGTTGAAATTTGATACGCCTTTTCAACTGCTTGTTGCTGTCAGGCTTTCCGCGCAGTGTACTGACAAAAGGGTTAATCAGGTTACGAAAGTTTTTTTTAAGGATTTTCCCGATGCTCAATCGGTTTATAATGCTGATTTTGAGACAATTTTCCCCTATTTAAAATCTATTTCGTATCCCAATTCCAAGACGAAAGACGTTTTGGGTATAGCGAAAATGTTGATTGAGGATTTTCATGGTCAAGTGCCTAAAACGGTTGATGACTTGCAAAAACTTCCCGGTGTTGGTCCTAAAACCGCTAACGTTGTGGCATCAGTGCTTTTCGGAGCTAAAGTTATGCCCGTTGATACTCATGTTTTTAGGGTTTCAGCTCGTTTAGGCTTGACACAAAACGCCAAAACGCCGCTTCAAGCCGAGAAACAATTGGAAAAGGGTTTTGAAAAAGATGTTTTAACGCGGGCACATCATTGGCTTATTCTTCACGGTCGTTATGTTTGTAAAGCAAGAAAACCGCTTTGCCCTGAATGTGGGCTTACAGCGGTTTGCAAGTATTTTTCTACCAAATCTTAATGCCAATAACAGTTGTATCGTCCATTTGAACTCTTTCTTCACGCCATTTGTTGAAGAAATCAAAAAGCATTTTTTCTTGTTCTTTGAACGGGGCGTTATATTTTGAGGTCAGCAAATCACGGAAAGGTTTAGCCATTAGTTTTCTGCCTTCTTTGCCGCCGAATTGGTCTTGGTAGCCGTCGGAATAGATATAAAAAGTGGTCGGAATCGAAATATCTATTTCGTGTTTTGTGAAAACTCTTTGGTCTTCTTTCTGTATTCCGCCGATAGATTTTATATCGCCGTTTACTTTTTCGACTTTATCGTTTTGAACTATGATAAGCGGATTTTTAGCACCAGCAAACGCTAATTTTTTAGTAGCTTTGTCGATAACGCAAATAGCGGCATCCATACCGTCGTTGTTTTCTGTGGTTTCTTGCTGAAGCGTAGACCTTACGAGTTTGTGCAATTCGTTGAGAATCAAATCCGGCTCCGTAATTTTCTGAAGATTAACGATTTGATTTAAGAACGCATCGCCTAACATACTCATGAATGCGCCGGGTACACCGTGTCCTGTGCAGTCGATGATTGCTACTATGAGTTTGTTGCTTTCGTCATCGGCGGCATCTTTTCTTCGGAAAAGAGATGGCGGACGTTGTATTTTAACTTCCGAAAACCAATAAAAATCACCGCTGACGATTTCTTTCGGGTGAAAATATACGTATCCGTCAGCAAAATGCTTTTTAATGAAATCTATGTGCGGTAGTGATGCTTTCTGAATTCTTGCCGCATAGTTGATTGATGAGGTAATTGATTGATTAATTTCCTCAATTTCATGGTTTCTGAGGCGGATTTCGGCGTTAAACTCATCCACAATTTCTTTTTGACGTAAGATTTCGTCTTTTTGCGAATTGATTTCCTCGTTTTTGGTAGTAAGAAGGTTGTTTACTTTTTTGATTTTTCTTGAGTTGAGAAAAACGTAAATCATAAACAATACTATTAACGCAGCTACGGCGATTATAATTGAGGTTATGATTTTGTTTTTCTGCAATGTTTGTTCGTAAATTGCGAGTTCTTTTTCCTTGTCTTTCGTAGTGATTGAAACTTGAAGCTCTGAAAAACTTTCAGCTTTTTTTGCCTCGTACAGAGAGTCGTTAGCAATAGTAAACCGTGAAAGATAATCGTATGCGCTTTCTATTTTGCCTTTTTTGTTGTTGATGTCGGCAAGTAGGAGCAGGGCTTCGGTTTTTTCTTTTAGCCATTGATTTTGATCGGCAGCCTCAAGAGCCTCCAATGCTTTTTTCTCGGCATTGCGAAGATCGTCTTTGATATAACTTATGCGGCCTAATTTGTTGTTTACAGAGGCAACGTAAGTTATATTTCCGAAATTCTGAAAAATATTGTAAGAGCGCATAAACATTATAAACGCTTCGTTGTAATCCTCGTTTTTGAGGTGCATTTCGCCGAGCATATAATACGTTTTTGCCATTTCGTATTTATCACCGGCAAGACGATATTTTGTTACGGCGTTGTTAAGATATTTTTCTTCGTTTTCGTAGTCTTCGTTTTGATCGTAAACAGAAGCCATGTAACGGTAAGTCTCCGCCACAAGTTTCTGATTTTTAATGTTTTGACTTATAGTCAAAGCATCATTAAAAAAAGCTAATGCTTTGTCGTATTGATAACGGTTGAGTTCTACCTGACCGATTCTGTCCATAGCGGCGGCATGACCTTCCATGCAAGAGCAGACCATAAAAATACTGTCGGCTTTTGTGTAATTACTCATTGCCACGTCTTCCACGTTTTGAATGAAATACGTATCGCCGTATTTTAACAAAGCGTAAGCTGATTTTTCAGATTCGCCGTCGGTCAAATAGAGTGAATAGGCTTGGAAATAATCTTCCATTGCCAGATAGTAGACTTTTTGTTCAAAATATATGTCGGCAATGGCTTCAGCCCATTCCGCTTGAACGGATTTGCTAAATTCCGATACTGCAAACTGCATTGCTTGACCTGCATATTCCAAAGCCAAATAAGGCTCTGAAATTTTTGTCAAATCATACAATTTGCGTAAAATTTCAAGGTTTTCTTTACCTTTAACTCCTAATTCGTAGTTCTTTTGCAACTTAGCATCCAAACTGTCCAACTGTTTAGAATCAGTATTGTCGGCATACGAAAACAGCGAACAGCACAGCACCAATAGCAAAGTGCAAATATTATGTTTTGTCAATCTCATTTCAAATAAGCAGATTTTTAATCCACTTTTTTTACAGCATAATTCATGCCTTAAAGCGTTTTTTAGAAGACTTTTTTTTCTTTAAATCAGTCTTTCTTATAAATCAGACATACGGCATAACAAGCGATACCGTCTTCAGTGCCGGTAAAACCGAGTTTTTCTTCAGTTGTAGCTTTTATGCTGATACAATCCTCGTCCACTTGAGCAGTTTTGGTAAGTATTTCCTGCATTTTTGGTATATAATCCTTAATTTTAGGCTTTTGAAGGCATATCGTGGAATCGATGTTAGAGATTTCATAACCTGCCTGGCGGATTATATCACAGGTTTTTTGTAATAAAATTTTGGAATCAATGCCTTTGAATTCCTCTGACGTATCGGGAAACCAATAGCCGATGTCCCTTTTGTTAGCGGCACCGAGCAGAGCATCGCATATTGCATGAATAAGGCAGTCAGCATCAGAATGACCGACTGCACCTTTATAATGATCTATTTTGATGCCGCCTAACCAAAAAGGCAACCCTTCTTGAAGGCGGTGAACGTCATAACCGAATCCGGTACGTATTTTCATTTTTTTTCTTTTTTTAGAGTTTTGCAAATGGATAAGCGGCTTTTATTTTTTCTTTTTCGCCGTCGTTTATCTCATTTGACGATAAGTCCAAAACCGACAAAAATTTAGAGGTTTTCATAACATCTGGAAAACCTGAAAGTTTATTTTTTGCTAAGTTCAATTCCGTTAAATTTTCAAGTTTTGAGAATGATTGCGGAATTTGAGCAATATCGTTGTAACTAAGGTTAAGGCTCTGAAGTTTAAGCAGTTTGCCGAAATCTTCCGGTAAGTTTTTCAAATTGTTGGTTGCGGCTGAAAGTTTTTCTAATCCGCTGATTTTTGTAACCGTAGCCGGCAAAGCCTCAAAACTGTTACCGTCAAGAACGAGTTCTTTGAGGTTGATTAATTGTCCTACTTCGGGGAATTTTGAGATTTTGTTGTCAGCCAAATTCAGTTTTGACATAAAGAACAAACTTCCTAAAGATTTAGGCAGATTTGTAAGTTCGTTTTCTGATATGTCCAAATCCTGAATCATCTTGAGCTCACCGATAGAGGCGGGCAGGGTTGCGATATGGTTTTTGCTCAAATCCAACATTTGAAGGAAATTCATTTTTCCAATATTTTTGGGCAGAGTTGTAAGATTGTTGCCTCTGACATTAAGATAAGGCAGTTGAGCTAACTTGCAAATATCCTCTGGAAGTTCTTTCAAATTGTTGTTATGAAGGTCAAAAATCATCAACGTCTGAAGTCCGCTTACTGAAGAAGGCAGTTTTTCGATTTGGTTGTCAGACATATCCAAACTTTGGAGCATCATAAAACCGCCGATACTTTCGGGCAGCGTCTTGATTTGATTTTTCGGAGCCGAAAGGTTGGTCAGCGTGGTTATTTTTCCGATATTTTTGGGTAGAGCTGTAAGTTTGTTTTCGCCCAAAACAAGGTCGGCAAGATTTTCCAATTCAGAAATTTCTTCCGGCAGACTTGTGAGTTCGTTTTGTTCCAAGTCCAACATCAAAAGGTTTTTCAGTTCTCCGATTTGAGGAGCTATCTTGCTGATTTTATTATTGTTGAGAGCCAAATATTGAAGGTTTGTCAGTTGAGAAATTCCTTTGGGTACCTCCGTAATCATATTTTCCCAAAGGTCAAGAATTTGGAGATTCGGAAAATGGAATACCTCCGGTGGAATTTCCGTAAGACCTTTTTCCGCAAGGTTTAGTTTAATAACTCTTTCAGGCGTAGCCAAGGCTTGTTCTATTGACGTAAATTCGTAGGCATCAGGTAAAAACTCGTCCGCTAAAAGTCCTTTATCATCGAGATATTGCGGAAGAATTTTTCCTTTGTCATCAAACCATTTTTCATTTTGGGCATTTACTTGAGTTCCCAAAAACACGCTCAACAATGCAGCTGTTAAAATTTTTTTCATGTTCTTCGTGCTTTTTATATTGTCAATACAAAGATAACAATTTTTTTGTATAAAGTATTGTATTTGTTAAGTTTTTTTTTGATTTTTTTATTTTTTCATTTCTTTGGTGCTTAGTAGTCCGCAAGCGGCAAAAATATCTTCCCCTCTTGAGGCTCTTATAGTTGTGATAATATTTTTTGAGTTCAAAATTTCTTGAAACTCACGGATTCTGATTTCTGAGGATGATTTGAAATCGCTTCCGGGGTGTTCGTGATAGCGGATAAGATTTACTCTTGAGGGTATGTTTTTCAAGATTTCAGCTAATTTGCGGGCGTGAGTCGGAGTATCGTTAAAACCCTGAATCATAATATATTCTGCCGAAAAACGTCTTTGATGGCGGAAGTCGTGTTTTTCGATTTCCATTAATGCTCTTTCTAATGGGTGTGCTTTTTCGATGGGCATAATTTCAGCTCTTTCTTTAGCGAACGGGTTATGAACCGAAACGGCTAAATGCACGTCAGTTTTGTCAAGAAATTCTTTTAATGCGGGCATTATGCCTACCGTAGAGAGGGTTATTCTGTGCGGCGACATTGCAAAACCGTAATCGGAGGTTAAAATTTCGAGGGCTTTCATGATGTTTTGTAAATTGTCCATCGGCTCGCCCATGCCCATAAAAACGAGATTTGTGAGATTGTCTTTTTCGGGCAGAGATTTTATTTGGTTGAGAATTTGATTTACGTTTAGATTACCGGCAAATCCTTGTAAGCCTGTGTTACAGAATTTGCAACCCATTTTGCAACCGGTTTGACATGAAAGACAGAGGGTTGCGCGGTCTTTGTCGGGAATGTAAGCTGCCTCTACGAAACGGTTTTCGCCTGAAGAAAAAAGATATTTTTTTGTGCCGTCTTTAGAAACGGTTTCTTTTACGGGAGCGGATAGACCGACAACGAATTTTTCTTCCAACAATGCTCTTGCTTTTTTGGAGAGGTTGGTCATTTGGTCGAACTCTGTAATATCTTTTTTGTAAAGCCAGTCAGCTAATTGTTTGGCTGTAAATTTGGGCAATCCTAATCCTAAAACCGTTTCTTGCAGTTCTGCTAACGTTTTTCCGAACAAAAAATCTTTTTCCACTTTATCTGAATTATGAATTATGAATTATTAATTGTCAATTATTAATTGTCAATTGTCAATTGTCAATTGTGTTAATTGTTTGCGTTTTTCCTATAAAAAGCTTCAAAATTTTGGGTTTTGTATGCTTCTGTTGCGTAAAATTTAGAGACTAACAGTAAAAATTCCGGGGAGAAAAAATCGTTTATTTTCGATAAATAGTTGTGTTTATTATCGAAGAAAAACATCGCCGGAAATTTGTAATTATCACGCATTAAGGCATTTGTGAATTGGTTTGGCATATTTTCGCCTAATGAGACAAACGGATGTTCTTTTAGCGGGTCAAACCAATAAATTGTATCTAAGGTTGTAGCCTCAAATCTTACGGGATAAAAATTCTCGTTGATATAATCGCAGAGTTTTTTATCTTTTAAAACGACACCTTCGTGAATAGAAGCGTTCATAGACCAATACGGGACGTATCCGCGGTATTTGTCATCAATATAAACGTCAATAAAAATCGGTTTGGGATTTTCTTTTGACAATTCGGTAATCTCTTGAAAGGTTTTCCACTGAATTTTTCCTAAAGTATCGTTTTTAGCGTTTTTAATTTTAGCGAGGTCGTTTTTGTAATGTTCGGGATATTTCAGCATGTAGAGCAGTTCAAACTCGTCCGGGTTGATATTGTCAGAGAGTTCTTCAGAGAAGTATACCAAAAGCGGTTCGATATTTTTGACATCTCTGTATCCGGGAACGGGGTAAATGTTCTTTTTTTTATCCATGTAAACTATTGTCGGATAAGACATTCGCCCCTCTAACAGATGAACGGCCAGACGGTTGTTTCTTCCGTCAAAGGTCCAAGTTTTTCCTAAAAATTTAATTGTGTCCTCGGTTTCGGCATTAAATCTAATGCAATAGAAATTGCGATTTATGTATTCAGCTAATTGTTTGTGCTGAAAAGTTGTCGCCATCATCCTTTTGCACCAGCCGCACCAATCGGTGTAAACATCAATTAAGAAAGGGCGGTTTTCAGTAGAATCAAGTTTTTCGGCTTCTTGAAATGTCAGCCATTTAATAGGACCTAAATTTTCTTGTGAAAAACCTGAAAAACAAGAGATTAAGAGTATTATGCTAAATATAATTCTTTTCATGTTAGTTCTTTTGTGTGTTGAAAAAAAATTTAACTGCAAATTTACTACTTTTGACGTAAAAAAACTCTAAATGTTGCAGGATTAACAAAAATTAAAATTAATAAAAAAAATATTTATTGAGAAATCTCTTTTAAAAATTCGCTTGGGACTACTCCGAATTCCTCTTTAAAGCATTGACGGAAATAATCTTCCGTTCTGATTCCGACTTTGAAAGCGACCTCTGCAATAGAATACCGTCCTTGAGATAAAAGTTTTCCGGCGGTTTGCATTTTTATTTTTCTGATGTATTCGTTAGGGCTTATTCCTGTCAGAGCTTTTAATTTTCTATAAAGCGAACTTGTGGACATGAAATTTTTTTCGCAAAGCATCGTAACCGAAAAATCCGGGTTTTCGATGTTTTCCAAAATGATTTTGTCGGTCTTTTCTATAAATTCCGCATCTAAAGGGTTAAGGCTTTTTATGATTTCTTCTTTTTGGCTTTTTAATGTTGATTCGGCCGTTTTAACGGGTTCTACGGGCGTTTTAGCTGAAAAAAATTCTTTTAGACGGTGTTTCTTTTCCAAAAGATTTGCTATTCGGCTTGCCAAAAGTGTTGCGCTGAAAGGTTTTGTCAGATAACTGTCAGCACCAGCCTCGTAACCTAACGTTTTATCGTTGAGCGTATCTTTTGCCGTTAAAAGTATGACGGGGATATGGCTTGTCCGAATATCGTTTTTAATGGCTTTGCATAGTTCGATTCCGTTTTTTACGGGCATCATAATGTCCGAAACGATGATGTCGGGAATTTTTTCTAACGCTGCTTGGATTCCTAATTTGCCGTTGTGAGCCGTTATAACCGTGTAGTTGTGCGAAAGCGAAATTCTGATATATTCCTGAATGTCGGTATTGTCCTCCACTGATAGGACTACGGGTTTGTCGGATTGTGTTTGTTGAGAGTCGGCTTTGTGGTTTTCTTCGATGTTTTTATCTTTTATTATTTCTTGAAGTTCCTCATTATTAGAGGTTTCGTATTTACCTTCGAGCGGTATCGAAACCAAAAATTCCGTTCCCATGCCCAAAACGCTTGAAACTTCAATTTTGCCTTGATGAAGTTCTATTAAATTTTTCACGAGTGAGAGTCCGATACCCGTACCAGAGGCTTGGTGTGCGCCCTGCTCTTGATAATAACGGTCAAAAATTTTCGGCAATGCCTCTTTGGAAATGCCGTAACCAGTATCTTTAACGCTGATAACGGCATAATTTCCTCTTTTGTAAAGTGATACTTTTATGAAACCTTTTTCGGTGTATTTCAGTGAGTTACTTATCAAATTGCCCAAAATCGTAACTATACATTGCCTATCGAAAAGCATTTCAAAATCGTTTTCTTCACATTCATAAATTATTTCTAAATCTTTGTTGCGGTTGAGTTCCTTGTATTTCAAAGTCTCTTGCTCAATTACTTGATTTAAAATGCCTTGCGTGATATAAAGTTTTTTGTTTTGGGTTTCTGTTTTGCGCAAATCCAAAAGATTGTTGGCAAGTTTCAGGAGTTTTTGACTGCTTTGATTTATGAGATTAAGTTTTTTTCTGACATTCTCCTCGAGTTTGGTATCGGTTGCCAAATCTTCCAACGGTCCTACTATAAGGCTCAAAGGAGTGCGGATTTCGTGTGCGATGTTGGTGTAAAAACGCATTTTTTCTTCGTTGAGAGCCTCTTGTTTTTCGCGGTTTTCTTTTTCTAATTTGAGTTGGGCGCGGATATTAACTCTTCGTTTGTAAGCCTTGAAACTCAAGAAGATAGCACCTAATATCAGCAAAATGTAAAATGTATTTGCGGCTTTGGTCTGATACCACGGCGGCAAAACGATGATTCTTAAATCCGTTGTTTTGCTTTCAAAATTTTCGCTGATAAAACGTGTTTTTATTTTTAACGTGTATTTTCCGGGCGAAAGGTTTCTGAAAATTACGTTTTCGGCATCGTTTACGCGGTAATAGTTTTTTTCTGCACCTTCCAACATCGTTGCATATTCGATGATGTTGCTAAGTGCATAATTATCAACGAAAAGCGATATTGCAAAACTATTTTCGTCATGTTTTAAGACGATTTTTTCGCCTGCATTATGAATTATTTTAACGTTTTGTCTGTCAGTGCTTTCCAAATCACCGGGCAGATAAATTTTTATTTTTGCGATTTTGGCTTGAGGGGTGTTTCTTTCGGTGAGGACTTCCTCCGGGACAAAGCGGCACAAACCGGCTGCCGAGCCGAAATTCATCACGCCGTCTACGCCGTAAAAAACCGCACCTGAGGCAAACTCTCCTGAGGGTATGCCGTAATGCGAATCATAGTTTCTAACTTTTTTATATTCAGGAAGATAACAAGAAATTCCGCTGTTGGTACTGACCCAAATATTGTAATATCTGTCCTCTGAAATTGCACGGATATGGGCGTTTTTCAGACCGGCTTTTTTGGAGATGACTTTGAAATCGAAATTTTCATGTTCGGCAAACAAAACCAAACCTTCACCTGTTGCAACCCAAATGCGCTTTTGAGAATCTTCTTTTATGTAATTGACTGTGTTTGAGGGAAATCCGTTGTCGGTGTCAAATTGTTTTATGACAGAAAAATCTCTGTCCAAAATGAATACTCCGCCGCCGAAAGTTCCCGCCCAAATATTCCCGTAACTGTCTTTTAAAACGTTTCTGACAAGGTTTTGCGGTAGTTTATGAGTGCTGACGATTTGTTTTTTGTCAATATCCGCCAAAAGAATGCCGTTACTTGTTGCCACGATAATATGGTTTTCGTCGTATGCGCAAAAACCTCTAATGTCCATACCCTCGGCAAGAGTTTGAAAGCTTTGGGTCTTGAAATCGTAAACTGCAATTCCGCCGTGAAAAGTTCCGAACCAAAGATTTCCTTTAGAATCCTTATATGCGGCTTGAACGCAGTTGCTTTTCAGTCCCGAATTTTCGGATTTATAAACGGCAATGCGTTTTCCGAACGAGAAAACATTGATTCCCCCATCGTCAGTGCCGATCCAAAGTCTGCCTTCGTTGTCGCCGATAACGGAGAGAATACTTTTGCAGTTGAGGTTTTTAGTGTTTCTGTTCAATGGATTTTCCGCTCTTGGCGAATAAAAAATTCCTCTGAAAGCATTACCTTTGGGATTGATAAAATTAAGACCGGCATTCCAAATTCCCGCCCAAAAATTGCCGTTTTTGTCGGTTGTGATGCAGCGAACCGAATTGCCTGAAAGTCCTTTGTCGGAATATTCTTCTTTTAAGCGCAAGACCTCGATGTTTTTGGTTGAAATTTGTTTTGAAAAATCTGCAATCGCTATTCCGCCATGTTCTATGGCGACCCATAAACGGCGGTTTTCTGACATTTTAATATCGTAAACGGTTTTTCCTAAACTTATTAATTCGTTGAAATCCGTGAATTTTAACGTTTCTCGATTTAAAAGTGCAAGTCCGGCACGCGTACCGACCCAAACGTTTTGGTCAAAATCCTCATAAATCGACAAAACCTCGTTTGAAGGGAGTGATTCATTATCGCCGTCAATATGTTTTAAGAGCTTGAAACTTCCTGATTTTCTGTCATATATTCCGAGTCCTTGATGGATATATCCGATGAAAATTTCATCATGGCTGCCCTCAAGGACTGTCCAAATATTGTCGGGATTCCAATCTTTTATTGTATTGGAATTATAATGAATGAATTTTTGATTTTGTTTGTCGTAATAATCCACGCCGGACCAATAAGTTGCAATCCAAATACTTCCGTCTTTTGACGGTGTTATTTTGGTAACGGCATCGGAAATAAGGCTGTCGGGCGAGTTTTTGTCAGCGTTGAAAATGCGGAATTTTCCTTTGGAATAATCGTATGCGTTAAGACCGGCTCTTTGAGTTGCTATCCAAAGCACGGAATCGGTAGGATCGTCAAGTATACAATTCAACTCGTTGCCGCTCAGAGAGTTAAGATTTCTCTCGGATTTAAAAAATTTTTCAAATTCGTTGCCGTCAAAACGGTTCAAACCCTCTTCCGTTGCAATCCAAATGCAACCCTCTTTGTCTTGTGCGATACTGACAACGCAGTTATCACTAAGACCAAAGGAGGTTGTTAATTTTTTAACGTAATAGTTTTGCGCCGAAATTTTTAGCGCAAAAAGCATTAAAAAAAATATGAGTTGAAAGATTTTTGTCATAATTTTTTGTGGAAATTACAACGAAAAAAAGTTTGATTTAATTTTTTTCTTCATCCGGCACGATGTCGTCTTCCGTGAGTTCGATAATTCTTTGACGGACAATTTTTGCAATATCCTCAGGTTTTAAATTTTCGTACTCTTGAACGGGAATCGGACGTCCGTATTTTACTTTCACGCGGTTAGGCGTTACGATAAAACCGCCTTTAGGACTCAAGTCGTAAAGACCTGTTAAGCCAACGGGCAAAATAGGAGCTTTTACGATTTGTGCCATTTTGAACGGTATCTTCTTGAGTTGCTGAATTTTACCGTTTTCAGAGCGGTGTCCTTCGGGGAAAACCAAAAGGGACGCATTTTTTTCCTTCATGTTTTGTGCCGCTTTTTCAAAAGTGCGGAACGAACTCAAAATATTTTTTCTGTTAATGGGTAAAGTTCCGTATTTGCGTATAAAATATCCGTAAATCGGCCATGAAAAATGACTTTCAGCCTCTATTCCGAACGTATAATTCGGCAGCGTAGAGCATACAACGGGAATGTCGAAAAAGCTTATGTGATTCGGCATTATGATATATGACTGTTCGTAATTGAAATCTTCAGGCATTTCAACTTCGACTTTTATGAAAAGGATTTTGAACATGAACTGAAGCATTTTTTTTACGTTGCTGCATATTTTTTCCGGTTTTATAAAAAATAACGCTATGATGTGCGATACCAATATTATAAACGCCATAGTAAACATTATGTACCACATATAAAGCGATACGAAGAATTTTCCGATAAGTTTAAAAAAGTTTATCATTTTTTCTAATCAATTTCAAGGCGCAAAATTAATACTTTTTTATAAAACCAGCAAAAATATCCCTTTTTTTTATTCTACTATAATTTTGAAATTCAAAATTTTTTGAGAGTTTTCGGTTAAAATACCGTTGTAAAATCCTTTTGGTAAATTTACGAAATTTGTATTTTTAACGTCGGAGATTTTTTTTATTAGAACACCTAATTGGTTATAAATTAATAATGTCATATCAGAAAAACTTTCTTATTAGGATACGTTTTTTTTACAGCCTTTTTCTTAGAAATCAGTGTTATGATAAAATCATCATCGGGGCAAACCCTAAAACTTATCGCCTTCACTGTTGAGAACCAAAGCGTAAAAAACGTGTTCTTCTTTGTTCGCAAAGTTTGTATATTTTTTTGAAAAAAACAATATAAATGTTAAATTATTTTTTTTATATTTGCTTTTTTAAAAAAAAGAAAGATGAAATTTATTCAAAATAAATCTAATAGGTTTTCTTGGGCGGGTGCGTTTCGTGCCTTATTGTATGTAATTGCTTGTATGATAGTATTATACGCTATTCCTAAAGATAGCAAATTCAAATACGAGTATCAGAAAGGTAGTCCTTGGAAACATGAAAATTTGATTGCACCTTTTGATTTTTCGATTTATAAAAGCAATCAGGAATTAGAAAACGAGAAAAATGAAATTCAAAAAAACGCAAAAAAATATTTTAACAAGAATATTGAAGTTCAGCTGAAGAATTTGAATATTTTTTTGAATGATTTCAGTGCGCTTTATGCTGGATTTTCTTCGCATCACGACACTTTGCCGGTAACGCAAAACGGCGGAGATATTTTTCATCAGTTAAAACACTTGATTTACACTTCGTTGAATCAGATTTACAACAACGGTGTTTTTGAAAACGATCAGGATTTAATAAATTCTCAAGATTCTGAAAATCAAAAATTCGTCTGCATTATTTGCGAAGGAATTACAACACAACTACCTATTAATGAGATTTTTACAACAAAAACGGCATATATTTACCTGAATCGGGAAATTCGTTCTTTTTTGACCTTGGGTGCGGGCAAAATGACGGAGTCTGAGTTTAGAAACATGAATTCCATGATTTCTAATTTGAGTCCTACGAAATGGATAACCTCAAATCTTGAATACGACCCCGCAACAACGGAAAAAGTTATAACCGAAAAACTCAATTCGGTATCTTTAACGCGTGGTTTTGTTCAGAAAGGTCAGCGCATTATTTATAAAGGTGAGGTTGTTACTGAGGAGGAGTTTCAAATTTTGGAATCTATGCGCAAGGATTACGAGCAGAGCGGAAACAATTCGGGGCATAGAAATATTTTTATCGGTCAAGCTCTTTTTTATGTAATGATTTTTATGCTGATTTATATGTTTTTGAGGACTTTCAGAAAGGAGATTTTTTATCAGACGAAATATTCCGCATTGATTTTATCTCTGATAACGGTCATAATCGTATCTATCAGTATTAATATAAGATATGGTTTGGTAAATACTTGGATTATACCGTTTTTGCTTTTTGCGATTATAATAAAAACGTTTTTTGATACGAGAACGGGTATGTTTTTGCATATTACGACTTGTGTGGCGGTGGCTATTATTATGGACAATCCGTTTGAGTATTTTATAATGCAGTTTATTGCCGGATATTTCCTTTTGATGAGTTACGAAAAGATGAACCGCAGAAGTCAAACGTTTTTAACATCGGTGATTTGTTTCGGCATTTACGCAACTGTTTATATAAGTTATCAACTTTTCCATACAGGAATTATTGACGAAATCAATTGGAAAAACATAGCTTTTTTGGCTGTCAATAGTATTTTGCTTTTGGTTTCGTATCCGCTTATTTACGTTTTTGAAAAGACGTTCGGACTTTTGAGCGATGTTACTTTGATAGAGCTTGCCGATAGTAACCGTCCGCTTTTAAGGCGTTTGGCTGAAGAGGCTCCGGGGACGTTTCAACACTGTATGCAGGTTGCTAATTTGGCGGAGGCGGCAATTTTTAAAATCGGCGGCAATCCGCATCTTGCCCGTACGGGTGCACTTTATCACGACATCGGAAAATTATCTTCACCGCTGTATTTTACCGAAAATCAAATAACAGGAGTAAATCCTCATGACAAACTTGATTATTTGAAAAGTGCTGAAATTATTATTAATCACGTGATTAACGGTGTTAAAATTGCAAAAGAATATCAATTGCCGACACAGATTATTGACTTTATAAAAACGCATCACGGCACTTCAAAGGCGGGATATTTTTATATAATGTACACAAAAGAACATCCTGACGAAAAAGTTGATGAAAAATTTACATATCCCGGACCTCGTCCTATTAATAAGGAAAATGCTGTTGTAATGATGGCGGATTCCATTGAGGCGGCCTCGCGTAGTCTTAAAAAATACGATACCGAAACCATCGGAAATCTTGTTGAAAATATCGTTAATAATCAGATTGCGAACAAACAGTTTGATAATACGAACTTGACTTTCAAGGATATAGATACGGTTAAGGAATTGTTTAAAGAAAAACTTCGGAATATCTATCATGCGAGGATAGAATATCCGAAGTAGAGTATTTTTATAAATCTTTCTTTAAAATCTCTGAAACTTGGTCTGAAATTGCTTTCATACCTTTGATTGTGGGGTGTCCCCAATGTTTGTCGATGTTTTTGAGTTGAATATATTTAACACCGTAATGCTTGCAAATTGTTTCAGTTGATTCTACGATGTCTTTGCGTAACTCGCTGTTAATGATGAAATAAATTTTAACATTGGGATAGCGGCAAAGGGCATCGTTTAGAAGTTTTGCAAGGGCGGGACGGTAAAAATAAAGATCGCCACGTGTAAAATTTTCATAACAATAATCTCCTGTTTTAACGCCTGCCCAGCTGTCGTTTGTGCTACCGAAAATTAGTAAAATATCGGGACTTCCGAGCCTTGGAAGGCGTGTTATGAACGATCTTGGAGAATAATCTTCATCGTTGTAACCGGTGTACGAAATTGTTGCACCGCTGTACGATTCGTTTTTTTCTAAAAGGAATCCTCCGTTTTTGATGAGTTGCCACCACCAAGTTTGCCTAACATCGTTTACGTCGGTGCGGTTAGTGTCAAGCTTTTGAAAATACCAAGTTTCATTTCCTTGGGGAATGTAATCCTCAAATGTTGAATACGAATCCCCAAGAATTGAAATCCTTGGTTTAGTTTGCGCTGAAAGACTTAATGATAAGTAAATCAGCGCACTAAAGACTAAACTTCTTTTTAACATTGCAAAAATTATAACTGAAAAAAAAACTATCTGTGCGAATTGAATGAGCTTCCTGAAGTTGAGGATTTTCCTGACGAACGGGAATTGCTGCCTGAACTTTTAGAGCTTGAACCCGAAGAAGAACTCCGGCTTGAACTATTGTAGTTGCCGTGGCTTGAGGAATTTCCGTGAGAGGAACTGCTGCGGTTTGAATAATTCGATGAATTATTATGTCCCGAATTGCCGTGGTTTGAGTAATTATTGCTGCTGCGGCTGTTTGAGTAATTACTGCTGCTGCGGCTGTTTGAATAATTACTATTGTTGCGGCTGTTTGATGACGAGTGATAACCGCTTGTTCCGTGCGAAGAATTACCTCTGTTGCTGTAATTGTTGTTATTGCCGTTATTATGACTTCTGTTGTCATAATGGTTTCCGTAGCTATGATGATGGTCATCATAGTGGTATCTGTCCCTATTGTAATAATATCTGTCCCTGTCGTAACGGTATCTGTTGTAGCCGTAATACGGTCTGTATGGGTTGTGATAATAATAGTGACTATGATAATACGTTCTGTAACGGTACGGGTTGTAATAATACGAGTGCGTATGATAATACGGACTATGCCAGCTGTAATAACCCGGACGGTACGAATAAGTGTAGTAATGATGACGAACGCAGTTGTAATGCCAACGGTCATAAACTACGGGTCTGTACCAAGAATAATACAGCGGATGCCAATATTCGGGTGTTGCGGCAACTGTTATGATAGTAGATGCTGCGGCAATCGTAAAAAGTCCGTCAAAATAGACCGTGGTTCTGACTCTCGGGCGATGGAATCTTTTGATTCTAACCTCGTAGCTGTCATAAACTTCGTCTTCGATATTGTAGACTTCGGAATTGTCGTATCCGTCGTATTCATCATCGTCGTAATATGTATCTCTTTGTGCCCAAGCACTAAGATTCATAATCATTAAAGCCGTTATTAATAATGCAATTTTTTTCATGTCATTTAAGTTTTTCGTGTTTTTATTAATTAGATGTTATGATAATTAGAAATTGAATTTTTTTTGCTGTAAAAATAAATTAAAAAAACTAAAAAATAAAACGGGGGCTGATTTTTTTCGCCCCCGTTTTATTTTTTAGTTTAAGACGATTTTCAAAAAAGAACGAAGAAAAAAATTATTTAGTCGTCTTTTTTCTACTGTCTAACCAAAGTATGAACGAGATTAAAATATAAAGCAGTATAATTAGCGGAATAGCAATCCATTTGAGTAGTATAATTAATATTACCGAACAGATTATGAAGTTGAATACCACTTTATTTTCTTTGTATTTAATGTTTTTGAGTTTGAGCGAAAACATTGGCAAATTAGTAATCATCATTGATGCGATAAAAACGCACATCGGTAAAAGCCAATGCCAATTGCGGCAAACATAAACCTCAAGTCCAATAAGAGCAAACTCCAATTTGTAAGGGAAATTAACCTCCCAAATAGCGTGAGCTAATTTAAAAATCCAAAAATCTTCAGGAACCATAGGTTCAATAAGAGCTATTGAGGCAACGAAAATTGCACAAGCCGGCGAAGCCAACCCTTTGAAACTATGCGATTGTTCGGGGTCGATGTTGAATTTAGCAAGCCTTAAAATCGCAAATACTGCAATCAGAGCTGCGCTCATTAATACTGCGATTTTCCAAAAAGGAGCATCAAACATTTTGCCGCTTATATGGAGAGCTTGTTTTAAAAGTTGATACATTATGGCAGTAGGTGCAACACCGAAACTTATTGCATCAGCCAAAGAATCAAGTTGTTTGCCTAATTCGGAGGCTGCGTGCAACAATCTCGCTGCAAAACCGTCGCTAAAATCGAATACGGCAGCAGCCAAAATAAAATATGCTGCATAAACGAGGCTTTTTTCGCCTTCCAACGCCAAAACCGTCGCCATTATTCCGCAGAATGCGCTTGAACAGGTCAACAGACTCGGCACAAATTTTAATTTACTTATAAATCTCGACATTTTCTATTTTTCTATACTTGTTGTACTTTTTTAATAGCAAATATAAGACCATTTTTTTATTCAAACTTTTTATTTTGCCGTTTTTATTGGGGCAAAGTTCGTGTTTTTTTTAATTTTGTAAAAATTTATTAACGGTTTTTATGAAACTTTTTTTTTACATAACGGCGTTTTTTGTTTTTCTTAATGCTTATAACGCTGAGGCACAAATAGTTAAATACGCTAACGATTATCTCTCGACAGCGGTTTTTTCTCGTGGAGTTTCTATGGGTGGAGCTGATTTTATGCTGTTTTCGGGTTCGCAATCGGTTTTTAACAATCCTTCGGGGCTTGCTTTTGAAGATTATAAAATGGATTTTTCGTTGATGCATTCCGATTATTTTTCATCGCTTGCCTCTTTGCAACTTTTTTCGGCGGCTTTTCGTGCTGACACTTCGACTTTTTTAGGGTTCGGGGCGGTGCGTTTTGCGGTCGATGATATTCAAAATACGATTTATCTTTTTGATAACGGTAATATGGATTATTCAAGGATTTCGTATTTTTCGGTTGCTGATTATGCGTTTTTTTTCGATGTGTCAAGAAAACTTAAATTTTTTCCTGAAATTTCGTTAGGAGCTTCCATGAAACTGATTTACCGTCATCAAGGAAAATTTGCTGATGCTTACGGTTTCGGTTTTGACATAGGGGCAACTTATTCTCACAAAAAATTTTCTGCATCAATGGTTTTGAAAGATGTTACGACGACTTTTGATTTTTGGAGTGTTAACAAAAACGAATTTGATTCCGTATATCTTTCAACGGGCAATTCAGTGCCGGAAAATTCTTTAGAAATTACTCCTGTTACTTTGGATTTAGGCGCATCGTATTATTGGAATTTATATAGTTTTAAGTTTTTGTGTGCTTTTGCCGTGAAAACTTTTTTCGATTCTGACACTTATTATTTAATACATTCAAAACATTTTTCAGCGGATTTGAGGTTAGGGTCGCAGATTTCATATTCTGATATGATTTTTTTGCGTTTTGGATTTTCAGATTTTCAGAAAAACAACAATTTAATAATCAGTAAAAAATTTTCAATGCGGCCTTCGTTTGGTTTAGGCGTAAAATTTTTCCGTTTCGGTTTTGATTATACTTTTTTCTCTGACAATTCTATCGAAAGGAATTCCAATATTTTTACCTTGAATGTCAAATTTTAAGAAAAAAAAAGAGTGCGAAAAGAAAAAAACTTTTCGCACTCTTTGGAATTGTTTTTATTAATTAACTAAAAATCAGCTGGATATTCACCTTTGTCGGTTAAATCTTGGAATTTCTGAACAACGGCGGGGCGGTCTTCTTTGTAAGTTACACCGAACCATTGAGCCTCGCTTGTCAAGACTTTGGTTTGAGCAGTTTTGTTTTTAATGAGTTTATCAACGACCCACGGAATAAGGAATTCGGCTTTGGGTTTGTCGATGTTTTCTTTGAGGAATTCTTTGAAAGCATCTTCCAAATGTTTGAAGAAACTCGGAGTGAATCCCCAGAAATTCATAGAAACGGGAGTATTTTCAGCGATTTCAGTTTTTTCCTCGCCTTCGATGAAAACGATTTTACCGTTTTCGCGGATAATTTTGGTTCTTTCAACAACGGTAGTAAGATTACCCTCAGAATCGGTGTTGCAAATACCTCTTGAAACCGTTCCGTATTCCGAAAGTGTGTTTTTAACGGGATAACCGACCATGCAATATTGATTTGTTGTGTTTTTGGGCATGGTTTTGAAGTAATCCGCAATTGTTTGATATGCTTCTTTTCCGTAAAAATCGTCAGCGTTGATAACTGCGAAAGGTTCCATAACGTTTTTTCTTGCTGCTAAAACTGCATGAGCTGTACCCCAAGGTTTTTCTCTTGTTTCAGGCAGCGTAAAACCTTCCGGTAAATCGTTTTTCTCCTGAAAACAATATTCGCAATTGATTGATTTTTTAACTTTTGAAATAATAACGTCTTTAAAATCCTTTTCGATGTCGCGTCTGATTACGAAAACTACTTTTCCGAATCCAGCTCGTGCTGCATCGTAACACGAATATTGAAGGATTGCTTGTCCTGAAGGACCTAATTTGTCTATTTGTTTGAGTCCGCCGTAACGGCTGCCCATTCCTGCTGCTAATACTACAAGTGTCGGTTTCATCTTTTAATTAATTTTAAGAAAATTGAATGTGCAAAGTTAATATTTTAATGTACTTTTGACAAATTTATTTTGATAATTTTAAAAAAAATGAAATCAATGTTTTTTTTCTTTGCTTTCGTTCTGGTTTTTATGATACTCATTGGAGTATATATCTATTTTAGAATCAGACCGTTACTCGCAGAATCCGGCACATTAAAAGGTATACTTTTGAGGGTATGTTTCGTCTTAGTTTTTTTTAGTTTTATAATTGGTTTTTTGCTTGAGAGAGGCGGATTTTATGCTTTAAGTTCACCTTTTACGTATATCGGCTCATGGGTTTTGGCTGCAATTATGTACTTTATGATTGTTTTTGTGTTGATAGATTTTTTCAGGATTATCAACGCTTTTACTTTCAAAGCTGACATTTTATCGTTCAAATACGTTTTCGGGGATGAGAAAGCCAAAATGTATTCGCTTGTATCGTGCATAATCGTAGCTGTTGTTTTGATTTGCGGATATTTTAACGCTAAATTTCCCGTTCTTAAAACTATTGAATATAAGACGGAAAAAGCGATTACGCAAAATTTTCGTTTTGTTTTGATTTCTGATGTCCATTTGGGCATGATTAATTGTGAAAGTTTTATGTCGCGATTAAAGGATAGAATTAACGCCGAAAATCCTGATTTTGTGGTAATTGCTGGTGATTTTTTTGACGGCGATCCTTATCCTGTGATAAATTCTAAAGTCGGAGAGATTTTACAGGAGATAAAAACGGGTTGCGGAATTTATGCCGTAAACGGTAATCATGAATGGCTTGGAAATGCTAATCTTGCCGATGAATTTCTTCAGAAACATGGAGTAATAGTTTTGAGGGATTCTGTTGCAAAATTGCCTTTTAATTGTTATGTTGTGGGGCGGGAAGATATTTCACAAAAACTTCATTCAAAGATGAAAAGAAAACCGCTTGAAGAATTAATGCAAGCAGTTGATACAAACGCATTTTCAATCGTTCTTGACCATCAGCCGCCCAAGCATTACGAAGAAGAGGAAAAAGCCGCACCTGATCTTGAACTTTCGGGACACACGCATGCCGGAGCGCAACTTTGGCCGCTGTTTTTGATAACAAAACGTATTTACGAAAACGATTACGGTTTTATCCGCAAAGGCAAATCTGATTTTTATACGACTTCCGGTTACGGCACATGGGGACCTCCGATTAGGACTTCTGCCCGTCCTGAAATGGTAGTTTTTGAAGTCTCAAAAAAATAAAAAAAACAATAAAAACCGCACTTCTTTAGGAAAAAAAAGGAAATGCGGTTTTTTTATTTGTTGAACAATTTTTTTTTTAAAAAGATAATCGTATCCCGCTTTTGTACATCATAAAAACAAGACCGGATATTGTCAGCAGCGACATAAAGAACAAAATCCAAACCATTGCTTTGATGGATTTCAAACTTTTGCCGTTGCTTTGGGTTTGTTTCAACGCTTTGTCCTGCGTTATCAAATTGCTGAGTTTTTCGATTTCAGCATTATTTTTGTCTTGTTTTTGACTAATCTCTTTGACCTCTGACGACATTTTGTCAAGACGGGCGGGAAAATCTATACCCGAAATTTTGTCTTTCAGTTCGGTTGTGCTTTGTGCTAATTCCAAATAAGAATTTAATAAACTATCCGTTTTTTCAGTCTGTTTAAGATAAACGGATTTTACTAATTCTATTTTGCTTAACGCCTCTTGAGCGTTGTTTTTTAAGAGATTAGCCTGTTCCGAGAGTTTTTCCTCCGATGCTTTGGCGAGTTTGTTGATGGTATTTCCCATCTCGTCTTGTTTTTTCTCGGATTTCTCGTTAATCTGCTGAATATACTGCTGATATATATTCGTCAGTTTTTCCATATTTTTGGAAAATTCCTGATGAATGTTTTTCGCCTCTTTGATTACGCTGTCAGAAGCCGTTCCCGCTTGCGAAATCATTTCTGCGGCAGACTGCAAATTTTCAAGGTCTTTCTGTAATTGCAGTAACTCTTTGTCAATCAATTCTCTCATATCAGTTGTATTTTTTTATTTTCTTTCGTTAATTTTTAAAACTTCGGAATTAAACCGTTTCAACCAGTTGTGCTGAATTTTCATCAGCAGTACGGCTTGAGATTCTTCTTTTAAATCGTAATTTTCACTCGCAATCTTTTCCGTAATGCTGTCAAGATTGTTGATGAAATTTTCCTCCGATTCGTTTTCTCTTATTTGTGTCAAACCTTCACTTATCGACTGATAAGCCTCAAAACGGTTTTCATAATCGCTGTTTGCGCCCGTGAAAAGTTTGCAATAGCCGTACATTATTTTGTCAGCCGGTTTTGAATTTGCTTTTTGGTTTTCGCTGACGGATTCTCTAAGGCTTGTCAGCTCGTTTAAATTGCTTCCCGCCTTGTCTATGAGATACAAAACACCGTCTACTTTATCGGCATTTTCGGGAATTTCGTCGCAGACAAAATCACATTTATAACGCGATATGAAATAGTTTTGAAGGTTTTTCATAATTTCTTCCTGCGTTAAAGTGCCGTCTTTTTGTTTTTCCAAAACGGTGCGGAAAAATTTCCCAGAATCTTTTGCCGCTCTTTCGTAAAGCGGATAAATTTCCGCGTAGAAAAAATCTATCAGCGTGTCGGTGTATTTTTCAAGACTTAAAAATTTCTCTTCCTCGATGCCGGAAAAATACAAAAGCATTTTTTCTCTTGTTAAATTTCTTTGCAAAACGGGCATGAGTTTCATTTTGTAGAAATCTTTGTTATGTTTTGTAACATAAACCTCAATTTCTTCTTTTGCCGGATTAATCAAATAATCGTCAATCAAATCTATTTCTTTGAGTCTTGAAATTGCTCTCAAGGTATCGGCTTTGTTTCTGAATTTGTTGTATAATTCTATGAATGCAAAGCGTTTTCCCTCGCCGAGATTTTTAATTCTTATTTCATAATCCTTTGCTAAAACTTTTTCAAACTCGTCATAATTGAAAGTCTTTGAATAGCAACGTCTTAAAATCGTAGCCGAGGTATTAGTTCCGAGTATTGAATTTAACATTTGAGCACCTTCGCGGAAAATGTCATTATAAAAAGGTATGGTTATTTTTGCCTTTTGACCTTCCATAACGGCGTCCAAAGCTGTTTGGATACCGTCGTTTTCTTCCGCAGACTGTTCGGTTTCCATAACAGAAAGGTACGCAAGAGGATTGTCGGTAGAATTGTTAATCAAATCCAAAATAAAAGTTTGAACTTTTTCCGATATTTCCTTATCGTACTGCATTTCAGGCATATTCAAAGAGTTGTCCTTGAAATTGATGAAGCCTAAACTTTTAGTTTTTTGTTGCGTATAAATGTACAAACTATTCGGATTGTATGCCGGTTCGGTTTCAGTTTGGATTTCAAATCCGAATTCGTTAAAAACAGCGTCAGTAACTATCTGTCTTAAAGAATATTGCGGAAATGAAACTCCGTTTAAAATTTCTTTAAGAATAGTTTTTTCTTTTTCCGGGCCGGGGTTTTGATTAAGAAGGTTTTGAAGATTAGCTGCCGTATCAAAATCCGTAGCCGTGATGTTTTCTGCTGTTGTGAGTTTTCCGTTATTGTCCCTGATAGATTCAAAACCGGCAAAATCTTTTTCCGAAATGTTAAGCATAAGATTTACTTTAATTTCGGAATTCAAACTGCCTCTGCCATTCATTCTGCAAAAACTTTCAAGAGAAAGCGGCGGTTCAAAATAGATAATGTCAGTTAAATCCTTGATTCTTATTCCCGTTCCTATGGAGCGAGAGGCTGCAAGGATTTTTGAGGCTCCGTCTTTGAAATTCTTGAACGCTCTACGTCCTTCAAGTGCTTGAGAACTCGTGATTTGACGGTCTAACTCAACAATGTCGCCTTCGTAATAATCGGAGTTGAAACCGCCGATTTGATGGTTTTCATTTTTGTCGAATGGACATTGCAAGGAGTAAATCAGTGCTTTTAAATTTTGATTTTTTGACTGCATCAAAATTTTTTCCGCCTGAACTTGTTTCAGTTTTTTTGCGTATGCCTGCAAATCGTCAGTGTTGCCGGCACCTCTCATTTGAATTTCGTGAACTGATAAGTCGATTTTTCCGATATTTTCAGCATTAACTCTCTCAATACAATCAATCTGAAGTTTTTGAACTATTTCGTTTTGAATGTTTTTTTCGGGCGTTGAAGTAAACGCACCGATTCTGAGTGTATTGATGTTTTCGTCGGAAAAATTCTTCGCTATTATGTTTTTAATATCCTGATAATAAGGCCTGAAATCCGATGTTTGAAGCGAGATTCTCTGCGCCTCGTCAAGCATTATGTAGTATATCGGAATAGCCTTAGAATCAATTTGTTTAAAGATTTTTCTGATATACGGGTCGTGAATCAGCGAGGGCGAAAAAAACGTTATCAGACTTCTGCCTTGCGTTACGCTGCGGGCTGCTAAATCTCTGTCCAAAGAGTTTTGAAGAGCCGGATTCAGATAATAATCGATGTCGATTTTTCTGTCCCTGAGCATATCGAATTGCATATCCATAACGGCAATCGTCGGCGACAAAACAAAACTGTAACCCGGTTTCATAAGACACGCAAAAAGCGAAATTAATGTTTTGCCTGTACCCGGGGGCGAGATGTGCAGAAGATTGTTTCCGTTGAGAAGTTCACTGATGCTTTTTGCCTGACCTTTAAGAAAATCGTTTTTGGCGAAAAGGTTTTTTAAGAAAAATTTCAAAGCATCTTCCTGCTCGTTGAAATTCTCCTCGTTGTCATCATCCTCCTCCTCTTGTGGAAGCGTTAAATCTATATCGTAATGAATATAATTTGCCTTTAAAAGTTTCGTTTGAACCGATGGCGATTTTGCCGAACGGATAACGGCATACTTTTTTGACTTCGTTTTTGGAATTTCATTGTTGAACGAAAATCTGCTTAAAACCGAAACGTCAATTAACAAATCGTATTCTTTGTTTTCGTCAAATTCAGAAATATCCTCACGGCTGCCTTGATACAAGAGATTTAATTCTGTTTCTGCAAATTCTTGAGTATGAAAGATTTCGAGTTTAACGTTAGGAAATTTTCTGGCGCAGTTTTCGAGCGTGAAAAACTTGTTGAAATGCTGTTTCAAATCTTCTAATGCCAAGAAAGCACACGGAACGTCTCTTTCGATGACGCCGATTTTCCAAGTTTTGGCGGTGAGCGAAAGTGCGCCCGAATTAACGGCCTCAAGAATTACTTTTTGAATTCTTGCTATTGCAAGCGGTGTTAATGCTATCTGCAAGGCTTCAATACCGTCTTCCGAATTGAAAAGCGGAGAATTATAATTATCTCTTACAATATCGAAATACGGATTTTGCGTGAAGTAATTCAACTCGTCTGTTTTATGCGACAAAATGTCTGATTTCTTGATAATTACCCTGCCCGTGATGTTAATTTTGTTGAGCAGTGAAGAAATCATGTTTTCTCTAATCCAGTCCGTTGTATCAACGAGCGAGTCATCAAGATTGAACCCGTAAGTGATGCAATCAGCGGTATTTTCGCTGTATGGTGCGCTGAAAGTTAAATCGCATTTTTCATTCAAAAAATCATATTCGGGATTTGCTTTCAAGACTTTTAAATTGCGTCGGAATTTTTTTGAATATTTGAAAATATTGTCAAAATTTCTGTCAATTTCCGCTAATTGCCAAATATAATCGCCTTGAGAGAAAACAGCTCCGTATGTTATGTAATCGTAAATGAATTGCAGTCTTGGGTCCTCAGAGGTTGATTTTTCGGCTTTTTGCCTTGGTTCTATAACGTGTAAGGCTCTGAAAACCAAGTCTTGAACTTCACGTTTGGGAATTTCTCTAAAAATAGTTCCGTCTTTGGAAATTCTTTTGAGAGTTTTGCCGATTGTAGTTGAAAGAATATCTTCGATAAATTGCGAGGGATAAGTCGGCGTACCTCTTGAGACTATATTATATAATAGTGCGGTTGCCGCATCGGAACATTCGTCTTTGATTTCGATGTTGCTCTCCAAATCGAAATAGGAGAGTTGTTCCATCAGAAGTTTTACTTTTTTCTCGATAGAAGCATTACTCCTGAGAGATTCCATTGCGTTTGTGAAATATCCGGCTTTCAGTTGTATCATATTATCTTTTTTAATACTTGCAACGCAAATTTAATACATTTTTTTCATAATAGCTCCAACAAAATGCAAATATTTTTTACAATTGAAAATATTTTAAAATTGTTAATGTATAAAAATACAATTTAACGATAAATTTATACAGAAAAATTTGGTACTTATTTTGTAAATGTATACATTTGTAACGTGATTAGTAAACATTAGTATTAACCCTTTTTAAAAAACGATTTTGATTATGAATGTAGCTATTTTATTCTTTGTATTGCTTGCTATTGTTGTGATGGCAGTTTTTAACGGTATTACTAAATTCAATGAATTTAAAAACCGTAAAAATAGTTTTACTATTGAAGGTGAAAGTTTGGTATTCCGTGATTAATAATTAGTTATGTGAATATTAGTTGCGGATATATTGGATAAACAAGTCTTCGAACATATATTTTGATTTTTAACACCGGCATTTTAATAAGAGGGATAGTGCCGGTGTTTTTTATGTCTTTTAGTTTTTTAAGTGTTTTACTTAAAAATTTATTTCTTGAAGTTTTTGGTATCCCGTTATAGTTATAAAAAAGAATATTTATACAAAATATATTTATAAAAATGTATTTTTATGCAATTTTTTTATGTAAGAGTATTCCGTAAAAATATTGATATTGTATACAAGAATTACGTATATTGTATTGTTAAAAATTTGCTGACATTTTTTCTAAAATATCCACGGCAAAGGTAATATCCTCTTCAAAAGTAGAGTGGGAGAGTAGAAAATCCTTTCTGCCTTGAGAGATTTTGTTGTAAAGGTCTTTTGACATTGTTTCGACGTATGATGAAATAGCGTATTCAATGTCATCTTTTTGCCAATCCATTTTGGAGTGGATATAAACGTTACGTTTTTGATGAAAAAAGCTATATGCCGTTTCTATGCTGTCTTTTGTTATCATCTGAAAAAATATTGATTTTAAACGAGATACCATTCCTGAAGATAGTTTTGACGGGTGCCGCAACTCGGACATTCAGTAAGAAAAGCATCTATTGAAGTACCGCAGTTTTTGCATTTTAGGGCAACTCCGCCCGCATTTTCCAAGGAATATTCTCTTTTGACATGTTTTAGTTTGAGTTTCAAATCGTTTTGACGGCTTTTGATTTTGCCGGCATTGATGAAAACTTCACGTACCAAAACTTCTATATTAATAATTTTTTCTCCGCTTATTTCCTCTTTGGAAATCGTGGTGTAATCCACGAAATCAAAATCCAAAACGTTTTTCGTTTTTTCGCCTTCAAAATAATACTTTTGCAATTCGTAATTGAGATTGTTGAAAAAAGTATTTTTATTGATTTGAGCCGAGTTTTCCGCCCAAAATTTTTCTTGAGCGGCATTGATTTTTTCTTTGTAAATTTTTATCGGCAGGAGTATAAAAAACGAATCCAAATAATAAAAAACGTAGTAAAACGCCAAAGATAAAAATGCTGTCCCTATCAAAACTTTAGAAAAATCCCAACCGTTGAAAGTTCGTCCTGTGGTTTTGATGTAGATGTAACTTATTATGAAACTGATAATTATATCAATTATCAACGTGATTTTTTTGTAAGTTCCCGAGTACATTACAAGGTCGGTGTGATATTTTGCGCCAAGATTTTTTGACTCGTAGTCCATGTTATAAGCAGTTCCGCAATAAGGGCATTCTCCGCTTTGAGAATCAATGTCAGCACCGCAATTTGGGCAACTTTTTCTCTTTGCGGGATTTATGAAAGTGTATTTGATTCTCGGGTCGAAATTGAAAAGTTTGAAAACTGAATTTCCGCCGCGCAAATAGTTTTTTTCAAGCCGTATGCCGTTTTCAATATCTTCGTTAAGCGTTGATTCTGAAGACTTTTCGATAATTTTATCACCGCTTTTGTATTTTGTGACAAGACTCAGACCAAAATCTTTGAGTCTTTTGGCATATTTTTTATCGGATAACTGCATTTTTGTTGTTTTTTATTAAACATCTTTTATTTCAAGTGTTACAACTGTTTGATTTACAAGTTGATAACAGATTTCACCGTTGGTTATTGGTGCGTAAATATTTCCGCATTGCTTGCCTTCGAGTTTAGCATAATAATATAGTAAAATGCAAATAGAAGCGCATACGGGATTAACATTGTTTTTTACGGCGAATTTTTGAAAATCACTTTCGAGGTTTTCGATTGATTTTGCAAAGCGGTATTTCACGTCTTTGAAAACGGGAGCAAGCAAGTTTACTTGATTAGTGCTTAGGCTTTCAATGCTGACATTTATCATCGCAGAATTATAATTAGCAACAATCGGTAATGTTGTGTCAATGTGTTTTTTGCGGATATATTCGGCAAAGTTTTGTTTTTCTTTGTTGATTAAAACGTCTTTAGCATTGAACCCGTCTTCAAGAAATATGATTTCATCGCCGTTGCCTTGCGTGTAAAGATTTATTAAATCCATTTCGGCATATTTGTTTTTTGGCAGTTTTACGTGCATTGCCACGGCATTTGCTGTTGAGCCGGAATTGCCTGTTTTAAAGAATGTTTTGCTGGATTTGTTGTCTTGAGGGAAACTATAGCAAGAAACCCAACCCATTAACGGTCTTGTTGCAAAATTCTCATAATCAGGAGCATGAACGGCAAATTCCGTATGAACATTGCTGTATGGTGG
>Ga0310695_10003235_pt1 | contig 32438 bp, 23 predicted proteins | sample RumenRJG_04DNA_FD_203882 | JGI IMG/M metagenome (GOLD analysis project Ga0310695, IMG submission 203882) | Bovine rumen microbial communities from Lethbridge, Alberta, Canada - RJG_04 (v2) (version 2) | ecosystem: Host-associated > Mammals > Digestive system > Stomach > Rumen | place: Canada...
AAAGGCGGGCTGCAGTGACATAGCGTGAAGTGATGGTTGGCGGCCAGCGGCCTCGGCATGACTCCGAGGCCTCGCCCGCCATGCTCGCGGAGTGTCCCGACGGGTCTCCGCGCCATGTGCGGAGGGGCCTGGAGCCGCTGAATGGACGGGATTGAGGGCTGGGTCCCCGCTCTCGGACCATCAGGCTGGCAGGGCGGTGAAGTTTTCAGCGAAGTGCAGCGCTGGAATCGGATAGAAGCAGACGGTCAAATGAAAACTCCGTGCCTGGTTCCGTTTATTGCTATTTTGTGACTGCCACTTTGTGGGAATTATGGTATAATACCCACCGAGCCAAGAAAGGAACAGAAGGAACAACAATGAGTACCTACATTGACCAGACTCTAAAAGACCTCAAGGCCAAGAACGCCGACCAGCCGGAGTTCATCCAGGCCGCTGAAGAGGTCCTCACCACGCTCGCCCCCGTCGTGGACGCGCATCCTGAGTACCAGAAGAACGCGATTCTCGAGCGCATCGTTGAGCCGGAGCGGACTATCATGTTCCGCGTGAACTGGATCGACGACACTGGCGCCGTGCGCGTGAACCGCGGCTACCGCATTCAGTTCAACTCCGCGATCGGTCCCTACAAGGGCGGTCTCCGCTTCGACCCCACTGTGAATCTCTCGGTGCTCAAGTTCCTCGGCTTTGAGCAGATATTCAAGAACTCGCTAACCACTCTGCCCATGGGCGGCGCCAAGGGCGGTTCCGACTTCAATCCCAAGGTCTCCCCCCACACTCCCGGCAAGCGCTGCAGCGACGGCGAGGTGATGCGCTTCTGCCAGAGCTTCATGACCGAGCTCTTCCGCCATATTGGCCCCAACACCGACGTCCCCGCGGGCGACATGAACGTGGGCGGGCGCGAGATCGGCTATCTCTACGGGCAGTACCGCAAGATCGTGAACGAGTGGAACGGCGTGCTCACCGGCAAGGGACTTCCCTTTGGCGGCTCGCTCGTCCGCCCCGAGGCGACCGGCTATGGCTGCATCTATTTTGCCGAGAACATGCTCAAGACGAAGAAGGCGAACTTCAAGGGCAAGGTCTGCGCGATTTCCGGTTCCGGCAATGTGGCGTCCTTCGCCGCCCAGAAGCTCGTCACGCTCGGCGCCAAGGTCGTGACGCTCTCCGACCGTTCGGGCGCGATCTACGCCAAGAGCGGACTCTCCCTTGACGACCTCAAGGCCGTAATGGAGCTCAAGACCGTGAAGCGCGGCGAACTCAGCGAGATCGCCAAGCAGCTCAAGGGCGTCAAGTTCTTCCCCGGCGTCAACTCGTGGCAGATCGTGGACAAGGTGGACTGCGCGTTCCCCTGCGCCCGCCAGAACGAGCTCAACGGCGACGATGCCGCCTATCTGCTCAAGCACGGCTGCAAGCTCGTGGCCGAAGGCGCCAACATGCCCTCCACCCCCGAGGCCGCTGCGGCGTTCCTCAAGGCGAAGATCCTCTACGCCCCCGGCAAGGCCGCCAACGCGGGCGGCGTGGCGACCTCCGGTCTCGAGATGTCGCAGAACGCCGAGCATCTGAGCTGGTCCGCCGAGGAAGTGGACAGCAAGCTCCGCGGAATCATGGCCGCCATCCACGACAACGCCTACGCTGCCGCCGCTAAGTACGGCCACAAGGGCAACTACGTGATGGGCGCGAACATCGCCGGCTTCACCAAGGTGGCCGACGCCATGCTCGCCCAGGGCATCTGATCTGACAATCTATGCCCTATGAGGCGCCGGGGGGATCTTCTCGCATTTGTCCACCCCCCCGGCGCCGTGTTTTCAGCTCATGGACAAGTGCGAATGGCAGACAAATACATGAATACAATCAGGCGAAAGGTTTGGCCTCGTCATTTTGGCGGGGCCTTTTGTCAAAGGGGCCAAGATTTGGTATAATAATCGTTTCAACTGGAGAAAAGACATCATGTGCAATTGTTGCGAGAAAAGCGATCTCTCAAGGCTGACGCCGGTATTCGAGGCGTTTGCCGGCGACGATCATGCCCTCATATCGATCCTGCAGAAGGCGCAGGAAATCTACGGCTATCTGCCGACCGACGTGCTGTACGCCATCGCCGAGAAAACGGGGAATAGTCCCGCCAAGGTGCTGGGCGTCGCCACGTTCTACACGCAGTTCCGCCTCAAGCCCGTCGGCAAGAACCTCATCCTCCTGTGCAAGGGAACGGCCTGCCACGTGAACGGCGCGGACTCCATCGAGAAGGCGCTCGTGGAGGAGCTGGGCGTGGGCGACGGGGAGACGACCGACGACGGCCTCTTCTCCATCAAGACGGTCGCCTGCCTCGGGTGCTGCTCGCTCTCGCCCGTGATGATGATCAACGAGGACACGTACGGCTCCCTCACGCCCGCCAAGGCGAAGGACATCGTGCGCAAGATCAGGGAGGCGTCGAAATGAAGCTCGTTTTCGGAGAAGGAAGCTGCGGCATCGCCGCTGGCGCCCGCAAGGTGCGCGCCGCCGTGGAGAAGCTGAACACGGAAGGAGCCGTCGAAATCGGCATCACCGGCTGCATCGGCATGTGCTATCTCGAGCCGATCGTGGATGTCTATGACGGCGGCACGCTCGTGAAGCGCCTTGTGAAGGTGCAGGAGAAGGACGCCGAGCGGATCTACAAGGCGGCCGTGGATGCGGCGCGCTCGGCGAGCGCGCCCTACCAGGGCGTAGCCGATCTGGAGATTTCGGAGGACGACAAGGAGTTCCTCGAGAAGCAGACGCGCATCGCGCTCCGTCACTGCGGCCTCATCGACCCCGAGGACATCGCGGCCTACGAGGCAGTTGACGGCTACAAGGCGATTCGCAAGGTCCTCGCGATGACGCCCGAGCAGGTGATCGAGGAGATCAAGGTGTCCGGCCTCGCCGGACGCGGCGGCGCGGGCTTCCCCACCTGGTTCAAGTGGAACGCCGCCCGCAACGCGAAGGGCGACCAGAAGTACCTCATCTGCAATGCCGACGAAGGCGACCCCGGCGCGTTCATGGACCGTGCGGTGATAGAATCCGACCCGCACTCCCTCATCGAGGGCATGCTCATCGCCGCCTACGCGATTGGCGCCACGAAGGCGTTCGTCTACGTGCGTGCGGAATACCCGCTCGCGATCGTGCGTCTTGAAAAGGCGCTTGCGGCCGCCAAGAAGGCAGGTCTCCTCGGCGAGAACATCCTCGGCAGCGGCTTCTCCTGCGACATCCGCATCAAGGCGGGCGCGGGCGCATTCGTGTGCGGCGAGGAGACTGCCCTCATCGAGTCGCTCGAGGGCAACCGCGGCATGCCGCGCCTGAAGCCCCCGTTCCCGGCGGAGAAGGGCTACACGCAGGCCCCCTCGAACATCAACAACGTGGAGACGTTCGCAAACGTCGCGTGGATCATCCTCAACGGCGGCGCCGCGTTCGCGGCGATGGGCACCGAGACGAGCAAGGGCACGAAGGTGTTCGCTCTCACCGGAAAGATCAAGCGCGGCGGCCTCGTGGAGATTCCGATGGGGCTCACGCTCCGCGACGTGATCTTCGGCATCGGTGGGGGCATCCGCGACGGCGGCACGTTCAAGGCCGTGCAGATGGGCGGCCCTTCCGGCGGCTGCATCCCCGAGCACCTGCTCGACACGAAGATCGACTACAAGGCGCTCGGCGCGACTGGCGCGATCATGGGCTCCGGCGGCATGGTGGTGATGGACTCCCACACGTGCATGGTGAACATGGCGCGCTTCTTTCTCGACTTCACCGCGAAGGAGAGCTGCGGCAAGTGCGTCCACTGCCGTATCGGCACGAAGCGCATGCACGAGATCCTCACGCGCATCACCGAGGGCAAGGGCAAGGAGGGTGACGTGGAGCTCCTCCAGGAACTCTGCAACGGCATCAAGGCAGGCGCGCTCTGCGGACTCGGCCAGACGGCCCCGAACCCCGTTCTCACCACGATCCGCTACTTCCGCGACGAGTACGACGCCCACATCCGCGAGGCGCGCTGCCCCGCGCATGAGTGCGCGGCGCTCAAGAAGTACTCGATCGACCCCGCCAAGTGCAAGGGCTGCACGATGTGCGCGAGGAAGTGCCCAGTGCAGGCGATTGCCGGTGAGCTCAAGAAGCCGCATGTGATCGACCAGTCGAAGTGCATCAAGTGCGGACAGTGCCACACGGTGTGCAAGTTTGGCGCGGTTGTTGTTGGGTGAAAGGATTTGCAAAATGGATACCGAACTGATAACTCTTGAAATCGACGGCCAGTCCGTCAGCGTGCCGGCCGGCACAACGATCCTCGAAGCGGCAAAGGCGGCAGGGATCGAGATTCCCAACATGTGCTACATGAAGGAGCTTGGTCCGTACGGCGCGTGCGGCGTGTGCGTTGTCGAGGTGAAGGACTGCCCGAAGATGCTTCGCGCCTGCTCCGCGAAGGTAACGCCCGGCATGGTGGTGTACACGAAGAGCGAGAAGGCGCTCGCCACCCGCAAGCTTGCGCTCGAGCTCCTGATGGGCGACCATGACGGCGACTGCCTTGGTCCCTGCAAGCTAAACTGCCCTGCCCACACCGACTGCCAGAAGTACGTGAAGGAAATCGCCGAGGGACGCTTCGCCGACGCAGTGGCGACGATCAAGGAGACGTTCCCGCTTCCTGCCGCCATCGGCCGCGTATGCCCGCACCCCTGCGAGAAGGCGTGCCGTCGTCATCTCGTCGAGGCGCCGATCTCCATTGCGCAGCTCAAGTACTTCGCCGCCGACCAGGTGCGCAAGGACGGCAACGAGCATCCGATCAAGGTGGCCGCGTCCACAGGCAAGAAGGTTGGCATCATCGGCGGTGGCCCCGCCGGCCTCACCGCCGCGTTCAAGCTTGTTCAGCAGGGGCACAGCGTCACGGTCTACGACCAGATGCCCGAGATGGGTGGCATGCTCCGCTACGGCATCCCCGAGTACCGTCTTCCCAAGGCCATCCTCAAGGCCGAGACTGACGCCATTGCGGCGCTAGGCGTCAAGTTCGTCAACAACTTCAAGATCGGCCGCGACGCCGACTTCGAGAAGTTCCGCGCTGACTTCGACGCGTTGATCGTGGCTAACGGCGCGTGGAAGTCCACGGCCATGCGCGTGAAGGGCGAGGAGCTCAAGGGCGTGTGGGGCGGCATTGACTTCCTGCGCGCTGTCGTCACCGGCCAGAAGCCGGAGATCGGCGAGCGCGTGGCGATCGTGGGCGGCGGAAACACCGCCATGGACGCCTGCCGCACCGCGGTGCGCGTGGGCGCGAAGGAAGTGTTCGTCGTCTACCGCCGCACCCGCAAGGAGATGCCGGCGGAGGACGTGGAGATCACCGAGGCCGAGGAGGAGGGCGTCAAGTTCAAGTTCCTCTACGCGCCTGACGAAATCCTCGGCAAGGACGGCAAGGTGTGCGGAATGCGCCTGCAGGTGATGGAGCTCGGCGAGCCCGACGAACGCGGCCGCCGCAAGCCCGTTCCCGTCGCAGGCAAGTTCGAGGAGATTGAGCTCGACAGCGTGATCGCCGCCATCGGCCAGCGCAACGACCCCGTCGGCTTCGAGACCCTGCCGCAGACGCAGAAGGGCACCATCGCGGCGGACGAAGGCAACTTCGCAACGACGCTTCCCGGAGTGTTCGCGTGCGGCGACACTGTGAACAAGGGCGCGGGCATCGCGATCGGCGCGATCGCGCAGGCCAACGAGGCCGCGCTCGCGGTCGACGCGTTCCTGCGCGGCGGCGAGTACAGGCCCGTCCAGCCCGTGATATCCGAACGTAACCTCACAGAGAAGGATTTCGAGGACCGTCCGCGCATTGCGCGCGCCGTGATGCCGCAGCGTCCCGCAGAAGAGCGCCGCAATGACTTCAAGGAGGTCAATCTCGGCCTTTCTGTCGAGGCGGCGCAGGCCGAGGCGAAGCGCTGCCTCGAGTGCGGCTGCCACGACTACAAGGACTGCAAGCTCATCCGCTACGCAAACCTCGTGAAGGCCGACACGCAGCGCCTCCGCGGCGACTTCCATCCCGGCTTCGTGGAGCAGAAGCTCGTCACCATCGAGCGCAACCAGCGCAAGTGCATCCTCTGCAACCTGTGCGTGCGCGTGTGCGCCGAACAGGCGAAGCAGGGGCTGCTGGGCCTCGTGGGACGCGGCTTCAAGACCGTCATCAAGCCCGAGTTCAAGGACCCCGCCGCCACGGCCGTCTGCAAGGACTGCCGCCTCTGCGCGGAGAATTGCCCCACCGGCGCCCTCAAGATCATATAACGCAGGCGCACTTCGCGTTGCGTCAGAGTTCGGGGCTTCCGCCTTGTAATGGGCGGAAGCCCCAAATTGGATAAAACGCCATTGAGTCAGCAGGAGAATTATGATATATTATGCCTTGTCGAATAGGAGCATCTAATGACAATTCGCTCTTGCCTTGAAAAATTGGCGAAGGAAACGCCGCATTCCGCGGCGCTTAAGTACTGTCGCTGCAAAGAATGGCACACGCGCACGTGGGCCGAGTTCCTCTCCGGCGTGCGCGCAGTTGCCGAGGCGTATGGTCCCGCGTTCGCGCTGCGTCCGCGTGAAGAGGCCGTGGCCATCATGCTGCCCAACAACCCCGAGTGGATGGAGGCGTATCTCGCCTGCAGCGGCGCGGGAGTGGCCGTGGTGCCGATCGATCCGAAGCTTCACAACGACGAGGTGGCGTACATCCTGCGCGACTCTCGCGCGGCGGTAGTGACCACCGACAAGTCCCATCTCGAGATGATGAAGGCGATCGCGCCGGACCTGCCGGACCTTCGGGCCGTGGTGCTCACGGACGGCGCCGATGCCTGCCTTGATCCGATAGGCCGCGTGGCTGTGTGCGACTACGAGGCCATCAAGGCCGATCCCGCGACTAAGGCGCGCTCCGAGGGGTCCGATGCCTGGTACGCCGCTAACGTGGTGTGCGAGGAGGATGTTGCATCCGTCATCTACACTTCCGGCACGACCGGCCGCCCGAAGGGCGCCATGCTCACGCACGGCAACTTCATAGCGGACATCGACGGCGGCCTTCAGGCGTTTGGCGAGCGCGTTGACTCCACCGACTCGCTTCTCGTTGTGCTGCCGCTCTTCCATGCGTTCTCGTTCTGCACAAACTTCGTGCTGGGCCTCTTCAGGGGATGCACGATGATGTTCGTGCGCTCGCTCTACACGATTGGCGAGGACGTGAAGCTGCTGGCGCCGTCCGTGGTGATGAGCGTACCGCTTCTCGCGGAGAAGATGTACGACAAGATCGACGCCTCCATCAAGGCTTCCCGCGCGGCGCGCTTCCTCATGTGCGTAGGGCTTGGCTGCTTCGTGAAGCGGCGTATCGTGGCAAGCCTGGGCGGAAGGCTGCGGTTCATGATAGTGGGTGGCGCGCCGTGTCCAGTGCATGTGCTTCAGGGCTACAAGCGCCTCGGCATAACGGTGTTGGAGGGCTACGGCCTCACCGAATGCTCGCCCGTCGTCTCGATCGCCGGCCCGAAGTGCGCGAGAATCGGCACCATCGGGCAGAAGCTCACCAACATCGAAGTGCGCCTGGCGGACAAGAACGAGAACGGCGTGGGCGAGCTTCAGGTGAAGGGTCCGATCACGATGAAGGGCTACTGGAAGAACGATGAGGCCACGAAGGAGGCGTTCGACGGCGAGTGGTTCAAGACGGGCGACCTCGCAAGGATCGACGAGGACGGGCTCATTTCCATCTGCGGACGCAAGAAGGCGCTCATCGTCAACCGCGAGGGCAAGAACATCTACCCCGAGGAGGTCGAGAACCGCATCGGCGCCGATCCTGTGGTGAGCGACTGCGTGGTGGTGGGATACACCTCCGGCGGAGTGCCGGGCGAGAAGGTGGGATGCGTGGTGCATCCCAACATGGACCTGCTGAAGGCCCGCAACGGCGGAAAGGACGTGGCGTGGGAGGACGCCGTGAAGATCGCGCAGGACAAGGTGCACGCGCAGTGCCAGGACCTCGCGGACTACAAGCGCGTGCGCAAGGTGGTGGTGGCGAAGGAGCCGCTCCAGCGCACGTCCATCCAGAAGGTGAGGCGAGTCGCCTACAAGGGGACACTCGACGAATGAGCGCCTCGCTGAAGAGCATTGTGGACTGGCTTGACGCCGCGCTCGACGTGCGCGCGTTCTCTGACGTCTCCAACAACGGTCTGCAGATCGCCCGCGAGGGCGAGCGCGTGGACAAGGTGGCCTTCGGCGTGGATGCGAGCGTGCGCACCGTGAAGGCAGCGGCAGCGGCGGGCGCGCAGCTCCTCGTCGTTCACCACGGCATCTCGTGGGGAGGCGGCATCCAGCGCCTGACCGGCGGCGTGTACAACGTGGTGAAGGCCGCGATGGACGCCAACCTCGCGCTCTACGCGGTGCATCTGCCTCTCGACGCCAACCACAAGTACGGCAACAACTACGAACTCGCCCGCTTCCTCGGGCTGAAGAACCTCAAGCCCGCGTTCGTGTATCACGGCGAGACGATCGGCGTTACGGGCACGCTTCCCAACGGCAAGAAGGTGGGCGTGTGCTCGGGCGGGGCCGGGTGCCACGCTGTGGATGCGAAGGAGCTCGGCTGCGACCTCTTCATCACGGGCGAGGCCGACTGGGGCGAGACGATCGCCGCCGAGAACGTGGGAATGCCGATGATTTGCGCAGGTCACTATCAGACCGAGACGTTCGGCGTGAAGGCGCTCGCAAGGGCCATGCCGCGCGCGCTCAAGGTGTCCGCCCAGTTCATCCCGCGCGACGAGGAGGCGCAGGTGGCGCAGAAGGAGAAGGGCGAATGAAGACTTATAGACTCGTGGTGGCGGTTGTCGCGGCCGCGTTCTGCGCGGCGGCATGCGCTGCGGAAGACGGCGTTTCCCAGGCCGTGGCGAAGGGAGTGAAGTACCTCAAGGCGCATCAGGCCGAAGACGGGCACTTCAGCGACGCGCAGATGCCTGCGCTCACGGCCCTGCCGCTCTGGGCGCTTGTCCGCGGCGGCGAAGGCCGCAGCGAAAGCGCGAAGAAGGCGGCCGCGTTCGTTCTCGGCACTCAGCGTCCAGACGGCGGCTTCTACGTGCCCAAACCTGGCCGCGGCGGCTCTGGACTTGGAAACTACAACACGAGCGTGTGCGTGAGCGCGCTCTTCGAAAGCGGCCTTGCGCCGACGAAGGCGATTCTCGACGCCCGCACGTACATCGCGGGCAGCCAGCTCACTGGCGACGACACGATGGCGGGCGGCTTCGGGTACGACCGCGTCTCGCGCCGCCGCTACGCCGACCTTTCCAACACCTCGTACGCGATGGACGCCATGCGCCGCACGGAGAGCGTGGAGGACATGCGCCCGAAGGGACAGGCCCGCGCCGACCTCAACTGGGAGCAGGCGCTCAAGTTCGTGACGCATCTCCAGGAGACTTCCGGCGAGCGCGCTGGCGGCGCCGCGTACAACGAGCGCACGCCGCAGGCCGGCACCTCCACCAACAGCACGGGACGCGTTCAGCTGCGCGCATACGGCTCCATGAGCTACGCGGCCGTTCTCTCGATGTGCCACGCGAAGCTCACGCGCGCCGATCCTCGCGTGAAGAGCGCGCTAGAGTACTGCTCGCGCTTCTGGACGGTGGACGAAAATCCCGGCATGGGCAACCAGGGCCTCTACTACTACTACGACATCCTCTCCCGCGCCCTTGCCGCGGCCGGCGTTGACGAGATTGTTCAGCCAGACGGACGCAAGGTGCGGTGGAAGGCCGAGCTCGCCGCCAAGCTGATCTCGCTGCAGCGTCCCGACGGCAGCTGGGTGAACGACAACAACCGCTTCTGGGAGGGCGATCCCGTGCTGGCGACCGCGTTCGCCGTGCTGGCGCTCTCGATGTGCGAGTAGAATCAGACGATCCAAAGTCAAGGAGCAACACCATGGACCTGAGCAGAAGAGAGTTCATTGGCGCAGGTGCATTCGCCGCGGCCGCTGGAATGTGCGGCAGCCTGGGCGGGGCGCAGCCTGTTACCGTTATCAGAAAGGCGCGCATGCGCAAGGCGGGCGATAAGATCCGCATGGGCTTCATCGGCGCCGGCGGACGCGGTGACGCAAACCTGCACGAGTTCTTCAACCTCGGCGAATGCATTCAGGCGATATGCGACGTCGACCTCAACCACCTCAACGGCGCGAAGAGATGGCTCCAGGAAAAGTGGCCGAACGTCCACTGCTACCAGGACTGGCGCGAGATGCTCGACAAGGAGCAGGACCTAGACGCGGTGGTCGTCTCCATTCCCGACCACATGCACGCCATCTGCGCAATCGCGGCGATGGAGCGCGGCTTCCACGTGTACGTTGAGAAACCGCTCGTGCGCACATGGTGGGAGGCCGAGCGTTTCCGCGACGTGGCGAAGGCGTGCGGAGTGGTGACGCAGATGGGCAACAACGGCAACGGCTCCGACGGCCAGCGCCGCAGCATCGAGATACTGCAGAGCGGCGTGTTCGGCGACATCCGCGAGATTCACGTTACGACGGACCGTCCGATCTGGCCGCAGGGGCTCAACAGGCCCGAGGGCAGCGACGTCGTTCCGCCGAATCTCAATTGGGACATGTGGCTCGGCGTGGTCCCAGTGCGTCCATTCAAGAGCGGCGTCTACCACGGCTTCAAGTGGCGCGGCTGGTTCGACTTCGGCACGGGCGCGCTCGGCGACATCGGCTGCCACGCGATGAGCTTCTTCTGGCGCGGGCTCGACATGCGCGAGACGCTCAGCGTGGAGACGATCAAGACCACGCAGACGTTCTCCGAGACGTATCCCTGCGCGACGACAGTGAAGATCCTCGTGCGCAGCGCGAAGCAGAAGGATCCCATCGCGATCTACTGGTACGACGGCAACACGGCGCCTGATCCCGAGACAAGCCGCAGGCTCTCCAACGGCAGGTTTGAGAGGATGGGCGGCACCACGATCGTTGGCGAGAAGGGCATCTGGTGGAACGGCCAGGTCAAGATGAACGGCGACGAGAAGTTCGTGCGTCATCAGGACAATCCCGCGACGCGCGACATTCCGCGGTCCATTCCGCGCGTGAGAGGGCACCACTGGGAGTTCGCCGAGGCGGTGCGCGGCGGGGCGCGTCCGTTCTCCGACTACGACCACTCCGTGCCGCTCACGGAAATGGTGCTGCTGGGCGCGATCTCCCAGCGCGTGCCGGGCCGCCTCGTGTGGAACCAGGCGAAGGGCCAATTCGACAACTCCGAGGCCGCGAACGCGCTTCTGCGTCCGCACGTGCGCCACGGATGGACGATCGGATGACGGATGTACGAAACCGCAATGGAATGAAGATGCACATGAAGACCACATTCTTCGCAAAGACGGCGTGCGCGGCAATCGCGCTCGCGGCGGCTGCGGCAGGCGCGGCCACGCTCGACGGCATCGCCGCCAAGGTCAACGACGACGTGATCACCATCAGCGAGGTGGCGGGCTCGATACGGCGCAACAGGACGCAGGCGGCCGACATGGACTTCGCCGCGGCCTACTCTAACGCCGTCAACCAGGCCATCGACAGGCGCCTCATCCTCCGAGAGGCCGCGAAGCGCAAGCTCGAGATGCAGGAGTGGGTGGTCGACAACCGCGTGCGCGAGATCGTGAAGGACAACTTCGGCGGCGACAACAACAGGCTCAAGACAGCTCTCGCGCAGTCCCGCATAGACCCCGTAGAATGGCGCAACCAGATACGCGACGAGATGATCGTGCAGGCGATGTGCTATCAGATGGTGGAGAAAGACGTCCAGGCCACGCCCGCCGCCATGCAGGCCGAGTACCAGCTCCATCGCGACCGCTACAGCCGCCCTGCGCGCACCACAGTGAGCGTGATTCTGCTGCGTCCGCCGGCGTCGAAGGACGATCCTTCGGTGGAGACCCGCGCCAAGGACGTTCTCGACCGCATTGCGGCGGGCGAGGCGTTCGCCGAACTCGCAAAGCGCTTCTCTGCCGACTCGCATGCAAAGGACGGCGGACAGTGGAAGGACGTCGATCCCGCGGAGGCGTTCCGCCCCGAAATCGCGGCCGCCATCGCGAAGCTCGGCGTTGGCAACATCTCGCCTCTCGTGAATCTCGACGGCTGGGGCTTCATCGTGCGCAAGGACGCCGAATCCGCCGCGAAGGATCTTTCGTTCCGCGAGGCGTACGACGAGATCGCCGCCAATGTGAAGATGGAGGCGTCTGCCGCAAGGTACAAGGAATGGGTGGAGCGCCTTCGCAAAGAGGCGTTCATCAAGATAAATCCTCCTCCCAGCGACAAGTAGTCCTCTTCCACGTTCCCTGAATGAACCTCACGAGTCCAAGCCAGGTGAAGGCCTGGTGCCTTGAGAACGGCTTCCATCCGAACAAGGTGCTGGGGCAGAATTTTCTCATCGACAAGAACGCGCTTGACGCGATCATCGACGCTGCTGAGATCCCCGCGGACGCCGTTCCGCCGCCGCGCGTCCTTGAGATTGGCCCTGGGCTCGGCGTGCTCACAGAAGGGCTCCTCGCGCGCGGCTGCGCGGTGACGGCGATAGAGAAGGACCCTGTTCTCGCCGCGCGGCTCGCTGGTTCGCTTGGTTCGCCTGCCGCGCTCGATGTGGTTGAAGGCGATGCGCTTGACTCGATACGCGCAGGCGGATGCGACGCTTTCCCGTTCATGGTGTCGAACCTTCCCTATCAGGCTGGCACGCGCATTCTTCTCGAGCTCATCAAGAGGGTGGATCCGCAGGGTGCGCCAGAGAGGCGTCCGCCGGACGTGATGGTGGTGCTTGTGCAGACGGAAGTGGCAGAACGTCTTTCCGCCGGGCCTGGCTCGAAGACCCGTTCGCTTGCAGGTGTGTGGGCGCAGCTTGACTACGACGTGTCGCCTGTGCGCAAGGTCGCGGCGTCATGCTTCTGGCCGCGTCCTGAAATCGGCTCCACCGTCGTCAGGCTCGTTCGCCACCACAGGAACGACGCCGTTCCGTACGCGGTGCGAGAGGCGTTCCACAGTCTCTCGAAGCTCGCGTTTGAACATCGCCGCAAGCAGCTTGGGGCGATATTCAAGACGCAGGGACTGCCCGCTGCCGCGCTTTCGCTGCCGGTGGCGCGCGTCGGCGGCAAGAGCGCGATCAAGCTTTCCTCGGCGCGCCCCGAAGAGCTTTCAAACGAAGAGTGGCTCGTTTTCGCGGGTGAGAGTTTGAAAGTGTGAAGGTTTAGAGCGCGGCGAGTATCTTCTCGCCCCATTCCATGGCGCGTGCGAACTGGTCGAGGCCGTACGACTCGTTGGGGGAGTGGATGCGGTCCTGCGGCTGACCCCAGCCAACGAGAAGCGGCGCGGCGCCTGACGCGACTCGGAGAGCCGAGACGACGGGTATGGACGCGCCGTCCCACTGGAAGACGGGTCCGCGCGAATCCATTTCCTCAAGCACGCTCGCGGCGAGCCGGAATACGGGCGATGCGAGCGGAAGGCGGAATCCCGCGGCCTCTCCTGAGAGATCCTCGATGAAGAGCTTCATGCCGCGCGGCGTGTGGCGTTCGAGGTGGCGCGTGACGCATTCCATCACCCTGTCGGGATGTTGGCCGGGAACGAGGCGCATGGAGAGCTTCGCAAGCGCTCCTGCGGGGATGACGGTCTTCGAGCCGGGTCCGCCGTATCCGGTGTGGATGCCGTTCACCTCGATCGTGGGGCGGAACGAGTTGCGCTCGGTGATTGTGAGGCCCGCCTCGCCGCCGACGGGCGGGCAGCCCATGTCCTCTTCGTAGCGCTCGGCGCTCATCGCGGCGGACTCCGCGGCGGCGCGCTCTTCGTCGGTGGGCGGCTCTATGCCGTCGCAGAAGCCTTTGACGGCTATGGAGCCGTCGGGGTTGTGCAGCGAGGCGAGCAGCTCGGCCATGCCCTGGGCGGGGTTGGGGGCGATGCCGCCGAACTGGCCGGAATGGAGATCGTGCGCGGCCGCTTCGAGGCGCACGGTGAAGTGGCTCACGCCGCGAAGGCCGGCGATGATGGCGGGGCGGAGGTCTTCTGCGGCGCCGGTGTCGCAGACGAGCATCACGTCGGCGCGAAGCTTCTCCTTGATGGTTGGCGCGAGAGCGGCGAGAGCGCCCGAGCCGGACTCCTCCTGGCCTTCGAGGACGATCTTGAGAGTGGGGGCGGGCGCGTCCGAGGCGAGGAATCTGCGCACGCCGCAGAGGCAGGCGAACCACTGGCCCTTGTCGTCCTGCGCGCCGCGGCAGTACACGCGGCCGTCGTCCTTGAGAGTTGGCTCGAAGGGAGGCGTCTCCCACTCCTCGAGCGGGTCGGCGGGCTGCACGTCGTAGTGTCCGTAGAAGAGCACCGTGGGCGCTCCTTCGGCGCCCTTGCGCTCGGCGAAAAGCACGGGTGGCGTGCCGAGCATGCCAGGCGCCTGCATGAGCTCGCCCGTGAAGCCCATGGCGGCGAGCCACTTCTTTATCCACATGGCGCAGTTCACGCACTCGCGCAGCTTCGCTGGATCGGCCCCCACTGTCTCGAACTTCAGAAGTTCGAAGTACTCGCGTTTGATGTCGTCGGTGAAATAGTCTTTCGTTTGCATGGGCGTAGTATATCATATTAAGTGCGGAGTGCCTAGTGCGGAGTGCCGTGCCGGTTCGACGGCATCATTGCCGCTTGCGCGGATTGGGCACTTTTACTATAATATATGCCATCCGCCAGTGGGGCGGGCATAAAAACTAACTGGAGAAGAGCATGAATCGCATCATTCTGAACGAGACTTCATACCACGGCGCAGGCGCCGTGAAGGAAATCACGAACGAGCTCGCGCACCGCGGGCTGAAGAAGCCGATCGTTTTTTCGGACCCCGACCTCGTGAAGTTCGGCGTGACGAAGAAGGTCACGGACATCCTCGATGCCGCCAAGGTGAAGTATTCGCTCTACAGCGACATCAAGCCCAACCCCACCATCCAGAACGTCAAGAACGGCGTGAAGGCGTTCAAGGCCGCGAAGGCAGACTGCATCATCGCTATCGGCGGCGGTTCGTCGATGGATACCGCGAAGGCCGTAGGCATCATCGTCGCCAACCCGAAGTTCGCCGACGTGCGCTCCCTTGAGGGCTGCGCGCCCACGAAGAACCCCTCGAAGCCGATCCTCGCCGTGCCCACGACTGCAGGCACTGCAGCCGAGGTGACGATCAACTACGTGATCACCGACGTCGAGAAGAAGCGCAAGTTCGTGTGCGTCGACCCGCACGACATCCCTGTGGTGGCGTTCGTGGACCCCGACATGATGTCCACGATGCCAAAGGGCCTCACCGCGTTCACGGGCATGGACGCGCTCACGCACGCGATCGAGGGCTACATCACGAAGGCCGCCTGCCCGATGACGGACATGATGCATCTCGAGGCGATCCGCCTCATCTCCCTCCACCTGCGCGACGCCGTGGCGAACAAGCCGTCCGGACGAGAGGGCATGGCGCTCGGCCAGTACATCGCCGGCATGGGCTTCTCGAACGTGGGCCTCGGAGTGGACCACTCGATGGCGCACGGCCTCTCGGCGCTCTACGACATGCCGCATGGCAAGGCGTGCGCGATTCTCCTGCCGACGGCGATGAAGTTCAACGCTCCCGCGACGGGCACGAAGTACCGCAAGATCGCCGAGGCGATGGGCGTGAAGGGCGTCGAGAAGATGACGCTCGCCCAGGCGCGCAAGGCGGCGATCGCGGCGGTCGAGAAGCTCTCCGCAGACGTGGGCATCCCGCCGGACCTCAAGGGCGTCCTCAAGAAGGAGGACGTTCAGTTCCTCGCCGAGAGCGCATACGCAGACGCGTGCCGCCCGGGAAATCCACGCGACTGCACGGTGGAGCAGATCGCCAAGCTCTACAAGTCGCTGATGTAGTCCTGAATCCGGAAAAAAGGAGACGACAATGAGAATCAATCTTGCATTTGCGGCGGCGGTGGCGCTGCTCGCCGGCGCCGCGTGCGCCGATGGGCGCGTGTGGCTCGACGAGCTGTCGCTCAACGACATGATGTGCGGATGGAAGAGTCCGCGCAAGAACAAGTCCGTGGAGGGCGGTGGCCTGCAGATTGGCTCGAAGAAGTACGAGCGCGGCGTAGGCACTCATGCCGAGTCCATCGCGATGTACGACGTGGGCGGCAAGGCGATCTCGTTCGACGCGGACGTCGGCATCGACGCCGAGGTGTTCCCCGGCGAGAGCGGCGCCGCGAGCATCAGCTTCGCAGTGGTTGCCGATGGCCGCCGCGTGGCCGAGACCGCGGTTCTCAAGGGGAAGCGCGAGCCTGTGCATCTCCACGCCGATCTGACCGGCGCGAAGACGGTTGAGCTGCTCGTGACGACTGCGGGCGATGGCGACAACTATGACCATGCCGACTGGGCGGACGCCTTCTTCACGATGAAGGACGGGGCTCGTCCAGCGCCAATCGCGCTTGGCCGCGACCAGCTGGGCATCCTCACCCCGCCGCCCGCCGCCACTCCGCGCATCAACGGCGCGAAGGTGTTCGGCGTGCGGCCCGGGCGTCCCATCCTGTGGCGCCTGCCCGTTACGGGAGAGCGCCCGATGACGCTCAAGGCGATCGGCCTTCCCGCCGGCGCCGTCTTCGACGAGACTACGGGCATCCTCAGCGGCGCAGTCGCCACGCGCGGCAGCTATCCGATCACCTTCACAGCCACCAACGCCAAGGGCTCCGCGAAGAGCACCCTGCGCCTCGAGGTAGGCGACAAGATCGCGCTCACGCCGCCGATGGGCTGGAACAGCTGGAACTGCTTCGCGCACGCGGTGACGGAGAAGGACATCCGCGGCACGATCGACGTGTTCGCCGGAAGCGGACTTGCCGACCACGGCTGGAGCTACGTGAACATCGACGACTACTGGCAGAACAAGCCCTCCGCCAAGAACGATCCCACCCTGCAGGGCCCAGAGCGTAATCCCGACGGCTCCATCGCCGTCAACAAGCGCTTCAAGGACATGAAGGCCCTTGCCGACTACGCCCACTCCAAGGGGCTCAAGATCGGCCTCTACTCGTCGCCCGGACCCTACACCTGCGGCGGCTGCGTGGGCAGCTGGGGCCACGAGTGGCAGGACGCCAAGACCTACGCCGACTGGGGCTACGACTACCTCAAGTACGACTGGTGCAGCTACGGCGGAGTCGCCGTTGGCGGTGGCCATGGCCGCCTCATGCTGCCCTACCGCCTCATGGGCGAGGCTCTGAAGGCGCAGAAACGCGACATCGTGTTCTCGCTCTGCCAGTACGGCATGGGCTACGTCTCCACATGGGGCGAGAGCGTGGGCGGAAACTGCTGGCGCACCACGGGCGACATCACCGACACGTGGGCCTCCATGAACTCAATCATGCACCAGCAGATCGACTCGTGGCCGTACGCGCGTCCGGGCGCCTGGAACGACCCCGACATGCTCGTCGTCGGCCGCCTCGGATGGGGGAAGCTGCGTCCCACGCGCCTCACGCCCAACGAGCAGTACACCCATATGTCCATGTGGGCGATACTCTGCTCGCCGCTTCTGATCGGCTGCGACCTCACGCAGCTTGACGACTTCACCCGCTCGCTCCTGACGAACGACGAAGTGCTCGAGACGAGCCAGGACGAGCTTGGCGCGCAGGCCGCGTGCGTGGCGAAGGGTCCGCGCGCCGAAGTGTGGGCGAAGCCGATGAGCGACGGCTCCATCGTGCTCGCGCTCTTCAACACCTACGCCATCCCCACCCGCATCACGGCCGACTTCGAGTCGCTTGGCCTTGCGGGACGCTGGCGCGTGCGCGACCTCTGGCGCCAGAAGGACCTCGGAACGTTCTCGAGCCAGTACTGCTGCGACGTGCTCGCGCACGCCACGCAGCTCGTGCGCCTCTTCCCCGAGGAGGGCGCGGGCCTGCGCCAGGGCCTCGGCGACGTGCGCGACAACGCGGTGTACATGATGTACGTGAACAAGCGTCCGGTGGACAAGCCCGGCTACAAGGCGCCCTTGGCGCCGCCGTGCGCCGAGTGTCCAAGGAACAAGAGACAGTAGGTTCTAGATGAAAAGAGCTCTGCTGCTCCTCGCCGCTCTCGCATGCGTGGCCGCCCGTGCGGCCACGCCAAGCGAGATCACCGTCACGCTCAAGCTCGACCACGAAGTGTTCGTGGAGGGCGAGCGCATACGAGGCGTGGTGGACGTTGCGAACTCGTCTGCAGACGTCATCGACTGCAGCACGAACACATCGCCGGACCGTCTCATAGTGGAGCTCTATCGCGCGAGCGACCGATACCAGTACGAGAAGGGCAGCAAGATTTCGTTCACGGCCGGCTTCAAACTGCTCTCCGGCGAGGGACAGAGGCTCGAGACGTTTCTTGCGGACCACTTCCCGTTCAACCAGGCCACGCGCTACTTCGCGCGCGCGGTTCTGGTGCATGCGAGAACGCGCTACGAAAGCCGCCTCTGCACGTTCGACGTGGTGCCCGGCATGAAGTGCGGCAACGCTCTTCAGATGTTCACCGAGCGCGACGACCTCAAGAGGGTGTTCGAGCTTGTGCACTGGCACCGCGACCGCATGGAGCATCTCTTCCTCAAGGCGCGCGACGAGGGGGCGTCCAAGCGCGAATGGGCCACGACCGACCTCGGGCCGTTTCTTCGCGTTACGGCGCCCAAGCTCTCCGTGCTGCCAACGGGCGAGGTTGTGGTGCTTCACCGCATGACGCAGGACGCCTTCGTGCGCTCCGAGTTCTGGAGTCTGCCTGACGTCTTCGAGTTCCACATGCACGAGAAGATGCTCGACCCCGACGTTGCAGGCGCGGCTCGCGTGCGCGAGCTCTACAAAGACGCCGGCGGCGTGGAGCCCGTGAAGAAGGCGTGGTGGAAGTTCTGGTAGCAGATCAGGTGGAGAGCAAGTGAACATTCTTGGAATCGAGACGAGCTGCGACGAGACGGCGTGCGCAATAGTGCAGGACGGCCGCCGCGTGCTTTCAAGCGTCGTCTACACGCAGATTCCGCTGCATCAGCCGTGGGGCGGCGTTGTGCCGGAGGTGGCGAGCCGCGCGCACGTGGAGAAGATATCCGGCATAGTCCGCGAGGCCATGGGATGCGGCGAGCCGATCGACGCGGTGGCTGTGACGTACGGCCCAGGCCTTGCAAGTTCGCTTCTAGTGGGTCTCAACGCCGCAAAGGGTCTTGCGATGGCGCTCGGCGTGCCGCTCATCGGCGTTAACCACATCGAGGCGCATCTGCACACGCCGTTTCTAGTGGACTCTTCCGATGGCGCCAATGCGCCTGCGCCTGAAGACGTGATGCCCGCCTTGGGCCTCGTAGTCTCCGGCGGCCATACAACGTGGCTTGAAATGCCCCGCTACGGCGAGTACAAGATTCTTGGCCAGACTCTCGACGACGCCGCGGGCGAGGCGTTCGACAAGGCGGCGAAGCTTCTTGGCCTCGGATATCCGGGCGGACCCGTGATCGACAGGTGGGCGAAGGGCTACTGGAACGGTGTTGAAGATTTCTCCAGCGCCGACGCGCTGAAGGCGCTCGCCTACCCGCCGGACGTCAAGGTGCATGACCCAATGCCGCGCTTCCCCTCGGGCAGGCCGCGAGCCGGCACGGCCGCGCTTGCCGGCCTTGACGCCGAGCTGTGCGTTTCCTTTTCGGGTCTCAAGACTGCTCTCCTCTACCACGTGAAGAAGCAGCCGCCGCGCGATGACCGCGAGAAGGCGATGCTCGTGGCGGCATACCAGGAGGCGATCGTCGGCACGCTTGCGGACCGCACGCGGACGGCGCTTTCCCGCCGCGACTATCGCGCGCTCGTTGTGGGCGGCGGCGTGTCGCTGAACGGGCGCCTTCGCATGAAGCTTGCGGAGGTCGCCGCCGAGATGCACGTGCCGCTTCTTCTCGCCGCTCCGAAGTACTGCGGCGACAACGCGGCGATGATCGCCGGCCTCGCGTTCTACAGGCGCTCGCCTTTCGGCGACGCCGCGATGTCCGTAGACGTGGATCCCACGCTGCAGCCTGGATGACTTCTGGGCTAGCCAGTCGTTTTTGTCTTGAAGGGGAGAGTGCGGTTTTCGCAGTCGGCGAAGCCGCTGATCGAGATCGCTCCCTCCGGTGACACTTCAACAACGGCGTAGCTGTTGTGCGCCGGATGAGGGCCTTCGATCATGGCCTTCATCGTCCAGTAGTGCGTGCCTTTTCGGAAGCTGTAGTGTCCGCTGTGGTGATGCCCCTGTATCGAAGCGATCACGTTTCCGCGCCGCTCCATCACCGCCACTGCGTCTTTCCAGTTTGAAAGGCAGATCACAGGCGTTATGCGCGAGAAGCCGTCCAGCAGCTGATGGCAGAAGACGATGGCGGGGCCTTTGGCGGACGCGAGCTCGGCGTCAAACCACTCTAGCTCGTCCTTCGTGAGAATCGCCTTGCGCCAGTCGAAGTTGCCGCACCTGTATGGCGTGCCGTCCGGATTGAAGCAGCCGTCGAGCACCACGAACTTCACGCCGCGCACCGAGAAGGAGTAGTTGGCCTTGCCCTTGGCTGCGCCGTGGTTCTCGGCGTGGGCGAGGAAGTCCTCCTTGGAGATGCAGTCCATGTCGTGGTTGCCGAGCACATGGTAGCGGGGACCGTTGAAGCGCTTGAACTCGCCCTCGATCTCGTCGAGGAAACCAAGAGCCTCGGCGCGGAGCTCGTTGGGGGAACGATTCACCTTGTCGCCCGCGGCGGACTTTACGGAGAGCGGCCCCATGTCCTTGAGGTCGCCCAGCTCTATCGCGAAGTCAAGGTCCGACTTGTTGAAGAGCTCCACGGCGTCGCGCATCTTCGCGGTGGAGTGGGCATAGTGCCTCGACGATCCCGTCCAGGCCGCCACTGGCTTCTTCGCGTAGTGGCTGTCGGTCACAACGCCGAAGCGCACGGTCTTCCGCTCTACGGCAAGGCTTGTTCTGGCAATTGGCATCGCCATGGCGCCGATGATGAAGTCTCTTCTGTTTGTTTTCATTCAGCGAACTCGTATAGCCTTATTGAATCTGGGGCGAGCGGACCTTCGGTCTTCTCGCCTGCGGGAGCGAACACGGCAGACGGCTTGCCGAGGCCGTCGATGCCGTCGATCTCGACGGACACGGGTTTCTCCGAGATGTTCCACACGCATACGGCGCTAGTGCGGTCGTCCGCGGTGTAGCGCTTGGCGACTATGTTCTTTGGAGAACGGGCATCTTGCCCGTTCTGAACGGACTGGCAGCATGTTCTATAAATGAAACCATCCTCGTCGACAAACTTTCCGCGCATCAGATACTTCGCGTGCTTGCGCTGGAAGTCGCTCACGGCCTTCATGTACGCGCTCGCAACGGCCGGCGGCTCGGCGTTCATCGCCTGAAGAGAAGGCAGGTTGTTTACTTCGCCGTAGTCCGCCTTCGTCGGCACCTTGCCGTCGAGAACGTACGTGCGGTCTGGCATGTAGCGGATCTCGATCTCGTGCCTCAGGCCGAACACGGCGGCGTAGTTCACGAAGGAGCGGAGCGTCATGGGCGTGGGGTTGCGCGTGGTGGTGACGAGTTCCGGGAACGTGTAGCGGAAGAGCTCGGGAAAGGGCTCGGCCTTTGCGGGCTTCTCTGAAGTGCGGGCGGCACGCAACGCATTGACGTCGCTCATGAACGAGCTGGGCTGGCACGCGTGGAACATGCCGATGGTGTCGAGAAGCCCGTCGTGGAGCCCCTCGGTGAAGATGGCGAAGTCCTTGTCCGTCGCGTGCATCTCGTCCGCGATGCGCCGGACGAATCCGGGGCGCTCCTCGCAGTGGCTGTACCACGGGACTGGATGGCCGTGGCCCTCGCCCCAGCATTCGAGCGGCGTGTTCACGCCGAGCTGGTCGTAGAGAATCGCGTCCGCGCCGAAGCCCCTCGCCTGCCGGGCGAGCGCGAGCATCCGGTCGTGCCACGGCTCTCCGTACAGGCAGCCGAGGGCGAACTTGTAAACGGGGATGTCCTTGTACTTGTGGTACGTCTGGATGCGCAGCGAGCCGTCGCGTTTGCGCACGGCGATCTTTTCGCCGTGCTCGCCCCAGAACTTCGTCGCGCCAACCTGCTGGAGCTGTCCGTTCGCATAGATGCACACGCGGATGCCGCGCCGGTGCGCCTCGGCGATGCCGGCCTTCAGCGCCTCCGCGCCGCCCATCTTCGGGTCGGCGTCGTAGTCGGGATAGAGGTGGTCGTGCCCGCCCACGGTCCAGCCGAAGAGGCCGATGCAGTTGAGGCCGTTGCGCTCCGCGACGTCGCAGAGCTTCGGGATGTCGGTGTAGGGCCACATCAACTCCTCGTTCTGCTGCTTCATGATCACTAGCAGCCAGCCAGTGAGGTCGCGCGTCCAGTCCGGCGCGGCGGACCGCACGTTGGGGTGTACGGAATCGTACCAGAAGCGGTATTCGAATGCCGCGTCTTTCCAGATGCGTTGTCTGCTGAACACGGTCTGGGGCATCTCCCAGCGCTCGCCCGCTCGGATCGAGACGGGATGGCGGAAGCGCACGTCGGCGCACTTCTCGCGGTGGTACCATCTCACGCCTATGCACTTGGCGCGTTCCTTGGCGTCGTGCACCGCCGCGTACCAAGTGACGCCATCCCCCGTTTCGAGGGCGATCCACGGCATAGTGAGGTGCCGCGAGGGATAGAGGCCCGTTTCAAGATACATGAACGCGGGTGTCTTGGGCTCCCAGGGCGCGGCATCCTTCGCGTCGAGCGGGAAGTGGTTGAGGCGGCGGCCGAATCCGCTGGGGATGTATAGTTTTGCGTTTGCGGGGTCGAGGGAGACCTTGTCTAGCCTCGGGCCGTTGAACATCGTCACGCGCACGCGCTTGTCGTTGTTCTCCACGAGTGCGGAATAGACTTTCTCTCCTGAGTCACCGCGCACGGTCATGGCCACCTTCATGTCAAGCGTTCTGCCGCCGCACGTGAGCGGACCGTAGACGAAAGAGTCGCCTTGCTTGTCGTATGTCTGGTGGGCGCTCTCGATCGAGAGCGGATTCTTCTCGCCCTCCATCTCGACTTCCATGTTCCAGAATGGCGGTCGCGGTCGATAGAGGAAATCTACGTTGTTGCCAGAGAACGCCTTTGTTTCCTTGAAGGCATCCTCCCAGTCCCCGGCACCGACGAAATCGCCCAGTCCGTTGACCGGCTCCAGGACGTCGAACGTGACGTCGTCAAAGCGCCAGTTGCACAGATTGTCTTTGGGACGGAACTTTATGGTAGGAGGGCCGGGCAGTTTGAAGCGGCAGTGGGAGAACGAGACGTCTTTCAGGAACGCGATGGGCGTCGTCTGCCCAAGCGCCACGAGGTGCATGCCGCCGTCGCACACGATGTCCATGTTCGAGAAGCGGATGTTCTCCGCCGAGAAGGGCAGAAGGGACTCGGGCGGTGGCGGCACGAGGCCGCGTCCGCGCGGCGGGTCTACGTCTTCGCCCTTCGGCGCGGACGGCACGGTGAAGCCCACGCCCCAGCGTGATTTGGTCGATACGATGTTGTTGAACGAGACGTCCTTCACCGGCCCGTCGCCGCGCCAGCCGATGCGGATCGCGAAGGCGCCGTAGGAGTTGAAGATGCAGTTGCTCACGACTACGCGCTCGCAGGGACGCGGCTTCTTCATCTGTTCCTGGTGGGTGCGCACGATGAAGGCGTCGTCCTGCGAGTGGACGATGCAGTCGGATACGGTCACGTCGCGGCAGCCGCCGAAGTGGAGTCCGTCTCCGTTGGGGAATCGGCGGTCCGCCTCGATGCGCACGCCCCTTACGCCCACGCGGTCGCAGTCGAGGAACCAGGTGCTCCAGCCGGCGGGATGCAGGATCAGCACGTCGTCGAGGCGCACGTCGCGGCAGCCGACGAAGAACACGCAGCGGCCGGTGATGTTCGTGTCGCTGTTGCGCCACCATGCGTGTCCTGTCCAGTTGCGCTTGCCCTTGACCTCGTGGTGGAACTTCTCGGCGTTGCCGTCTATCGTGCCCGCGCCAGTGATGGCCACGTTCGTCTGCCCGACTGTGTAGAACATCGCGCGGCGGTTGAAGCGCGGTGAGCGCTCGGCGTTCCACACGGCGTTCGTCTCGAACACGGGGTACTTGAGCGGATCCTCGCCGCCGAGAAGGGTGGCGCCGCGGTCGATGTGGAGCTCCACGTTGTTTTTGAGATTGAGCGTGTATGTCACGTACTTGCCGCCGCCCGGCACGGTGACGCGTCCACCGCCCTTGGCGCTGCAGTCGTCTATTGCCTTCTGGATGGAGGCGGTGTTGTCCGTGGTGCCGTCGGCCTTTGCGCCGTAGCGCGTGACGTCGAACTCGGCGCAATGCGCATGTGGAGCAAGGAATGCCGATGCAAGCGCAAGGGCTGCGATAACGTTCATGGAGTTTTTCATGGTTGCATGTATGATATCAAAATTCGTTCCCGCCGCGCAAGGATGAAAAATGCGCAAGCCCTTGCAGATTGAAGGATTAGGCGCATTTTGGTATAATGATTCGCGATGACCGACCAAATGATAGAGCCTGCGATGCGGGCGTTCAGGCGAGACCTTCTCGCCCGAGGCGCGCTGCGGGGCGTCGCCATCGGCGCGGCGGTTGCGGCGTGCGGACTCCTCGCCGCGCGCGCGTTCCTATCTCCGCTGCCGCCAGCCGCGTTCGCGATGTTTGCCGCCGTACCCATCTGCGCGCTCGCCTGCGCCCTCTTTGCGCTAAGACGCGCCCCGTCGCGCGCAATGTGCCTCGCGCTCGTCGAGGACGCTTCACATGCAGGCGGCCTCATACTCTCGAAGGACGTTCCCGGCGCCGAAAAATGGCCGCGTCCCGTTCCAACCGCGCCGTACGTTCCATCCACCTGGCGCCGCGCAATCCCAGGCTCCCTCGCCGCCCTCGCCGCGCTCGCCGCCGTCGCGGCCGCACCGGACGACTGGTTCGCCGCAGGCGCCCCGCAGCCGCCAGCGCCCGCGTTTCCCGACGTCACCACCGAGATCAAGAACGAGCTCGCCGAGCTCGAGGAGGCAAAGACCCTCGACGCAGAGGAGATCAAGGCCCTGCAGGAAGAGCTCGACCGCATCGAGAAGGAGGCCGATCCCTCCGCCCCTGGCGAGACGCTCGACGCGGTCGACGCAGTGCGCGAGAAGCTCGACGCGCTCCTCGACATCAACGCCGAGGCCGCCAAGCACCTTCTCCCGGAAAACAACACCTTCGCCTCGCTCGCCACGCTCACAAACGGCGCCGAGCAGCTCAAGAAGATGCTTGAGGAGTCGTCCGAGGGAAGATGCCCCCACTGCGGACGCAAACTCGGCGAAGGCGAAGACGAGTGCAGCGGCGACTGCTGCGCCTGCGAGGAGTCGAAGGACGGCGACGGTCCAGGCAAAGGAGGCGTCTCACGCGGAAGAGGCGACGCCCCGCTCGACTTCGGCGACGAGACCCAGCTCGGCGCGTCCAAGCTTAAGGACCTCGCCGAGAAGGCCGGGCTCGCCGGCAACCCCTCCGTGACAAAGGTGGGCGAGTCGATCTCAAACGAGGACCCCGCGAAGCGCGGCGTTCCCTCCTCGCCCGGCGCAAGGCGCACGATCGGCGGACGCAGCCAGGGTGCCTCCGCAGGCCAGAACGTGCTGCCGCGCCACCGCGGCACAGTGAAAAGATTCTTCGACATCGAAAGGAAAGCTCCATGACACTTCTCAGCCCAGACGACGTCGCCCCCGTGAAGCAGGATCTCGACGCCACCCTCGCCGCGCTCGACCGCATGCTCCTCGGCCGCCCCGAGCTCCACCGCCTCGTGCTCGCAGGCGTTCTCGCGCGCGGGCACATCCTCCTAGAAGGCCTGCCAGGACTCGGCAAGACCGCGCTCATCCGCGCCCTCGCCCAGATTCTCGACCTCGACTTCAAGCGCGTGCAGTTCACGCCCGACCTGATGCCTTCTGACATCCTCGGCTCGCACATCCTCGAGACCGGCCCGGACGGCAACCGCGCGATGGTGTTCAAGCCGGGCCCCGTATTCTGCAACCTGCTTCTCGCGGACGAAATAAACCGCGCCTCGCCGAAGACGCAGTCCGCAATGCTCGAGACGATGCAGGAGCGCACCGTCACCCTGATGGGCGTGACGCGTCCTCTCCCCAAGCCGTTCTTCGTGCTTGCAAGCCAGAACCCGATCGAGCTCGAAGGCACATACCCGCTTCCCGAGGCGCAGACCGACCGCTTCATCTTCAAGCTGCACGTCTCCCCGCCCGACGCCTCCACCCTCACCGCGATCATCACCACGCGCTCGCACGGCGACATGCCAGAGAGCGGATTCACGCTCGGCAAGGAGTCGCTGAACCGCGCGCTCGACACAGTGGGGAAGGTGCTTCTGCCGGAGGCTGTGGCCAATTGGATCGGTCGGCTCGTTGCGGCCACTCACTCCGCAAAGTACGTCACGTGCGGCGCATCGCCGCGCGCCGCGATCGCGATGGCGGAATCGGCCCGCGCGCTTGCGCTGATGGACGGGCGCCCGTCGGTCGGTTTCGACGACGTGCGCAAGGTCGCATTCCCCGTGCTGAACCACAGGCTCATCCTCGACTACCGAGCCAAGCTGGACGGCGTCGACGCGCGCAGCGTTGTGGAAGGCGTGCTTGATTCCACCCCGGTCGCAGAATGAAACTCAAGCTTCAGATCAACCCCGTCACTCTCAAGGAGCTGCGCCAGCTCGTGCGCTCGCGCATTATCCTCTGGGGCATGGTGGCGCTTCCGATCGTGCTTCTCATCGCGATGATCGTCGTGCTCTCGGACGACATGCACGGAATGTCGCCAATGGAGGTCATGTACGGGAACGGCCTCGGCGGAGGCCCGCTGGCCGCGGCGACGGTGATCACCGCCATCGTCACGTGCGGCCTGATACCGCTCTTCACGTGCATCAAGACGATGATCGAGACGAGCAGAACCAACGAGAGGCTAGAGTTCACCACCGCGCTCACCTCCTCCCAGATCGCCAGCGGGAAGATAGCCGCCGCGGCGATCATATCCGCAATCGCCGTGGCCCTGGCGATGCCGTTCTTCGCGCTGTCCTACCTGATGCGCGGCATCGAGCTTTCCACCACCGTAGCCATCCCGGCGCTGCTTCTCCTCGGCGGCACGGCGACCACAGCGCTCGGGCTTCTGCCTGCCTGCTCGCGGCGGTCGATCGTCTGGAAGATATTGCTGCTTATTCTCCTGGGCATGGAAGTGTGGTTGTTCTTGGCATTAGTCGTCGCCGTGACGAACATTGGCAACAGTGGAGAATTGGATGGGATTGTCGCGTCGATTCTATGGTCGCTCGCCGGCGCATTCGCCGCAATCTTTCTGCCTGTGGCCACAACCGCCTACTGCCGCGCGCAGGCCGCCGCCGAACTGGCCCCGCTTCACACCGACTTCAACCGTCCGCTACGCATAACGCAGCTCGTCGTCTTCGCCGCAAGCGTTCCGCTTGTGTTCGCAGTGGACAGAGATGGAAGCGTGCTGTGGGGCATTGCATGGATTGCAATCGCCGGCATGATCGCCCTTTGCGCGGGATTCTCGCCAACGCCCGTCACGCGTGGCGCGATTCTCCACTCGCCGCGCTCGAAGATTCTCCGCGTTCTGGCGTTCCCGTTCGCCACGGGAAGCGTCCCATCCATGGTGTTCGCGATTCTGCTCGCCACGGCGGCAGCCGCCGTTATGGCTCTGCGCGCTTACACCACTTTGAACTTCGACGATGCGAAGAAATTCATCGTCTTCACGTACGAGTGCGGCGCAGTGGCCATAGCCGCAGGCGCACTTGCGCGGATGGCTCTCGCAGGCAACGCGCGCATTGCGAACGTCATCGGGAAAATCGGCCTCGCGTACATCGTCATAGCCAATCTTTTAATATTCCTGTCGGAAGTTCACGTCGTGAGCGAAGACGCTCTCGCCCTGATTCCGTGCTGCCTGTTCGGCGTCTTCAAAATGTTCGAAGAGCATGTTGCCATCGCCGTCGCCATGAGCGTCGGTGCCGTGGTGCTGCTGTTCTGCGCGGCCGGAATTGACTTCACAAGATGGTGGAAAGCCCCCACCCGCGCTTCGCATGGGAATGTAAAAGAGGATAAGCTAGTATGGAGACAACACTGACAACTGATAAAAACAACTTCTTTTACGGCGGGCAACATGCCCGCCGATTTAAGAACGCCGCGAGGTTTCACGGCGAGAAAGAGGATGTTGTTTTTACACGTTGTTTTTGTTGTTTCCACCAATAGAACTTATAGGCAAGGAACGAAAGGAGAATTAGACATATGAAATTCGCAAAGACATTGGCTCTCGCGGTCGTTGCGTCCGCCCTGGCCGCGAGTGTAAACGCGCTGTCGGTAGCTATTCCCGACACCTCGGAGAATGTCGTCTCAACGCCTTTTGCGACTAATCTCAGGCTCGACAAGATCGACATTAAGGACATCGATGCGTCATACCTAGTCCACAGCGCCAACAGCATCTGCCATGGCACACCCAGCATAACGCTCAGGTTCAGCAACCGAGCCGCGCAAGAACGCAGCTTCCTTGTTTCGGCGGGCGTCAATTGTTCGGCGTCGGTGAACAGAAGTTTCTCCATGCAGCCCGGCGGCACGGTGGAGTTTACGCTCTTCATGCCGCTTGCCGGAGAAACAGGCGTGGCCCCTGATAGATCGATTAGCATTATGGAGACAACGCCAAACGCGTCCACTGACCGCGTGATGAAGAATCTGGACGTGTCCATGGGCCATTTCGACCGCAACGAACACCCCCAGCTGCTGCTCTCCGCCGGCATCTCGCCGAAGAAGCTGCAGGACGATCTCTCGAAGGCAATGCACGCGAAGAGATACACGCAGAAGCACAAGCGCCCAGACTACACTTCACGCTCCGGAGGCAAGAAGGGAGAATACAAGGCGGAGCCATTTCTCTTCAACGCCAGCCAGTTCAAGTTCCCGGCTGAGAACTGGCCCGGAGACTGGCGCTGCTACTCCACATACGACGGCGTGTTCATCACGGCGGACGAATACGCCACTCTCGGCGCCGCCGCCAAGTCGGCGCTCGACGCCTACCGCACGCTCGGCGGAACCGTTGTGGTCGCCAAGGGGCCTGACGGGTTTGCAGACCAGAAGGAGGCGGCGGACATCCCCCAGATGATCGATCAATCCTGCGATGTCCTCGTAGGCGATCTGACTATTCGTGGTTACTACTACTACGGCGACAAAAGCGACACCACTGAAGACCTGAACCGCGTTCCCATCGCGGCAAAGGCTACCATTCCCGTGAAGACGCTGCTTGCGGTGCTTGCCGTCTTCGCGCTCGGCATCGTTCCGCTAGCGGTGTTCATCAGCGTCAGGCGCAATGTGCGGATGAAGCTGCTCGCGTTTCTTCCTGGTTCGGCCGCCGTGTTCGCCGTCATAGTAGCGATATCGGCATACGTCTTCTTCGGCACCACGCCGTCGGTGCGTCTGCAGTCGGTGACGGTTCTCGACCAGACCGCGAAGAAGGCGCTCACGCTTGGGCAGTTCGCGATCTTCTCGCCGATGTCTGTGAACGGCCGCATCGAATTCCCGTCCGACGCCGCCTTCGCGAGGAGGAACGCACGATTCAACGGCAAGAGCGACGACATCCGGGTGGAGTCCGCTGCCGCCCAGCGACTTGCCGGCGGCTGGGTGAAGCCGCTCGTCACCACGTTCTTCGACTTCACGCGCGTCTGCGAGAGGTCCGAGCGGCTCGACTTCCGCGTATCGCCAACAGGCGGCGTAGCGGTTGTGAACCTGCTCGGCGCGAGGGTCAAGACCGGCCACGTGAACGTGGGCGGAAGGCTGTGGGCGTTCCACGACGTCGAGCCGGGCGCGACGGTGGATGCCGAGAAGCTGGAAAAGCTTCCGCAGCCCCCCAGCGGGCCGCGCTATCCGTTTGCCGACAAGGGCACTACATTCGGGCGCGACTGGAAGAAAAACTTAGAGTTCGTGGCGAAGTCGTGCCATAGGCTGCCGCAGGGCGAATACGTGGCGGAAGTCGAAGGTTCGCCGTTCTTCGAGAATCCGCTCAAGGGCAAGAAGGCGGATACATCGGCCGCCGGCATCGTGTTCGGGAAGTTCAAGGAGGTGGCCGAATGAAGGTTGAAGTGACAAACCTCGTGAAGACGTTCAACCGCGGATTCCGCGCCGTTGACGACCTTTCGTTCTCGTTTTCGTCCGGAGAGGTGATCGGCTTCGTGGGCCCGAACGGCGCGGGCAAGACGACGACCATGCGCATCATGGCGACTCTGGACACGCCTGACTCGGGTGACATCACGCTTGACGGCGTCTCCGTGCTGGACCATCCTGACGAGGCGCACCGCCTCATCGGCTTCATGCCCGACGACCTTCCAAGCAGAACCGACACCACCGTGGACGAGTACATCGACTTCTTCGCCCGCGCGTACGGCCTTCGCGGCGCGGCGATACGCAGGGCGGTCGAGGGAGTGGAGGATTTCACCGGCCTCACGGGATTCCGCGACCGCACGCTCAACGCCCTCTCAAAGGGCATGAAGCAGCGCGTCTCGCTCGCCCGCGCGCTGGTGCACGATCCTGCGGTGTTGATCCTCGACGAGCCGGCCAACGGACTCGATCCGCGCGCGCGCATCGAGCTGCGCGAGCTTGTGAAGGCGCTCGGCGAGAACGGCAAGGCGATTCTGATCTCGTCGCACATTCTCACCGAACTCGAGGAGATGTGCTCGTCTTCCGTGATCATCGAAAGAGGCAGGCGCCTCAAGGCGGAGGTGGAGGCGAGCTCGGAGGTGTGGATCAAGCTCCGCTTCCTTCCCGCCGTCAACGAGAATGCGCTGCCGATCCTTCTAGAGACGCCAGGCGTGATCGCCGCCGAGCAGAGCGGCAATGGCTGGCGCGTGAAGACGGCCTCGGGCGACGAGGCCGCGGCGGCGCTCCTCGGAAAACTCTCCGCGAGAAACCTAGTGCCGATTCTCTTCGAGCCGGAGCTCGGAAGGCTCGAAGACATCTTCATGCACGTGACAAAGGGGAACCTCGCATGAAGTTCCAGCCGCGAATAAACCCCGTCACCCTCAAGGAGCTGCGCCAGCTCGTGCGCTCGCGCCTCATCCTCTGGGGAATGGTGGCGCTCCCGATCGTGCTGATCCTGGCGACCGGAGCCGTGCTTCTGTCCGAAATGCACGACATCTCGATCCAGGAGGCGATGTACGGGAAAGGGCTAGGAGAGGAACCGCTGATCGCAGTGTCGATAATCACCGGCGTCGTCACGTGCGTGCTGATTCCGCTCTTCACATCGATCAAGACGGCGATTGAGACTAGCAAGACGGATCTTGGGCTTGAATTCACCACTGCCCTTACGCCGGGCCAGATCGTCTCCGGGAAGATAACTGCGGCCGCGGTCATTTCCGCGATTGCGGTTGCGATCGCGATGCCGTTCTTCGTGCTTTCGTATCTGATGCGAGGCATCGACCTGTCCATTACCGTTTTAATTCCCGTGTCGCTGTTCGTGTCCAGCGTGTCGGTGACTGCCATCGGGCTTCTGCCGGCCTGCTCGCGGCGCCACTCCTCGATCGCGGTGAAGGTGATCTCGCTTGTGGGGCTGTACATTTTTCTGCCATTCTTCTTTTCGAGCATCACCGCCGCAATCGGCATTGGCCGGGGAGTGCGAGGAGGCGGCGATTTTGCGGCGTCGTCGTTGTTCGTCTGTTATGGCTTGCAGTCGGCGATCATTGTCGCGTTATGTCGCGCCCAGGCCGCGGCCATGCTCGCGCCGCCGCACACAGATTATCTCCGTCCGCTCCGCATAACGCAGCTCGTCGTCGTCGGCATAAGCACGCTGCTGGTGTTTGGCCCTCCTTGGTGCGCTGCATGGTGCATAGGCGCAGGTATAATCTTGTTGCACGCGGCGTTCTATCCTGTGCCGATCACACGTGGCGCCGTGGCGCACATCATGCCACGGCCAAAGGCTCTGTGGCCAATTCTCTTCCCGCTTGCCACGGGCAGCGTGCCTTCGATGGTCTTCGCGTTGCTAATTGCCGTGGTGGTGTCGTCCGCGTTGGCGGTGTTCTACCCAAGGTACGTCCTTCGCGACATAACCAAGCTCTTCTTCGTGGCGATGGAGTGCGGCGGCGTGGTCGTCATTGCAGGCTCCATTGCGAGAATGATCATCGCCGTGCATCCTCGCATGGCAAACGCGCTCGGGAAGATCGCATTTGCGTACATAGGCATTGTCAACGCGCTCTCGGCATTGGCGGCGGCTGAAGTGCTGGACAAGAACCTGGTGTACTCTCTGCCGTGCTGTGTCGCGGGAATCGACAAGTTCGACACGCTGCATGGCGGCTTGGCTTCCGTCATCGCCATGGGGGCAGTAATGCTTCTCCTATGTGCGGCCGGAAAGGACTTCAATCGGTTCCGCCGTTGAGTCCAGTAAATGTTGCTAATGTCCAATTGGTAATTGGCAACAATGGAATTGGCAACACTTCCACATTGGCAACATTCCCGCCGTTACATGAAGACCGGCCCCCGACAATTGATATTTGTGATTTGTGAACAGTTGTGACAATTGCGATTTGTGAACAATCATAAGAACCAGTTGCAAGA
>Ga0310695_10003236_pt1 | contig 32436 bp, 33 predicted proteins | sample RumenRJG_04DNA_FD_203882 | JGI IMG/M metagenome (GOLD analysis project Ga0310695, IMG submission 203882) | Bovine rumen microbial communities from Lethbridge, Alberta, Canada - RJG_04 (v2) (version 2) | ecosystem: Host-associated > Mammals > Digestive system > Stomach > Rumen | place: Canada...
TGTGAAAAACACAAAACAATTCTGCATTATGCATTCTTAATTATGAATTAATTAAACCGCTCCGTTGATTTTGGCGGGATTTACTTTTACAGCAGGTCCCATAGTTGTAGCAACTGCAACGGATTTGATATACTGACCTTTAGCGGCAGCGGGCTTTGCCTTGATGATGGCATTGATAAGAGCGTCAAAGTTTTCGGAAACCTTATCTGTGCCAAAGGAAACCTTGCCTATCGGGCAGTGAATAATATTTGTTTTATCAAGACGGTACTCAATTTTACCTGCTTTTGCTTCTTTAATAGCTTTTGCAATGTCGGGTGTAACAGTACCTGCTTTGGGGTTCGGCATCAATCCACGAGGACCGAGGATTTTACCAAGACGACCTACCAAACCCATCATATCGGGAGTTGTGATAAGAACGTCAAAGTCTGTCCAGCCTTCGCTCTGGATTTTCTGAGTGAATTCCTCTGCACCGACATATTCGGCACCTGCTTCTTGAGCCTTCTGGATATTGTCGCCCTTGCAGATTGCAAGAACTCTTACCTGCTTGCCTGTACCGTTCGGAAGAACGATAGCACCACGAACCTGCTGGTCGGCATGACGTGAGTCAACACCGAGCTTTACATGAAGTTCAACGGTTTCGTCAAACTTGGCAGTGCCCGTTTTAAGGCAAACATCTATTGCTTCTTTTGAATCATAAGCTTTTGTCTTGTCGATGAGTTTTGCTGCATCGACATATTTTTTACCGTGTTTCATTATGGTTTTTCCTCCCTATTCAGTGGTAAAATCGGAAATTATTGTTGTCCTCCCACTCGGAGAGCGATCAGTCGATTACTTCAATACCCATACTTCTTGCCGTACCTGCTATCATGCTGCAAGCGGTTTCAATGCTTGAAGCATTGAGGTCGGGCATTTTCTGTTCAGCGATGGCACGAACCTGTTCTTTTGTAATCTTTGCAACTTTCTTTTTGTTGGGTTCGCCCGAAGCCGATTCGATTCCGCAAGCTTTCTTGATAAGAACTGCCGCAGGCGGAGTCTTTGTTACAAAAGTGAATGAGCGGTCTGCATAAACCGTGATTACAACAGGAATAATAAGACCAATATCTTTCTTTGTACGCTCATTGAATTCCTTTGTAAATGCCATGATATTGACACCGTGCTGACCGAGAGCCGGTCCGACAGGCGGTGCCGGTGTTGCCTTGCCGGCAGGTATCTGAAGCTTGATAAAGCCTGTTACCTTCTGAGCCATTTTTAACTGCACCTCCAAAATTTGTGGTAAAATGCGGAGAAATTTAAAATTTTTTCTCCTCCCACGAGGGAAAGCTCCCTCAATAACAACGGAATAGCTCCGTTATCAGCGTGTTTTTTTACTCCAATACTTCGACCTTGTTCAAAGCAAGGTCAACAGGAGTATCCTGTCCGAACATCTGAACAATCACTCTTACCGTATTGTTCTGGACGTCGATGAACTCAACCGTTCCCTCTGCGTCGTCAAATGAATCATCTTTGATACGTACTCTGTCGCCCACTTTGTAGGCAACTTCTATACGAGCTGCGGTTTCACTTTGGTTTTCAAGTCCCATTGCCTTTACTTCCTCGTCTGAAAGAGGTATCGGCTTGGAACTCGGACCGACAAAGCCCGTACAGCCTCTGATATTTCTCACGATATACCATGTATCATCTGTCATTACCATTTTGATGAACACATATCCCGGAAAAATTTTGCGTTCAACAGTTTTCGGTTTGTCGTCGGTAATCTCCGTCACCGTTTCTATCGGCACACAGACATCAGTTATCAGTTCCTTAAATCCTCTGTTTTCAACAGTTGTTTCGAGGTTAGAGGCAACTTTTTTTTCATATCCTGAATATGTATGGACAACATACCATTTCGGTTCATTGTTTGACATTGTTTTTCCCTCCGACACTCATTTTTTTAATTTCCGGCAAGATCCATGACAAGCCCGAAAAGGCTGTGAAGTCCTGTATCAACGCCAAAAATCACCAGTCCCGACACCAGCATGACCAGCAATACAATTCCTGTATTCCTGAAAGTCGTTTTCGGTGAAGGCCATACAATTTTTTTGATCTCCCTGATAATATCACGGAAGAAACCTACAATACTATTCCAAGCTCTCGCAAAGACATTAGGTTTTTTTTCATCAGCATTTTTCTTAGCCATGCCTGATACCTCCGCTTACTTTGTTTCCTTATGCAGAGTATGCTTTTTGCAGAATCTGCAGTACTTGTTCATTTCAAGTCTGTCCGGATCGTTTTTCTTGTTTTTCATAGTGTTGTAGTTACGCTGCTTGCACTCTGTGCAGGCCAATGTTATTTTTACTCTCATTAACGGCACCTCCCGGTATTTCGGAATATATAAACCTCCCTCATTAAAGACACAAAAAAAATTGCCCCTTTTGAGGTATCTATAATATAACACAAAGCAAATATATTTGTCAAGAGTTTTTTACAAAAAAAGCAGCCACGAAAGTGACCGCTTTTTAAATCAACGCCAGCGTCCCAAAAACTTTTTAGGTTTTTGCATAACAGGCTCATCAAAGTATCTGTTATTAAAAATATCATAGCTGTTTTTTATCAGCCAGTCTTCATACTGAGAACCGAGTTTTTTTTGAACCAGTCTGTATGCAGCCTTTGTATTCGGAGAACGTTTTTCGGTGGAATGTGCGTCGCTGGATATAATATGTGCAAGCTCCCAGTTGATGTATTGGAGTGCATTCACTCCTTTTACATTGGCAGGATTGACAACAGCGGCGGCATTTACCTGTGCAACACAGCCTATGGAAACAAGGTCATACAGTTTTACGGGGTCATGCGTAAAGTACTCATATCTTTCGACATGGGCAAGTATGGGAGTATATCCACGTTCCAATATATTCTGCATAGTTCGTGTAATCCCGTATGGTCTGTTCATCACGGGAAATTCGATAAGAATATATTTTGTATTTTCAAAAGCAAGTTTGGAAATATCCATTTCTATCAAACGCATGGAAAAGAACACTTCACAGCCAAGTTTCGTATCTATACCGATTTCCGAAAAGCCCTCCGCATTTTTCAGAGCCTCAAAGCTTCTCTGACGGGCGGAGAGAAATTCTTCCATATCTTGTCTTTCGGGGTTAAAGTGCGGTGTAAACACGATTTTTTTAATGCCCTGTTCTTTTTCCAGTGCAAGAAGTGCAAGCGATTCTTCAACCGTTTGTGCCCCATCGTCTATTCCGGGCAGTATATGGCAGTGCATATCTATCATTGAAAATCACTTACTCCTCACCGTTATCTGTTTTTTCTTCATCAGCGGCATTTTCTTCGGATTTCTTTTTATGCCTGTGACCGTAGCCGTAGCCGTAACCGTAATATCCACCGTAATAATAGTAATAATTATAGGAAGAGTATTTCGAGTAGTAATTTCCGACAGATTTCTCACTGTAAATACTGTATATTGCACCGAGAATTTTAACGCCTGCGGAGTCGAGATAGCCCTTTGCTTTCAGCACAAGACCTTTTTCCGTTGCATTGTGTTTCACAACGAGCAACGCACCATTCATATATTTGCCGAGAGCCGCTGCGTCTGTAACGAGGAGTACGGGCGGTGTATCGTATATGACATAGTCATACATGGTTTCAAGTTCATCTATGACATCTTTCATTTTTGCACTTGCAAGAAGTTCCGACGGGTTGGGAGGTGTAGAGCCTGAGAGAAGTACGTCCATGGTAGTGCCTTCAACGTGATTGACACCCTCTTTTATTGTTATCTCGCCTTTAAGGATATTGGTAAGACCTGTGGAGTTTCTGTTGGCTTTGAGAAATCTGTGTACGCTGGGACGACGAAGGTCGCACTCTACAAGACAAACTTTCTTGTCATATCCTGCAAGGGTAAGGGCAAGATTGACGGAAACATTTGTTTTTCCCTCATTGGCAAGGGTAGATGTTATCATAATTTTTTTGCAGTCCTGTGCAGCGGTGATAAATTCAAGGTTCGTGCAGAGCATTTTATATGCCTCTACATAGGAAAAAGGTGCATTATCATCTGCAACGCTGAAAAGCTGTTTGGTAGTCGGTTTTCTGTGTCTGCGTCTTGAACTCATGACTGATTAAACTCCTTTCCGTCAACTTCGGGTATAATGCCTATAAGCGGAACATTCAAAGTACTCAATATGTCATCTTCGGTCTTGAAAGTATTGTTGGTAAGTTCTCTGAGGAACACAAGCAAAAGTACCAAAACCAAACCTGCAAAAGCACCTATCAGTGCATTTCTTCTGAGATTAGGGCTTACGGGCTTTCCGCTGTTTGATATTTTCGACGCACTGATTACTTTTACAGAACCTGCCTCTACTTTATCGGCAATAATCGGCGGTGCAACTTCCACAATTTCCGCAACGACCTTTTGTGCAAACTCCGCATTTGTATGTGTCATGGTAATTCTGACTACCTGAGTTGAATTGACAGCCGAAACGTCAATTCTCGAATTGAGTGTTTCATAGCTCATATTCAGCTGAAGATTATCTATCACCTGCTGAAGAACCGTATCCGACTTGATTATGATTGAATAAACTTCCGCAAGGTCCTGTGCAGCGGTAAGTTCTGTCGTATTGATAACATTCTTGTCATTTGACTTATTGTTGACAATTATCATTGCACTTGCGGAATACTGCTTGGAAATAAAGAAAGATGAATAAAAATAAGCACCTATTCCGAAAATAACGGTAACTATCACAATCAATACAAGATTTTTCCTAATAATACCATATACAACTCTGAGATCTATTTCTTTTTCGCCCTGCGGCTGTTGAGCCTGCTGCACCTGCAGCTGCTGTTCAATTTTTTCTTCCATTCAAACTCCCCTGTTTCATTATATTTTTTGGCACTAACATTATAAACGCTAAACCATCTCAATGTCAATATAACATCTTAATTTTTAACTTTTTAACTAAAAACTTCCATTGAATACACAATAAAAATATATTACAATTATAACGGATTTGCCGTAACTGTTAAAAAAAACCTGTTTTTTTATCGCAAAATTATAAATGTTTTGATTGACAAAAATAAATATTGGTAGTATAATATTTTCAAGTTTAAATTTTGCTTTTGTGCTGAATTTTAAACAATATTCTTTCAGAAAGGAAATGTATATGAAAAAAGCTATTAAGATTATTTCTGTGGGATTGCTTTCGGCAGCTATCGCTGCAACAACTTCAATGTCAGCTTTTGCCGCAGGCATAAACAGTGCAGAACAAAAAATTCTTGATGAGCTTCGTACATCTGTGGATATGGAAGGTAATGATAAATATTTGCCTGTCAGCTATATCAATCAGGCTGAAAACTATTTCAATACTATCGAAATATCCGACGCAGATGCAGATACCATCATCAGCAAAATCGAAAGCACCAAAACTTTCCTTACAGGAACGGGTGCTGTGAATTATGACGCTCTCACCGATGCACAGATAGATGAATTTATCGTTAAGTGCAACGACATAGTAGGTGTCATCAATCTCAAACTTTTCTACGACAAGGCAACAAGAACCGTTACTATCGTAGATGCTGACGGCAAAACTGTTTTCTCTGCTACCAATGTCGGTGCAAACGGCAACAAGAATAACGACAAGCCCAGAAACAGTGGCAATAATGGCGGCAACAGCGGCAATAACGGCGGCAACAGCGGCAATAACGGCGGCAACAGCGGCAATAACAGTGGCAACAGCGGCAATAACGGTGGCAACGGCAGCGGTACAGTTGTTGATGATAACCCCATAAAGAGAACAGGCATTGACTTTAACATTCCGGGTGTTACGTCAGTTGCGGGAACAGGCGTTCTTCTTGTTTCGGCAGCAGGTGTCTGCCTCATCAAAAAGAAAAAATCGGCAGTTCGTGAAGATGTCTGAGCAACATCACCATCATCACCATCACCACCATCATCACCACCACCGCTCATCTCGCAGCAGTGGCGGCAAAAAAAGCCGATCCCAGCAAAAAGGTTCTTTACATGGGAAGAATTTCATTATTCTTCCCATTGTTTTTTGTGTACTCATCTATCTTGTATGCGGTCTTGTGGTAATGCCCTCGGCTTCCTCTTATATCGCTATGTCAAATATGTTCTTCTCCGACAAAGAGAAAACGTTTGAAAATGAACATAGAAATATATTCGTGCCTGTCGAGGACACTTCCGAAGTTTCACAAAATTCCGATAAGCCCGATACCGTCAGTATCTCAAGCTTTACTTTCCCGTCATACGAGGACCAGTTCGGTGAACTTGTCATAGATGACTGCCAAATAAGAGCAGACCTTTATTTTGGCGACAGCTGGTATGTTCTCGGAAATGGTGTTGGTATATACAACGGCAGTGCTATTCCCGGATATGGCAAAACCGTTCTTATCGCCGGTCATAACAATACTTATTTCAACGGTCTTAAACACGCCAAAGAAGGTCAGATCGTTAAAATAAGAACCAACTACGGCAACTATAAATATGAAATAACAGGTATCAAAATAACCGACAATCAGGATCGCTCGGCTTATGACCTCAATAAAAATGAGGAAAATCTTATCATGTACACCTGCTATCCTTTCGATACTCTCGGTCTTACCGACCAAAGAGCTTTCGTATATGCAAAATATGTTTCAGGTCCCATGATAGATAAAAACAGTTAATGACAGGAGTTGAAAAAAAACATGCCCGAAAATCAAAAAGAACATGAATCCGAAGTTCAGACAAACAATGAACCCGAAGAACATGAACATGAACACCATCATCACCGCAGAAAAAAATCCAAGCTCAAACCCTTTTTATATTCGGTGATGGCGTTTTTCCTGTCATTCGTGCTGTTTTTACTGTCCATTTGCATGGTATTGGAATTTACCGTGTTTTCAAAAGACTATATGATAAATACAATGGACAGCAAGGGCTATTACAGCATGGTCAGGTATGAACTTCAAAGCTGTCTTACAGACCTCGTCTATGCCAGCGGATTTGAACCCGAATTTGCCGTGTCTTTTGCCAATGGCTACGATGTGAAAAAAGCAGTCGAAAGCTATATAAATTCATTCTATGCAGGTGATAACAACCTTGTTGATACGACTGAATTCAAACAGCAGCTCTATGCGGAAGTGCAAAATTATGCCAGACAAAATAATATTGAAATTACCGACAGCACAGAAGAAAATATTATCTACTTCGTGAATGAGGCTGCCAATATATATAAAGACCAAATCTCTATTCCTTTCTTTTCCGTTATCGGAAAATATATAGACGATTTCTATAATACCCTCAATATTATCATAGGCGTGCTTACAGCTCTCGCTCTGGGCATATCCGCTGTAATATATTTCACCAACCGCTACAAGCACAGACGTTATAAATATCTCTGCTACGGTCTTGCGGGCGGGGCTCTTTCATCAATTATTATCCCTATTTTCATCTCCGCTTCCAATATCATTCCCAAAATCAACATCACCACCCGCTCACTTTATAACCTCTTTGTAGGCTACTTTACCGGTCTTTTTAACTATTTCTACATCTGTTCGGGGGCTTTTGCAATCCTTGCTCTTCTCGCTTTCCTGCTCTATGTAAAGTACTATGAAAAATACAGGACTGCATAATCCACGGAGGACTTTATTATGAAAAATCTTTTTCAAAAGCTCTTTATCCGTGAAACGAGCAACACAGCTATACAATTTTTCAGAAGCATATTTGTGGGCGGTCTTGCCTCTGTTGTGGATACGCTTGTCATGATTCTCTGCAAAGAACTCTTTCAAATGCCCGAAACTTGGGCAGTCGTATTCGGCTTTATTGTCGGTCTTACCGTCAATTATATCGTTTCGACTTTCTGGGTTTTTGCAAAGGCTAAAGTCAAAAACCGTACAGCGGATTTTATCGGCTTTGCCGTTATCGGCATTATCGGTCTGGGACTTACTCAACTTATTATTGCCCCCTTTGCGGAACACAATATTTTTCAATCGGCAGGATTTCTTGTCAAAAATGCCGTGTTCAGCCCTCTTATTCCCATTGACAAGTACTATATTATCGGCAAATGCCTTGCTATCGTACTCGTGTATATGTGGAACTTCTTTGCAAGAAAATTCATTCTCTACCGAAAAAGCGAAACTTAACAAAAAAGTCAGCAATTTTTTCTTTGCTGACTTTCATTTTTTTATTGTAAAAACTCTTGATTTATAGTAAAATTAAGAGTGAAACAAAATATTCTTCATTGAAGAAACGCTTTTAAATTATCAATGTGTTTCTGCTCTTTTGATATAAACCCGTTTGCATAGTCAATTATATCTTTGTCGGCATTCTTGCACGCTCCTATATGCTTTGTCAAGTCAATGATGCCTTTTGTCGTGCCTGTTATCATTATCTCGGCAATATGGTCCGAACTTGTGTCATTGATTGTATGCATCTGCACCGAACTCCACATTCCCGCCTTTTGCAAAAGTCCTATATCTTTCGGCACAACTCCGTTTTGCAAAAGTGCATTCTCGCTGTCTGACGCTGCCTTGCAGTAATCCCCGTACTGCTCGGTCAATTCCTCTTTCAATGCACCCTGCTCGACTTTCGACAGCACCGTTTCAACGGCTTCTATGCCCGTTTTTGACAGCTTATATATCCCCGACAAAAGTTCATTGTTTGCACTATTCATTTTTATATACCTCGCTTTGCGTTTTATAGCTTTATTTTGGCTCATAAAATATATATTTATTCATTTGAAAGGAAGTTTTTTACCATGACAGAAATTATCGAAAAAACCATGTCCGCCCTCCGCAAAAACAATATGCAGGCATATTTTGCAGAGAAAAAAGAAGACGTTGCCGACCTCGTTAAAACCCTCATTAAAAAAGGCGATACCGTTACACATGGCGGCTCTGTAACCCTCGGTGAATGCGGCATACCTGCACTTCTCTCCAACGGTGACTACAACTATCTCGACAGAAAAGCCCCCGGCATTACTCCTCAACAGGTAAAGGAACTTTATGCCAAAACTTTCTCCGCTGATGTATTTTTCACAAGTGCAAATGCCATTACAGAAAATGGCTTGCTTTACAATGTTGACGGAAATTCAAACAGAGTTGCCGCTATTGTATATGGTCCGGAAAGCGTTATCGTTATTGCAGGTGTGAATAAAATCGTGCCCGACATGAATGCCGCTATGAACAGACTTAAAACCATTGCCGCCCCCCTCAATACAAAAAGACTGAACTGTCAGACACCTTGTGCAAAACTCGGAAAATGCATTGCTGCCGACAAGCCCGACAGTCTGATTGGTGACGGCTGCAAAAGTCCCGAAAGAATTTGCTGTAACTATGTAGTAACTGCTCAGCAAAGACATAAGGACAGAATTAAGGTCATTATTGTTGGTGAGAATTTGGGATATTAACGGGAGGGAATGTATATGACACCGCATATAAAGGCTGAAAACGGTGACTTTGCCAAAACCGTTTTAATGCCGGGCGACCCATTGAGAGCTAAATATATAGCCGAACATTATCTTGAAAATGCCGTTTTAGTCAATGAAGTGCGTGGAATGCTCGGATATACGGGAAAATATCACGGAAAAGATATTTCCGTCATGGCAAGCGGTATGGGTATGCCCTCTATGGCGATTTATTCCTATGAGTTATTCAACTTCTTTGATGTGGATAACATTATACGAATCGGCACAGCCGGGGCTGTAAGCGATAAATTAGGCTTGCGTGACATTGTGCTTGCAATGTCATCTTGTACAAATTCCAACTTTGCCGCACAATACGGACTTTCGGGAAATATTGCCCCTACTGCAAGCTTTGAACTCCTTAAAAAAGCCTTTGACACCGCTGAAAGACTTCATAAAAAAGTATATGTCGGCTCTGTCTATACAACCGATATTTTCTATGACGACAGAAACAACCTTGCAGACTGGCAAAAACTCGGCATTCTTGCTACTGAAATGGAGTGTGCGGCACTCTACTTGAATGCGGCAAGACTCGGAAAAAATGCCCTTTGTATCTGCACGATTTCAGACTGTCCCTTAACGGGCGAAAGCTGTTCATCTGACGAAAGAGAGAAAACTTTCAATGACATGATGGAAATTGCTCTCGAAAGTGTATAAAAAGCCGAATTTAAAAAAATGCTTGAATATATTCACAAAAAATGATATGATAACGTGGTATGTTACGTAAAGGAGATATATAGCATGGAAAAGTCCTATACCTACACCGGAAACCGTATAAACCCGCCCTTTGCCTTGAACGTCAAGGGAAAAACTCTTGAACAGGACAAGGATTACCGTATAGAAATACTGGATAACATCAATGTCGGCACGGCTCATGTCTATATAACAGGCTTGGGAGAATATACGGGTTCTTATGAATATACATTTGAAATAGAGCCTGTGCAGGCGAGAACACTCTCCTATTTTGCCGACAGTACGGAGTTTTTATATGACGGTCAGCCCAAAACCATGCAAATCGTTGTAAGATTTGGTGAAGTCACTCTCAAAGAAGGTGTTGACTACGATACTTCTTATGAAAACAATACCATGCCCGGAAAGGCTTCCGCTACTCTCACTTTTAAGGGAAATTTCACAGGCGTTATGTCCATTCCCTTTGAGATAAGAAACAATATGCCGGAACTTGTCAACACCTCCACTATCTCCGCCAAAGAAATTAACTTCGGTGAAAGCGTCACTCTCACATCATCTGCCGAGGGCGGTTCGGGAAACTATCTCTATGCAGTCGTTTATAAGAAAACTACCGATAAAAAATGGGTATGGTGTCAGGCTCTCAGCGAAGAAACTTCCGTTGCAATAAAGCCTGCACGAAAAGAAGAATATCAAATATGCTCAAAAGTCAAAGACGATACAACAGGCAATGTCGTTAAAAAATTTTTCACCATCAATGTAAAGTAAATTTTTCGGGAACAGGGGGAAATAACTATGAACATCATTTATGATATAGATAAAATCGGGGACGGCTGGTTTTTGTCCAAATTCACCTACGGCACGGAAAAAGTTATCATACCTGCTTCCAATTTTACGGGCATAGATTCCCCTAAATATTTCCTCCGCCTCCTGTCAATACTTACGCTGAATAAATTTGATAACGGCTATGTGATATTTGACGGTGAAACCGAAACTTTTTTCCTCTGTATCAAAAAAATTCCTAAAGTTGAAATCGAAATTTTTTACTCCAATCTGCATTACAATGAAATATCGGGACTTCTGCCCGTCAATGCCGTAACAGGCACTAATTCTTTGGGCAATCTCTCAAAAGAGGAACTTAAAAGAAAAATCCCTGTCGGAAACGTGCTTTTCTTTGCGGAAAACTTCAAGTGGGATACTTTTGCAACTGACGTTCTCGGCACTTTTGAAATATACCTCCCCAGACGAAAAAGAAATAAATACAGCGGAAATTGGTTTGAATTTCCGTTGACCGAAATCCGTGAGCTGAAATACTCGCTTTCACTCTGACTGAAAAAATTTTTTAAAATCAGTTGATTTTTCAAAAAATATATAGTATAATTATCTCGTTGCTTAATAAGGAACAACAAGACAGATTCATATTTTTGGATATGCGGTCGGGCAGGCCCTGTGCGACAGGACTCCGTGAACCATGTCAGGCGAGGAATCGAGCAGCATTAAGCGTTTTGCCCTGTGCGATGCAGACAGTCTGTCCGTCCGTATTTCCAAGTATATGATACCGCTTTTTTTGGCGGTCTGTCTTGTTTTTTAATTAGGAATGAGGATTAGAAATGTGCAATGTGCAATGTACATTGTGCGGTATGATTAAAGCTATTTGTTTTATTTGTCAAACAAATTCGAAAAAAAAATGCTTTCTTTACTTTGAATTTTCCCTCGGGATAATTGCACATTGCTCATTGCACATTGCTCATTGATAAAAGGGGTGTGTGAAAATTGTACAGAGTTCTATACAGAAAATACAGACCTCAGTTTTTTGCAGATGTCATCGGTCAGCCCCAAGTGACCGATACTCTTAAAAACGAACTTAAAGCTGACAGGCTTTCCCATGCGTATTTATTCACGGGTTCAAGAGGTACGGGCAAAACCACCTGTTCCAAAATACTTGCCAAAGCCGTCAACTGCCTTAATACCAATAACGGTGACCCCTGCGGAAAATGTGCAATATGCCAAGGCATTGATGACGGTACTGTTACAGATGTTGTTGAAATAGACGCTGCCAGCAATAACGGTGTAGATGATATTCGCCTTTTGCGTGAGGAGGCTCATTTTACCCCTGCCGAAGCCAAATACAGAGTTTATATCATAGATGAAGTGCATATGCTCTCTATCAGTGCTTTCAATGCACTGCTCAAAACTTTGGAAGAACCCCCTCCCCATGTCATATTCATTTTAGCTACAACGGAAGTCCATAAACTCCCTGCCACCATCACTTCAAGGTGCCAGCGTTTCGACTTCCACAGAATATCTCCCGAAGATATTGCCAAACGTCTTGAATATGTCTGCAAGGAGGAAAATACAGAGATAGACCATGATGCTGCCCTGCTTATTGCGGGAATTGCAGACGGTGCTATGAGAGATGCACTCTCACTTTTAGACCAGTGCATGGGACAGGCTGAGAAAATTACAGAAAATTCCGTGAGAAAAACGGCAGGTCTTGCCGATAAAACTCATCTCTTTGACATAACAGACGCTATACTTGAAAAAGACGCTGCAAAAGCAGTTGAAATCGCAGACGAACTCCATAAAAATTCCAAGGATATGGCTCGGCTTTGTGAAGAACTTGTCGGACACTTTAGGGCTGTCATGCTTATCAAAACCGTGAAAAATCCCAAAGAAAGTATTGTCATGTCCGAAAGCGACTTTATGAAAGCCGATAAACAGGCTCAAAAATTAAGTCTGCCCCTTGTCATAAAAATCATGGATACTCTGCAATCCGCTATGGAAAGAATGTTCCAGGGCGTGAACAGGCGTATTGAAATGGAAATGACAATGGTAAAACTCTGCGGAGTGCAGGCGGAAAGTTCCTCCAATCCCGAACTCGAAAAAAGAATTTCCGCCCTTGAAAAAATCATTGCCAATCTCAAAAACAATCCCTCTGCCATTCAAAGTCAGCCCGTGAAAACTGCCGTTCCTCCTCCCGTAAAACGACCTGATGTCGATATGGAAGAACTTAGGAAAAATGCAGTAAAATTTCCGCAGTGGCATGACGTTACGGAACATCTTAAACAATACTCCAAAAGCCTCGGAACAAGTTTTGACGGCAGTACCGCTTATATCAGCGGAAAATACGTTTTGGTGGACTCCAAAAACGATATGTGTTTTGAGCTTCTCAGAAAGCCCGAACACCGTACAGAAGTACGTGACATCATTCAGCAGATAACGGGTAAAAATTACAGTCTGGGAAGATACAACTATCCCGACGAACAGAAACCTGATGACCCCCTTGTACAGCTTGTATCGGAATTTAAGGCGGCAGGAATACCCGTTGAAAATAAAGATAAAAATACAAATTAACGGAGGTTATTTACAATGAAAGCAAGATTACCCAAAGGATATGGAAATAACGGCGGCGGTGCGTCAAATCTTCAGCAGCTTGCCCGTCAGGCTCAGAAAATGCAGGCTGAAATGGACGAGGCTAATCAGCAACTTGAGGAAAAAGAATATACCGCTTCGGCAGGCGGTGCTGTTACAGCCGTTGTTACAGGTAAATTTGAAATAAAATCTCTCGAAATCAAAAAAGAAGTCGTTGACCCCGAAGATGTGGAAGTACTCTCAGACATGATAATTGGTGCAGTCAATGAGGCTATCAGAAAGGCTCGTGAAGAAAAGTCCGCTACTATGGATAAAATATCCGGCGGTCTTAATGTTCCGGGACTGTTCTAATCATGGGAGAATATCGTGTAGCACCTCTTGAAAGGCTTATCGAACAGTTTGAACGCTTTCCCGGCATCGGTCACAAGACCGCTTCAAGACTTGCTTATCATGTCCTCTCCATGACGGAAGAGGATATCAATTCCTTTTCGCAGACCGTCATTCAAGCTCATAAAAATATCCGTCACTGTAAAATATGCTGTAATCTCACAGATACCGAAATCTGCTCCGTCTGCAGTGACGAAAGCCGTGACAAATCCATTATATGCGTTGTCGAGGATTTCAGAGATGTCATCGCCCTCGAAAGAACAAGAGAATTTCATGCAACTTATCATGTTCTCAACGGTGTACTCTCCCCGTTAAACGGCATTACTCCCAATATGCTCTGTATAAAGGAACTCCTTGCAAGGCTTGACGGTGATACCGTGAAAGAAGTCATTATTGCCACCAATGCAACTGTTGAGGGTGAGGCAACAGGTATGTATATTTCCAAACTCATTAAACCTCTCGGCATTAAAGTAACTCGTCTTGCTTACGGTCTGCCGATAGGTGCCGACCTCGAATATGCCGACGAAATCACTCTCACCCGTGCCCTCTCCGGCAGAAACGAAGTCATTTAAGAGTGGAGTGTGGAGAGTTGAGAGTGGAGCAGGTGTAAACTTCTGATTTTTAACGTAAAGCAATAAAATTGAAAAGGGCGGATTTTTGGGAATGGAGCGGAAACAACTCCACTCTTCACTCCCAACTCTCCACTCTGATAAAAGAGGTGTTTTCATGGCAAAAGAAAATTTTAAGACGATTGCAAATAATAAAAAAGCTTATCATGAGTATTTTGTCATGGAAAGCTTTGAAACGGGCATTGAACTCTTTGGCACGGAAGTAAAATCTATCCGTCAGGGCAGAGTGAATTTAAAAGATGCCTGGTGTACCATAGAGGACGGAGAAATATTTGTAAAAGGTATGCATATCAGTCCCTATGAACAGGGAAATATATTTAATAAAGACCCTATGCGTGTCAAAAAACTCCTCATGCATAAACGTGAAATCATGCGTCTGTTCGGTCTTGTAAAACAGCAGGGCTATTCTTTGATACCCCTTTCACTCTATTTCAAAGGCTCAAAAGTGAAACTTCAACTCGGTCTTTGCAAAGGCAAAAAACTCTATGATAAACGTGACGACATGGCGAAACGTGACGCAAAGCGTGATATTGACCGCTCTTTAAAAGAACGAAACCGCCAATAATTTTCCATTTTCCCTTTTCAATTTTCCATTTGATACGGGGGCGTAAAGGTTTCGACAGGGAGTGTGAGCTTCGGCAAGCGGGCAGCGGCACTGCAGAACCGCTATAAAATCCGCAGACTTTAAAATTAAACGACAACAATAACACTGTTGCCCTCGCTGCTTAATTAGCGAGCGTTCCTGCTGAGAGTACCACGGCTTGGCAGGAGCGTCGATTAGTGGTGAACGTGAACGGAAATGAGCCTTGCTTTCCGTCATGACTCAAAGGCTACCGAAACGCAGAGTCTGCCGACAGACGCTGTGACGGGGGAATCTTAAATTATCGGCTACGCTCGTAGAAAACCGCTGTAAGTGCTTTTTGGACAGGGGTTCAATTCCCCTCGCCTCCACTGCAAAAAAACCGCATTATCAAAGAATAATGCGGTTTTTATTTTTGAAAGGAATGTTTTTTATGACAGTTAAAGTTAAAAAATTGAGAGAAAATGCCGTAATACCGAAAAGGGCAACCGAATTTTCCGCAGGTGCGGATTTATATGCCTGCATAGATGAGCCTGTTACAATCAATCCTGCCGAACTTGCAAAAATTCCTACGGGGATTGCAATAGAACTCCCTCAAAGTGATTTGGCTGCATTTCTCTTTGCAAGGAGCGGTCTGGGAGTAAAGCACGGTATCACTCTTTCCAACAGTGTAGGAGTGGTTGACAGCGATTACAGAGGGGAAATATGTGTAGGCTTATGCAACGTGTCCGATAAGCCTTACACTATACAGCCAAATGAAAGAATTGCACAAATGGTGATTATGCCCGTCGCTCTTGCAGACTTCATTCAAGCTGATGAACTTAATGAAACCAAACGTGGTGAGGGCGGCTTTGGTTCAAGCGGCAAACTTTAAGGAGTGATAAACTTTGGATATAGGAATAGATTTGGGTACGGCTAACACCGTTATATATGTAAAAGGCAAGGGAATTGTTTTGAGAGAACCTTCCGTTGTTGCCGCTGACAGTAAAAATTATGATGTAATCGCTGTCGGCATTGACGCAAAAAATATGACGGGCAGAACTCCCGAAAATGTCGAAGTGATAAGACCTCTTAAAAACGGCGTTATCACAAATGTTTTTATCACAACTTCCATGCTTGGCGGATTTATCAAAAAATCCGTTAAACGCTCGCTTTTTTCAAGACATAAAATGATTATATGTGTTCCGTCATGCAGTACGGAGGTTGAAAAAAATGCTGCCGAAGATGTTCTTGAAGGACTTTTTGCAAGGCAGTCTTACATTCTGGCAGAACCCCTTGCGGCTGCCCTCGGTGCAGGTATTGATATAAAAAATCCCGTCGGGACTATGATACTCGATATAGGCGGAGGCACTTCCGAAACAGCTGTTATCTCCTCGGGCGATATAGTCGTGTCAGACTCCGTTAAAACAGGCGGTGATGCCTTTGACAGTGCCATTGAAGAATATGTTAAAAAGAAATATCATCTTACTATCGGTCAGAGTACTGCCGAAGATATAAAAATCAAAATAGGCAGTGCATACCCCTCCTCCAAAAAAGAAAGTTCCCTTACCGTCACGGGCAGAAATGAAAAAGGGCTTTCGAGCGAAATCAAAATTTCCTCAAGCGATATAAGAGAAGCTCTCGCAAAACCTCTTGAAGCCATAGCCGAAAGCGTCAAAAGAGTGCTTGAAAACACTCCTCCCGAACTTTCTGCCGACATTCTCGACAACGGCATTATCATAACAGGCGGTGGAGCTTTGTTAGACGGAATTGACCTCTATATCTCCAATAAAACCTCCCTCCCCGTGAGAGTGGCAGATACACCGCTAGACTGCGTTGCTTTGGGTGCGGGAAAATTCTGCGAACTCTGATATGTAAAAAACGTGAGTTCGATGAAAACGAAAAATGATTATACTGTCATTCTGAGGAGCGACAGCGACGAAGAATCTCTTGAAAATTCCTCACTGTGTTCGGAATGACATACTTAATTTCATAATTGTCAGAATATTTTTCAGTTACATCGAACTCACGTTAAAAATATCGTCTTTATCTCATAAAGAGATAAGGCGATATATTTTTTCTGCCGTTCTCTTGTGCATATCATAAAAAACTATCAAATTTGTGATTATCTGCTTGCACATGATGTGCTCATCACCTGCAAGAATAAACTGCTGATAAGAATATACATCATTTTTATCGTCCATGCCTACGCTGATAAAACAACTTTTGTCATTCACCCTGTTGATTTCTTCAAGTATCAAAATCCGCTTTTCTTTTGATACGCCCCTTGCAATATATGCACTTATCTCCGCACTGAACATCTCGTCTATTATCACAGTGACCGTTCCGCACAATATCCCGCTTTCGGGAAAAACTACTTTATATATCAACTGTTTCGGATTTTCTATTTTATGATAAAATATCTGCATACTTTCAAATGCACTTTCAAGATACTTTCCAAGTTTATTCACAATTTTTCCTCCACTCACTTAATGTATGAAATATTAACATATTTTATATCCCAAAATATATACTTTTGAGAATTATTTTATTTTTTTGTAAATATTTTATACCAAAACCAAAAATTTTCTTCTATATCCATGCAAAATTATTTGAAAATAGCAAATCATTGTGATATAATAAATATGACATTTTTGTAACTTCAAAGGGTGAATAAAATATGCTTGGAAAAATTCAGGCTTGGGACGAAAAAATTCTTGTCATGCTTACTCATAAACGAACTTCTCTGCTGAATAAAATCATGATACTTATAACCACTGTCGGCAACCACGGCTATATATGGTTTGTCGTTTCATTCGCCTTTCTCCTTTTTAACGGGCTGAGAATTACAGGCTTTACTATTCTCATCGCCCTGTGCTTTACATGGCTGGGCGGTGAAGTAACCCTGAAACACGTTATCAGACGTGTACGCCCGTGCAATAAATCCTTTGAAGAGTATCTTCTGATTGAAAACCCCCCTCACTACTCTTTCCCCTCGGGACATTCTTCTTCATGCTTTGCCGTGTCCGTTGTAATGCTGTTTATGTGCAGTCCGCTTTTTATCCCTACACTTATATTCGCATTCCTTATGGCATTTTCAAGAATTTATCTGCTGGTGCATTACCCGACTGATGTTATTTCGGGTGCTTTATTCGGAATAATATGCGGATATGTTGCCGTTCCCGTTTCCGCCTACATTCCTATGTTCGATTTCGGATTATTCTGACAAACTCCCCTTTTTAAAAAGGGGTTTTCTTTTTTCTTAAATTTTTTCAATGTTTATTTCATACTTTTTTTACATAATATTTATTGAATTAAGCTAAAAATCCTGCTATAATAACAATTAAGATAACTAAAAAGGGTGGTTTGCCGATATGAGTAAAACGTCTGACAAAAATAAACTCAACTCCTTTGAGGAAAATTTTAAAAGGTCTGTCAGTCCCATGATAGTCCTTTTAGTGCTTTCCGAAAAACCTATGTATGCATACAGGCTCTCCCAGGAACTCGAAAAAAGGAGCAATCACACTTATAAAATGAATTTCCTTTACCCCGTACTTTACAAACTCCAAAAAGACGGCTATATTGTTGAATTCTCTCAGGAAACTACCGAAAGCCACCGTACAAGAAATTATTATACCATCACCGACTCGGGTAAATTATATCTTGATTTCCTTATCAAAAAATACAACGAACTCCTTTCTGCCGTTGACATTTTCCTTGAAAATAAAAATATTACCGAAAAATAAATATTTCAGAGTACATTTAATCACTAAATGTACTCTTTTTTCTTGACAAAAAAACATCATAGTTATAAAATGATAATGGTGTATTACACAACAATTAAGAAAAAAGGGTGATTGAAAGAATGAAATACGAACAGCTTGCAGGCAAACCGAATATTTCGGAAATTCAGGATTACGTTCTTAATTTCTGGAAAGAAAACAAGGTCTTTGAAAAGTCTGTCGATAAAGAGGCTAAAGGTGAAAAGGTCTTTTATGACGGACCTCCGTTCCCCACAGGCAAACCTCATCACGGCACTATCCTTGTATCTTTTATCAAAGACATGATTGCACGTTATCAGACCATGCGTGGCTACAAAGTTCCCCGTGTATGGGGCTGGGACTGTCACGGTCTGCCGATAGAAAATCAGGCGGAAGTTCAACTCGGCATCAATGACAAGAATATCATTGAAAACTCTCTCGGTATTGACAAATTCAATGACAAGTGCTATGAAATCGTTTCGGGCAACAATGAAGCCTGGAAAGAATACGTTGAAATGATGGCTCGCTGGGTAGATTATGACGGTGCTTACAAGACAATGAACCCCACTTTTATGGAAAGTGTCATGTGGGCTTTCAAACAGTGCTATGACAAGGGGCTTATTTACAGAGATTACCGTGTAACCCCTTACTGCACTCATTGTGAAACTTCTCTCTCTATCTCCGATACGAGAGAATCCGACTCTACCCGTCCCCGTCAGGACAGATGGATTATCGCCAAATTCAAGACAGATGAAGTTATCAACGGCAAAACCGTTTATTTCCTTGCATGGACTACAACTCCCTGGACACTTCCGTCTAACTTGTGTCTTGCGGTAGGCGAAAATCTTGACTACTCCTTTGTAGATGCAGGTGAAGAAATCTTTATCGCCTGCACAAATGTCCTCCCCAAATATCCAAAAATCTTTGGTGAAAAGCCCGTTATTATCAAAGAATGCAAAGGCTCTGACCTTGTGGGCAGAGAATATGAACCGCTGTTCCCCTACTTTGCAGACCTCAAAGGCACGGCTTTCAAAGTTGTTACAGCCGATTATGTAGGCTCTGATGAGGGTGTCGGCATTGTTCACACCGCCCCCGCATTCGGTGAAGATGACTACTGGACCTGCAAAAATAATCATATTCCCCTTGTCAATCCCGTTGACGAAAAGGGCAGATTTACAAAAGAAGTTACCGACTTCTATGATGAAAACGGTGAAAAGAACGTTATCGAAATGAACCCCACCGTTATCCGTTTCCTTTATGACAACAACAAAGCCGTTGCTGACGGTACTATCGAACATAACTATCCGCATTGTTGGAGATGTAAACGTCCCCTTATCTACAAGGCTATGAATGCGTGGTACTTCAACATCGGCAAAATTAAAGATAAACTCATTGCATACAATGAAGATATTAACTGGGTACCCGAAACAATCAAACATGGTCGTTTCGGAAAGTGGCTTGAAAATGCCCGTGACTGGAATATCTCCCGTAATCGTTACTGGTCAACTCCCATTCCTATCTGGGAATGCGACAAGTGCGGTGACAGGACTGTTCTCGGCAGTATTGACGAAATCGAAAAATTCAGCGGTGTACGTCTTGAAAACCTCCACAGACAGTACATGGATAAAATTACATTCCCCTGCACTTGCGAGGGCTGTACAGGTACTAAAATCCGTGTTCCCGAAGTGCTCGACTGCTGGTTTGAAAGCGGTTCAGTGCCTTTCGCTCAGAAACACTATCCCTTTGAAAATAAAGAGTGGTTTGACTCTCACTTCCCAAGTGACTTTATCGTTGAATACACGGGACAAATCCGCTGTTGGTTCTATTACCTCCATGTTCTTTCCGTGGCACTCTTTGACAAGCCGTGTTTCTCCAACTGTATCGTTCACGGTACTATCCTTGCAAAAGACGGTAAAAAACTCTCCAAATCTTCAAAGAACTATACAGACCCCATGCTTCTCATGAAAAAATTCGGTACAGACGCTTTCCGTTTGTATCTCTATCAAACGAATGCTATGTTGATAGGCGACCTCCTCTTTGATGATGCAGGCATACAAGATGCTTATCAGCAGATTATTCTTCCTTATTGGAACGCTTGTAATTTCTTCATTTCTTATGCAAATATAGATGATTTCCGCCCCGAAACTCTCACTCCCCCCACAAGCGACAATCAGCTTGACAGATGGATGCTTGCCAAACTCTATGAAGTTACGGACTATATCACCGTAAACATGGACAATTACCAAGTAAACAGATATGTCGATAAGCTCATTGACCTCGTTGACGGCTTGACTAACTGGTTTATCAGACGTTCAAGAAGACGTTTCTGGGAAAAGGAAATGACAAAGGACAAGAAAAATGCTTATGAAACTCTTTATTACGTTCTCGTAAACATGACAAAACTCTTTGCACCTGTTGCACCTATCATTTCCGAAAAAATCTATCAGACACTCACAGGCGAATTCTCCGTACATCTTGCAAGCTTCCCCGAAATTCCCGAAAACTTCAAAGATGACGAACTTCTTGAACACGTTAAACTTGTCCGCAACGTCATTTACCTTGCACGTTCCATCAGAAACAAAAACAAAGTTAAAAACCGTCAGCCCCTCAGCACTCTTAAAGTTATCCTCTCCGACAAAAAAGACAATGCCGTTGTTGAAAGCTTTAAGGACATTATCGCTGAAGAACTCAACGTCAAGAATGTTGAAATTCTCGAAGATGTCGGCAGTGTTGCAGAAGTCAAGTATGCCCCGAACTTCAACGAGATTAGAAACCGCTATCCCGACAATATCCCGAATATCATTAAAGCCGTTAAGACAAATAAATTTAAACTCAAGGCAGACGGTGCAGTCCTTGAAATCAACGGTGAAGAAAAAACTTTTGACAGCGAAATTATTCTCGTCACCTACCACGCAAAAGAAGGTCAGCACGTTTCAAGTGATAAAGGCATTGTTGTTTCACTTGACCTCACCATTACAGATGAACTCCGTGATGAAGGCTTTGTGCGTGACATTGTCAGAAGTATTCAGGATACAAGACGTAAAATGGACTGCGAAATCACAGATAACATTCTGCTTGAACTTAAAGGCGATTATCCGACCGCTTGGACAGACTATATCTGCAACGAAACTTTGAGTAAAATTGCTATTATCAACAATCCCGGAGAATCATACTCACTCGAATATGATGACGGCAGAAAAGTTGATATAAGCACTAAGAAAATGTGAGAAAGGGGAATATATAAATTGAACGAATTACCCAAAACATATAACCCCTCTGATACCGAAAAGAAAATTTATCAGCAGTGGGAAAATGACGGCTGTTTCCGTGCAGAACCCGACAGCAAGAAAAAACCGTATTCCATCGCCATGCCCCCTCCCAATGTTACAGGTCAGCTTCACATGGGACACGCTGTTGACAATACTTTACAGGATATCCTTATCAGATTTAAAAGAATGCAGGGCTATTCAGCCCTCTGGATTCCGGGAACTGACCATGCCGCTATTGCCACAGAGGCTAAAATCGTGGAACAAATGCGTTCCGAAGGTCTTACCAAAGAAGATTTAGGCAGAGAGAAATTCATGGAACGTGCTTGGGCTTGGAAAGAAAAATTCGGCAACAGAATTGTTACTCAGCTCAGAACTCTGGGTTCTTCATGCGACTGGCAGAGAGAACACTTTACAATGGACGAACAGTGTTCCAATGCCGTTCTCGAAGTCTTTACAAAACTCTATAATGAAAAGAAAATCTATCGTGGCAACAGAATGGTCAACTGGTGTCCGAAATGCTGTACTTCCATTTCAGACGCTGAGGTTGAATATGAAGAACAGAACGGTCATTTCTGGCATATCCTCTATAAAGTAAAGGAAACAGGCGAGTTTCTTGAAATCGCTACAACTCGTCCCGAAACCATGCTTGGTGATACCGCTGTTGCTATCAATGCCGAAGATGAAAGATATAAACATCTTCACGGCTGTCATGCCATTCTGCCTTTGATAAATAAGGAAATTCCCATTGTATGCGACGAACACGCCGACATGGAAAAAGGTACGGGTGTCGTTAAAATCACGCCTGCACATGACCCGAATGACTTTGAAGTAGGCTTGCGTCATAATTTGCCTATGGTGAGATGTTTCACTTATGACGGCTATATGACAGGCGAAAAAGATGTTCAGGCATATAAGGCATTGATTGAAAGCGGTCGTGCAAGTGAAGATGAACCCGAAGTTCTCGACTGCGGAAAATATGCAGGCATGACTACTGCTGACGCAAGAAAGGCAGTTTTGGCAGACCTTACCGAACTCGGACTTCTCAAAGAGGTTGAGGACTTGAAACATGATGTCGGCACTTGCTACCGCTGTCATACAACTATCGAACCCATGATTTCAAAGCAGTGGTTTGTAAGAATGAAATCTCTTGCAGAACCCGCTGTTAAAGCCGTTCTTGACGGTGAAATTAAATTCGTTCCCGAAAGATTTACAAAAATCTATCTCAACTGGATGAAAAATACTCGTGATTGGTGTATCTCCCGTCAGCTTTGGTGGGGACACAGAATCCCTGCATGGTATTGCGGTGACTGCGGTGAAACCAATGTCGCAAAATCCGCCCCCTGCAAATGTCAGAAATGCGGAAGTACCAATCTTACACAAGACCCCGATACCCTTGATACATGGTTTTCCTCTGCATTGTGGCCTTTCTCCATACTCGGCTGGCCCGATGAAAATGCAGAAGATTACAAATATTTCTATCCGACAAGCACTCTTGTTACAGGCTATGATATAATCGGCTTCTGGGTAAGCAGAATGATTTTTTCGGGACTTGCCTATACAGGAAAAGCTCCTTTTGATACAGTCGTGATTCACGGAATTGTCCGTGACAGTCAAGGCAGAAAAATGTCCAAGTCCCTCGGAAACGGCATTGACCCCCTTGAAGTTATTGAAAAATACGGTGCAGACGCTTTGAGATTTATGCTTGTACAGGGCAGTTCTCCCGGAAATGATATGCGTTATATTGATGAAAAAATCATCAATATCCGCAACTTCACCAACAAAATCTGGAATGCGTCACGTTTCCTCCTTATGAACATGACCATTGATAAAGTTGAACTCCCCAAAAATCTCTTTATCGAAGATAAGTGGATTCTTTCCAAACTCAACAGCCTTATCAAAGAAGTTACATATAATCTCGAACAGTTTGATATGGGTGTTGCCGCTCAGAAAATCTATGATTTCATCTGGTACAGCTTCTGCGACTGGTATATTGAACTTTCCAAAATCTATCTCAACGGCTCTGACGAGCAGAGAAAGAAAGATGTTGAAAATATCCTTTGCTATGTTCTCACGGAATCCCTTAAACTTCTCCACCCGTTCATGCCTTTCATTACTGAGGAAATTTATCAGGCTCTCCCCCATGAAAAAGGTTATTTAATGCTTCAGAGTTTCCCTGTTTATACAGATGAACTTGCTTTCCCCGAAGATGAAAAGACGATGGAGAGAATTATGGACAGCATTAAGGCAGTCCGTGAAAACCGTGCGGAACTCAAAGTGCCTAACTCCAAAAAGGCTCACATCACAATCGTTACAGACGTTCCCGAAATCTATGCACAGGCAAAGGACTTCCTTATCCGCCTTGCAAGTGCATCTTCTGTTGACGTTGTGACAAATGACCTTGAAAATACAAACGGCATGATTAGTATTGCAACGGCTGACGCTAAAATTTATATGCCCCTTGCAGAACTCGTTGACGTTGAAAAGGAAAAAGAAAGAATTTCCAAAGAACTTGAAAAGGCAAATAAAGACCTTGCATTCCTCCTTAACAAGCTTAACAATGAGAAATTCATGTCAAAAGCTCCCCAAAAGGTCGTTGACGACATCAAAGCAAAAGAACAAAAAGCTAAGGCTCTTATACAAAATCTTACAGATATGTACAATTCCCTTTAAAAAACAAAAGAGTGAAGATATAAAAGTCTTCACTCTTTTTTGTGCTTTTCACACAATTTCAATTTCAAAAATTTGTAAAGTATTTTTTTAAAGAATTATACCTTTTCGGGTATAATTCTTTTATTTTTTTGCCCGTTAGTGAAAGGCTCTTGCCTTATCAATTTTTAAGGAGGCTAATACAAATGCTCTTGACGGTCAGAAAAAATTCCGATTTCTATGCCAAAATCGACCTTACCGACCTCGACGACAATAAAATTATACTCGATGACGGTGACGAACTTGTTTTCAGCGTCAAAAAATCACTTGTCAGCAATTCCCCCGTTGTCATCAGAAAATCTTTCCATGATTATGACCAGCTTGACGGCTCTTATCCGTTCAAGCTTACAGCAGACGAAACCAACATTCAGGCAGGCATTTATTTTTATGATATTGCACTTAAATGCTCTGACGGTGATTTCTTCCATATCACCATGCCCGACCAATTTGTTATAAGAGAAACCGTTGCAAGAAAGGATTGAAAAAACATGAATTATATCACTATCAATGCAAGCGTTGCCACGCCCTCTACCGAAGAAATGGCTTACGCTCAGACAAACAACCGCCTTGATACCCTTAACAATAAACTTGATACCTCTGTACAGCAACTTCAAACAAATATCAATTCACAAATAAATTCCGTCAATACATCTCTCCAAAATACCGAAACTTCCATTACCAATCTTATCGACAATCAAACAAATGCCGTTGCCGTGCGTATTGATAATATCATTGCCAACAATGCCGACACTGACGGCAATACAGAATTGATTGACATTCGTTCATCTTATGACGGCAGAATTTATTCAAGTGCAGGCACGGCTGTAAGAAATCAGCTTTACAATACAAATACTCTCCTCAACAAAGCCGACAGCGAAATTTTCACTACCACCCTCCAAACTCTTGAATTGGAATATTCTCTCGGCTATCAGCACGTTGACGGCACTTTCTTTGAAAGTCAGCTTTATTCTCATACAGACATATCCGTTTCAGCAGGCGAAGTCTATTATATCACAGGCTGGAATTTCTATAATGTGCTTTTATATGCCATTCTCGACACTGACGGAAATGTTCTCCAACAGGAACAGGAAAGCGGTTCGGCTAATGCCGACGCATACACGGATTTTCAAGTTGTCATTCCGCCAAATGCCGCTGTTCTCCGTGTGAACAGAAAGGAAACTCCCCAACAGTCCAATTTCATTCCCACAGTGAAAAAAGAGGTCAAAACCTCTAAAATCACCTCGGGCTTGAATACGGTAAATGCCCGTATGCAAGCTGTTGAAACTGCCAATGCACAAAATGCCGCCACTCTCGAAAATGCCCTTTATTCCCGAACATCTGCACTTGTGGATATGTCTGCACTTCACACGGGAATGATGATTAAAACGTGGGTGACTTCCGCCAACGTTAATACGCCCTCAACCTATCTCGGTGGAAATGCAAGCCGTATATATACAGACGTTTACACAGTTCATCAAGGCGATATTATCAAATCCGCTTTCCAATTCTCCGACCAAAAGAATTTTACTTATATGCTTTTCGATACAAACGGTGATTTTGTTTCGACTGCCACAGGAACTTCCCTTACTGTCGCAAATGATGGCTATATTATTTTTGATTTCCCCAATTCATTGCTCATTCCCGAAGGTATTGTTATCGTAGATAATGCAGATGATTTCCCCTACCCCGTTCCATACAAGAAATCAAATTTTCAAAAAAATATCGCCTTTGAAACGGAACTCCCCTTGCAAAACATCGACAAAACAGGCGGCTATACTGCCATTTTTCACGATATAGGAATTATTGGCGATAGTTTGGCTTGCGGCTGTATGGAGGGCGTGGACACCTCTACAAACGAATACAAATACACCGACAATCTGCCTTACTCATGGGCTGCCTGCATAGAACGTGCAACAGGCTGTATCTGTCATCAATTCTGCCGTGGCGGTCAGTATCTCCATGACAACAACTGGTATTCCGAATGGAAACAGGCTGTTGCTCAAAATCCCTGCACCGCTTATATCATCTGCATAGGCTTTAACGATTATAATTGGCTTAATCAGTCTGCCGATAATCTCGGCTCTCTCTCAGACATCAACCAGAATTTTGAATCTAATCCAAACACTTTCTATGGACAGTACGGAAAAATGCTTTCCTATATAAAATCCGTTCAGCCCAAAGCAAAAATTTTCCTTGTCAACATGGAGTGGAATTCTACCGACAATTCCTCTATCAATACGGCTATTTCCCAAATCTGCACCAATACGGATAATTGTTATCTTATCGACCTCAAAACCTACGCACATGAGCCTTACTGGAATGTTCCGAACATCTTTAAAACAGGTCTGTATCATAAAAATACCCTCGGCTATCAGAAAACCGCTTGGGATATTATGAGTTATATAGATTATATTATCCGTCACAACATGGACAATTTTACTGATGTGCAGTTTATCGGCACTAATCTCAGACTTCCCACGCAAGCAGAAATATCCTAAATGTTGGGGCTTTGCCCCAAACCCCACAAGGGCTGCTCGCCCTTGACCTCGGCAGGGAGCAAGCTCCCTGCACCCGTCTTTTATCGGCAGAAATTTTTTATCTGCCGATAATTTTTTTACTCTTTGTAAATTCATCATCATTTTTATACATTAAGTAAAACAATATATTGGGAATAACAATGCATATTGCCACTTTTAAAATAAAATTTCCTGTCCACGCACATATACAAGCCGTCACCATGCAAACGCATATTGAAACCGCTGTATAAAAAATCAGCTTTTTCACATAGCCTTTCAACATACTTTTCTCAAACACGCATTCAAACAAATTTCTCAAAAGCCAATTTATCCCGATTAGTGCCGTTGATAAAATCGTTGAAAGCAATACTCCGTATATGCCCCAGAAATTCACCGTCAGCAAATTCAAACATAAATTTACTGCCGATACCGTTAAAGGTCTGAAACGGTCTTTATGCCATATCCCCGATGCATCTTTATATGTATTCAACAGCTGATTGACTTCATATACATAAAAATATATTCCGAATAATAAAACTTCACCGTCTGAAAGCAAATTGCCTGTCCAAATTTCCATAAACGGCTGATACAAACATATAAAACAACTACTGCACCACCCCGACACCCAACATATTATAAAAGTCAGCGTCTGCAAGTCGCTGAAATTTTTTTCTTTTGTTTCGGTAATAAGACTGTTTCCTATGCCTGCCGTACAGGCATTATATATTATCATCACAAAGCCCATTACTGCCGACATGATGAAATAATAATTCTGATACACCCCTAAAACCGTCAGCCCCATAAATGCAGATATGACGATATTATCCGCAAAATTCACCGTGACATAACCTAATTTTGCCGTGAACAAGTCCTTTATTCGCTGATTGATACTTTTAATTGTCACTTCGTCAAGCTGTCCTTTCGGCTTGTAATCGGGATATATCTTATCCGCAACAACTGCTGTTATGATATTCGTCAACGCCTGTGAGAAAAGTAAAATCATCACATACAAGTAATAATTTTTCAAAGCACAAACCGCCATAAATTGAAGTGAATACTGAAAAGTATTCGTTAAAAGCATGATTTTACTTATCACGTCATTTCTTTGAGATGCCTGCAAAATACTGTTTTTATATGCAAACAGCCAATATGAAAGCACCGTTCCACCCAAATTCAGCCAATACAGCACATATATATTGATACTTTCGGGAATATCGCCCTTTACAAGAAATGGCACAAACGGTGTCAATAAAATGCCCGAAACACCTATAATTCCCCCGATTATGCGATAATATTTTCTGTAAAGTGCCGTCAATGCACAAGTTTTTTCCGTGTTATTTTCCGCAAGAGGCTTGTAAATGCTGAATATCATGGCACTTCCCACACCCAATTCCGCTAAATTCAGCACTTGCAGAATTGACGTGAAAAGGCTGTTCAATCCCACGTATTCCATGCCCATGAAATATATTAACGCTGTCCTCAGAAAAAACGGCACTATTATTTGATATACTTTCAACATCACTCCGAAAAGCATATTTCTTAAAGCGTTTTTTCTTCTCATGTAATATCACCTAATGCCGTTAAAATAAATTTATCTGTCTTTCGCCTTTCAACCTCAAAATCAATTCCGCTTTCGGATTTTTGTAAAAGCGTGTCAAACCTTGACTGCATGGCAATTCCCTTACGTTCCACAATTTTAAACGGCTTTCCGAATATAATTGCAAATACACAAGCGTGATATGAATTTGTTACAACTTTTTCCGCATGGTCTATCAAATACAAAAATTCCTCCACACTCCATTGTTCACGGTTTTCATCTATCAGATACTCAAAAACATAACTTTTACTTTCAAAACCTTTCGGACATTTTTCCAAACTCCTCCAATGTTCCTTTGACACATACATAACAGGTTCAAGTAACAATTCCGCATTCTTCCCCGTCATTTCAAAATAAATTTCTGTCCCTCGTTTTTCCCTAAACGATACAAAATCAAATTTTGTCAAACCCTCTTTGAAAATACTTTCATATTCTTTCGGAATTTCACTTACACCGAAACTTGCACAAAATGCAATATTGTTTTTTGTGCAGGGATTTATTAAAAATTCATTGGAATAATACGGGTTGAAAATCTGGTCACTGCCGTACACGCAAATATCCGCTTTTTGACGGCTGTATTTCATTTTACGGCTGAAATCTGCCAATTCATATACTCTGTAATTTCTATCTTTAAAAATCTCCGCAATTTTACCTTTTGTTAATTTCCATGCAAGATACTTGAAATTAAAAAACCTCTTTCCAAAGTTACACACATTCCCATATTGTGAAAATATATAATGCACGGCATAATTTTGCAGTCTGTTACCGTAGTTTTCATAGTCCTGAAAAGTATAAATACCGATTTTCAAACCCTTTCTCTTTATTTTGAAATGCCTGTAAAAAAACAAAGCCACTCCTTTTAAAGAACGCTTCTCACACAATGCAAAAGCCTTTTCAACGACTTCATTTTTCACATCAAAATGCACAAGCAAGTCAAATAAACTTTCCGTCAAACGTCTTTTTGCCACAGCGGAAACCGTACTGTATTTCATGCACCTCTCGCATATATATAAACTGCATTTCAGCATATCAAGCTTTTCACGCATTCCCATAAAACTATGCATTTTTCCATGTTCGTTATCTCTGTAAAAATACCCTGCATATCTCAAAAGCTTGATTTTTCCGCATATTTCAAAATATCTCTGCACAACAAATGTATCTTCCGCATACTCCATTTGGGGAAATTCGACTTTCTCCAAAATACTCCTCTTAAAAAGCTTTCCCCATATACAAGTTGTATATCTCTTTAAAGAAAAATAGTCTTTGAAAATCCGTTCTTTATCTGTCAAAATTTCATCTTCATTTATGTAAATATCTTTTTTAAATTCAGCCTCATCAATAGAATTACAGCACACTATATCACAGCTTCCCATTTCGGAAAGCATTTTTTCAAGAAAATCCCCTTTCACTTTATCATCACTGTCAATAAATGTAATATACTCCCCTTTTGACATCTGCAAGCCTTTTTCACGTGACTTGGAAACGCCCCTGTTTTTTTGATAAAAATACTTGATTTTATCAAACTTTTTGCAAATCTCCGCTGTATTGTCCGTTGAACCGTCATTGATTACGATAATTTCAAAGTCCCCGAAAGTCTGTTTCAAAACGCTTTCAATGCATTCTGATATGTACTTTTCCCCGTTGTAAACGGGTATTATCACGCTTATCATTTCTTTCACCGCTTTTCAATACATACAAAAATATTATCCACCCTATCAATGTTATGTCCATAGTTATCTCAACTGCACCCAAAATTGCATATACATATATAACGCACATCAGCGGATAACAAAATTTTATATTTTTTCTTATGCCGATAACGTGTACCGCTGTCACCGTCAACAATACCGCACATATTATCCCCTGTTCGCATACGCAATTCCAAAAAGCATTTTGTGCATTCGGATACCAGTCCGTTGCACTTACCCACACTTCATAAGCTGTATTATAGCCGTATCCCAAAACCAAATGATTTCTCAATATCAAAGGCAAATAGTCAAATATAACTGTTCTGCCCGTCATGCCTGTTGTCCTGTTGAGAATATTTACAATAAAATATCGTATCGGATATATCCCCGTGAAAAAGTCATATACAAACGGAAATACTGCCGACATTCCCGCTATCCCCACAAATAAAAATCTTTTCTGCAAAAGCCTTTCCGCTTTCATTAAAATAAATACTGCCAATATGCCTATGCCGACCGCACCCGTCATGCAATTCACTTTTGCACTCATGTACAAAGATACTGCAACTATCGCCAAAAATCCAAAAATATTCTTTTGTTTTCCCATGCAGTACAGCACTATCCATTCAATGTGCTTGTACGATACCGTGAATTTATTTCCTAAAAAATAATCATATTTGAACATTTCGGGGTGAAATATCACAAAAAAATCATTGCACATCACATACACAAACGACAAACACAAGAATATTTTTATGATAAAATCCGCACTTTTGACTTTAACTGCATAAACGAATACTTGAAATATCTCAAATATAATGAGTATATGAAACAATCCGCCTGCGACTGTATGAGTATAAACATAATTGTCTTTATTCACAAATGCAGATATAAGCGTAAATATTGAATAAGTTCCCAAAAGTGCCAATATCGGAATATCTTTTTGCCTGAAACGAATTTTCGGGAGTATCAGCGTGAATAAAATCAACGCAATTATCCTCTGTATATACAAATACGGAAATCTCACAAATACCGCATGATACAGCAATACAAGCATTATCCCCAAATAAACCGACTTCAACGAAATTTTGATATTCACTCCCCCTTTAAGCCAATGTCGTCAACTTAACGAAATCAATATTATTATCCTGTCATTCTGAGGAGCGAAAGCGACGAAGAATCTTTGCAAGATTCCTCACTTCGTTCGGAATGACAGTCTTAAGTTGATGACATTTCCCTTTAAGCGTTTTTGCAATCCACGAATTTTCCACTTCAAATGATACTGCAACAAGTGCAGATTGAAAGCACTTTTCTTTATCTTTGCAAAAGTCTTTTCATTCACGGGCATTTCCAACGGCAGAAATGAATTGGGAACGATTTTATAAACATCTTCCAAACTGCTTTTATACCGCATTTTCCTTTCCTGCAAGTGTATATACAAATACTCCTCTTTCACCAATCCGTCTTTCATGTAATATCTATAAACTTTTCCGTTTTCCCATGTATATAAACATTCCGTTTTATCTTCCAAAAACTCTCTTGTTTCGGGCTGAAAGGTTATTTTGATAAATTTATTTGAAAGAATTTTGAAATTCACCGACAAATCCGCTTCATATACCCTTTTGTTATTCTTCAAAAATATATCATGTATATTTTCCCTATTATTCCAACATTCATCAAAGATTACATTTTCACTTGCCGTAAACGCCTTTTTATACAAGTCACCATGCATGAAAAGACGGTTATTTTTATATGTATTCTTAAATATCATCAAATGCCCCAGACAAAATATTTTGTCATATCCTTCAACGAAAAATTTTTTCATATCACC
>Ga0310695_10003237_pt1 | contig 32421 bp, 23 predicted proteins | sample RumenRJG_04DNA_FD_203882 | JGI IMG/M metagenome (GOLD analysis project Ga0310695, IMG submission 203882) | Bovine rumen microbial communities from Lethbridge, Alberta, Canada - RJG_04 (v2) (version 2) | ecosystem: Host-associated > Mammals > Digestive system > Stomach > Rumen | place: Canada...
GGCGTACCCATCTGATTCTCACGCGGTTGGCAGGTTATTGTCAGGAGTCTGGTCTGGCAATGGCAGTGGCTCAGCGGTTGGCGATGTTCAGTCTCTCGCTTGGCAAGGAGCCCGATGTGGTGAGGAAAGTGTTTGAGAATGCCTATCGTGAGGAGCACGAGAAGAAATACCGTCAACGCAAGCATATCACAACACCGATGAAGCACATCCCTGCGGAGACGTTGATGATGATGAAGGTGGATATGTTCCTGAACGCCAATTACGAACTGCGCAAGAACGTGATGCGAGGGGTGGCGGAATACCGTATGCGGACAGGCTACGGCTTCAGCTATCAGGATCTGACGGAGGAGGCACGCAACTCCATCACGATGCGAGCCTTGTCGCAGGGTGTGAAGTGTTGGGATAAGGACATCAATCGCTACGTAAACTCCAATGACATCGAACTCTACGAGCCGATGACGGATTTCCTCGATCATCTGCCCAAGTGGGATGGTAAGGATCGTGTGGAGCCACTCGCCCGTCGTGTCAAAACGGATTTTGAGGAGTGGTCTTACCTCTTCCATATCTGGATGCGCTCGATGGTGGCCATGTGGCGAGGCAAGGGTCAGTTGACGGGCAATGCGCTCGTACCTATTTTAATAGGAAGACAGGGCTGTGGCAAGACCTCGTTCTGTCGTATCCTGTTGCCCAGGGATCAGCGCGAATACTACAACGACCGCATCAACTTCAAGAACGAGCACGACTTGAACCTGGGACTGACCTCGTTTGCACTTATCAACCTCGACGAGTTCGATAAGATCACCCAACGCCAACAGATTGTGTTGAAGTACCTCGTATCAACCTCTGATCTGAAATACCGCCCACCCTACGGCAAAGCCTTTTCGAGTCATCGCCGTTATGCCTCGTTCATTGGTACGACGAACGAGAGTACGCCGTTGACGGATCCCAGTGGCAGCCGTCGTTTTATCTGTGTAAACGTGGAGGGGGACATCGACTTCGAAACACCGATAGACTATCCGCAGCTCTATGCACAGTTGGAGTATGAGGTATCACGCCAACGGATGCGTTACCATCTAACACGTGAGGAAGAACATGCCCTGATGGAACATAATCTGCGTTATCAGAAACTCAGTCAGCTCGGAGAACAGCTGTTGTCACTCTTCGAGAAGCCTTCTGGCACGCCAGAGACCAATCCTGACGGGGGACAGTGGATGACACTCAAAGATATCTCCACCCGGTTGAAGAAAGTCTTCAAGGGTGCCTACACGGAAGATGAAGGCTCCTATATCAAAATAGGGAACTTCCTCAACCGCCCCGAGTGCAAATTCCTCAGCGACCGCAAGTCCTTCGGCATGGTGTATTGGGTGAAGGAGCGATAACAGACTGATTATAGTTGTTGACAATGTCGTATTTGTTATGTTCTGTCATCAGAAAACACTATTCTTCTATTAATCGTTTAATACGCTCCACATCAGTCTTACGTTCTTCTGGAATGACACCCGCCTCAGCATACTGTTTGAAGTCATCTATGAAACCATCCTTTAGTTCGTCTTTATATTGACGGTAAATTTGCTCAGCCTCCTCATACCTGCCTTGGAAGAGCAAAGCGGCAGCAAGGTTTGAGTAGATGTAGTGTTTTGTAGCGTCTATTGCCAACCCCTCACGTGCATATTGCTCTGCTTCAGCATACTGTTTTGCAAAGATACAATACCAAGAATAATTACCTATATTCTCTGCATAATAATTTCGCAGAGACTCAGGGTTTGTCTCATATTTCTTCTTCACAATAGGTAACCATTCCTGATTAAGATGATATGCCGCCAGATAGTCCTTGACTACATTGTATAATTGGCTTAAATAATATAATGAGCCTTCATACCCCTGTGTCTGTGCGGGATTTGTTTGAGAGATTCTTCTGTAGATACTGAGAGTCTCTTCTAATGGTGGTATTGCCTCCTTATATTGCTTCATATCTATTTTGAGGAGTCCTATATTATATTGAGTCTGAGCCACATCGGGTTCGTAGGCTTGCGGGTTAGACCGGGCAAGGCGGCGAAGAATTATCAGTGCCTCCTTGTACATCACCTCACACTCAGTGAGACGATGGGTGCTATAATACAGGCTTGCCAAGTTGTTCAGCGTCTGAGCAACATAGGGCTCGTAGGCCTGCGGATTAGACTGGGCAAGGCGGCGACGAATTACCAGTGCCTCCTTGTATATCGCCTCGCTCTCAGTCATACGCTGGGTGTTTTGGTACAGGATTGCCAGATTATTCAGCGTCATAGCCACATCGGGGTCGTAGGCCTGCGGGTTAAAATGGGCAAGATGGCGACGGATTTCCAGTGCCTCCTTGAACATTGTCTCGACCTCCGTGAAACGTCGGGTACTATAATACAGGACTGCCAGGTTGTTCAGCGTCGCAGCCACATCGGGCTCGTAGGCCTGCGGGTTAGACTGGGCAAGGCGGCGACGGATCTCCAGTGCCTTCTTGTACATCGCCTCGCCCTCAGTGAAGCGTTGGGTATTTATGTACAGATCAGCCTGGTTGTTCAGCGTACCTGCCACGTAAGGTTCGTATGCCTGCGGATTAGAGTGGGCAAGACGGCAATAGGTTTCCAGTGCCTCCTTAAACATCGTCTCGCCCTCCGTAAAACGCTGGGTATCTTTGTACAGGACTGCCAGATTGTTCAGCGTCATAGCCACATCGGGCTCGTATGCCTGCGGGTTAGACTGGGCTAGGCAGCGACGTTTTTCCAGTGCTTCCTTGAACATCGTCTCGCTCTCCGTGAAACGATGGGTTCTCCAGTATAGAATTGCCAGATTATTCAGCGTCGTGGCCACATTAGGTTCGTACGCCTGCGGATTAGACTTGGCTAGGCGGCGATAGATTTCCAATGTATTCTTGTACATCACCTCGCTCTCCGTGAAACGCTGGGTGTCTTTGCACAGGACTGCTAGATTGTTCAGCGTTGCAGCCACTGCGTGTTCGTATGCCTGAGGGTTAGACTGAGCTAGGCCGCGACGGATTTCCAAAGCCCTATCATAATAAATACCAGATTTTCTGAATTGGTTCTGTTCTTGAAGGTATTTTGCTGCATCAAACTGCCACTCAGCATTCGTTGTGTCCAACTCTGCCCTCAACTCTATGTAATATGCCGCGGAATCGTGCTGGTTTTCAAGCTTGAAACGGTCGAAGAATTTGTAACAGTCGGCGGCGATATCCTCCAGCTTCTTCTTCGTACCCTCCTTACTAACTTCCAAGTTCTCTTGACGTTGTGCAAGTTCCTGCTCTTCCTGAGCCTCTGCCTGCTGTTCCTTTCTAACATCTGCAATACGCCCCTTCATGTCACCCTTGGAGCGCAGCAGCGAATCTGCCTCCATCAATCGTCCATTAAGAATGGCGTCACTAATATGCTGGTTGAGAGAGTCCATCTGGTCGTAGTCCATCTGTGAGTACTCCTTTGCCATGTCAGCGATGAGCTTTTCATTGTTCTCTTGGTCTTTATACAGTTGCTGTAGCAGACGTTGCTTCTCTTCCACCGTTGCATGCATAGCATCTATCTCGTCCTCGCGCTGCTGAAGTTGCCGCTGAAGCGTACGGCGCAGCTTACGCTCAGCGTCAAGCTTATCCTGCATCTGCTGCTCAGGCGTTTCCATCACTAAGTACAATGGATTGGCAGAATGTTGGTATGGTTTACTAACGGCATCGGCATCCACCAACTCATAGCCTTTCTTCTGTACTGACTGCACCATATAGGTCTTTGCAGGTACCGCGAACGAGAATGAGCCATTGGCGTTTTTCACCCCGACGCTGTTGCCACCCTGTATGTTGACCGTTGCTCCAGGCAACCCTTTGCCAGCCACATGTTGCCCATTCACCATACGGCCCTTGGTCTTTACATAGCCTTGTTGTATTTGGGCTGATAAAATCAATGGCAAACAAACAATCACAGCAAATAATAAAAGCCTTCTCATCAAAACTTATTTCCGCATTCTCCACAGAACTTAGCCTCTCTGGGATTGGCCGCGCCACATTCCGTACAAAATTTGTTCGAAGTTTTGGAACTATTGCCAGTTGGGGGATTTTGTGCAACAAAAGAATTCTTGGGATTGGTATTAGCAAATTCCTTCTTGATTATGTTCTTGCACCAATCGTCTTTTTTTATATGTATAAGATAAGCAACGCCTAACATCACTGCTCCGCACACAATACCGCGCCAATAGCCAAAAATTGCACATATTATGCCAAAAATGACAAGAAGACGCTCTATATATGAACACATGTGGCTGACAAAAGTTGCTCTCCCGCTTTCGGGATAAACTTTATAGGAAAATTCTAAGGGATTCCAACTCATTACATTCTGATTATTCTATTTTTTACAACTTGCTTCCACACTCCGAACAGAACTTGGTAGAAACGGCAACGCACGTACCACACTCCGGACAGAACTTGGTGCCAGTGGAGGTGGATTGGGAGTCTGTAGCGAAAGCTGATGTACGAGCAACACAAGCCCTTTCAGCAACCTCCAAAGCACGGTCGTCAAGTTTCGCCTGCTCTACAAGGCCCCAGATCTGGGTAATCAATACTGGCCAAAAAAAGAGCATGGAAATGACTGTAGGAATGGCCTGTTGCCCGTAAATGCCGACATTGGCGTCAAAAAACACACCATCATGCTGAGGGGTCAGGGTTATTTTCAAAGCAGAACGCATCCCAAGAACAGCCTTAAACAGATTTCCCTTTGTTACACTGATATCCCGTCCACCACTCATGAGTGAATCGATATTTACTTCGAATCCGTCTATTTCGAAATCCTTACGTATAGCCTCGGCTATCTGCGGAATCTGTGATACGGATGCAGGTAATATTTTCTTTTTACTATAGGTTGCCATAATGATTCAGATTTTGGAGTTCATAATAACGATAGATAGCAGAAAGTACATTGGTCTCTGCAAAAAGCCTCTTAATAAAGAGTTGGTCTTCATCGTCAAAACGTTGCTGAGCTTCGTGTAGCAGGGCGATGACACGTTCAGACTGCAGGCGCAGTTCCTCGTCAGTGACGACACCATCAGCCATGATGTTCTGAAACGAAGGCTCCTGAGCTATCATTTCATCAATATCGATAATTCCTTGTTTGTTGAAAAGCATATTATTTTGTTTTTTATTATTTATAGTTTATAACCACAGTTTCTACAGAACTTCCAACTGGCATCTATATCTTGGCCGCACTGAGGGCACTTGCCAGGGGATGTCGTATCACCAGAAAGAGAACCACCATTCCTGATGATCCGGTATTGTTCGCTTTCTCCCCATTTGAGTATTTCTCTCACACGAACGGCAGAGAATGGATGATCTAGCCCGGCTATAACAGCTAATTGTAATGTCTTGTTCCACAATCCGTCATTTTGTATCTGGTCATAGTTGTCAGCCTGCTTAGACCATTCATTAAGATTTATCTTCGATGTTAGTGACTTGGGACCACCAGAAAGTCTTGCCATAGTACTGGCTACGATTTCTGGTGAAGTGATAATACTTGCAGCACGATCAGCAGAAAGTTCACTCTTACGGCTCCAATAATAAAGGGCATACTGTATAGGTGTAGCAAGTGTCCCTAATATGCCAAGGTTAGCAAGACCGCTACCAAGCCATTGTGCAATGGTATGATAGAGTACATGCCGACAGAGAATATGACCACATTCATGAGCAATGATAGCATCCAGCTCCTCGTCGTTCATCATCTCTACAAGACTTGATGTTACAGTGATATAGATCCGGGTGTCACCGAATGTCCATGCATTCGGATTGGGATCCATCTGGAGATAGAACTCAGGCTCTTGAATCCCCATCTTGGCACAGATGGGCGGCAGATGCTTATAAATTTCTGGAAGCTGAACTTCAGAGAGTCTAATAGCAGAAGCCATGTTTATACCATACTGGAGGTTTTCCAATCCAACGGCCAGTATTTTCTTAATAAGTGATGCAAATCCCGGTATGTTCTCCATTTGCCGGAGCGCAGCTGCATCTTCGGGATGAATAAAATCTGATGGTTTCATTCTTAAGTCATTGATAAAATCCGCTGTAAAATTACAAAAATAATCCGATATAGCAACAAAAAAAGCAAAAAAACATCATTTCGCTCACTTTTTAATCTTGAAGCCGAGTTTCATAATCAGTTTTAGTGTCCCGATAGAAGTATTGCGATCAAACTCCTTTTCCTCCTCTGGCAGATTCTCATAAGGGATCAGACAAGGATGCGTCTTAAGCTCATCATTACGCTGCTCACCATATTTCCATCCTTGATTGATACGCGTCTCAGCCCATACCTCATGTACGTTTTTTGAGATCTGCTCTACCAACAGACTAAATTCCTCTGGCAGCTTGACATCCGATGTATCAATAGGCTGCGGTATGTAATTAACTTCTTCCATTATATTTGTTTTTGTTGTCAAAATGCATCTAATATAATAAATGTAGCCCAATATTTGGGGTCAGTGTATCCTTTACTTTTAATGTCCTGCTGGGCCTTGACCAAAGCTTCCCGTTTGGAGAAGCCATTCATCAGATACTTGTAGAAAGCAATCATCAGCTCGGCCGTCGAGTCATCATACACATTCTTCAGACTCATCAACAGAGTGTGCACCCCAGCATTCTTGAAACCACGTTGCAATCCAAAGACACCGTCACCACCCAGTTTTCCGAGACCTGTCTCACAGGCAGACAATACGGCAAGGTCGCACTGGCGCAGATTCATCGTGGCAATATCCGCAGCGGTGACGAGGGCATTGTCGTCAAGGTTTGCACCAGCAAATGCAAGCAGGCTGTTCTTCATGGACTCTGCATCAGTGGACTGCTTCTCGTTCATAAACATTCCATGAGTGGCGATATGAAGCAGGTTCACATTCGAGTCTGTCAGATCCATAAAGGCCGACTTGCTGGCCTCCGTATCACTAAAACGTGCCGCATCACTCACACCTTTGCTCTTCAAAACAGACAAAATCCCGTCCACTTCACGCAGCGTGTTACCAAGATCGGCAAAGCCTCCAGCATCCCCAGAGCCGCGCAAAGAGGCCAAGGACCGTTGCGTGGTTTGGGATTTCGTCGCCTCGTCATTATAGTTGATATCCCCAAAGAGGGCCGCCTTGGTCGGTTTTACTTCCTCACGCTTATAACACATTTCCTTGGTCGATGACAGCCGATATACCTCATACTGCTCGGAAAGCGGTTTCCCCTTGTATTGCAGATATTCAATAGCAATACGGTTCAGGGCACCGTCAGCAGAGAAGAAAACACGTTGCTTGCCTTCCAAATACTGCTGGAGTGGGCCCCATACGGTCATGCCAATATCGTCCTTTGTGTATAAACCCGCATCCTCCTCTATTTGATTCAGTCTGAAGAGATCACAAACCTTTACCGTCAACGGTTGTGCTAGGTTCTTGGTAAGTATCAGGGCAAAGAGTTGGTTCTCTCTTGATAATAAACTATTGCCCACAACTGCAAACTCTATCGCCACATCAGAAGACAGAAGGACCTTTTGCACATCCTTCCAAGTATATGAGATATAGTTAGTAAAATCAGCATATTCAGCACAACCACGGAAAAGTTCAAGTTGTAGCGTCTGATTCTGTTGTGTCAGCTTTAGTATCTTTTCAAGATCATCATCCTTAGAGGTGTTCTTACGCAACCGCTCTATCTCTGCCTCGTTAGCCATTGACAGCTCATAGATGCTTTTAAGCTTGGCATCTCCTTTGGCTGCAAGAACTTTCTCAAACTCAATGGACGAATTGAGCAAGATGCCCTTTGCCAACAATTCCGCATCGTATGCTATTCCTGACAATTGCTGTTCCAAAGCAGTATTGCCTTTGGGGATTTCAATCAGCAGCTCGAGCATCTGTGAAATGGTGTTTTTCTCATCTTCCCATATTAACATACGCTCTGATTCACTTCGTAAGCGGAACTCATCACGGATGGCTTCACGAACAGCATCCACATACAGGCGGTAATATTTGATACTGTTGTCCCAGTCCTCTTTCAAGGTATAGCAGCCGCCCAGGGTTTTCAAGGATCTGGCATATTGTAGTTTCCCAAGGTAAGTCCTTGTTAGTTCCAGTCCTTCCAACTCCTGTTTGATAATGCCGTCAATCTTCGTCATTCTCGCCTCACGTGACTCTTCGTATTTCCTATCCACCGTCTCATTAATCCCAGCATAGCGATAGCATAATTGGAGTGACGCTGCTGCATCTGCATAGTTTTCGTCCATGCCCCTTTTCTCAAACAATGTCATAGCCTGTTTGTGGTGCTCGATGGATACAGGATACTCGTTATTGAACTTCTCCGCCTTTGCCAATCGCAAGATAGCCTTCGGATAGTCCTCGTCAACCTGGTCATATTGTTCATAATATGTGACTAATTGCCGAAAGCACTCCACGGCCCTACCATAGTCTTTCATTCCATTGTACGCTTTACCCATCTCCTCCATGCATTTGGCAATATTCTTACGTGCAGCCTCCGTATCATATTTCCTGTATATGTCAACCGCTGTCTGATAGGCACTCACTGCTTGTTCGTATTTCTTACCGATAAATGAATAGATGCCTGCATTGTACATGAGACTGGCATATGCCTCTGTCTCACCGTTTATCGCCTTTCTGATGCTGGCTGCAGAAAGGTAATAGTCTGCTGCAGAGGCAAAGTCCCTTGCCGAACCTCCGAGAAACAAAGCGAACGCTTCACTGACCTTCACTTTTATCTCATCATCCATCGGCATAGCCAAAGCTTTCAGATAGCACTCTTTCGCCTTGGCCTGGTCGCCTGTCGCTCCATAATACTGTGCCCTTTCCAGCATACATTTCGGCTCGTCACAGGGTTTTGTCAACTCGTGCTGGTTATGTTCATCGACCAGTGCCATGATACGGCTTAAATTTTGCTGGTCGCCATTGTCACTATAGACGGAGCCAAGGCTGTTGAGCAGATACTCATAGATTTCCCCATGTTTTTCCACCTGCGGCAGAGCCCGTTCCCACATCATTGCAGCTTTTTCTTTGTCGTTAACAAGATAGTAGTAGCGTCCCATGTTCGCAGTGTACATGCCGATATCTTTATGCGGCTTTTTCAACTTGCCGCATAAAGCCATCACCTGCTCTTGCAACTCCACAGCCTTCGTGTAGTTTTTCTCCGCACCAAACGAGAACGCATAGTTGTTCAGCGATGTGATATAGTCCCCACTCAACTCACCTAATAGTTTCTTCCTAATCTCCATGGCCTGTCGGGTACACGCTCGTCCTTCGGCAATCTTTCCTCCACTCATCAACTCACGCCCCCGCTGGTGGAGGCTGTCAGCCTGCTGCACAGTCTGAGCCTGACTGACAATCACCGACAATGTCAATAGCAAGACAATAACAATATTCCTCATCATAGCAACTATCTTAAATCTAAAGAGGTTTAATTTCTAATCTAAAGCATCTAACAATATAAATGCTGCCCAGTATTTGGGATCGTCCCATCCTTTTTCCTTATGGGAGCGAACAGACTGTTTGGCCTGTTCCAAGGCATCATGCTTGGTCTTACCCTCCCCTATCCAATTCTTATAGAACTCTGTCATCAGCAGGCAAGTAGCCTCGTCATCTACTTTCCAGAGTGACATGAGGATACTATTGGCACCAGCTTTCTTGAAACCACGCTGAAGACCAAAGACTCCATCACCAGTGATGTCGCCCAATCCAGTCTCACAAGCAGACAACACGACGAGGTTCATATTGGTATAATCGAGATGGGACAGTTCACGTGCTGTCAGTACACCATCTTCAAGATTGTCAGGAATTGGCGTCTCATCGAATACGGCAGCAGCACCAGCGAAGAATAGTCCAGTGCGACTCAGTGCATCCTCTTCACGAGTATCATCCGCTCTGCTAAAGGAAACGGTTGTGGAATCCGTTGCCGTCCCTGCTGTCTGGTAAAAACCGTGAGTTGCAATGTGTAGTAGCATGATGTTACTGCCACTAAAGCCTTTCACTCTTTCCTCGGTAGCTTCACGGTCCATATAAGTTTCTACAGGAATTAGGCTCCTTTTAAATATGTCGGCAATTTGGACGACCTCTTCGCGGGTACCTTCAAGTGGTGCGATATCAACTCCAATGGCTCCTCGACTCAGTCTCGGCTCGTCTCGCATGGCTATATTCTTGTTATCAGAACTTTTGGTTGAGGCCATGAGTTTCCAAGTGTCAGTATCTAGATAATATTCAATGCCACCAAACAGAGCTGCTCGGTCATTACTGCCCATCTGCCGGCATGATGGTTTCTGGTGGATAATTTCACGTGTGTTGGAAAGACGGAAAATGTTGTATTTCTCGCACATCAGACTGTCGGAATAGAGATCGCGCAGACACTCTATGCCAACACGATGAAGGATACCAGATGGTGAAACATAGATATTGTGGACTCCTTGAAGTGGATATATGGTGGAACCGCCCGCGCTAATATTGGAAGGCCATATACCATTGTATTTATCAAAATAGATTGAGTCGCCGTAATGGTTGATTGTCCAATCAGAGCATGACCTGAATACCTTGGGTGCCTCGTAACCCTTGCGAAGTACCAAAGCATAGTAATTGCCATAGTCACTGGATGGAGCCACATATTCAATAGCTACTTCATCTTCATCGAGGGCATCGCGCACATCTTTCCAACTAGCTTCCAATTCTCGGGTGTAGTCATCGAAAGCCTTTGACAACCCTTTCAACTCCCACCACATAGATTGAGCCTTGCTCTTGAGCGTCTCTATGTCGGTTGGCGGAAGTGAAGTATTGTCCAATTGCCGTTTGATATCAAGATAGTCGCGGAACTTACGCAATACGGTCATGTTGCCAGATTGTTCTATCACCTTAGCCAGTTTCTGGTCAGAACGCAACATATAGCCCTTGGAAAAGAGTGTAATGTCGTAGACGATGCGCGAGATGGAATCACTTCCGTTATACAAAGCATTGTAAGCCTCTGCATTAAGTTTGTCCATTTTCTTTTGTAATTCTTCCTCCCTGATGTATGCATTGCGCTGATCAATGCGAACCTCATCCCATGCAGCAACCAAATTGTCGTATGTATCCTTTGTCAAAGCGTTGGGGGGGACCTCGTTCATGGCATATGCATATTGTATGTGATGTTCAAGATCATCCATTGAAGAATAGTAATTATCATTCCTAATATAAAGTTTAAAGCTCTCTCCTATGGGTGACATAGATGGCCAAGAAGCGTTGATAAACAGTCCCATCCGTGCGTATTCTTTATTCTGCTCATCCATGGCTGCAATGCATAAGCGCTTGACGCGTTTACGCATTTGGTCGGCCCTTATTACCAGTTGATAATCAGTGACACGATAGTCTCCTGCTATATCACACAGCATATTCATGGCTTCATAACACTGCTCGAAGGGTTGTAGTACTGATGTCTTCTCCAGCCATTCCAGTATTTGGAGAAAGTCTTGTTTCAAACTATTTCTGTCTTTAATGCCGAAGTCCCAATAATGGCACCAAACGGCCATTGTCTTTAGGATGAAAAGTTTACGATACGTCATACCATTGTCTTCATCCTGCATTTGAACTACTTGGAGCCAGTCGTTCATCTGGTTCAACACACGAGAACCCAATGTCTTGTCGGGCAACCTGTAGCCGATATCTGATATCATGTACATCGCCTTCAGCATAGCGGAACAAAACACCAAGCTGGGATTGTCATCTCGTTTCTCCATCAGTTTATCAGATACTTGTATAAAATCCTCTTTGCTGCAATGCATCCATGCTATCATTATCATCGTGATGGAAATATCGTTCAAAGGATCATCCACGATTTCATTAAAAAGCCTTTGACACTCCAAGAGTCTAGGTGCGACCTCGTCGCGTCGTCCAAGGGAATCTGCACACATAGCCCAACCTAGGATAACATCTGCCAAGTAATTTGCAGAAATCCTTTTCACACCATATTGGTTTGCAATATTACAATACACATGATAGACAGAATCACTGTATTCGTAATCCTTTTGAAAGCTATGGTCATTCAGAATCATCCATAAACTGCGAGGCATGGGTAATTCTACATGGTCTGTTTTCTCACCGTGAGAAACATTATTCGATTTGAGACCTTCTAACATTTGCAAAGCCACTTCATAGACGGACGAATCAAGACCGAATTGTTCCTTCAGCAGATTAGCATAATAGCCTACAATACTATCGGTCATCAATTCGTCTCCGGTTTTATTAATGGAAACATCTGCGTATTCGCTTAGCGTTTGCATAAATGGCTCGCTACCTAAACTATCATTATGAACCAGCATGAGGAGTTTTGCCTGTAACAGATTCTGCTTAATAAGCGACAGCGCATAGGAAGTGGTGTCACGGCTTAACCCAATACTACCTTTCTCAGCAGAAAGGTTATTGATGTAATTAAGTCCTATCTCTATGCTCGCTCGATTTGCAGCTACAGCTTGTGCCGCATATTTCTGTGACAGCTCTTCGTTAAGAATACTCAAACCATTGCTGTAGGCTTTACGTGCATTTACATACTTTTCTGCTAAAAGGAACACAAAGCCTGATTGATAGAGTTTTGAAAAATCTCGATTTGCTATCAGGAAGTCTTGTATAGGCAAAATTTTTGAAGCCGCTCTTTGAGCCTCGCCAGACATCGCCATAGGGACGGCCAAACTTAAACAGGTCTGGGAATAATCTTTGTTATTCATGCCTTTCTTTTGAGCCATCAGGTCAAGAATCTCCTCTGATTCTGCCAACAGACTCCTGTCAGTTTTTCCCTCATTTGCCTGAACCAACAGCAAGGCATTGGTAAGCATTGGTGCCAGTTCCGTTAGGTCGCCATTGTTCTCTTTCATATCTTTCAACACACCCCTCAATAAACGTTTGGCGGTTTTAAAGTCTTGACGAGCCATATATATATTGGCTTGAACAACTAGCGACAGTAACCTTGGCGAGCTGCCTCTGCCGTTTAGTTCCATCCCAAGCTTTTCTGCGATTATAGCCTGCGATAGAGCTAAATCCCAACGTCTCATAGTCAGATTGTCATTAGCAGCACACATGGTCAGGAAAGCAATTTCCTCGCTTTTTGCGCCATAGCGACGAGTTTGTCGTTCTTCTCTCATCTGATGAACCAAATCATAGCGTTCCATCCTGCCAATCTGCATACACACATTAGCCCAGTTGTCCAACTGAGCGTAACAATCATCGGAATCGCCCTGACCTGATTTCACATAGTAATTATGTAACACCTCAAAACCTTTATCCACGGCATCAGCATCACCCCAATAATCACTTAATTTTATAAATAACTTTAGGGGGAATTCCAGATAGCGCACTGACGGTCCGTATTTCACAACACATGTATCTATCAGTTCCTGAAGTGATTGCTGTGCCTCTGCTTTTTTACCTGTAAGAGCCAACAATTCAATAATCCCACTTTTCGTGCCAAACGACCAAACTGTCTCACCCCCCAGCTCATCAATCTCTAAATTCATTATACGCCGTCCTAGTAGCAAGGCTTCCTGGAAATTGCCTGCAGCATATAGTCGTTGAAAATCCTCTGACATCGAATCACTTGCTACCGTTAATCGACGATCAATAGGGGAAATGTCGAAATAAATATGGTCGGTAGCTTCAGCCTCAGCCAGTCTGCCCAATTTATAATAGCAAGATGATAACCACATCAAACCGTAATTCCTGCGTGATGTCGGTACCTTGTCATCAAGCGTGTCCAGTTGGATTATCTCCTTGAAAATCGGTATAGCTTCAGCAAACTTGTCTGATCTGTAGAGTTCAACTCCCTGAGCAAACAACGCATTACTATGCTCACTTTGACCATAGCATAGGTTACAGACAAATATAACTACGAACGAAAGCAGATATTGTTTATACATAAACTACAATCTTTAATCGGATTCATCCAACAATTGTAATTCTGCTTAGAAATACAGGGCGTTCACCCACTTCCTAATTGCTAATTACTACAAAACTACAGTCTTTCTTTCCACAATTGATGATTTCTAATTCAACTGTGTTACGGCGATCAGAGGGGAGTTCAAATACTGTCTTGCGCTGGGGCATTCCTTTCTTGACATTCTTAGTGTCATCGAAGCGTTTGTCAAATCCGGCACTATTGGTGACGTGAACCTTCATGGTAACAAGACCACCAGCCTCAGCAACGACAGCCAGTTCTTGATGGCCCTTGGAAGCGAAGGTATACTTGGTACTTTTGCCGGCCTTCACGAAACAGGTCTTGGTGAGAATCGAGCCATCGGCAGTCTGGCCACGATGGGCTGTAGAACGGGTAAGATCATCGGCCTTACCATATACATCCTTACCTTCAGCAATGCTGTCGGCGAAAGCTTCATCAAAAACCAGATGACCATTAAGGGATGCTATGCTATCATCCTTACAACGTAGAGAGTTGAAACTGGTAGTACCTGCGGCTTTGAGATCTTTTGCCGACTGTTTGATAGCTGCGGAATCATTGTTGGCAACAGCATCACGCATGGCGATGCAGGCGTTGATGGTAGCATCGATACTCAGACTTTCATCTACCTGATCCTGCGCAGATACGGTTAATATGCCTAATACAGTAAGCAAAGAAATAAAAAGAGTTCTCATACCTTATTATATTTATAGTTATTCTTTTCTGATAATGATGCGAAAACCAACGGTTTTGTCTTTGGCATCTGTAGCGAAGCCCTTACGTGAATCTGCTGTCACCTCTGAAGTAGGAGAGTTATAGTTTCCACCACAGATGGTATATAATCCACTCTCGTCAAAAGGACTGTTGCATAGTTCACTGACATTACCGCTCATATCGTAGAGGTCAAGGGTGTTCGGATCTTTCCCTTGCTGACCGTCGCTAGGATGTGCATGACCTTCAGAATTGTCCTTATACCAAGCCACTTTGTTGACATCATCATCACCAACATATAAAGTTGTTTCTTTGTTTTCGCCCCCATGAGCAGCATACTCCCACTCTTCCACCGAAGGAAGTGCGAAACCGATATTTGTCATGTTGCTCAGACTGTCAAGGAAGACCATACAGATTTCACCATACGAAACTTCCGTCATAGGCAGAGATGTCTGTGTCTCATCAAATTCACCTCCCATGATACCATACCACTGGCCCTTGGTACACTCAAACTGACTCATCCAGAGATTGCCAGGCCTCACTTCTGTCATATTCATCAGAATGGTATCGACAGTGTTCATCTGCCTCATCGTCAGATTTGGGCTGAGTTGAAGGCCAAAATCCTTATATTTCTTCTCCAACTCAGAACGTAAAGCAGAAAGAGTAGCCACCTCTTTATACATCTGGTCAATCTTATTCTGATGTTCCCAGAACCAATAGCAGGTACCCAGTACGAGGGAAATAACAACTACGACACATGCAATGCCAAGTCGTTTCATAAAACGGTTATGAGCATCCTGTTTTCGCAGCGTTTCCTGTGCGGTCTCATAATCTGTGTCCTTATGCTCAGTAGAGACTCTTTCACCGAGCGTTGGAACCAGACGGTTCTTAATCATGAGGTCGATAGTTGCCCCAAGCGCCTGGCCAAAACTGATTTCAGAATGCTGTTGTGAGCCTATGGAATCCTTCAGTAATTCTGGCATGCCTTCAGGGAAGCCATCAAAACCATTGTCCGGATTCACGGGTACGATATGTTTCCCTTGTTCTACGGCCAACGTAATCTCCTTCCGTACCCAATCACCATCATTGGCACACCGTTCCATTGACCGTGCTGACAAAACAAGCATAAAGACGGGTGCTTCTTTAATCGCAGCAACGATCTTGTCACTAAATACACCATCAGTCAGCTCATCGTAATCGAGAAAAACCTTGTATCCTCGTTGAATAAGCATCAGTTGCAGGATTCGGGCATACTGTGCGCCACCTACCCTACGATAACTTATAAATATATCATACTTATGATCTGCCATTTCCTTTTTAGTATATATCTATAAGAACATATGGGAATGTATCATTGGGCTGGTCGAATTTCGTCACGTGCACATCTTCCTCAAGTGTTTTCATATTGAAGTAGGGCGTAATGTGAACGTATTCTGACAGTTTCTTCCTTGCTACCATCCATGCCTTATGAATATCCTTCTCTTGCTGTTTTTCTAATTCTTCATAGAAATAGCTGAATAACTTATACGATGACAAGTCACCAACACTCCAAAGTGACACCATCAGTCCCTTTGCACCAGCCATCTTCAATGCCCGTTGCATGCCAAAAACACCGTCGGCAGTAATGTCTCCTAAAGCCGTTTGGCAGGCTGACAATGCCACCAAGTCAGTGCCTCGCATATCAAACTTAGCTACTTCTGAAGCTGACAACACACCATCAAACATATTCGTGTTAAAATCCTTATCAGTAAGAGCGCTGGAAGCCCCCGAGAATATGAGCCCGCTCTTTGACAACGAAAAGTCTGAAGTAGAGGGTTTGAGGTCTGTTCCGCTATCCATGCTTCCCGCAAAATAACCATGAGTGGAAATATGGACAATCGGATAATGACGTGACAACAGTTGCATAAAATTCTCATCCGTTGCTTTATCACCTGTCAGTAGTGTGTCTGCAGGATTTTTACGGACATCCATTATCGTCTGGATTTCCTTTATTGTACTGGGCAGTTCATTGACAGATCCTTTTCCTGCAAAGAAATTATAAGCCCGCACATCATTGCCAGAGGTGTGAGGATTTATTTTCGCATGATAGTTCATTCCTCCACAAACCAATAATTTACTATAATTAACTGGTTCCTTCTTTTTGGTCAAAACGCGAGTGGAGGATAAACGATAACAATCTATTAGTGTATCCGGGATCATATACTCTATAGCCAACTGATGAAGGAATCCATCAGGAGCAAAATATACTTTCTTTGCATCTCCAATGGCTTTCATGAGTTGAGGGGTCCATATCTGATGGAATAAAACAGAATCTGAGTATAATAAGTTCTTGATAGATGCCAACTGAAATTCTCCCCGTTGATATGTCATACACTGCTCCACATCTAAGTTGTATTGTTCGTTCAACTCTCTCTTGAGAATGTCATTCGTAGCAGCTATCTCTATGAATTGGGGTCTTTCGCTGCTGTTTTTCAAAACCAGACAAGCAAGATGGCTCTCATCATTAGCACCACGATATTGTACAAATTCCAAGGCGCAGTCTTCTGCTTTCAAAACTTTTCTGACATCTTGCCAACGTACTTTGTCTGTTTGACGCTTATCCAACAGGTAATTCTTGCTAAACAATGCAAGATCATATAACATCTCAGGCGCTTCTTCCCCCAGCCGATAGCAGTCATACAAGAAATCGTGTAATGCCAACCAGTTTTGCTCCTGTTGCGATTCCGTCATTTGTGCTAAACGACCACCAACAGTATTTCTCTGATAGTTTACATACTGTTCATAGCATGCTTTAGCTGTACGCTTGTTGTTAATGTTTAATCTGTCGTACTGCATCATCAGTATCTTACCCTTGATACGCATCCAATTGGAGAACAACCGATCTTTCTTCTTCTGACCATACACTATGGCAGAATCTATTTGAGCGATACTGGAATTAAACTGCTCTCTGGAATTGTTATCATTCTTCTCTGATACGGCCATTCTCGCCTTACACAATGCCATCAATGAAAGTGTATTATAATAATCTGGTTCTTCATCAAAGATACCATTATCAAGTCTTTCCTGATAACGAGATTTCACTTCGTTCAAATAATCGTAGGCGTAAGAATAGGCTTTTACTTTATAGAATAATTGGGCCAATTCTTTCAGAAGCACGTATGCATTATATTCACTACCACGTGAACCAAAGATCTTCAGGCTATTCATATAATATTCGTTTGCACTCTCTGCATACTTTATTCCAGTGCTACTCATGTCAACTTCTGCATATAAAGCATTTCCAAGCATTTTAAACAGATACGCCTTATATATATCAAGTGAATCGCCCAACTCTTCAGGAGACTCCCTGAAACACTTAATATAATTGACTATCACCGAATCTAATTGCTGATAATCATCAAGCATATAATAACACTCTGCCTCTGGAAACAGAACATCCAACAATTGTTTCCCTTTCAGATTGCCTGACCGGGCTTCACAATATTTCTTGGAGGCTTCCAGATAACTCCCCCCATCCTTCAGTTCTTTTGCTTCTTTAAGGATTCCTGTAAATGACTGTGCAGACAGCGAAATGGCTGTAAACAAACAAAATACGAATAAAAAATATCTATTTTTCATTATTTCTGTGGATTATAGTTTAAAATAGCAAATGACTCTATAAGATCTTTATTGGCTTTATCATCAAGATAGCAGATGGAGAAGGTAATCACCTGACCTCTGGACACCATGAAGGAGGGGATGTGACAATCACCGTCCTCATTAGCTTTATAACATTTTCCTTGCATATACACCTCATATTTTGAATTCGGATTATGCGGTATTATGAAAAAAGTCTGCATTCCTTCACGTCCTTTTATCATGTATGTCACCTTGCTTCCTCGTTTAACGCTCTTTTCGATAACGGAATAATGAATGTCCAATTCATTACCATTGAGCATATCGCCCTTACTCTCTAACAGTTGGTTCTGTTTCTTATAAACATATGTTATTACCTGATTGAGTTTAAAGCGATTACCCTTGACACCTTTCACTTCATTAGTTTTTTCTTCTTCACTGCCAGCCCATTTAATCTCATCCATTAGAGTAAGTTTTGGTTTTGATGCCGCTGACAATCTGGAAATGGCAGAATTGCGAACAGAGTTGTTATCCTTTCGCAATTCCTTGATAATTTTCGAGATCTCATACAGATAGCTGTCTGTTTGAGCCTGAACCAACACGAAACCGACAGACAATAGCATTGTTAATAATAATTTCCTTTTCATAACTGTCATATTTTTAATTATCCATTATTTCCGGCCAAACATCGTCAGAATACTCTGGTAATCTTGACTCGCCAGGTTCTTTCAATCGTTTAACCCGGTTTGTTTGATCACATGAAGCAAGTCCCTTGAGAGCAAGGTCATGTAAATCTCTCAATTTCATCCGTTGAGACGATGAATAACAGAGACAACCCTTGACTATAGCAGTTAGTGCCGTATGCTCTTTTCGTAACGTTGGAAGTTCCACTTTAGGATGGTCGTGCTGATAGGAACCGCCTTGACCTCCAAAAACATAATGACCAGAAGAAGCATAGCATACTAATGCGCCTAATGACCATACATAGCCCTCTTCACCATAGTTTTCAGTACCTTCTGGTGGATAGAATTCAACAATATCAGCTTCATGAATATTTGCATCAATACGAAAATTCTCTCCATCAACAAGAACTATACCAGGATTTATAACGATCCAAGTTTTTAATTGTTCTGCAAGCACATTGGAACTTAAATCCGATACCATTTTCCATATGGCTTTTTCATTGCAAAAGCCTGCAATAGAGTGTACCGAAAGTTTATTGTTCATATTCACCCCCTTTCTCTTTTTTCATCATATTCCTAATCTCCGTAACAGGAACAGCTTTCTTATAGATACCATTGTCCGAGTCAATTTTAGAGACCACACCTGCTGCAACAATTCTATCGTCAGTTCTCACAAATACCGGTCCACCAGAGAAACCGTGAGTAATATTCGCATCGAACTGCAAGTCTGGGCTAACCCTGTTTAGTGTATCTACCCGGTTTTCCTTGATGAGACCATCTGCGAAAGTAGCTTTCTTACCGCTGGAATTATTGGGGTAGCCTAATACAGCAACGCTTGATGACTGATTCAAGCCTGCTATTGTTGCAGAATCGGCCAATTCAATACAACCTTTCTGATTGACATTAATGAAAACAATATCCCCAAGTTCCATTTCCTGATTGTTGAAATAAGGACGAACAGTCCTCCAATAATAATCTTCGCTGAAATCTGCTAGTTGGAGTACTCCGTCATGATAGCGATTGATATGTACATTAGCATCTGTTGAACAAAAACTGAAAACCGGTTCGTCAGGCATGGTTTCATCGAATATACTGAAGAAAACACGCAACAATTGAACTGCATCCTCTTCATCTTCTCGTTCCTGCATATACTTTTCTGCGAGAATAGCCCACTTCTTCACATCATCATCCTTCATATTCTTAACTTTGGCCGTTAAGTCAAAGTCCTCACCTATCCAGTACTCAATACAATGACGAGCAGTTACCAATAAGCTATCTGTAGTCAGAAATGCCGTCCCTGCGATACCATCACCTTCCATGATTTTTGCAGGTCGAAGAAGTATGGTATCACGATGGTTGATTTCTATCCACTGAACAGAATCCACATGGATAATATAGACTGACGACAGATAGTCTGTCATGTCTTGGTATTGAATGGATGGCCGCCTTTCTTCTGAACGAAGAAGATACATGAGACAGCCAATAGCGATGACGAATGCAAGAAAAACTAAAGAAAAGGCATAAATTGTTCGTCTGCTGGTACGTTGTTCTATCAAAAATCCATCTTTCCCGTAATTACTGTCATAATGGGTATGAAATTCCAACTCCATGCTTTGCCCATCAAAACAGATGACATCACCATCCTTTAGCTGATGAACATAACCAAACCCGCCCAAACCGGCAATTTTAGCTTTTACATGTTGGGAGCGTTGTATCAGTCGCCAACTCTTGCCATCTTCGTTCTCCACAATAGACGCATAGCGCTCTGGTTCGAACTCTCCAGCTTCATATCTGAATCCGCAATCCGCAGTTTCACCGATATGCAACACCTTGTTTGTTGTCTTCAGTACAGTATCTTTGGGATGGAAAGAATTTCCACCTCCCAAGGGTCTCAGTGAATAATAACATTTCTCTATCATATCTCACCTCCCCCTGCTTTCTTTTGCGATTAAAGGAATACATGCCGACAGACAACGGTCATATATTTGCACTGGTTTCCCTGAGCTATCTGGCCGTAAATCCTTATATGCCCTTAGATCATAATGAATCTTCCGTTTCTTGAGTATTTCCTTCATACTAATATCTGACTCAACCTCACGTTGTTCTTGATCGGTGCAGGGTCGCCATCCCAACATCAGTTCCTCCACACTCCACCTGTTGTGTTCCACCTCAGCTAATGTCTCTATGTCTTCTTGCGACATATCGTAGAACTTATCCCAGTCGTCTTCCTTGAAACCCATGGAGCGCATCTTCACACCGATGGTCATGGCATTGTAGATATTCGACATTCGTTTCACTCCAGACACCTCTTTCCAAGCCATCTCTTTCTGCTCTTCGTCAATTTCAACAGAAAAGCGCATGTGGCCATTCCAATTTTCTTCGTTATCATTGGCACAGCGATTGTATATAAAATTGACGTTCTTAGCCATTTTGACGAGTGGAATATTAAAGTCATACCCATATTCCACCATCCCAAAGGGAATCATATGTGGCGTGCAGTCGGAACGTTTGATTTGCCGGAAAGCCTCATCGTTTTGCATATAGACATAAATAGGAATTCTTGATGCAACGACGACTTCGGGTAAATGCAGGGCATGGTTGAGTACTGCCTCAGAATCACCATTGGCAAAGACTATCGTCAGCATTTGCGACGGGGACGTTGACCATTGTTCAATCTTACAGTTTACCAAATTGTCGTAAGGTAAGGCAGAAACAAACTCCCACTCAATATCGACAAAGTCTTCCCAATCCTGATGCACAGGTTTTGACGTATTGGTCACAGCAGGATTCTTTTGAGTGTCAATATACCTATAGTAGCAGTTGTCAAACAGGGGCTTGTATCTCAGAATCCATTCTTTACTTTTCTCAAATGCCGATTCGTCGATGACGGTTATACGAGTCCTGTAGGAGTGACGACAGATATAATTCGGGAAATGGCATACATGGACAGCATTCATGGCCACCTGCTCTGCCACCTGTGACATGCCGAATATGACGAGGTGAACGGTTTTTCCAGATTGTTTTGTCATCGGTTCTCTATCCAGACCTAGGGCAATCGTCTGGCTCCACTGGTCTTCAATCGTGAACGGATTGACCTCCAGACAGTCTTCAATCTCCTGTCGGAAACCTTCAAGACGAATCAGATGAAGCAACGAATGACTCCTTAATAACAGATGACATAACAGTCGCCTATTGTCTTGACGGACGGAAGCATACTTGGCAGCCACTCCCTCCAACAATCTCATGGTTTCATTGTCGGCCTCCATAGAAGGCTTGTTAATATCCGGTAAAAGTACTATCTCCCTGATAGCTGTCAAATCAGTTGTAGCCATCCGATCGTCATCCACATAGTGGATCACTTCGTCACCCCGCTGACTATATTGTCTTGTCATGTCAGAGATGATAGGATGGCTCCCTATTATCAGTATTTTATTGTTCATCATTGAATTGATATTTACGTGGCTCCATCTTAATCTGCAGCATGAAATTTCACTACGACTCGGGCCTCAGTGTCGATATAGCCGCACACATTCACCTCGTCGTTATCTTCCATGCCAAATCCATCCTCATCGGCAAAGTAACGACCATCGGGATATAGCATCCAATCTACACGTGCCTTACCATCTTTGTAATCATCGATAAAGAAACTGAATCTGGCTACCAATGCGGAAGCATAGTGATTGTTCTCCAACTGGTTCACACTCTCCCAGTCGATGTCGTCCTTGGTAAAGCTCACCAGACACCCATCATTATCCACGATGGTATAAGCCTTCCGCAGAGTCGTATTAACAATGATACGCTGTTTGCTCTCATACGATTTATTAGTAAAGCACAACATGCCACAGCCCATATCCCGATGATAATAGTCAGCACTGCTGTCTGGCTTCTTCAGCTCTGCCATCAGTTCGTCGAAAGTAGGGTTCAGTTTCTTACGTCGTTCATCACTTTCAACGTAGTTCTTAACGTACTTGATAGTGCCCAGATCTTCTTCAAGCACTTCTGTCAGGAGTTCACAGAGTTGTTCGCCAGATATCTGCCCAGGAATAAACGTCTTCTTTTTGTTGTTCCAAACAAACTGACACCCTTCACAAGCAATCATGGCATCGCGCAACACCTTATTCTGATTAAACATGGCACACAAGGCGCGGAACAGGAACTTGCTCTCCTCAGCTCCTTTCTGTGAGATGGTATCCCATCCCCATCGGAAGGAAGGCTGAGACATTTCGCACACAACGAAATCCAACAAACTACGTCGATCATCATCACCCAAAGAAAAAGAGTGATTCCAGTCCGTTAATTCATTGGCCGGATACAGGATGTTATCTGACAAATCGATTATTCTCATTGATCCTAACTTCAGACTAACGTTATTATTCTACTTCTTCATTGTTTAAAGAACTCTTAGGAAATCCTGGATGGCGAATACGCTTCAGCACAAACTGACGATTACCTTCTTTGCAAACAATCTCATCGTATTTCAGATCGATGATAGCTATTAAACGCTCATGATTAACTGACTCACTCACATTGTCATTAGTCACTTCTGTCTCATTGATTTTTATTTGCATTTCATCAATGTATTGCCATTTCCCCTTACGCAGAATGTCGTCAGAATTTCCGTACACCCAAGTACCATCTTTATTGAACACCTCTATCACTTGAATCTTGCCTAAAGTATCTGCATCTGTTGTCCATGATCCTATCACCATATTCGCAATCTCGGCTTCCCCTTTTGCATAACCGACTCCAAAGACAAACAACACGGATATGACGATTAGCGAAACAATGGCAACAGCGAAGACTCCTATAACAGCAATCATCACTTTAAACCACCCTACTTTTGATAATGGGAATTTCATTTCTTAGTTCATTTTACGTTTTAGCTCAATCTGATTGTCACCATCCTTATATATCAGCTGATCATTGTTTATGGTAACAATCACATAGATCTTGGCATTAGCAAACGAATCGTACGTTGCCCCTACCCTGATCCCAGTTTCGTTGATCCGAATAGTGTCTTTACCTTCCAATGTCCATCTGCCAATGGTCTGTATTGAATCTGAATTTTCTCCACGTTGCCATGTGCCATCCGCATTAAACACCTCAGTCACAGAACGCTTGCCTAAAACATCGGCATTTATTACCCATGATCCTACCATCAACTCTTGATAAGAAGGGGAGGCATCCGACTGCGACTTGTGATTACAAGAGAAGGCGAGCAAACACAAACATATGCTACCTACAACCATCAAGGCTTCACGCAAACTTCGTTTTATTTTACCAATCATGTTATTCATTTCATCATTTCTATTATTTCCTTTTCATCGCATCTTCGGCCCACTTCATTCTGCGTTGAGCTTTCTCACGTGCATCTTTAGCCCAAGACAATCTTAACTGAGCCTTTGACAATGCATCATTAGCCCAACTAGAATAGCGTTTAGACTGATCAAAATCCTTCTTACGGGCATAGTTTTCAGCCTGTCGCGTATAGTCATTGGCCTTATTGGTCAATTGCTGAGCTTCACGCTCATACTTCTCCGCTTGCTCATTATATTGTTGAGCTTCACGAAGGTACTGCTGTGCTTTGTCGGCCTGAGCAAAGCCCAGCGTGGACAAAGCCAGCAATAATGAAAATAATAGTCCTCTCATCTTTGTCACTATTTTCTCTCTGAATTCTGAGCTATTTTTGCTGCACGCACAGAACGCTCCATATCCCGTTTATGTAAGTCGGCAGTACGTTGAGCAGCTGCAGCACTCTTATAGTCTTTTTTATCCATATACTCATCGACCTTTTTCATGGCTCTTTGATACCTGTCTTGTTCGCGGGCAGCATCTTTTACATACCATGAACTACTCAATCCCATCAAAGTGCCACGCATCTCTGGAGTACGGTAGTTTCCATAAGACAACTGGTCAGCATTGGTCTCTTTAAATTTCTCCATCAACTTTTCCCAAGTCGGGGTAATACCCTTTGCTTTCATTTCAGCCACGCACTTCCTGCCATATTCCAAAGCCTGTAAGCGAAGTTTTCCTCCCGGGTGGGTGATGCTGGCACGTTGGCTTCCCAGAAATTTCTCAAAATTACCTGCCTTCATCTTGTTCATCTCACAAAAGGCTCCTGTAAAGAAGTCAGAGCACAACTCATTGGCCCAAGAATTTTCCCCTTTGAAGAAACGCTGCGAAATGCGGTGTCCACACTCATGTGCATAACACTTGGAGATGTCGGCAGAGGTTGTAAGTCCACCACGTTTCAACTGTGCCTTATTATAATAGAAAACATCATCATGGAATGTCATTGGATTTGTTGATGATACGGCAATTCCAGGTCCTTCCTTGATAGGTATTTCAGGTAGTCCGAAAAATTTCGTCGCCTTCCGTGCCGCATCGGTAATGGTTTTGGTTGAAATATCCGCACCATCCATAAAACTTGGTACTACATCCTTCGAGAACTTACCATCTCTCAAGACCGTCTCACTCTTGATACCATTCTCACCGGTAAATGACTTTACCAAATCTTCGATTCCTTTTAATAATCCCATAGTCTTATTCCTTTAATTTTTGTTTTCATCCTGTTCTTCTTCCTCCAGTCCGAATGTCTGACGCATCCACTCTTCAAAGAAATCGGTGGCATTCATCAGACAACACCCCTTGATATACGCCATCAATCCAGCCTGTCTGTCAGCGGTAGGCGTGCTACCCTCCTCAACAATGGCTTCCATCACCATGTTATTCAGTTCATGGATATCTTTAGCCTTCGCTGAAATATCAACAAAACGCTCGACCCCAACAAGCAAAGCATAGAGCACTGCACATATATCCGATGGTTCGTGGGGCTGTGCCTCTGAGTCATAGTTCACAAGCTCCGGATCCATATCTAATTCAATATCGTGCAGTCGAAGAGCCAATTCGTATTGTTGCTTGCCTGTAAGTGTATGGTCATTGAACAACACTTCCATCAGATATTCTACTGATGGTTCTATCTCTCCACCGAAACCAGCAAGCAAGATATTCACCATCCGCTGAGGTTCTTCGTCATCAGGCAGATTCCTCAGCATCTCGTCCACATTTCCATCAGCATCGAGCATGGGTAACTGTAGAGGTTTCTTGTACTCATACGGACGTTCATCAGCATCGTAACGATCTACCTTGCACAATACAGCTTCTTCCCAGCCCTTCTGAAACACGACAGCCACACCTGTCTTCAATCTTGAGACCTCTGTCTTCTGCTGTTCCGTTAGCGAAGTGGAACCTGCGGCTATCTCGCGGTCATCCTTGTTCGGCAGAGCCATAATAATCTTGGTATTGGTATTACTGATAGCAGAGCGATCAAGCATAGTCGGTGACTGGTCGGCTATAATAAACCCTTCACCATAGGTACGCATCTCCGCAATAGAACTACTAATCATTTCAACTGATTTGCCCAACACATTGCTACCCTCCTGCGACTGAGCAGTAGAAGTGGCCTTCAACAAGTTATGAGCTTCCTCCAAGACCGTCACATGGCGCAATGGCAGATTCATACCAATACCTTCCGACATTCTGAACTCATTGAGGCGCATCACCAACACACCCATGATCAAAGCCTTCGTCTCCATACTACCTACCCGGCTCAGGTCGATAATCACATTTTGGTTGAAAAGCATCTCGTTGGAGGCTTCCTGGGTGGGAAGCAGATCATCATTGAACACCTGTCCCACAATGCCATTGGTCAAAGATTCCAGACGTGTACCTAAAGCTCCCTTATAATCACCCTTCGAGTCTGAAGAATACTCTGAGGAATTGATATAAGTATTAAGTTCGCGTATGACATCTTTGAATGTTGGATAGACCTCAATGACCGGTTTAGACTTAATGAGATCCCAACCACATGACTGATAAGCATTAGTAATCGACTTCTTCAACACAGCAGGCATAGCTGCATACATAGGCCAACAGGCACTGAAAATATCTATCAGACGGTCGATGTGCTCTTCGACATGTATCCCCTTTGGGAACGCAAAAGGATTGATTTTCAGCATGGTCATCAAATTGGGATTGGTGCCATACACTTGTACATCCTTCATATGGCCAAATACATTCTTATACTCACCCTTGGCCGGTTCGATAACCATAAACTGTCTTCCTGCCTGCATCAACGAATGCAGTAACATATATACAGTATTCGACTTTCCGCAGCCTGTAGAACCTGTGACGAAGGTATGTGAAGCAAGAGAGTTGATGCCAAGATCGACAGTATTTGTCGGACTGACATTATCCAGGTTGATAATACAACCTAATCGGAATGTATCCGAATTTTTGCGCTCCGCCACCACCTTATGTCCGAATGTGGCCTGCTCTCGTACCAAAAGGCCTGGTACAGACTTCCGTGGCAGACCTATCATGAGCGCCATTTCCTTACTGCTGTTCATGGATGTGGAGCGTAGTACGACCTCGCGCTGTCCACCTTCATAATGATACGAAAACATCGGATGTTCGAAAGTGCTGACATAGTCGCGCAGGAGTCCGAAACCCTGTTGTCCGTTATACCAAGTGTTGACAGCTGAAGTCTCTACTCCCGAGGTCTCCCCTTGCATGATACTACGGAAGATGGTGGCAGCCGTCTCTGCTGTGGCACGGTCGTTCTCATAGCTTAGGAAATAGGCTCCAGCAGACCACAGGCCCGTACTCTCGCTCTCTGCGATGCGATCCAACTGCTTGTCGATACGCTTCAATATCTCCTGGATATGCTTGTCCTTACGTGTAACGGTGAAACTCTTTGTCTCACCAATCGTAGAGGTCTGACCATCGGTCTCACTGAATGATTCGCTGTGACTGGTCCCAACGGTATGACTTTGGCTGGATCCTTCGCTCTCGCTGTCACTCTTACCTAATTGCTTGCCACCCATAGCACCCATAAGCGAACCACCAGCTCCAAGTCCAATCAGAGCATAGCCAAAAGGAAGTCCAGCCCCCGTTGCAGACAACATCATACCAGCCGTAGTCAATGCGCCTGAGACCGACCCAATAGCCTTGCTGACACGTCCAAACATATTATCGCGGTTAACGGAAGTGCCATGAGTGGAACTGGTATTCGTACCTTCGGAATCAGAAGTACTCGTACCCTCTGAGGTCCCCCGTGTACGACTGAGCGCATTGGCCAAAGACTCGTTAGTGGAATAACTGACCTGTTGCGTCTCACGAGCCGATAGCTGTTCGTAGACGAACTCATAGCCATGACGTACATTGCGTATCTCTTCGGCAGACATATTGCTGGCCAAAACAATCGCTGTATAAGTCCTACCACGCATGGCAATAGCCAGTTTCTCTATACCTTGTATGAAATTGGCATTGGTATATGTACCTTTTTTATCTTTATATGATGGCACACCGACACACGAACTGATTGTCCCAGCCTCAGCCATGCGATCAAGCAGATTATCCTGACGACGACGCTGGGTGTTGGGTATCTGTTCATAGTTTTTCTCCAACTGTATGCCAGGGAACTGACCTGACAATGCACTACGCAAGGTTTCTGCTAAATATCTGCTGGTATGATGCTCATCGTGACCACGTAATCCAATATAGAAATCCGTATCATCACCATGACCATCCAGAACAAGGAACACTGACACATCGGCAAACGTCATAGCACTCATTACACTGGCGAATTTGTCGGTAGCATACTCGTCCTTTTCATATACGATCTTATTAACCTTCATCAGATACACCTCCTTGGTGTCCTGAAGAGAAGCTGGTTTTACCAAAGGCAACTGCGGAAGAATTGTCAGATAGTTTTTCAACACCACATCGTCCACCATATTTAGGGCACCCTCCGCTTGTCGCTGCAATTCGTTCATCTCAGTTCCTAGCGCAATTTGCGTCTTATGATCATCGTCCAACGTTGGCATTAAGTCTCTATTCCCATTATTCTTTCTATCCCAATAATCGCTCATATTTTATCATCCTTCCTTTCGTTGTCCTTAAATATTATTTTTGCTGCTGCAGCAACAGCAATGCCTGCTGATAAGGCAATGACTACCGCATCTCTAGTAGTGGCACCCAACAACTTGGAAAAAACACCAGCTGCTACACCTGTAACAAAACTTGTAGCTACAGATTTCGTCCACTCTTCTGAAGAAAACTTCCCGCATTTACTACCACGATTATCGTTGAATGAATTTTGTTCCATCTTTTCCGCCTTATCGCGAAGGACAATAGAAACTACTTGCTCATAATGTTGTAAACGCTCTTTCGAGAAATTGGCATCCAAAGCGTTTTTTAGTTCCATCAATTCTGCTTCGCTATAATCCTCAGCAGGTTTGGTATCTATTATCCCATCTAAAGGCTCATACAAGTTATCAAGGCGTTGTTCGGCATACGCTTTCATCTCATGATAGCTGTCGCCACGTGGGTCAAGCAGCATTTCGTTAGACAAAGAGTAGCGTACACTTATCACGTTTCCGTCCTTTACGGCATCTACAAATTTCTGTTTCATATTGAGTTCCTGTTAGAATTTCACAATACTGTTTACTCTCTTCTCAATATTCTCTAACCACTCCAACTGGTTCTGGCGTTCAGCAATGTCAGCATCCATTTCCTTCACACCCGTCTCGTATTGTGAAAGCATGCTGAGCTTAGAATCAAGCACCTTATCAATCTCCTGCAACTTACGATTGATAAAAGACTTTACCTCGACGGTTTCTTGCTTAACATAGTCAAGAACGACCTTTTCTGTATTTGCAAGGTCCTCCTGAATAGGCTGCAGAAACTCACTGGCAACAACACTCATATCGACATAAGTGACCTGTTTAGGAAGCTCTATTCTACGAATCTTAGACTCTGTTTTTCGGGTATCACCTTCCTTCGCTCCTTTCATTCCGCCCCAGATAGCACTAACAACAGGAACTGCTAGTGCAACAGGACCACAGAGGAGAGATACCACCCCTGCTGCTGCAAGACCCAAACCACAAGCGCCAATTGCATCTCCTATGATATTTGTACTCTTGTCGTAACCTGATGTAACTTGATATGTCTCCAATTTTACTTCAGTCTCATTCTTCACCTCAGAATTCGCTTTTATCAAGGCATTGATGTCTTTAACTTCAGAAGCCACCAGTTTTAAAGGATTCAATTTTAATTTTTCGCCTTCAGAACCCATATTCAGATCCTTGAGGTACTTTTTGTACTCAGAAATAATATTCTCAACAGTATTTTTATAGGTATCGACAATAATTTTTTCTACTTCCACCTTCAATTGTGACTGAATAGACTGGCTCCGCTTTTCTATATCAGCACACTGCATTTGGGCCTTGCTGAGTTCCACCATCGTATCGCGACCAGCCATCATCTTAGAAATATCCGTTCGCAAGCCATCAAAAAGTAGTTTAATCTCACGTTGTGCCCCACTGACAAGATCGAGTTTTTCCACTTTTGCCGAGAACGTTTGGGCATTCCGTGCTGTTTCAATGTTCTTACGAACCTGTACGATCTGACGCTCCATCTCTGCCTTGACAGCCTGATTCTTACGAAGTGACTCGCGTAAGCTGGCCTCCGCTGACAATTCTTCCAGTTTGCTGTTGAATGCCAAAACAAGATCCATGACTTTCGTAGTGCGAGCATACTTCTTGACATAGAGCTTGATTGCTTCCTCTAAAGATACAATACCTGTGTATATTTCAACCAAGTCGTCAGGGGAGGCATTTTTCTTGCCAGTCTCAAGTGACTTCTGTATTGATGATGGAAGATGGGAAAAATCGGCATACTGATCGAAACGCATTTCCTCAAATGCATCAGAAAACATACGGTAACCTTGAAGTACTGTGCCAAATCTGTCCTTTTCACGTAATTGCAATGCCGGGAGAGCTGCTACAGGAAAGATATTAGGATTGCGTATGCCACGATCCTCCAAATCCTTCTTTACACCTTCCAATACCCTGCGTATGCAACCTGGTCCATCGTGCTTGGGCTGTGGATCGAAACAGTTGATCTTGTTGATAACAAACAAGAAACGGTCTTTTGACTGTTTGCCACCTTTTTTCATGCAGTTGCACACATAGTCAAGTAGCATTTTCTCATCATTGATACCTATCTGCTGAGCATTCATCACGAAGAGTACCATCGATTTGTCAGAGTTAGCTATCATACGATAGGTCATCTCTTCATGTTGCTTGTTACGGGCATTGTTGGGACCCGGAGTATCTATAAGTACTAACTTCATGCCGGAAGCAGATACAAAGGGAATAGGCCCCTCCATATCTATGAGAGAAATATTCTCATCCTTATTCATCTCCTGTGTATCCTCCAGAGTCACTTCTTCAAGTGTCTTCACGAGTTCACCTTCGGGGCTGTATGCCTTAGCTTTAAACGACTTTGCTCCATCGACATCCGTAATACGGACAATGGTAGCCGTAGTAGCCTCGTTAGCAGAAGGCATCTGTTCGCTGCCTAACAATGAGTTGATTAGCGTAGATTTTCCACTACTCATAGTAGCTACGACATTGATCTCAAATTCCTGATTCTTGGCTTTTTCAAATGCATCACGTATCTCCTGTGATTTCAGTTCCTGAATGGGTCCATTCTGTATTTCATTAAAAATAGTCTCAATGGCGCCCTCTGCTTCAGCAACATCTGGCATACGCTTAAAAAAGAACTTTGCAGTTACTCCACTGGAAGACTGGTTGAATCCTGCCCGTAGATCAGATAAGTCATCTTCTGTACCTATAAATCGTACTTCCCAGTCTTTATCACCAAATTCCATCACCAACCAGTTAGGCAATAATTCTGCCCACTCTTGTAAACGAGAGTTGCCAACGTTCAGAGAACTGTCCATTTTGGGCTGCACACCATCGATGGCAAATTCGGTAGAAATGCAGTAAGGATTGTACTTAATCGTTAGTTGTTTCATAATTTATAGTTTATTTTATTGATAATTCCTTCTAGTTTCCATTTTTAATATGTTTAGAATAGATACTCTTGTAGAGGCATTTAATGCGGTTAGTATTATATTCTATTCTGCAAAGATAATCATATTTTTGGAACTAACAAAATAATTAAGCTTTTTTATAATGAGCCACACTGGTATCTTGAAGTAATCATATCGGGAAGAAAATTATTCGTTTTTTATTATCTCATTCAGCCAGGAAGTAAACCATATAATCGTCGTATCGTTCGCTTGAGTGGAAGTTTCCAACTGATCATAGGGGCGAATGTGACAATGGATGAATTCTTTCTGCTTTTCTGTCTTAAACAATTGCTTCTCTTCGGGGCTTGCACTCAGCGAATAGGCATCTTCTGCCGGTTCTGGCTTACGGAAGCCCATCAGCAATTTCTCAACATTCCAACGGTTATGTTCCGTAAAGCCATATTGTTTCAGCATGTCAAGACTCATCGTCTCACTATCCTTTTCGCTAAGTCCACTTGCCTTCATGGAGCGGATTCTGAAAGGAATACTATATGCAGCGTAAAGACTTGACCACTGCTTGGAAACTTCACATT
>Ga0310695_10003238_pt1 | contig 32408 bp, 33 predicted proteins | sample RumenRJG_04DNA_FD_203882 | JGI IMG/M metagenome (GOLD analysis project Ga0310695, IMG submission 203882) | Bovine rumen microbial communities from Lethbridge, Alberta, Canada - RJG_04 (v2) (version 2) | ecosystem: Host-associated > Mammals > Digestive system > Stomach > Rumen | place: Canada...
CAGGCCAAGGGCACCATCATCCGTCCGCAGCCGGCTATGGGTGACGTGCTCCGCATTACCGTCGGTACCGAAGCTCAGAACAAGAAATGCCTCGAAAACATCAAGGCATATCTCGGCAAGTAAACCGGGAAAGAGACTGCGCGAAACCCGCGCCTAGCGCCAAAGCTCACGGCGTTGCCCGTGTGATTTCTAAGCGCGGTTTTTGTAGCAGAAGCCAAGCAGAAAACCTGGTCCGCGAGGGCCGGGTTTCTTTGCGTGGTAAAATCGTCCGCGATCCGGACACTCCTGCCCGCGAAAATGATGAAATTTGCGTTGACGGAAAGCATGTAAAAGCAAGCGAGTTCATTTACTTTATGATGAACAAGCCGCGCGGCTATGTCACTACGGCAAGCGACGAAAAAGGGCGTGCAACAGTCATGGACCTTTTCCGCAAGCAATACGCCAAGATGTTCCCCGGCAAGCCTGTGCCGCATATTTCGCCCGTTGGCAGGCTCGATGCCGCCAGCGAAGGGCTACTGCTATTTACAAACGACACGCAATGGGCAGACGCGTTGTTAAAGACGAAAGAGGACAAATGCGTAGAACGAGCGTCGCGGACAAACTCGCTTGGACATGACCGAGTTCAGCATTTGGGACTTGAGCGAAGCGAAAGTCCAAAGACGAGAGAGCCGCGCAATCCAAATGTCATCCTGAGCGAAGCGTCAGCGAAGTCGAAGGATCCAGTAACAGTCCCTCACACAAAAATCTACCGCGTTCAGGTCGCAGGAAAGCCAACTGCCGAAGAACTTTCGCAAATGGAAGCGGGCTTCAATGTACCGCCACGAGTCTTTGGCGAACCCGAAGAGTTCATGCACGCCGTCAGCGCCAAGCTCTACAGCGCAGGCGAAAAGAACTGTTGGTTAGAAATTACTTTGGACGAAGGCAAGAATCGTGAAATCCGCCGCATGCTCGCGAAGCTCGGCTACGAAGTTTTACGCCTTGTGCGCATCAAGTTCTGCAATTACGAATTAGGCGATTTAAAGCAGGGCGAAATTAAGCAGATCGCGGCTTACCCGTCCAGCCAAGCTTTTCGCGAAGAGCGCCTACAAATCCCGTGTGACGCATACGAATAAACGTCGTCACAAGTTTACTTTCAGACAACATCACGTATTCATCCGGTTTCATTTCAAGCGTGATGCGCCCGTCAAAAACGAGATCGAGCGAGCAATTCACCGCCGAAGCCATTCGCAATTTTTTATCCGTAAGAGAAAGCACAAGCGGACGCACCGAGAGGCTACTCGGAGCCACAGGCGTGAGCACCACCGCAGGTGTCGAAGGATGGATAATCGGGCCTCCAGCCGCCAAATTGTAAGCCGTTGAACCTGTCGGCGTCGAAACGAGAATCGAATCCGCCCAGTATTCTGTCAGGCACGTATCGTTATAAGCGACATTAACATTCACCATGCGTTCCGGAGCGTGCGCGCGCACGTGGACTTCATTCAAAACAGTCTGCTTAGCAATGCACTTTCTGCCGTGGTAAACCGCCGCCTCGATCATCATGCGTTCACGAGTCGAGAAGTCACCCGCCAGCAAGCTATCGAGCGTCTTGGTCAAGCCCTCCACACGCGATTCCGCCAAGAATCCCACGCGTCCGGCATTCACGCCGAGAATCGGGATGTTATGACCAAGTGCCATATGCGCGGCCGTCAGCACAGTGCCATCACCGCCAATCGCAATCAGCAAATCCGTCTTCTGCAATGCAGATTCTTTTACCACGCGAATCGGCTTTTTCACGAGTTCCTTGAGGGAATCGAGCGCGTAAAATTTCACCTGCGGGTGTTCAAGCGCCCAAGAAGTAATCTGCTTCAAGGCACAAGCCAAGTCAGAACTTTTGTCCTTAAAACCGACAATTCCAATGTTGCTGAAAGACTTTTCCATTTTCATCCTCAAGTTTCGCGATTTTACCGTTGCATTCATTCCCTGCGTCAGCCAAATTTCGTTCCGTGCGTAGCCTTCTATACGTTCCGCGCGCAGTCCCTAGCCAGCTTTCTCCGCGTTCTTCTCTGCGTTTTCAGCGACAAGCACATTCGCGAGCTTTTCGACAACGCCTGGGAACATCGCTTCGACCTTGTCCATATTTTCGACCGTTTCATCGTTCTGGAGCGCAAGCGACAACACGCTCAAAGCAAGCCCCATCTGCGCCGAATCGCCACCATCAAAATCGCTACCGTTCACAATCGTTTCAAGGCCGCGAATCACAAGGCCATCGTCGTACACGCCGACTTCGGCACCCGTCTTGCGCAAGTTCACCGCCAAGAATTCATTCTTGGGGCGCATTTCCTTGCGGACTTCCTTGGGTACACGCAAAATCGTTTCGCCTTCGCCGTAGCAAGCCGCCACAGCCAACAGCGGGTATTCTTCGAGCGCAGTCGCAATCACGTCTTCGCTAAAGCGGCGGCCCTGCAAACGCTTTCCAGAAGCGAGCGGTTTGATTTCAACATCGCCAAAAACGTCGCCATACTTTTCACGACGGCTCACCGTTTCAACGTTAGCACCCATGCGCTTGAGGCATGTGAGCGCACCCGCACGGCTGCTGTTCAAGTCCACGTTCAAAAGCTTGATGACGTTGTCCTTCGGCATGTTCCCGACAGTCGCGAGTACCGCAAATGCAGTCGCTTCCGTCGTATCGCCCGGCACATAGTATTCACGCGCCGTAATCACCTTCGTCTCCGAAAGTTCCGTAAACTGCGTACGTTCTATTTTCTTGCCCTGTGCAATCATCAAGCGGCGTTCGAATTCGCTCAACTGTTCCATGCCACGGCCTTCATATTTCACAGCCGCGCCAAAGTAGATGAGCATTTTCGTCCACTGGTCATGCACCATAGACTTTTCTTCAAAATTCAAATAGTCATTGCGGATAAGCGCACGGAGCAAAAGCCTGTTGCGCATCACAGACGAAACGTTTCCGAGAGAATCCTTCTTGACGTTCAGTTCATCGCGCAAAAAGTTAAAGACAAACTTTGCCGGTTCGTCTTTTTGCACCTTGATCTTGAAATATTTCTGGAGCGTTTCCTTCGCTGTGTTCACGCGGGCAATGCCGGCATCATCAACTTCGGCGGCAAACGTGTAAAGCTGTTCATCGTCCTTGCTCGCAAGCGTCCAAAGCATCACGTTATCGGCTTCGCCAAACTTGAACGGAAGCATGGTCGGAATAGAGTACTGGAACCCCTTGCCATTCAAGACAAGCTGATGCCCTTGCAATTCGTAAGTGAGACCAAATTCTTTCAGCGCCTCGGCATACTTTTCACTACCACTTGCCCACGCAAAATTTTCCAAAACGGTGCGGCCATTCACCAAAAGCGCCATCACCAACGTCAAATTCATCCGTTCACGGTCGGGATTCATCAAGAATTCCATCGTCTATTCCTTAAGCAAATTAACGTCTTTCTTTAACTTCGTATTCCAAATATTGAAGCGTCTTCACGGCACGCGCCGCTTCTTCTTGAGTCTTGAACGCAAGCAAAAGCGTACCCGCCACATTTTCGCGGACCTTCATGAGTTCTATGTCGCGAATGTTGATGCCTTCTTCAGCAAGCGGCTGCATCACGCTCAACAGAGCGCCCGGCTTATCCTTGAGCTGGACCGTAATTTCGTAGAACGAGTTCGTGTTATTGCGACCCGGTGCAAACAAGCTCGCACGGCCATCGTTACCCGCCTTGAAAATATCGGCAAGCGCCTGCGAGTTATCGGCAATCACGCTATGCTCGTCATTTTCAAAATCACCCGAAGCAGGCTTACCGTCCTTCACGACATTGAGTCCGTTCATCGCCGCAATCGTCTTGTCGAGGCCATCGCGGACTTCGCAAAGGGCGCGAATCGTCTCGTCGCGATTCGTCACGGCGATATCGTGCCACATTCCCCAGCCCGAGGCGGCAATACGCGTCATGTCGCGGAAAGCGCGGCCTGCAAAATGCTGGTAGTTGTGCTTGAGCAAGCGTTCCGGCAAGTTCCCGGCAAGCGTCGAACTCAGCATCTGCGGCATATGACTCACCCATGCCATCGTGCGGTCGTGATGTTCCGGCGGGAACACGACAGGATTTGCGCCCACAAAGCGAATAATTTCCAGAAGCGGGGCATAAACAGATTCAGGCGTTCCTTCCGGCGGGCAGACAAACCAATACGCATTTTCAAAAATCGCAGGGTCGTTGTACTCGCAAGTACGCTTTTCGGAACCCGCCATCGGATGGCTACCGACAAAGCGGAACGGCGAGGGCAAGCGAACGCCTGCCTTGCAAATTTCAACCTTCGTCGATCCGATATCGCTCACCAAGATTTCTCGGCCAGCATCAGCACCAGCCCACGAAACTTTACCAAGCGCATCAATCATCTTCAAAATGTGGAGGATCGGCGCACAGAGCAAAATCAGGTCGCTATCCTTCGCCCACTTTTCAGTCTCGTCGTATTCAAAAAATTCATCGGCAAGTTCAAGTTCACGAGCACGCTTGAGCGTTGCAGGAGAACTCACAGCACGAATCCTCGTCGGAAGCTTAGCCTGTTTGATGGCAGCTGCAATCGAGCTTGCCAAGAGGCCAAACCCCACCATAGTAATGCGGGCAACCATTATTCTTCCACCTTACGAGTTTCTTCCATGATGACACGGAAAATATTCTGGAACGATTCCGGAGAAAGCGGGCCACCGGCCTTTGCGGCCTTCTCGGCGACCAAATTCAAGACAGACTGTTCGCGACCTTCATCAAAAACGGGCAAACCTTTCTGTTTCTTGATTTTCCCAATTTCAGCAGCGTATGTAGCCCTCTTGTTGAGGAGCGACATCAGTTCATCATTAAGTTCGTCAATGCGAATGCGCCATTCATTAATATCCATATTGACGAATGTAGAAAAAAATGAACGACGGGCGAACGCGAGCCTCCCTGCGCACAAGCCTTACAGCGCACGGTTCGCGTACTGGTACAGCGAAAGGCCAAATTCTGGGAGCGACGCAATCAGAAAATCAAAAATATCGGACTGGATATTTTCGTATTCGATCCATTCCACCGTATTGGCAAACGCATAGATTTCAAGCGGGAGTCCCGTCGGCGTTGGCGCAAGTTGGCGCGTCATGAGCGTCATGTTTTGAGCAATCGTCTTACGGCTGCGGAGATACGCCGTGCAATAAGCCCTAAACGTTCCGATGTTTGTCAAATGGCGGCCATTCAGTTTTGTAACCGTGACATTTTCCGACACACCCGAACCTTCACCGATTTCACTTAACTTTTGTTCCAAGTACGGGCGCAGCACATCAATCTTCATGAACTTTTCAATTTCTTCAGGCGTCAAAAAGCGGATGCTCTGCTGGTCAATGAAAAGCGAACGCTTGATGCGGCGACCGCCCGATTCCTGCATACCACGCCAGTTGCGGAACGAATTCGTAATCAAGTCGTACGCCGGAATCACCGAAACCGTATTGTCCCAGTTGCGTACTTTCACAGACGTAAGCGTAATGTCAATGACCGAACCATCAGCATGGTGGCGTTCAATTTCAATCCAGTCGCCCTTGCGCAAGAGGTCCGACAAGTTTATCTGGATTCCAGAGACCAAGCCCAGAATCGAGTCCCTGAAAACCAACAACAAGACCGTCGCCATGGCGCCAAGTGTCGACAAAATAATCACCGGGCTTTTATTCACAATCTGTGACGCCACAAGGATGGTCGCCACACAGAACATCGCAAGTTTAATGGCCTGGAAAATGCCACGCATCGGGCGTAGCTTCATTTTCACATTGCGTTCATTCAAACTTTCAATGACATCAAGCACAGCACTTGCAAGCAGGAACGCCGCCACCGTAAACAAAATATTTCCGATATGTTCACAAAATTCATAAAGCCAGTGTCCCTTCGCAAGCACATACGGGAACGACTGCACCAGAATTATCACCGGCACAAAAAAGAGCGCGCGCGAAATCACTTTCTTTTTCACAAGCAAGTCATCAAACTTGTTCGGAGTCTTTATGGCAATCCATTTCGCAAGCGGATGCACTACGAAATACAAAAAAGCATAAACCGCCACAACGACAGCAGAAAGTATCGCAAATTGGTAATAATCGTTCATGCCTACAATCTAAAAATTTCGTATATTATGCAACGAACTTTTATCATTGGAGCAATCATGAAAATAGCCGTTATGGGTGGCGCAGGATACATCGGAAGCCATACCATCATCGAACTCTACAAAGCAGGTCATTCCGTTGTCGTCGTCGATAACCTCGTAAACTCAAGCGATGAATCGCTCCGCCGCGTAGCAGAGCTTGTCGGCTCCCCCATTCCGTTCGTCAAGGCCGATGTCCGTGACGCTAATGCCATGGACAAGATTTTCAGCGAAAACAAGTTTGACGCCTGCATCCACTTTGCAGGACTCAAGGCCGTCGGTGAATCCGTCGCAAAGCCGCTCGAATACTACGAGAACAACATGAACGCGACGTTCGTGCTGCTCCATGCCATGCGTAATCACGGCTGCAAGAACCTCATTTTCAGCTCTTCGGCAACCGTTTACGGCAACCCGGCACAAATCCCTATTACAGAAGCTTGCCCTAAAGGCCAATGCACCAACCCCTACGGACAAACAAAGTCCATGCTCGAAGAAGTCCTCCGCGACGTGCAAAAAGCAGACCCGGAATGGAATATCGTCTTGCTCCGTTACTTCAACCCGATTGGCGCACATCCGAGCGGACGCATCGGCGAAGACCCGAACGGTATTCCAAACAACCTAATGCCATACATCACACAGACCGCCGTCGGTCTCCGCAAGGAACTCGGCGTATTTGGCAATGACTACGATACCCCAGATGGCACCGGCGTCCGCGACTACATCCACGTCTGCGACCTCGCCTCTGGCCACGTGAGCGCACTCAAGGCTATTGAACGCAAGTGCGGGCTCGCTATTTATAACTTGGGCACAGGTCACGGCTACTCCGTGCTCGACGTCGTAAAAGCATTCGAAAAAGTCAACAACGTCAAGATTCCGTACAGCATCAAGCCACGTCGCGCAGGCGATATTGCCACCTGCTACTGCAACCCGCAAAAAGCATTCGACGAACTCGGCTGGAAGGCTCAATACGGCATCGAAGAAATGTGCCGCGACGCCTGGAACTGGCAAAAGAACAACCCCAAGGGTTACAAAGGATAAAACCAATCTCCATTAAAAAAATTTAGCCTCCCGCTTTAAGCGAGAGGCATTTTTAATTTCAGCAAGCGAGTTCACGCTCGCCATCACGCCGCTATTTAGCGATCATGGTGGTGATGGTGCCTGCGACCAGAATCGCGATACAAATCTTCGCATTCACCAATGCTGCGAGCAGAGAAGAATCTACCACGACGCGGATCCTTGCAATCAATATGATCAGGACGGTCGCGACGGTAATCAATCTGCATCCAGACATCACCGTTGCTGCAGTAAAAGTCAAATCTGCGTTCCTTGTCACCACGATAGCATTCACCGCGGCTGTACATTTTCTGGTCATTTCCATAACGCTCGACATGAATCCTGTCATGACGGTCACACCTCGGTTCTGCATATCGACAACTTACAGACGGAGGATCCATACGAGAATTATCCCCTTTCTTGGGAGCAAGATTTATCGAAAACGCCATAGCCGAAGTACTAAGCATCATTAACGACATGGCACAGGTAAGCACAAGCTTATTCATATGACCTCATTATACTTTGAGTGTTACAACAAAGATAATATATTAAATATTTTGAAACAAAACCAAATCTTTTTTACAAAAAAAAATCCTGCCACCAAGGACAAGATTTTTTTAAGATTTTCAAGCAAGCGATCTCACGCGACTCTCGCCTTTAGATTAATAAAAAACAACTCCGTTGTTTTTTCTAGATATTGCGGCTCGGCAATGCCCGTGCAAGCACGGTCGCAGCACTCGGCTTATATCAACTCTTCTGCCGTTATCTTGTCATCGTGTTCGGGTTCCTGGTAGCAGGATTCCGGCACCTGGACCTGATTCTGGAAATAAGCCTTGTGCGCAGCGATTACCTTTTCGCGGGCAAACGCAGCATCCTTCCATTCACCAATTTGTACGTCCTTGCCTTCCAGTTCCTTGTAGTTCTGGAAGAAGTTCTTCGTAATGCGGAGGAACATCTGGTCCACGTCTGTGATGTCGCAGAACGGACGCGGATTAAATATAGGTACGCCCAAAACCTTGTAATCCTTCTTGCCACCATCGGTCATATCAAGCGCACCAATGACGCGGCACGTGCAAACCGTACCCGTAATCATGGATGCCGGGCTGTAAATGAGCATGTCCAAAGCGTCACCGTCGTCAGCCTTGGTGCTCGGGATAAAACCATAAGTGCAAGGATAGCTCATGGAGCTCAAAAGGCAACGGTCAAGACGGAACACATGCAAGCGTTCGTCGTATTCATACTTCAAGTTCGTATCTTTGCCGATTTCCACGACGCAATCCACTTCATAAGGATACTTGCGTCCAATAGGAAGATCTAGATAATTAATAGCCATTTACTCTCCATAGGCCCACATTGAACCTCATTATCTTTTTATTACAAATACAATCCCTAATTTAGTATTTATTCAGAAACTGTAAAGTCTTTTTTTACCAAAGAGTCTTCAATTCCTAAATCCTAACTCCGAATTACCGACTCCGCCAGCGAGCCGAAGTCACCTTGTCGAAAAGTCCAAAATAGAACACCGGCTCACCGTGATCAGGACTGTACCCCACCTCAAAGCGGATTCGGTCCAGCGCAGGAATCACGATATGCAGTCCGCCATAAACAGCGCCTTCATAATTTTTCCAGCCTGGAGCGCCCTTGTCCCAAAGCACGCTTGCATCAAGACCCGCCACCAATTGAATTCCGTAAAAGAAATTGATTCCCCAAATCGAAGCCGGACGGCGTTCACGCAACACAAAACGCTCTTCCAAAGTCAATAGCATTTCGTGCACCCCCAAATGCAATGAATCCGACTCATGACCCCGGAACGTATTTGCACCGCCGTGATAGTAATAATCATATCTTTGTACTTTGCCTGGACGCAAACGGACAAGCGCCGTAGCCCCAGAGACAAATCGACCAATCGTATAATAGGCTCTCGCATCTTCCAGGAACTCGACAAAGTTTTCGCCCCGCTTTCCGCCAACGCCCACATGCGTTACCATGCTTTCAAAATATATTCCCTCGCGTGAATCAAGTTCGCTATCACGATAGTCAAAGGCGATGCCGAGTCCAAATTCCGGCAAAACACCCGGTCCCTTTTCGAGATAGCGGTACACCGTTTTTCCAAGAATCGAGAAATGCGAAAGCAATTTCCAGTCTACATCTAAACTAAGCAACCATGTAGCATCCTGGAATCCACGAAGGTCATCCCAGCTGTCCGTCCGCAAGAATTCAAAATTCCAGCCCAGCGGAAGGTCAAACAAATACGGTGAACTGGCATAAAAAGCGTACTCATTATTTTCGAAGAACGGGTCTACTGCCGTACGGAACTGGACTTCAGCACGAATGTCTTCGCCAAGCACATTCAAGTTCGCAAGGGCAAGCCCAAGCATGAGGCCATCGCGGTCAGTCTTTTTGCCAGCCGGCGAGGGGATCCAGCGGAAGATCTCTTTAAAATTATAAACTACATTCCCATTTTTACAAGAAACAGAAATATCCGTAAAAAGGTCCAGATCTTGCAGGCGAAGCTTCTCCGATTCAAAAGTCTTCTGCGAAAAAACATCCCCAACCTTGTGCGAGAGTTCACGCCACACCACACGCGGCTTCGTATGCTCCAAGCCTTCAATCTCAATCGATTCAATTTTTGCACCATCGCTACACTGGTCAGAATCCACACGCAGCGAATCCGACTCTGCAGCGTTTGCAGATACAAAGGCGGAAACAAGCCCCGCCAGCAAAAAAGTCTTCACAAAAAATTTCACGAATCAAAGATACAAAAGGCTATCCCCCTGCATTTTCGCAATACTCCAAAAAATTGCTATATTAGGGATACTCAAAATTGAGGTGATTATGTTAGACTTTTTAGCAAACAACTGGCCCTACCTGGTTATCCTGGTCGTGGTCGTCGCTTTATTTTTTATTATCCGTGGTGCACTCAAGGGTCTGAAAGCCAGAAGCCCGTTCAACATGGAAAACATTCGCAAGAGCACCGAACCGAACTTCCTCGCCCTCCAGCAGAAGTCCAAGGCTTTGCTTGCCGATGCCGACATGGTCTGCGAAATCAAGCCGGGTAGCGATCAGGTCATCCCGAAAAAGGAAGATGTCAAGTTTTTCCGTCGTGCTGTTTCACAGAAGTTTAAGCTCGCCGTGTTTCAGGTTCCTGGTACAAACAAGGTCGTGTTCTTCTTCTGCAAAACCGAAGCCGGCATCAAGAGGAGACTCCAGAACCTGGTCATCAACCAGAAGTTCCGCGAAGGTAAGCCTCCTTATATCGACGCCGCAACCGGTGAAAAGCTGAGATACCCGAAGGCTTAACAAGACGAAAGAGGCGAAGCCATTAAACGTCATCCTTTTACCCCGGTCATTGTGCCGGGGTCAACTTTTTTAAAGAGACTCAAAGAGAACCATCTACAATGCGCACGTACAAAGATCTAGCCATTGCCGAAGAAGAACAAAAGCTCATAGACGCTGTAAACAGGACGAACAACTTGCTCGTCGAAGCGCCCACCGGTAGCGGTAAGTCGTTGTACATTCCGTGGTTCTTGAGCAATCACTTTAGCGGTCGCATTGTCGTCTTGCAGCCAAGACGCATCGCAGCACTTGCACTTGCACAGTACTCTGCAAAACTTCACAACGAGCCTTGCGGAAATACCGTCGGTTATCAGTTCCGCCAGGACAGCTGCAAATCCAGCGCTACGCGAATCTTGTTCCAGACGTACGGTAACTTTTTGCAGGAACTTTTGCACGGCAAGATGGATGCAGAATGGGTCATCTTCGATGAATACCACGAACGCAAGGCCGACATGGACTTGCTCTTTGCGTATCTGCTAAAATTGCAAGAATCAAGCCGCGCATTAAAAAGTAAAAACATCAAAGCGCCGAGAATCGCCGTCATGAGCGCAAAGCTCAACCGCGAAGAAATGGAGCAAGCGCTCGGCGTCAAATGCCTGGAACTCGGGCATCCGCTTTATCCCGTACAAATTCTTTACCAGAAGCCCGCCGCAGGCACAAACATCAGCGCAGGCCAGGGAATCGAAAGCGAAGTAGTCCGCGCATTGCGCACTTTATACCGCAATAACATTTGGCAGACAACGCTCGTATTCTTGCCAGGCAAAGCAGAAATCGCAAGATGCCACACCGCCGCAAGCGAAGCTCTTGGCGCAAACGTCGCCGAGTTCCTTGAACTCTACGGCGGTCAGGACCGCGAAACGCAAGACCGCATCTTTGAAGAAACGGAACGCCCGCGCGTCATCTTTACAACCAACATTGCAGAAACGTCTATCACCGTGCCAAACGTCACAGGCGTTGTCGATAGCGGCATCGAGCGCGTAAACGAATATGACGACAACAAGAAAGTGAACGTACTGCGCACTCTCCCGATTTCGCTGCAAAATGCAATCCAACGCAGTGGCCGTAGCGGCCGTACGCAAAACGGTTGCGCCATCCGCCTCTGGACCGAAGAAGCCGAGACGCACATGCCGCAAGGCATCGTGCCCGAAGTCCTGCAAATCGAACCGTCGGAACTTTTATTGCAAAAAGCAGCGCTTGAGTCAGAGGAGAGACGAGAGACAAAAGACGAAAGAGGCGAGTGTGCTAGAATAAAACTGCCCACAGCGATTCCAGAAGTGCGCGAAAAGATCGCTACAGCGATGCTCGAAAAATTCGGCATGCTGCAAGACGGGCGCATCACTGAACTCGGCAAGCGAGCCATCCAAACGCCAATTTCAAGCATTCCTCTAGCACTGATTCTAGCAAAAGCAACAAGCGCCACAGACCTCCCCGACTTGCTCCTCGCCGCCATGGCATGGATCCATTCCGGAACTGAATTTATCCAGAAATCGAAGAACACGCTCAACTTGCTCACACTCGCAAACGACACGCTTTCAAAAGCCATCAGCGCTCCGCGTGAAGTTTCGTTCACGCTAAAGCAACTGCGCGATTTTCGCGATACTCTAAAGGCGATGCCCGCGCACACTCCGTCCTCAAATTTCATCGCACAACAGCTTCTCGCCGCATTCCCAGACGCACTCGCGACACCAAGCGGTAATGTCTACAAGTTGAGCAACGGCAACACCATTCGATTGCAAGTTGCAGAGCCGCCTTATGCATTGCTCGCGCTCTCCATGCTCCGCACCGAAGCAGGCGCCAAATCAGAAATGCGCGTGAACCTTTACGCACCAGTGCCCAAAGAATTGCTCGGTGGCGAAAGCGAAATCATCCGCTATGAACTGCTTTGGCGGAGCGGTCAAGAACGCTTCATCGGCGTCGAGATTCACGAATGCGAAAGCCCCAACGGCGACATTCGCGAAACTAGCCGCAAAGAAATTCTCCCGCAAGAAGCTTCGCCAAAAGTTCTCGAAAAGCTCAAGGAACTCACCGCCGATGCCTGGCGCGACAAGCTCGAAAAAGAAAACTGGACCGGCCGTTACCTCACCGAAAACATCCAGACGCTCCTCATCAAGATGCGCCTTGCCGCAAAGCTTTACCCGGAATACGGACTCCCGGAATTTAACGAAGAGGACATGGATCTTATCCTGAACGAGCTTACAGACGGCATATTCCTATTGCGCGACATCAACGAAGACCGTTACCGCAACATTGTCGAAGACTACTTCGGCAAATCCATGTTAGCATGGCTGCAAAAGACGTTCCCCGATCATTATGTACTGCCAAACGGCAAGCGCGCCCGCTACAGCTATCAGGAAGTCGCCACAGCCGATGAACAAGGCGGCGGCAAAATCGTGCAAAGCGCAGACGGCGTTCTCGTCGAGATTTCGGCGCGAATCGAAGACTTTATGCAGCTCCGTGGCGAGCACAAAATTGCAGACGGCAAACTCAAAGTGCGTTACGACATTCTAGCGCCGAACTTCCGCACGATTCAGAAGACATGGGATCTCACGAGCTTCTGGCAGAACACCTACGCCGAAGTCCGCAAAGAATTACGAGGAAGATACCCAAAGCACCCGTGGCCTGAAAAAATCATGTAATTTCATTACATGAAAAAAAAGTTTTTTTGAAAAGCATGCGGGCGGGGCCCCAGCTCAGAGTTGACGCCTACGGCGTCAGCGGCTTCACTCGGTCATGTGCGCCTGCCAGCAGTCGCCCGCGACTCTCGTTTTGCACGCTTTTGAGCTGTTCTAATTGCAATAACCTCATACCCCAGAGGCATGAAGTGCCGACCCCATACCTACTTCACGCTATATACAGCGAGTGTCTTGCTGTACTCGTAGCCCACAACTAAAAGCGGCTCGCCATTCGGGCTTTTTTCAGCAGGGATAAACAGGATGCCCTCTGGACCGCGATCTTTCGGGTCTAAATAGAGATCGACAATCTTCGGAGTATTTCCGTTTTCAATTCCCGAAATATCCAATACGGCAACACCGCTCGTGCGTTCCAGCCCGACAAAAGCATAACGTTTATCGCCTACAACGCCAGTCGTCACGTTTTCCGGTTCGCAGCCCTTGTCTTCGCTGCGGGCATCCATCTTGACTTTGCCCTTCTTGGAATTCCAGTTAAAGTAATCCGGCGCCATCTGAGCCATCGTCTGTTCAAACGCGTCGCCAGAATCCCACATCAAGTGCCCTGTTTCGCCATCAAAAATGCTAATCGAACGCGTTCCAAAGCTGTACATGTATGGACACTTGCCATTTTCAGTCTTATCCGGCGCCACATTGCAGCGTTCCAGATTGCTCACAGAAATGTTCTTCACATTTTCAAGGACTTCAGCCGTAAACATGTCCGGGTCCAAAACGCCATTTTGCATAAGCATCATCGGAGTGGTCACATCCGTCCATGCCTTGTAATCGTTCACCGGAGAGCCTTCGTTAGCCGTGAGCACAAACGTCTTGCCACCTGCGGTAAACGCCGAAATCCCATCCGGCTGGCGCAGGCCGCGCAACGGATAATTCTTGATTTCAATTTTCTTGTTCTTCTTGATGTCCAGGCCAAACCCAGGCTTGGAATGATCCACATAACCAAGCGGGAACACATCCAGGATCTTTTTCGCTTCGACATCGAACTTCACAAGCGCATTGTTTTCTTGCAAGCTCACCCATGCAGTCCTGGAATCTTTAGATACCGTAATGTATTCCGGTTCAAGCGACTGCGCAAAACTCTTCACGCCCGTCTTGCGGACACCTTTAGCCATCAGCGCAATCGAATCAAGACCGCCAAATCCGACAACTGTCTTCTGAGGCTTTTTCCAAGCTCTTGCCAAATCAGCAGCACTCGATGCATTCACGCCTGCAATCGACAAAACACCAATGCCGCCTTCCGGGTCTTCCGTGAAATTTTCATCCGGAGAGCCTTCACATGCGATAAGCAAATTCGCGCCATCCGGAGTAAACGTGATCATGTCGGGCATGTAGCACAGTTCGTGCTTTCCAAGAACTTCGAGTTTCTTGCCGTAGCGCATCACCTGCACATGCCCCATTTTCCATTCAGGATTGTTCAAGAGGCTTACCGCCACAAGATCCCCATAAACGGTCACACTAGAGGCGCCCCCCGGCAATTTCATCTCGCTCACCTTTTTCGGATTTGCAGGGTCCGCCATATCGACGACTTCAAGGACATTCTCGCCGCCAACGACAAACAAAACTTTCTTTTCGGGCATGTACGCCGAAATTTCTGCCGTCGTCATAGGGATAGAAGCCATTTGCTTGAGCGTCGATCCCCAATGGAACGGACCTGTCGGCACATCCGACTTTTTAGCAAACGAAAAGCCCGTGCACATAAGCAGGCTCATGACAAAAGCGGTTCTTTTCATTTTCAACTCCCTGCGGCGGCGCCGCAACTTAATGAATTAATCCAGAATCAGCCACATGATAAGCATACCAAGTCCAAAGCTAGCCGCCATAGACGCCGTTTGCACGACCATGTCCTTTTTCTCTTCTTTCTTTATCTTTTCGTCTTTGGCTTTTTGCTTTTCAGCCTGTTCCTGAGAAGCCTGTACCGCAATACTCAAAGCCTTGGCGCAAGTCTCGTTGTTCTTCTTGAGCATATTGTAACTCTGTTCCCAATTTTCGCATTTGGCCGTCTCGATTTCGAGATCCGAACGGAGAGCTTTCTTTTCAGCGATGCAGACACTGTCGTGAATCGCCATCACGCTATCGCGTACGGCAATTTCAGCGACAAGTTCAGCTTTCTCGGCGTCATTATCTGCAACACTTCCAGTCGCTTTCGATTCCGCAGCATTCACTGCTCCGGCAAAAGCAAGCACAAGCAAAGAGCACAAAGCACATGATTTCAAAAAAGAACGAGCAAGAGAAACCATATTCCCTCGATTACATCTGGGCGTAAATGCGCTGCCAGCCATCTTCCGAAATCTGGGCGCCCATCACCTGGACCACTTCATTCGAGACGATGCTACCGAGCTTGCCCGAACGTTCCATATCCCAGCCGTTCATGTAGCCGTACAGGAATCCCGATGCCCAGAGGTCACCAGCACCCGTCGTATCAATAGCCTTTGCAGCACCCGCAGATACGCGAGTCACCACGCCGTCCTTAGCGATCAAGGCACCGCGCTTGCCGATCTTCACGACAGCGACCTTGGCCTTCTTGGCCAAGACTTCGAGAGCCGCTTCTTCCTTGACGCCGGCATAGGCAAAAGCTTCGTCTTCATTTGCGATGATGATATCGATCATCTTTTCTTCGAAGAGTTCGTCGAACAGCTTGCGGCAAGCTTCAACCACGCCAAACGAGCTAAAGTCAAGAGCGGTTTCGACACCGAGACTGCGCGCAAGCGTAAAGGACTTCTTGAAGCATTCGCCGTTAAATGCGCGATAGCCTTCAGCGTAAAGAAGGCCCACATCGTCATAGAGAGCCGGAGTAAAGTCATCCGAACCGAGGAAATCCGAAGCGCCAAGGTAAGTCCACATGGAGCGCTGGGCATCCGGAGTCACGGCAGAGAACACACAGCCCGTAGCGACATCGCTCATCCCGAGCTTCGATTCCACGCCGTTATTCTTCAAGTGTTCCTGGAAAAGCTTGCCAAGTTCGTCATCGCCAATCTTGCTAATAAAAGCAGCCTTGCCATGCAAGCGGGAAAGACCCACCATGGTATTGCAAGTCGAGCCACCCGGTACGCGAATCGGATTGTCGAGAGCGCCAAGGAACTTTTCCATCTGCGGCCAGTCGACCATGTTCATGCCACCCTTCTGTACACCCTGAGCTTGAATCCATTCATCACTCACGTTAGCCAAAATATCGACAAGGGCAGCGCCCATACCAAGAACTTTCTTCATTAGAATCCTCCGCGACGGCGACGCAAACGGTCACCCGCTTTCAATAAAAATTCACGTTCCGATTCACTCAAGGACTGGATGCCACTGCGTTCCACCTTCTTGAGGATTTCGTCCATGCGTTTCTGTTCATCGACGTAGAACACTTCACCTTCGAGAACTTCAGGTTCATCAGAATCGCGCGAATAAGAGTGCGAACCCGAGCGACGGTCTCGATTAAACTTTTCTGGATTGCTTGAGAACAAGCGGAAAATAGCCGAAAGCGGAGAATGGTAAAGCACCTTCGGACCATTCTGGAAAACAGCCATGTAAATAAACCCGGCAACGACACCGCCCAGGTGGGCAAAATGCGCAATCATGTCGCCCGAATTCGCAAAGAGAATGTCAAGCGCAATCATCACCCACATAGCATGCTTGATTCGCATCGGGATGACAAAGAACATGAGAATCATGCGCTCCGGGAAGAACTTGTAATACGCGACAAACACACCCATCAAGGCGCCCGACGCACCGATAATCGGATTGTTCGTGAGTCCGAGCAAGCACATGAAAAAGCTGAACAGCGCAGCAAAAATGCCACAGAAAAAGTACATCGAAATAAAATGACGCGTTCCCATCCACTCTGCGACTTCTGAGCCGAACATCCAGAGCATCAGCATATTGAAGAAGAAATGCATGAAGTCGAAATGGATGAACATGTACGTCACGTAACGCCAAAGTTCGAGCGGAACCCGCGGCATAAACGCACCAAAGTAGCTGATGTAATCCGTCAAGGTTCCGTATCCAGCCCCCAGATTAACTTCAAGTCCACGCCCAAGAAAAGCGATAATAAATACAGCTGCATTCGCAAGCAAAAGCGTCTGCAAAGCTTTGGGCAAATATTTAAACGGCTTCATAAACCTTCCTATACTCTTTTAAAAGCATTGACACCATATTCTTCGGCACGTATTTAGAGATAAGACTCTTCTGTTCGGTTGCGCTTCGGTTCGCACCGCACTTGAGAAGTTCACGCACCAAGGTACTGCTCACAACGAGATGTTCCTGAGCGCTAAGCAGAAGCACCGTTTCAACGCCGCCCTTGCCGTAAATGACCTTGTTATTCCAGGCAGCTGCCTGTTCCGCTTCAAGGTCTGCGGAATTGCGAATCCCGCGTACCAGGTAATGCGCCCCCACCGACTTCATAAAATCAACAGTCAGCCCGCTGTGGACTTTGACCGAGACATTCGAGAATCCAGAGACAGCAGCCTCCACCATCGCCTTGCGGGTTTCGGCATCAAAAAAGTTTTTCTTGCTTGCATTCTGGGCAACGAGTACAATCAGAGAATCAAAGATGCCCGCGGCACGCTTTACAAGATCCAAGTGCCCCACAGTAAACGGATCGAAAGAACCTGCAAAAACCGCCACGCGGCGTTCGCGCCCTTCCTCCACAATCGATTTTTTCTGTGCTTTAGAATTCCACACCATGTGGTATAATTTACAAAAAATAGTTACTAGTTAGTAGTTAATAGTTACTAGAGGTTGCTATATAGACATTTCTAGTAACTAGTAACTCAGAACTCTAAACTAGCATTATTCCATTACTTTCTGAAAATCACCAACGATGATTCGCCGTAACGGCGGACCTGGCCTTCGCTCGCCCATTCAGGCAACTTGCGGCTCGGAGCCTCGAAAACGGCCACGCCGCCAGGGTTCAGCCACTCGATAAATGGGCGCAAGTCCGGGTATTCCATGTCCTTGAACGGCGGGTCCGCATAAATCAAGTCAAAACCGCCATCAGCACAGACAATTTCCTTTTTCAGCGTAAGCACACTCGTTTCCAGAAGCTTGAGCCTGGAATCCATGCCGACCGACTTGTAAGAGCGTTCGATCATCTTCGCCTGCGGGCGAGCAAGTTCCACCGCAGTAACGCATGCAGCCCCACGGCTCAGCGCCTCAAGCCCCATGATGCCACTACCGGCAAAAAGGTCCAGCATGCGGAAACCATCGACGCCCTGCAAAATGTTAAAGAGAGCTTCCCTCGTGCGAGAAGCTGTCGGACGCGTCTTCATGGTATCCGGGGACTCGATGTTGCGCCCCCGCAACGAACCGCCTGTAATACGAATCGGCATACTAGCGAAGCACAAGCATTTCGATACGCATGCTCGTAACCAGATACTTCTTAGCAAATCTAAGATCGGTCTTCGAGACACCCATGCGAATCGGAGAATTAGCAAATGCATTCAGGAAGTTCAACAAGTCGGCAAAGTCCGCTGTCGAAGTCACCTGATAGGCATAACGCTTGTACACGCCGAAGTCCTCAACAATCGGCTTTTCAGTTCCCTTCAGCTGCACTTTGTGCGTAGAGGCAAGCGCCTTGAGAGCCTTGATTTCGGCCCCCACTTCAGAAGCAGGAACAAAGCCGCGCACGGCATCGAGGCGCACCTGCGGAACAGAGAACTGCCCAAATGCAGCCACTTCAGTTGCAGCTTCCGAAGCAATCGGAGACTGGAAGGACTTGCTCACCGCCTTAAGCCTATCCATAAGCGTGTGCTGAGAAGAAGCCTTCATTGCGATACCGCGAAGGTAATAGTAGTTCGGAGCCTGGAACACGCATTCAGAGAATCCAATATCGTCCGGTGCGGCCGTGTTGAGGAACGACAGGAACTGAGCCAGAGCCGTTTTCTGGAACGAAATCTTTTCTAGCGGGAGATAGCTATTGTAGCTCGTTCGTTTGTTATTAAACAAAGCCTGGGGCTTGATTTCCTTTACGATTTCCCTAACAGGCATTGCGGCACGAGCCTTCGCCAAAGCCTTCTGCTGTTCAGCAATCTCTTCGGCGGTCGGACCAGCAGGGGCCGTCTTAGTCGGAGTACTCCCCTTCGCGCCAATCAAGTTGAGGTAAGATTCCGGGAAAACGCCATCCAGCGCCGCCGGAACCCCGTTCATGCTCAAGTAACCGCTTAAGCCAAGCACGGCAACGGCAACGACAACAGCAACCGTCAAATACTTTTTCTTGTAGCGGCGTTCCACATCCGCCACATTCGTCACATGCAAATGCTGCGAAACACTACCGATGGTGGAATTCTTTTCCGCCACCGCAATAAGGTTCATGTGAATCATACACCCTCCATCTGATTGAGTGCAGCACCAACAGCGCCGACACAGCAAATCATGTCAACGGGGTTCACGCTTTCGTCACACGGGAGCTGCGACAAGTTTGTCATCAGCGACACCTTGTAATCGCTCAACTTTTCCATGAGAATATTCACGAACTGCTCGTTCGAAGCCATCTCACCGCACAAGCGCACGTCGGTCACACCGTTGACGGAATTCTCAGACTGGACAAGTTTCATCTGTTCAACAATTTCGTTTGCAAGAATCGGGTACGCCATCTCTTCGGTCTTTCCGACCATCGAAAGCGTCGAAACGCAACGCAAGGCAAGGAGTTCATCGCGACGCATCCAGGCAAGCGTCACGCCAGTAAAGTCAGCCTTCACAACGCAAACAGCATCCTTGATCTTTTCGCCAACATCCATTACATTCATGAGCGAGAGCACATCGACTTCCATAGACTTCGGCGAGAGCACACGGGAGCGGAAGCCCTTGCGCAAAGCATCGACCCATTCCTTGCGGACAGCCATGATCAGTTCATTATACCCGAGAGTATCGTCACCGCTCAACGTGATGGAATCGACAACATAAGCGCTCACATCGGCGTTGGTGAAAAGTTCCATATACCATTTCAAATACTGAGACTTACTTGCAACAGCCTCTTGCGGCACATAGACCTTGCGGATAATAGACATCGTCGCAGGCATCGTCACCGAAGTCGCTTCAATATCCTTGATCTGGTTTTCGTCCACCCACTGCTGGAGCATGCTCTCAAAAAGGAAAATATCGTAAATGGGATTGGTTTCAGCAGGGAGGACCGCAGCCTTGACCACCATCTTTGCAGTAGCGTCCACAAGGGCGACCTTCATGGAGGTGTCACCAACTTCAATACCTAGATATAACTTCGTATCGCTCATATATATGCTTATGTAAAGTTTTATATCCTAAAACTAATCAAAAATTATCGATTGTAACATGTTTTCGAGTTTTTTCTTTCCAATTCCGTGCACTTTTTTGAGGTCAGAAGGCCCTTTGAACGGCCCTGCGGCGTTTCTGCGCTCGATAATTTTGTCAGCAAGCTTTGGCCCCACCCCCTTTATGGCGCACAAATCGTCAGCACTCGCCGTATTGATATTCAGCGGGAACGAGACCTTTTTCTTCGCCTTACGGTGACGCTCCGTCGATTTCGGGCCGGGATCCGCAAGGGGTATTACTTTGTCGGTACCGTAGGCCTGGACTGTACTCGCATCTGTGATCGGGACCGCTTCAGAAAGCGCACCCGGTGATGCGTCAGGAGTACCCCCCGGTGATGCATTTGCAACAACTATAGCGTCTCCGACTTCGAATGTCTCGATAGACGGGAGTCCCCACGGGAGGTAGCGGACGGTTAAGCCAATGATAAAGAGGATGATTGCGAGTTTGAGAATTCTTTTTTCAGATGCGTTCATAGCCTTTTCTGAGAGGTTCATCTAGCAAAGGATTTAGCAAACGATCTAGCAAAATATTCTCGACGTGGGTCGCGTCCGACGGGACGTCCACGGAAATGCTCGGGTAGGTGCTCTGGACAATGCGGATCGGGCGGCGCCCAAGAATTCGCATCTGTTCTAGCGAGCGTTCCAGCTCAATTTTACTCTGCGGGAGCGATGCAAACTCGTCGCGGGCTTCGCGGGAGTAAGCGTAAATGCCCTGGTGCTGGAACCATAGGCTCGCTTCTGCAGGCGGCACGGACCTTGTAAAGTCAACCGCCACACCGTCGCGCACAAGCACTTTCACGACGGTCTTGAGTTCTGCTTCTGCGGGGTTCAACGGGCATGCGACCGTCACCCAGCAGTCGGGGTGTTCCGAGAGGTCTTTCGCGACATCGCGGAGCACAGAAGGTTCAACAAGAGGTTCGTCGCCCTGGAGATTCACGACCAGGTCAAGGCCAAGCTTTTGGGCGGCCTCCGCCACGCGGTCGGAACCGGTTGCACATTCGCCAGTCATCACGCAGTCAAAGCCAGCCGCCTCAACCACCGCTTCGATTTCAGGACTGTCCGTCGCGCAGACAATGCGGTCAAAGCAATTGGCGAGGAGCGCTCGTTCCATGGTACGGACAATCATCTCCTTGCCGTTGAGCTTCAGGAGAGGCTTTCCCGGGAATCTGGACGATCCCATGCGGGCCGGAACAACGCAACTGACCTTGTTCAAAGCGAAATGCGTAACGAGATGCGCAAAAATCGGCAAACTTGTCGGGCAAGTGCGCCGACTACATCACCTTCGGAATGGCGAAATGGTCGTTTTCGACAGCCGGAGCGTTAGCAAAAGCCTGTTCGAGCGTAAAGCCCTGCACCGGCACGTCTTCGCGGAGGATGGTAGCGCCGTTTTCGACAGCAGTCATCGGTTCCACGTTCGAAAGGTCCAAAGCCTTCAATGCTTCGAGATGGTCGAGCATTTTGTCCAAGTGCCCCTTGATAGCCGGGATATCTTCTTCTGCAATGCTCAGGCGAGACAACTTCGCGAGCTTCAAAACTTCTTCACGTTCAAGCATGATTACCTCTTTTTTTCGAGATGTAAGATAGAATTTTTTAGTAGCAATGGGGTATGGGGTCGCACCCCTAGGGGTGCTTTGAGGTATGGGCTTTAGCAATATTCTCAAAGCGAAGCGACCTCAAAGGAGCTTTAGCTCCGAGCTCATAGCCCACAACCCCAAGCGGCAGAGCCGCTATCCAATCACTTCCAATGCGGCGTATTTGAGGATGATGGTGCGGTTCATGTTCTCGCGGTCGAAGCGCACATCGACGCGAGCGTTATCGCCACTGCCATAAGCCTTCATAATCACGCCCGTTCCATACCTGGAATGGCGAACGCGAGCGCCCTCATGGTACGGATTATCATACTCAATTGTCGGGCCAGACGGAGCAGGCGATTTCACGACCTTCACCGGATTGCGGTAGACAATATGCTTGTCGTTCTTCTTGATGGATTGTGGCACAGGCGCCGGGCGAGAGCCATACGAGCCGTAAGAACCGCCACCGTACGAGTTGCCGGAACCGCTCCCATAGCTGCCGCGAGAGCCGCCAAACGAGCGGCTGCCATAAGAATTGCCATAAGAGTTGCCCGAACCCGAATTCCCATAGGACGGACGAGAGCCATAGTTCGACGAGCCGTACGAACCGTATGACGGCTTGGAGCGCGTATTGCCGACAAAATCAGGAACAGACGGACGCGTATTCAAGCACGGCGTAAAGTCGACAACGGACGGATCCAATTCCTTAAGGAAGCGTGACGGCGCAAACGGTCTAATGTTCCCCTGGAAGAACCTGCGTTCCGCATGGTACAGATAAAGTTTCTTTTCCGCACGGGTGCAGCCCACGTAGAACAAACGGCGTTCTTCTTCCATCTGCTCGTTGATTTCGGCCATCGAGAGCATCGAAGTTCCACGCACAAGCGGGAAGATTTCGTCATCGCAACCCGCCAAATGGACCGTATTGAATTCCAGGCCCTTTGCCATGTGAATCGTCATGAGCGTCACGAGGCCCTTTGACGTATCGACCTTCTTGTCGCCATCCGTCAAGAGCGAAATATCCTGCAAGAACGCATCGAGCGTTGCGCCCGGATGTTCTTCGTCAAATTCGCGGATAGCGTTGATCATTTCGTCCAAGTTCGCAATGCGTTCGTCAGCCGTGACTTCGTCTTCCTTGCGCAAGAAGTCCTTATAGCCCGTATCGTTGATGATATGTTCAGCAAGAATCGGGAGCGGATACTCGCCAGAAGTCATCATGTTCTTCCAGTTCGTCACAAGGTCGGTGAACACCTTAAGCTTCGGAGCGCCGCGCCCCGTGCCGTTCGCCTCGGTGAGTAAGTTGTCCCAGAACGACCCCTCGCCCGCTTTCACCTTGGCGAGCACACCTTCGACGGTCGTCTTGCCGATGGCACGTGGCGGAGTGTTAATCACGCGCAAATAGGCGGCATCGTCTTTTTCGTTAGCGAGCACACGCAAGTAGGCAAGCACATCCTTGATTTCCTTGCGGTCCCAGAATCTTGTACCGCCAAAAATCACCGACGGGATGCGCAAATCGTTGAGCGCCTTTTCAAGCACACGGGACTGCGCGTTCGTGCGGTAGAAAATGGCAGTCTTGGCATAAAAATCAGGACCCGCCTGCGCCACCGTCTTTGCAATGTTCGATGCTTCGGCACGGTCATCCTCGAAATAGCGCACATGAATAAGTTCGCCCGCTTCTTCTTTGGAGAACACGTTCTTCTGCATTTCAGCAGGGCGAACGTTATGCGCAATCACGGAACCAGCACCCTTCACAATATTTGCGGTCGAGCGGTAATTGCGTTCGAGCTTGACAATCGTCACCGGAGCAAAATCGCGGTGGAAGTTACGGATAATCTTGATGTTTGCGCCACGCCAGCCGTAAATGCTCTGGTCGTCATCGCCCACCACCGTTACGTTTTTCGTATCCCTGTTGATGAGCAACTTCAAAAGTTCATACTGGACGTCATTCGTATCTTGGTATTCGTCCACGACAACGTATTGAAAACGTTCTCTCAGCTGTTCCGCCAAATTCGGGACCATCTGCAACATGCGAACCGTATTGAAAAGCAGGTCGTCGAAGTCCATCGCGTTCGATTCCGCAAGCTTTTTCTGGTAAGCCGCGTAATAGCGGGCCTTGCGTTCTTCGTCAGCAAATTCAGCGTTCAATGCAGCCACATCCGGAGTCTGCAAGACCGCCTTGTCGTTCTTGTACAAGACCGTGTTCTTGAAACGGGAAATCGCGCTGTGGACCTTCTTCAATTCATTCACGTCATAATCATCGCCCAGGTCGTCCTTCAAGATTTCCTTGAGGATGCGCTTCTGGTCATCATCATCGTAAATGGAAAAGTTTGCATCAAACCACTTGCCACCAAGCGCCTTGATTACGGATTCCTTCGCCAGGCAGAGCTTCAAAAGCTTAAGGCATACGGAGTGGAACGTGCCCATCCACGTGAACGGCTTTCGGCAATTCAAAAGTTTCTGGATACGGTCCTTCATTTCGCGAGCGGCCTTGTTCGTAAAGGTCACCGCCAGTACGCGATTGGAATCAATCTTGTGGTAAGATACCAAGTGGGCAATCTTGTAAGTAATGCAACGCGTCTTTCCAGAACCTGCACCGGCCAAAATCAGCATCGGACCGTTGATTTTCTTCGCGGCAGCGGCCTGTTCCGGGTTCAACTCTTTATCTAAAACACTATCATCAACAACATTGCATTCTACAAAATCGTCCATCTAGCACCTCTAGTCAATATACAGATGTGCAATATAGTAATTTGGTCATTGGTCAATGGCCGTTGGTTATTAGAGATGTGACAAGAACCACTAACATTATTTTACATAAAATACAGAACCAAAAATCCTTGCTCATGCGTGTTAATATAGCAGGGGTATCTTAAATATCCCTGACACACAAAAAGGACCATATGAAATCACAAAAGTATCAATTTGTTGATAGCGGACCACATATATTTTTCCAACATTTGAATACGTTGACAAAATCAAGATGCTGGAGTATATTTTAACATGATATTCACCGTGGAAAAAATGTCTTCGGTCATTGCTGAAATTAAAGCGTTGGAAAAAAATCAGCAAGATCTTCTGAATAAAGATTATGAAATTATCGAAAAACAAGGTATCGAGTATGTTCGCGTTCGGCCACTTCAAAAAGAAATCTTCGAAATAAAATCAAACTAGCCATACAACGACTGAAGGAGGCTTAGCAATGCAATACGTTTATGTAAAGGATTCCGAAGGATTTGTTTTCAAGAAAAAAGCATCCGAAGTTGCAGCGAATGAAAAAACCATCTCCGAAAAAGAATACAAGAAAAAATCTGGGATAGCCTTATACGAAAAAAAATTTGGACACGGAGGCACACGCGAAAACGCAGGCCGAAAGACAAAATTTTCCTCCCCTCTGAAATTTCAAATCAGAGTCACAAAGGAAGAGAAAGATTTTTTGTCTTTCGCCAGAGATAAAAAAATGGATTTCACAGCTTTGATGAATATCGCTATGAAAGCTGATTTATAATACTACTCATCCGCTGTGGAGGCGCCAACAGCCTGTTCAAGCGTGGTCAAGCCCTGGAGAGCCTTGTTGATGCCGTCCATACGGAGCGTAATCATTTCGCAAGACTTGATGGCCTCGCGCTTGATTTCGTCACCGGAAGCGCGCTTGATCACGAGATTACGCACAGCTTCGTTCGGCACGAGGAACTCGTAAATACCGCAACGGCCCTTGAAGCCCGAACCATCGCACTTTTCACAACCGCGGCCATGATAGAACTGCATGTCCGGCGAGAGGTGGAGTTCATCGCGAAGTTCCTGCGAGATTTCGACCGGTTCCTTGCAGTTCTTGCAAATGCGGCGCACAAGTCGCTGGGCCAACACACCCTTAATAGCGGTAGACACAAGGAACGGTTCCAGTCCCATTTCGAGCAAACGAGGGAATGCGCCGGCAGCGTCGTTCGTATGGAGCGTACTGAAGACCAAGTGACCCGTCAAAGCAGCTTCGATAGCCATCGTCGAGGTTTCCTGGTCACGCATTTCACCGATCATGATTACGTCCGGGTCCTGACGGAGCAAGGCACGAATGCCCGCCGCAAAGGTAAAGCCTGCGGCATTGTTGATCTGGCCCTGGTTCACACCGTCAATATTCAATTCCACCGGGTCTTCCATCGTCGAGATGTTGATCGTGGAATCCAAAATTTCTCGAATAGAAGCGTAAAGCGTCGTAGACTTACCAGAACCCGTCGGACCGGTAACGAGCACAATGCCGTTCGGGGCATTAATGGCATCAATAAACTGCTTGAGCACACGGGGGTCAAAACCCATTTCACGTAGCGGGAACTGACCCGAATTCGGGTCCAAAATACGCATAACGATCTTTTCGCAGACGCCGCGCTTGCGCAACGAAATCGGGAACGAGCTTACACGAAGGTCAACTTCGGATCCCTTGTAGCGCACCGTGAAACGTCCGTCCAACGGCTTACGCTTTTCTGCAATGTCCATCTTGGACAAGAGCTTGATACGCGAAAGGATCTGCGGCATGAGTCGTGCCGGAATCGGAGACATCACCTGCAAGTCACCGTCAATACGGTAGCGCAGCTTAAGGAACGTCTCCTGCGGTTCAAGGTGAATATCGGATGCGTGACGCGCAATAGCTTCGTGGATCAAAGTCGTCACGATCTTCACGACCTGGCGACCTTCTTCATCGGAAAGTTCCGGTTCATCGCTTGTACTGCTACCGCGTTCGACAGTTTCGAGTTCATCGTCGCCAGAAGATCCGATAAGCTCCGCAAGGGACTCTTCGGCCGGGCCGTGGCCCGCAAAGAGGATGTCGATCGTCTTCTTGATGTCCTGTTCAGACGCCATGACCACATCGACATTGCGCTTGACCTTGAACTTGATGGAGTCCCTGAGACGCACGTTCGTCGGGTCCGCCATGGCAACAACGAGCGCCTGGCGAGCGTCCTTCGTCACGTAAAGCGGAACAATCTTGTTCGCCTTGCACTGGTCTTCAGAAATAAACTCATAGACCTTTTCATCGAGCTTGATGGAATCGAGCTTGACGTAGGGGACTTCGAACTGGCTGCAAAGAATCTTCATCAGCTTGTCTTGCTGGATGAATTTCAAATCGACAAGAATGCTGCCGAGACGCTTGCCGCCCGAAGTTTTCTGCTTTTCAAGGGCTTCATTCAGCTGTTCCTGCGTAATAAAGCCCTGGTCCAGAAGCATTTCACCAATACGCTTTTTGGTGACACTCTGCATCTGGACACCCAAAATGTCCGTAAGCTGCTCTGGTTTTACCATCTCCGCTTTGAGAAGGACCTGAGTCAGGGTCAACTTTTTACCCTTCTGTGTCCAGAACTTGACTTCTTCTTCAGCGTACTTCAGCTGATCCTCATTAATCAGGTTAACGCGAACCAGCAACTGTCCTAAACTGCTTGAATCCTTCATAGATGCGACCACGCCTGAGCGTTTAAAGTAATCCTACCACCAAGTTTTCTTTTCAAAGAAACTCCACTCCCACAACTTACTAAACCGACGTCGTGGATTTTGCCCCACTTGGGCGTTCCCTTCAAATATATACTATTTGTAACTTCAGAAGTAAAAAGGAGTTCATATTCTTCACCACCATTTAACGCAAATTTGAGGGGAGACAGGCCAAAATACTCGCACATTTCCAAAACATCATCGTCAATAGGCAATTTTTCCTCGTCGATTTCGATGGAAACGCCAGACGAAAGCGCAAGGTGGTTCGCTTCGGAACTAAGACCATCGCTAATGTCCATACAGGCGCCACGCACCCCCTGTTTTACCAGCTGCGCCCCAGCATCTTCGCAAATTTTCGGGGAAAGGTGGTACTCGACCAGGCGCGGGAAGCGTTTTGCCTCTTCGGGACGGTTCATCAAAATCCAAAGTCCGGCGTCGGATTTGCCGAGAGTGCCCGCCACAAAAACGTGATCGCCCGGCTTTGCCGCACTGCGTAAGAGCGCCGTTTCGCCATCGGTCGTGCCAAGAAGCGTTGTCGAAAACATCCCGACATCGCCAGCAACCGTATCACCGCCAATCAGCGTAATTCCTCTTCTCTCAAAGCCTTGCGCAAAAGCTTCAGCAATTCTGTTTCGAGTTTCCTCGCTCCAGTTTCTGTTCACGCAAATTCCGAGCACGGCAATTTTGGGGCGACCGCCCATCGAAGACACATCCGAGACATTGGACACAATGTGCTTCTCGACCGCCTGTTCTGGACTAGACCAGTCCAGGCGGAAGTGCGTGTTCTCGACCGATAGATCCTTTGTAACAAGCCATCCGTCAAAGATGGCGCAGTCATCTCCAGCAGACAGCCAGCCGCGGTGTGCCGGCGGCTCGTTTCTTAAGGGGCAAGCCCCTTCTAAAATTTTAGTGACGAACCTGAACTCGCCAAGATCTGGGAATTTCATAATTTTCAAGGACAATTCATTTTTTCATCCGATAATTTAACAATAAACTTTCTATACTTAAGGCGTGGGACACATATTTTTCATAACGCCATCATCGCCAGGCAGCTTGGACAAGCTCAACCAGTGGACATTCCGCTGGCTATTGGAGCATGGCAACATGGCAGAAGATTCCACCCTCTATACTTGCAATTCCATCGAAAGCGCCCAGAGCCTTCTGGAATCTGCACTCATCATCGGTCAGTCGCCATCGCTCATCATCTTTGACCATGCCGACCACGCTACCGAGAATAACTTGGCCTTTAGCAAGGAACTCCACAACGGCATCCCGGAATCCTGGATTATCGAGATCATTCCAGACGACATGCCGCTCCCCGAAGATTCAAGAGACGATAGCACATTCTGGATCAGACGCCCTGTCAGCGAAGAAGAATGGTACGCCACGCTTGAAAATGTTCTGCACAAGAACGGTTGTCCGCAATGGGCAAAGTGGACCAAACACAAGAGCTATAGAGGTTTTTAAACGTGATTAAAGGCGTTAGCTATTTTGGAGTGCGCTCACCGAAGCTTGCGCTCATGGACGTTGCACACATAAAAGAAGCGGGGTTCAACGCAGTTCTCCACACATGGAGCGAGGAGGACCTGCAATACTATTACAATACCATGAAGCAGATTGTAAACGAGTCTGCCGCCATGGGTCTTTCTGTTTATGTGAACCCGTGGGGCGTAGGCCGCGTGTTTGGCGGTGAAGCTTATTCGGAACTCACCGCAAGGAACCACGACATGTGCCAGGTCGCCCTCGACGGGAAGCCGAAAGTGGCCGCATGCCCGAACCACCCGGAGTTCCGCGCGTACATGCACAAGTGGATTGCAGCCGTATGCGACACGAAAGTCTCGACGATCTTCTGGGACGAGCCACACTTTTACTTTGAAAAAGGCGGGCTTCAAAACTGGAGCTGCCGTTGCGAAAAATGCCACGAAAAATTCCGTACAAAGTACGGATACGAGATGCCCGCCGAGCTTACGGAAGACGTGAAGCAGTTCCGTGAACAAAGCCTGATTGAATTTCTGGACGAGATGACCCAAGATGTCAAATCGCGCGGCAAACGCAACTGTGTTTGCATGCTCCCGCCATGGTTCCCCGCCGGACTCGATGACTGGAGTAAAGTCGCAAGCCTCGATGCCGTCGATGAAATCGCGAGCGATCCGTACTGGGAGCGCGGTGCAAGCGAAGAATGGGTCCGCGAAAAATACCGCGAGACCGCAAACAAGCTTGTCGAAGTCGCATCCCGCTACGCAAAATCCGTACAGATGTGGATCAAGGCTTACCAGATTGAAGCGGGACGCGAAAACGACCTTGCCATCGCCGTAGAAGAAAGCCGAGCCGCAGGCATCAAGAACATCTTCGCCTGGAGCTACCGAGGCACAGAAACATTAAGCTGGCTCAAGAGCGACAACCCGGACGAGGTCGCGAATGTTTTCAGAAAAGCTCTTAAAAAACAACCCCAATAATTTTTTATGAAAAAAAAGATCCTCGCAATACTACTCTTACTCGCGTCAAGCGCATTCGCCCAGTATGCCAACGGCAAATTTCATAGAGGGCTTTTCTTTTCAACAAGTCTAACCTTCGGATATACGTACTTGCGCAACTACGAGCTGAGCATTCAGGACGAAGGCTACAACGAAAAGACGCACAAATTTAATGGCGCCATGCACCCCTATGCCGAATTGCGATTCGGCAGGACAACCGCCAACATATTCTCCTTATACGGATCCCTCGGTCTTGGATTCGGGATTGGAAATTTTGATGCCGTGGACAAGTCCTACAATGTTTATCCAGACAACAACAGCCAAGTCGAGGCCACCGGTCTGGACGTCAAATTCCTTGTAGGCGGAGGCGCAGAGTTTTATCCCGTTCAAAATCAGGAAAACCCTCTTTACGGTCTATTCTTAGGATTCTCCCTAGGTTTCGTGATTGACGGCGTAAAATACACCATCGACGAAAACGATGGCGACTTCGACGGATTTGCCAATATCTTCTACCGTTTTGAATTGGGTAAGGAATGGTGGATTGACACACGCTGGAGCCTCGGCGTAGCATTGAACTACATGTACGGATCGCTTGAACTCAAAGACGAGACATCCTCGTACAATAGCGCAGGAATCAACGAAAAAGCATCCTGTGTCACTCACACCATTGGCATTTCAGTAAGAGTCGCCCACTAATTACTTTATCACGCGGATCGTCAGGATCACCGCGCAAATTATACAGAACTTAGTAAAAACAATACGTAAAGTAAATCTACAGCGATTATGATTTGAAGGCGGTAAACGGTCGAAAGAAGTAAAAAAATGTATTTTTTACAAAGTTAATATTCTCGGAAAAATTTTAACAAATCCTATGACAAAAAGACTTTTTGCGACCTCGCTTTTTATATTCCTCTTTGCATCAAACGCCAGTGCCTGGGATATGGGAGCATATGTTGAAAGCGCACAAGCCGGTGAAGGAAAAACAGATTCGACTCTTGTCCAAAAAATCGAGCAAAAACAACCCGAAGACGCCGACAGCAGCATGGCGTTAACCGAAGAAAAAAAACAACAGATAATCAACAACCACGTCTATCGTGGACTCTATTTTTCAGCGGAAGTCGCATTCGGTTACACGTCGCTAAACTATTCTGTAAACAACTGGAGCGGTAAATCTGTTCAAAAATTTAGCGGACTATCTTTTCCTTATGCAGAAATACGGTTTGGTCATTACTTCGCTAACATAGTCTCCGTTTATGGTGCACTTGGAATCGGAATTGGTACAGGCAAATACGAAGGACCATATCCCAAACGGGATGAAGATAAAATTGACGCCGTGAGCTTTAGAGGTCTTTTAGGACTCGGTGCTGAAGTTTATCCATTTCAGGACAAAGAAAGCGCTCTTTACGGCCTGTATTTAGGGCTTTGCGTTGGCGACGCCGTCGAAAGGGCACAAGACGACAACGAAAGATTTGGCTACACATACCGCTCAGCCGATCCTGATTTAGAAATCTTCGACAATACCTTTATCCGTTTTGAAGTTGGTTACAGCTTCTGGATCGATAATCGTTGGAGAGTAGGCCCAGCTTTCAGCTATTCTTTCGGCAAATATGATTCTGACGACGATGACAATGTCGTCACAACAACCCACAATTTCAACTTAGCCATTAAGATCGCACTCTAAAAGTGTCGCACACATCATCTGCAATTAGCAAAAAAAATTAGCCCCGTCGCTTGGACGAGGCTTTTAAAGTCGCAATAATAACGACGGCGAGAGCCGAGCGGTCTTATTACTTAGCGCGTTCGAGGTAAGAACCGTCGCGAGTATCGACGCGGATCTTGGTGTTGTTTTCGATGAAGAGCGGAATCATCACCTTAGCGCCAGTTTCGAGAGTAGCTTCACGCATCACGTTACCGCTGGTGTTGCCCTGAACTGCCGGAGGAGCGTCAACGATCATCAAGTCAACAAAGGTCGGCGGGATAACTTCGATCGGAAGTGTTGCCATCGTCTTCGGATCCTTCCACCAAGTGACTTCGACAGTAGCGCCATCGAGGAGCCAAACTTCGCAGCCATTGAGAGCTTCCTTGGAGATTTCTTCAGTTTCCTGAGTTTCGCTGTTGAGGAAGTACCAAGTAGAACCGTCGTTGTAGAGGTAGGTCATTTCGGTGTAGGTCACATCAGCTTCTTCCACCGTATCACCGCTCTTCCAAGTGCGTTCGAGAGTACGGCCAGTCACCAAGTTCTTGATACGAACGCGGTTGAAAGCCTGACCCTTACCCGGCTTCACAAACTGGTTTTCGATGATTTCATACGGCTGACCATCAACCATGATTTTCAATTTTTTACGGAATTCGTTGGTGCTTACAGTACCCATATTATCCTCTTTTGGTTTTTGATTCTAAATTTAGCAATATAATGGACAATTCTGTTAAAAC